>OGOP01000398.1_pt1 | contig 40929 bp, 43 predicted proteins | sample 1552591 | NCBI WGS metagenome assembly OGOP01 (sample SAMEA2580120, study PRJEB22360) | human gut metagenome | biome: human gut; feature: human-associated habitat; material: faeces | place: Denmark | collected 2008/2010 | reverse complement strand
AATTTAAACCGGATTTCGCCGGCACTGGCAGAAGTGCTGGAAAAGGGAATGGCATAGACGATCCCAATCAGTTTGGCAATAAACATACCGCCGGTGCCTACCAAACCACTGAGTATGATCGACTTTTTGATCTTTGATGATTCCTGCATTCCATGCACCTCCATCCCAATTAGAATTCATTATATCATACGCTTGAAAAATACAAGCTTTTTTTTCTCTTTTGCACTATACTAAAATTATGAAAACAACTATCTGTACGGCTGCTCGCCTGGCCGATAAGACAGCCATTCACGAACATAAGATTCCTTCCTTGATCCTGATGGAACATGCGGCCTTAGGCTGCACAAAGATCATTCAAAACCATCTGCAGCCCGGTGATCAAGTTCTTATACTATGTGGTCCGGGAAATAACGGCGGTGATGGTCTAGCCATTGCCCGTTTACTGCATCGACCTTGTATCGTCTATGCCCCTAAAGTTTCATCCATGTCAAATGATGAAAGAATCCAGTGGGCTATGCTGGAAAAGAATGAACAGGTGCACTTTTCATCTTTCAAAGAAACTTTATCTTTGCTTCAAAGCGTTGATGTTATAATTGATGCCCTGTTTGGAAACGGCCTTTCCCGAGATATTGAAGGTGACTATAAAACCTTGACGGAGGCGGTCAATGCCTCTGATGCGTATGTGATCTCCATCGATATCAACAGTGGACTGGATGCGACATCCGGAAAGATCTTGAATGCCTACATAATCAGTGATTTGACCATCTGTTTAGACTGTATCAAGACCGGACAGTTGATCAACGAAGGTAAAAAAGTCTGTTCCAAGCTGGAATGTATTCCCATCGGAATTCCACAAACTATACATAGAGATGCAAAAACCGCCATCCTGTTAGATCCGATGGAGGCCAAACACCTTCTTCCCCAACGTCCTGATGACGGACATAAAGGCACCTTCGGCAAAGCCTTGATGATCGGCGGTTCTTATTCCATGCATGGTGCCATCACCATGGCTGCCAGAGCCTGTTATCAAAGCGGGATTGGAACGCTGACCTGCTTTGTTCCGGATTGTATTCATGACATTCTGGCTCAGAAAATGGAATTTACGATGTTGAAAAGCGGAGAAGATAAAAACGGTTATTTTTCAAATACAGCCATTGAAGCCTTGGCAAAAGAAACCGGAAAATACGATATCGTGACGATCGGCAATGGTATGGGGCAGCAGGAAAGCACCAAAAAACTGGTACAAAAGGCATTACAGCTTTCCACCTGCACTCTTTTCGATGCCGATGCCTGTTGGGGTATTCGTGAACACCCTGAACTTTTACGGCAGGACTTTTCGATCATCCTGACACCACATATCAAAGAGATGACTTATCTTTGTCATCGAAGCTTATCTGAGATCCTGCAGGATCCCTTTGGAACCGTGCAGGAATTTTGTGCCAGCTATCCTAACTGTACGCTGGTCTTAAAATCCGATATCACATTGATCGGACATAAAGATCAAATATATGTACTGCATCAGCCAAACTCCGCCCTGGCAAAAGGAGGAAGCGGCGATATATTATGCGGTATCATTGCCGGACTCTATGGCCAATGCCGCAACGCCTTTCAGGCAGCTGCCGTCGGTACGTATATTCACAGTTGTTGTGCCAAACAGAAAAAAGATCCTGCCTGCTTTATGCCGGAGGATCTGATTCATCAAATTCCTAATGTATTTCAATCTTTACGGGAAGGTTAAGCTTCCCTTTTTTTATTGTAGTTTGTAGACCACATACGAATTATAATGCAAGGAGGCTCTTTTTTCATGATTTCTTCGCTTAAGTCTAGGCGGACCCCTAAACTATCTAAATGCTATACGATTTATAGTTTTATTTAACACATATATTAAACTCATTTTACTAAATATTTCGTGGAAAGTATTTAACATTTAATTAGTACCTAAATTACACCTTATAAGGTATCTTATATGTATCTAACATTTCTTTAATTACTTCAACCACATCGTCCTCGGGCATCCGTACAGGTCTACGTGTAATACCAGCACGAATTCCCATCATGTTCAAAGTCTTTTTCATGACTGCTGGAGCCACACATTTCTTTAAGGCCATACGTAGTGTATCCATTAAATCTCTTTGATATTGGGCGCGTTCTAAATCCCCTTTTAAGAAATCGTTATACAATTCTATTTCGATTTCAGGAATTACATTCGATGTAGCTGCCACACTTCCAACAGCACCAGCTTTAAAGGATTTAAGCATTAGAGAATCTGAACCATTCAGAACAATAAAGTCTTTCTTTTTTGAAATCTCAATATACGCTAATTGTGTATCAAAATCTCCTCCACTATCTTTGATTCCAATAATATTTTTAACATCTGCTAAGTGAAGTGCTGTTTCTGGTTCAATTTTACATCCAGTTTGTCCCGGAATATTATAAAGTAAGAAAGGAATATCTATACTCTCAGCAATTGTTTTAAAATGTTCATATAGATCTTCCTGATTTGGTACTAAATAATATGGTGTAACCAACGATAACGCATCGGCTCCAGCTTCAACAAGTCTTTTGCTCAATTCAATAGAGTGTTGTGTGCCGCAACATCCTGCACCTGCAATTACAGGAACTCTTCCCTTTGCAGTTTCAACAACTGCCTTTGTTAATTCAACCTTCTCATCATCTGACAAGAGATGGAATTCTCCATTTGTACCTGCAATAAATAATCCATTAACACCTTTTTGAATCAGCCATTCCGCCATTTTTTTAGCAGAATCAGTGTCTAAACTTTCATCTTCATTAAACGGTGTAACCATCGCTGTAATTATTCCTTTGATTTCCATATCTATTCCTCCAAATTATCAATAATATTCTGTACTGCTATTTTCATTGTGTTTTGATCTGCTTCCAATGTGAAACTAGCTGCATGTGGCGTGATATTGTATCGTTCCATTTGCTTTAACTCTTCTGGTCGTTCCTTTAATTCGACATCTTCTGATACAAAAGAAAGTTTATCTGTCTGTAAAGCTTTGAATAATGCTAGAGAATCGATTAATCCTCCACGAGCTGTATTAATGACAATAGCTCCCTCTCTCATCTTAGAAATGGCTAATTCATCGATAATGTACTTTGTGGATTCAAGCAGAGGAAGATGCAATGAAATAACATCTGATTGTTTTAATAGTTCTTCAAACGTATCCATTCTGACATAGTCTTCTACTTGATCCTGCGTAACATATGGATCATAGCCTATGATGTTCATCTCAAAAGCATGAGCAAATTGAGCAACATTCTTTCCAATGGCTCCTAACCCTAAAATTCCTAGTGTCTTTCCTTTTGCTTCTCGTCCCATCAATCGCTTTTCAATTCCTGATTTGGAATTATGACACAAAGAATTATATTGACGTAAACTTGTTAAAATCATCATCATTGCAGATTCTGCCACTGAAACTGAATTAGCACCTAAGGCTTTGCAAACCTTTATTCCTTTTTCATTTGCATATGTCAAATCAATATTATCTAAGCCGACACCATACTTAGAGATCACCTTCAAATTCTTAGCCTGAGATAATAGTTCTTTATCTAAAGGATCATTCCCTGTTAAAATGGCATCTGCATTAGCCACCAAATCCATCAACTGTTCTTTGCTATATCGTTTTCCAGTATCATTTACTATGACTTTATATCCTAGCTGCTCGAGCTTTTCAATTTGCTCAGACCCTTTCTCATGAAAGGGCCTAGGTGTAATTAATATCGTTCTCATTTATAGTACACCAAAGAAAGATAATGCTAATGAGGCAATTACAATCGCTAATAAAATTCTTAAATAATGTGGTCCAAATTTCTTAATATAGAAATAAACCGCAAATACCACTAAAATTGGAATAATACATGGGATAATACCATCTAATGTTTCTTGGATGTTGATAGAGTTGCCACCACCTGTTGTAATTACTAAAGGCGTTGTGATCTTAACATAAGTAGCAGATAAAGCACCCATCATAAATAGACCAAACATTCCAAATCCATCAATAATTTTATGAATTTTACCAGATTGAAGAATATTCATAATAGAGTTTTTACCTTTTTCATATCCAGCTTGCGATAAAATATTACTACAGATAAACATGTATAATACTTGATAAATCAAAGGTATTAACGCTGCAATCACTGAACCATTCATCACAAACGGAACGCAGATACCAATTACAATAGGTCTTAAAGTACCAAAATCTAAAGAATCACCAATCCCAGCAATCGGCCCCATCAAACCCGCTTTTAAACCTGTAATCAACTCGGTACTACTCTTTTTAGTTTCTTCATCTGTGGTCGTTGCAACTTGCTCTTCTAACGCAATCGTAATACCATTTACCACTGCTCCCCAGTTAGCTTCTGTATTATACATAGTTAAGTGCCTTTGAAGAGCAGCTGATAAATCCTTTTTATCAGGATATAATTTTTTTAGTATTCCTGTTAAAGAGTTGCAAAATGCTAAAGCCTGAAGACGTTCAAAGTTTAGAGATGTTTCTGCAAACGCATGCCACAAGATAAATGAGTTACGCACATCTTTTTTTGTAATTAATCCTGTCTGTTGTGCATTTTTATTTTCTGCCATTATTCTAAACCTCCACTTTCTTCTACTATTTCAGTTTGCCCTGAATTGTCCTTTTTCAGTTGCATGAACATTAATACTAAACATGCACCAAAAATAGATACACCAATTGTACTGATTCCTGAATATGCTACTAAGAAGAAGCCGGCAACAAATAATGGAATGTATTGTTTCTTACCAATGACAATCATCGTAATTGCAAATCCTAATGCTGGTAGAATATTTCCTGCCACTGATAATCCATTAGTTGCCCATGCCGGTAACATATCAACAAATGCCTGAATGGCTTCTGGGCCGAACAAACAAGCTACAAATACCGGAATAAAACGCATCGGGAAAGCTAATAAAATAGGATAGACAGTTGCACACAATTGAACTCCTCGCACATTCCCATCTGCTGCATAACGATCAGCCATATGCACAAAACCAGAATTCAAAGTCTTTCGAACATTTTCCAACACTACCCCTAACAATCCCAATGGAATAGCCAAAGAAATTGCAACAGTTGGATCAATATTAGCAGTAATTGCAATAGGAATAGCAATACAAGAAGCTAAACCTTCGTCGGCAGGAGGATTGCCACCAGGTGCGATAGAACCAATGTAAATCATTTGTAATGTTGCTCCAACTTCCAACGCAGTTTTCATGTCACCAAACAATAGTCCAATAAATGGTGCTATTGACAATGGCATACGCATAATTGAAAAACCGTACCAGATTTTTGCTTGTGAAATCCAATACAACAAAGCAATAATTAACGCTTGTAAAATAGTCATCTTTTCTCTCCTCTTTTCTATATTCTTATTTTTGCAAGCAATCTATCTAGTATAAATCTGTCACCTCCCACTATTTATTATGATTTACAGGATTCCTACTAATTAACTTGATTTACCGAATACCCTGCTAAAAAACCAGTTATATTTTTAATCGTACAATTCATTATTCGTTGTCTTGCTTCATAGGATCCCCATGACATGTGTGGTGTTATAAAACAATTTTTAGCGTGTAACAATGGATTATTTTTTTGAATTGGTTCTAAAGAAACAACATCTAATCCAGCTGCTCTAATGGTTCCTTTATTCAAAGCTTCAGCCAATGCTATTTCATCAATCAAAGACCCTCTGGAATTATTAATTAAAATCGCAGTACTTTTCATAGATTTCAGTCTAGTTTCATTGATTAGATGATATGTCTCTGAATTTAATGAACAATGCAGTACAATAACATCAGATCTTTTGCAAAGTTCATCCAGGCAAACATACTCCGTATCCTCTTTAGCAAAATATTTATCATTTGCAATTACATGCATTCCCAGGGCCCTAGCTATTTCTCCTGTTCTTTGTCCAATTCGCCCATAGCCTATAATACCCATAGTCTTTTGATAAAGCTCAATTAGAGGTCTGTCCCAAAAGCACCACTCTTTGTTTTCAGTCCATTTACCCTGAAATATCTCTTGGCTATGATATCCTACCTGGCAACATATCTCTAATAACAAAGCGATGGCAAATTGTGAAACTGAGTAAGTGCCATAGCTAGGAACATTGCAAACTACGATTCCTCTTTGATTGGCTGTATCAACATCTATAATGTCATATCCTGTAGCAAGAACAGAAATTAGTTTCAATTGATTACAACTATTTATAATCTCTTTGGTTAACGGTGTTTTATTTGTCAAAATAATGTCTGCATTCTTAACTCGTTGAAGTATTTCATTTTCCGAAGTTCGATCATAAATTTTAGTATCTCCTAATCTTTTAAGTGAGGACCAATCAAGATCCCCTGGATTTAACGCATATCCGTCCAAGACTACAATTTTCATTGTTTTTGACCTATTTTCTTTAATAAATCATGACCTTGCTCTGTCCAATAAACTCGTTCTATTCGAAGTTCAGATCCTAGTGCAAAATGCGTGACACCCATTTCAAGATATCGGTCTGCTTCCTCTGAAGAATTTAATTCCACTCTAGGACTAACGCCGTATTTCAATGCAGTTTGAATCACCTTTTCCTCTGCTACTCTTACTTTTTCTACTTCTTCTTTTGCATTAAATCCGCTATTCAAGGAAAAATCAGCGGGACCAAATTGAATAAAATCGACGCCTGGAATTTGACAGATTTCTTCAATGTTTTTGACTGCATCTACTTTTTCAATCATAAAGCCCATTACACACTTTTGAACTTCACTTGCATATGTCATTTGATTCGAAAAATGTTCATTTTTGTAAAATCTACGATTCACAAATCCAAGTCTTCCCTGTATTTGAGGAGTGGCAGGTTTTACATTTTTTAGTGTATCCTCCACTTCTTGTGCTGTGGTATGATCGGTAAATAATATTCCCTGAAATCCTGATGCAAGTGCCTTTTGAGCAACATATGCCCTATTCGCATAGTCAACTTTGATAATGCAAGACATATCATGCAATTCACAAACCCTAGCAATATTTTCTAAATCAAATTGTGAATAAGGTGCATATTCTCCTAGAAATTCGACATAATCATATAATCCAGTAGCACCTGCTACTTCTGCAATCATTGGCCATGTACTATTGATTCTAGTAGCTATAATCGGTTGCTTATTGGTCAATTTCTCTCTAAAACGATTTTTCATCTACATCCCCTCTAATGTATTTTCTTTAAAATTTCATCTAACTCTTCAACTTCTTCACCAGGAATAGTTTGAAAAAAAACTCGAGTTCCACCATCTTGAATAACTTTTAATTTTTCACCATCCTCTTTGTCCATAGAGATTCCTACATGGACCACTTTTCGAGTAGCTGTATTTTCTAATCCACCTATTTGTAATTCAGACAACTTCAAGCCAGCATCAATTGCCTCCTTAGCCATATTAACTGACTTAAATAAAATAAATATTTTCCCTCTTACTGTTTTGTTTGGCGTCCATAGATTTGCTGCTTGTTTAACAGAGACAATATCCACCTGGACACCTGTTGGAGCAGCCATTTTATAAACCTGTCCCAAAAATGTATCTTTTGATAAAGCATCATCAATTATAATGATTCGATTGGCTCCACATTGTTTTAGCCACTTTGTAATAACCTGCCCATGAATCAATCGATAATCAATACGAGCATGTACAATTTCTACTGCCATCTTAACCTCCTAAATTTGAATAATCATAAACTTTTACAGCTTCGTGCCCAGCTTTTAAAGCTACTTGTTGAAGTTCATCTAAAGAAATATCCGAATTTGCTTCTTTAACCATTAAAGTTTCCATCAACATGCCCAGGTTTAATCCACTTACACATTTTGCATTGAAAACACCTGTTAATGCCATTGCTACATTTGATGGTGTTCCTCCATATAAATCCACCATAAACAACGTAGTCTCTTGATTTTGAATAAACTCTTTAGCCTGATTCATTAAATCCTCCGTTGACATCCCTGGTAATAAAGAGAGAGTTTTTACTTTTACATTATCTCCGATAATCATCTTAGAACTTTCAACTAAAGCTTCTCCAGCATGTCCATGTGTCATTATGAGTATACTTACTGCCATATAATTCCCCTTTCTGTTAACTTAAGCTCACCTAAATTATATGAAAGCGTTTTCTTTTTTTATACGGACATATATTCCAAAAAAAAATGTCAACTTTTGTATAGATTGTACATAATGCACGAAAGTTGATATGAAAGGCTTGTTTTCCTATTTTATCTTGCTTATCATTAAATCATGATTAATAAAACAATTGCAAAAGAATATATAGATACACTTGGACAATTCCCTGATTATCAAATTAGTATTTATGATAACCATGCAAAAGAAATTTGCAGTACATCAAATACGAAGAAATATTTTTCCAACATCGAACTTGAAAATTTTCTGTATTCTCAAGAATCTGTATCAGAATGTAAAAAAGGAACTTTAAACTGTGTATTAGTTAGAATTTATGAGGACAATATCACTTCATGTTTTATTTCGATTGCCGGAGTTGATAATAATTTACTCCCTATCGCGACTGCTTTAAAAATGAGCCTTGAAATTCGTTTAAAATATGATCAGATTCAATCTGAAGAAAAAGAAACTCTTACCATTAACGAACAACTCATAAAAGAACTTGTCTCTGATTCGATACAAGTATCCAAGATTTTTGAATTATGTGAACAAAGTAATCATTCTATGGAAATTGAGAGAAAAATGATAATGCTCATCCCAGATGACTTATCTTCAATTGATGTTTTAGCAAATATGAATCTCTATTATGATTCAAAGGAAGATATTGTCGGAAGATTAGGGCAGCAATTGATTGTTCTAAAAGACATGACTCGTGCCACAGGAAGTGAAAAAGACTATATTAAAGTTTACCTTGATTTTCTAATCAAGAATACATCTTTTAGAGGAAAAGCATTAGTAGCTTACACATCAAAGACATATGATAAAGTGAAGTTTGCTTATCAGAGTTTAACATGGCTTAAAAAATATGCAAGTACACATAATCCAAGTGCACTGACTTTATTTTTTAACGATTATATAGATATTTATTGCATTGCAGCTATACCGTTTGACATTCTTCAAAATCTTTTTTCTTCTTATACTTTTGATAAAGAAACCGCCAAAGAATTTATTGTGACTACAGATGCACTTATACGCAACAACTATAATATTGTTCGGTCTAGCAAAGAACTTTTCGTACATAAAAATACATTGATGTATAGGCTTACAAAAATTAAAAATGAATTCGATATAGATCCTGTTAATTCTAAATCAGATCGTAGTTTCATTAAAATATACAATTATTATCTTAAACAACGAATAGAAGGAAAAGGAGGTTCAACTGATGAAAGAAATTAAATTAATTCGAGTTGATGATCGCTTAATACATGCTCAAATCATTATATTTTGGATTAAGAAGATCAACATCAATACTATTTATATCATTGATGATAATTTAGCAAAAAATGAATTTCTTTGTCAGATATATCGTTTAACTACACCTCCTCACGTACGCATAAAAATTTTTACCGTTAAACAGGCGTCAGAATACATCAACAAAAAAAGTAATATACCCTCAACTGCAAGAATATTAATATTAATAAAAACACTAAAAGCTGTCGTTTCTTTACACAAAATAAATTTTCCAATCGACAATATTCAAATTGGAGGAAACCTTTTAGAAAGTGGATTAAGTAAAAAACAGATTATTAATCAATTATTCAGTCGTTTTTCAGAGGAAATATCCTATCTTTTAGAGAACTCTATTTATATTTATTGTCAAAACACAACAGATGGAGAAAAAATCACAATTACCAGGGAACAGATTAAATCATTAAAATAAGAACAGCAGGATTTTCAGACCTTATAAAGAGGTTGTTGTGGATATCAATATCACTCGACATGGAAAAGCAGAATGGAACAAGACGTTACGACACTTACCCACATGGGAATACCTCTGGATAAGAATCTTATAAAATTATAAGAAAGAGGATGTTTCCTGCTATCAAGAATATGTAAAGGATTACACAAATGACATTCTTGTTGTATCCCATGGCTCCGCCATTGAAGCATTAATCAAAGAGCTAAAAACTTCATTGATAAATGAATTTCTAAAGATAGAAAATCTACCTCTTACTATCATTGATAGTACAAATCTAAATCAGGTTGCATCATTCACATACATACCGGATGATAAAATGACAGATACCGCTTTAAGAAGACTTTCCAACGATCCTCTGGAATCATTTAATAATATTCCCTTATCCCTGCGCTCACAGTCACACGGGATCCATAGCTGGAATCGGTGATTCAGAGGACGTAAAGACGTTTATATTCTGGACACCGAATTTAAAATGTACAGAGCCTTCAAAAAAGGAAACTCCATTTATCTTCGATGTATCGATCTGGAAGCATTTCCAGATCTGAATGAATGCATGACTAAGCAGTTGATCGAGAACGGGTTTATCCTGATTGCTCCTGAAGATTTCTAATACTCTTTATTTCAAATTTATCATCAATGTCTGGACATTAAAAACCTCTGGATTGTATATTATCCAGAGGTTTCAAAGTTCACAGACACCGGTTAAGCACACCAACTAACTTTGGATAACTCACAGACCCCAGTTAAGGACCCAACTAGTTTGGTAATACCCCGTTAAAGTTTGGAGATCCTTTTTTTATCTTCTGCGATCAAAGCTTTCATCGCTTCCACAGCACAGGAAAACATCGGATGAAGGTCATGATCCTGTGGATTGGACAACCCTTGTTTTTCTCGTTCCTGATTGGCAATCGTCATAAACATCGCACCGGCACGAACATGTAATGCGGAAGAAACGATAAACAACGTACTGCTTTCCATCTCCGAACAGATCGTACCTAAAGCACAATACGCCTGCCAGTTTTCCACAAGGCGCTTTCCAACCGGTGACTTCAGCGGCTCATGCTGGCCATAAAAGCTGTCCTTACAATGCGCTACCCCAACATGAAAGGGTAAAGAGAGCCTTTGTGCACTTTGTACCTGGGCCTGTAAAACAGAAAAATCAGGTACAGCCGGAAACTCGATCGGTGCATATTCCCGACTACATCCTTCAGCTCTTATCGCACCACTGGCAATACATAGATCGCCGCCTTTGACATCTAAAACCATTCCGCCACAGGTGCCCAGACGTAAAAACGTATGTGCCTTGCATCGAACCAGTTCTTCTATGGCAATGGCCGTAGAAGGCCCACCGATTCCGGTGGAAACTACACTAACTTTTGTACCGTCTAAAAAGCCTGTATAAGTAACATATTCCCGATTTCTTTGTACAAAGTGGGCATTCTGTAAATACTTTGCCACCTCTTCTACCCGTCCGGGATCTCCGGTCAAAAAGACATAGCTTCCTATTTCTTCTTCATTGACACCGATATGATATTGCACACCGGCCCCTTGTGTATAATCGATCATAAATGCACCTACTATATTTGGAATTGAAGATAATAAACATGAGGATGAAACATGATGGTATTAAAGCCATAGGCATCACAATCATCAAATTTTCCATCCCAGTCATTATTTAACGTTTGCCAAAGCACTTCTGCCTGCTCTTTTTCCAATTGTACGGTAGAATAGAACTCCATACAATGCATCAAAGAAGGCTGTTCTCTAGACGGTGAAAAAGAAATATCCGGACAATATGAACGAAGCTGTTCTTTAATTTCTTCCTCTATACCTGTATCTTCTGTATCTATGACCACATGCAGACGAACTAACATTGACCATCCTGCTCCAAAATATAGCGACAGAATTTTTTTAAGTTCTGATCATTTTCTAAAGTAATGACCTTACCCATACTCAAATTTAAAGCCGCAATGCGGATGTCACCATCCACAACGGACATATTTAAAGTCCCTGTCACATTTTCATAGAATATGTCATATAAATAGCTTGTTCTTTCTTCATTGGCCTTTTTCGACTGTTGTTCAAAGTGCAGGTCTTTCTTGTTCTTTAACATAACCCGAATAGCACCGGCACCGCTGGATGGAATTGATTTTGACATATTGACCTCCTAATGTTTTTCTGCTTCAAATGTAATTTGAATTCCTAAATTGGAATAGACCGAAGCATCGACATGCGCTACATCACATGTGATATGCGCCTGTGTTCCCTTTAACTGTTTTAGCTGCTCCATCGCCTTTTTGGCAAGTGGATTGGATTGAGCACTCAAGCTTAACGCAATCAAAATTTCATTGGTATGCAGTCTTGGATTGACACTGCCTAAGTATTTTGTCTTTAACTTCTGAATCGGACCAAATGCTTCCGGTTCAATCAACAAAGCTTCATCCTCAATACCGGCCAAATGCTTGATCGCATTCATCAATGCCGAAGAGCAGGCACCCATCAAATGCGTTGTCTTTCCGGTAACGATCGTACCATCTGCCAATTCCAGGGCCCCACTGAAAGAATGAGATTCCTTTTCTTTTTGACGAGCCGCCACAACACATTTTCGATCTTCTTCAGTGACGCCGGCCTGCTTCATGACCATTTCCTGTTTATGTACTTCTTCTTCCTTACATTGTTCACGAACAAATCGTGTTTTAGAATTAAAGTATCGGCGTATGATTTCTTGCTTGCTGGCATCCTGGCAGGCTTCATCATCACTGATGCAGAAACCGGCCATATTAACGCCCATATCTGTTGGCGATTTATAAGGACTTTCTCCGTAAATGGCTTCAAAGATATTGCGTAATACCGGGAAGATTTCAATATCACGGTTATAGTTGACCGTTACTTTATTATACGCTTCCAAATGAAATGGATCGATCATATTCACATCGTTTAAATCCGCTGTGGCTGCTTCATAAGCCAGGTTGACCGAATGTGTCAAAGGCAGATTCCAGATCGGGAAGGTTTCATATTTCGCATACCCGGCTTTAATACCATGTACGTGATCATGATACAACTGAGAAAGGCAGGTAGCCATTTTTCCTGAACCTGGTCCCGGTGCCGTTACAACGACCAAAGGGCGCTCTGTCTTGATGTAATCGTTTTTACCAAATCCATCTTTGGAAATGATCTTCTGTGTATTCGTCGGATAGCCATCGATATAGTAATGATAATAACAGTTGATCTTACGACGTTTCAGCTTTTGTTTAAAGCTGTCTGCCAGATCCTGACCGGTATATTGCGTAATGACAACACTGCCTACAAATAAGCCAACCTTGCGAAATTCTTTGATCAGACGAAGTACATCTTCCTGATAAGTAATTCCCAGATCCTGACGCACTTTATTTTGTTGGATATCTTTTGCCGAAATGACGATAACGATTTCCGCCTGATCTTTTAACTGCATCAGCATCTGAAGCTTGCTGTCTGGCTCAAAGCCCGGTAATACTCTGGAAGCATGATAATCATCAAATAACTTACCACCAAATTCCAAATACAACTTATCACCAAATTGTCCGATTCTTTCTTTTATATGCTCAGACTGCATTGCCAAATATTTCTGATTGTCAAATCCAATTTTCATCTTTTCACCTCAAATTTTCAATGTCTATTCTATCATATACAAGCCTTGAATGCACAAAGAAAAAGGTCGTACTTGACGACCTTATGCATTCTCTTCTGCCAGATTTGATATCATCTTTTCATCCATCATTGTTTCATGAAGACTGGCATCAATTTTATCGATTTCTTCAGCCAGATTGACCGCATGATCATTGATTCGATCATAATCGGTTAAGATTCTGGAGAAGGCAATTCCCAGTTCACTGGAAATGCTCTTGTCTTTTAAGCCCTGAATCTGAGCCGTTCTCCATTCTTGTGTGTTCTCATCGATCTGGTTGTTGTAGTCATCTGCCTTCTGCAGATTAAAGATATAATCATACATCTTAAATGTACGTTTTTTCATCTTACGTAGAATACGTTTTTCGTTTTCGCTCATCTGTTCTTTTGTCGTCACCAAAGCTTGACGATCCATATTGATCGCATAATCACTGATACGTTCAATATCAACTAACATCGTATAATATGCCGTCAGTGCTTTGGATGTTTCCATATTCAGATTGGTATTTCCAAAGGCATCAGAAATATATTTGGAAATGGCACTATTCAAGAAGTTAACAGCCGCTTCTCGTTTCTGAATCGATTTGGAACGATCTTCTTTATAGTTGATCAACTGATCAAAGGCATCCGATACATTGGTATAGGCAAGCTTCATCATACGCATTACTTCATCATTGACCTGCTGCACATTGATGGCCGATAAACCAATCAACTTATTGCTCTTTGGTAGTGGCTGCAGATAAATCAAACCTTCGGAATCCACAGACAGCTTTTCACTTGGAAGAACGTGCTGGGCAAAAGCTGCTAAATAAGTTCCAAATGGCAACAACAACAGGGTGGTGACCACATTAAACAACGTATGCATATTGGCAATCTGTTGAGCTGCATTATCCGGTGACCAGCCGGCCACAATCGAAGTGAGTGGTGTCAATAAACATACCGTAGTAAAGATGATTGTACCGATGATATTAAAACTCAAGTGAATAATCGTTGTCTGCTTGGCTTCTCGGCCTGTACCAATCGATGCCAATACAGCGGTGATACAAGTACCGATGTTTTGTCCAAACAATACAAAGACTGCACCATTTAGTCCAATCAAACCACTCCGGGCCAAAGCCTGTAAGATACCGACCGAAGCTGAAGAACTTTGAATGATGGCGGTAAATACCGCACCCACCAAAATACCGATGACCGGATTGGAGAAATTCGTAATCAGTGAAATAAAGGTTTCGGATTCACGTAATGGCTCCATTGCGGTGGACATCATATCCATACCAATAAACAGAATACCTAAACCGGCAATGATTGAACCAAAGTAATGAAACTTTGGATTCTTCAAGAAAACAATCAATACAACACCGGCAAAGGCAATCAGTGGTGCAATCTCACTGACATTCAGTGCCACCAGCTGTCCGGTGATGGTCGTACCGATATTGGCACCCATAATGATCCATACGGCCTGCTGCAAAGTCATCAAACGGGCATTTACAAATCCCACGACCATGACTGTCGTAGCACTGCTGGATTGAATGATGGCTGTGATCACAGCCCCCACGATAACGCCAAGTATACGATTGGATGTCAGCTTCTCCAAAATGGTCTTCAACCGGTCACCGGCTGCTTTTTCCAGACCATCGGACATCATCTGCATCCCATACAAAAACAGGGCCAGTCCTCCTAGTAACCCCAAAACCAAAGATATGTCCATAACTCTCTCCTCATCAACGTCTAAATTGATAAAATTGTATGATAGCGCAGTGCGCATATCCTCTTACATAATAAAAGGCAAAGCTATGGATTGCAATAAAAATTTTTACAAAAGGATAATCAAACCTTAATCTCTTCTTAACAAAACTATTTACCGGAACTTCCTAAACGACCTGACCCTCTCTGGGATTCTATCTGTTGTAAGGCTTTATAGGAAATCTCTTCGCTCTCTAAAGAAGGCATGACTAAAAGCACACCTTGACAAATGGCTTTTTCATAAGGATAGATCAAAATTTGTTCTTTTTCATAGTCGCTCCATGTATCAACTACTTCTTTTTTCGCAATGCGAATCGGCTTATTATTGACATTGGTTACCGGCGCCATATATTCGCCACGATAGCCTGAATCAATAACACCGCTACGCTGTGCCAAACCTTTAGTACCGGAAGAGCCTCTTTCCTTTAGAATCAGCACATAATTCGCATCAAAGGCACTGGCCACCCCTAAAGGTACCAGCTTGGTCGTCAAAGGGGCAATCTCTATATAATCTTCTTCAAAACAAGGATACAGATCATAACCGGCATCTTCTTCTCGTTTTGTCGGAATGATCGCCTGTTCTTTTACTTTTGCCCAATAAATTTTATTCATGGTCTTTCAATTCCTTTCCATAGATCTCTACTAAATCGTTCAAACGATATCTGGCATTGGCTGCTGATGTAGAAGGACATACCACGATCGGTATATCCTTATAAAACTTTTTCATGAATGTCGCACTCGTTTTTCCGTTACAGATCACTTTTTGTATTGAATCGTGTTCTTTCAAGAGTTGTTCAATATCATTTGGCATCACATCTCGTATGTCCGCATCCGCACTGGTCTTACGTAAACACGAATGACAAACATCCCACAAGGCAATCTGATTTTGTTCTAATAGAAGTAAGCGTTGTTCAATTGTGTCTGCTTCCTGATCAAAGATCACTTCTAACATCTTCCAAAAGCGATTGGTCTTATTGGCATAATAAAACGATTGTTTTAGACTTTCCACGCTTGGCATGGAGCCCAGAATCAATACGCGATCGTCTGGATGCGTGATGGGATCAAAACCTATGATTCGCGACATATTCCAATCAAATCATACGTCTTAGCTTCTGTGATCTCTACAGATACGAAGCTTCCGATTTCCAGTTCTCGATCCGATGTAAAAATGACCTGTCCATCCACTTCATCCGGTGCATCAGCTTTGGAACGTCCACGATATCGGTTCTTTAACGCTTCTTTTTCTTCGACAAGGACTTCAATTACAGATCCTACTTTTTCCTGACTTTTTTTACGAGATATTTCTTCCTGTATAGCCATCAGTTTCGATAAACGACGGTTGGCCACCTCTTCATCGATTTGTCCGTCCATCGAATATGCCGGTGTGTCTTCTTCTTTGGAGTATGTAAAAGCACCCATACGATCCCATTCAATATCCTGAATGAAGGAAACCATCTCTTCAAATTCTTCCTCGGTTTCGCCAGGAAAGCCAACGATCATCGTCGTACGAAGTGTAGGTTGATCAAACATCGAGCGTATTTTCTCAACCAGTGCTTTGACATCTTCCTTGGTTCCGCGACGGTTCATCGCTTTTAACAATCGCGCATTGGCATGCTGCATAGGAATATCAAAATACGGTAATACCTTGTCACATTCCTTCATCGCCACTAACAGTTCATCATCGATTTCATCCGGATACATATACAAGATACGAATCCAGTGCAGTTCTTCTACCGCATTGACTTCCCGAATCAAATGGGCCAGTTGTAAGCTTCCATAGTTATCCAAACCATATTTAGTCGTATCCTGAGCAATCAATGTCAGCTCTTTGACACCGATCGAAGCTAAATGTCGGACCTCTTCCATGACTTCTTCGATCGACTTACTTCTTTGATCTCCACGAATCAGTGGAATGGCACAATACGTACAATGATTGGAGCAGCCATCACTGATCTTACAGTACGCACGATACGGCAGCGATGTCAGCACTCTTTGATCCGGTTCTATATTTTTATCAAAAGAGCCATCCAGTACCTTTTCCAAACGCTTGGCAAACTGTCCATAATCACGAATCGGGATCACCGCATCAATTTCCGGGATTTCCTCTTCCAGACTTTGGGTATAACGCTGGGCCAGACAGCCACAAACGATCAGCTTCTTTAAACTCTTCTCTTTATATTTGGCCATTTCAAAAATCGTCGAAATGGATTCTTCCTTAGCCGATTCAATAAAGCCACATGTATTGATGATGATCACATCCGCCAGTGCCGGATTGGAAATGATCTGATGCCCGTTTGCCTGCAGCATTCCCATGATTTCTTCCGAATCCACCAGATTTTTACAACATCCTAATGATACAAATCCTATTTTCATTCTTCATCCTTCTTTCGATAAATCATACGATTTTCCAAGGCAAAGACACGCGGCCCAAACTGCCCCGGCTTTGTCTGCTCCAGACTCTGTTTCATCATATATAAGCGTGAATCCAGATTATCCAACAAGTTTAAGACTTCTGCTTCCGGAATCATTGGCAAAACCGGTGATCCAAATTCCATCTTTCCATGATGACTTAATATCATGTGTTTCAACAAAGTCACACACTCTTCATCCTGTACGCCTTCTTCCCTGGCTACCTGATCGATATAAGATGCCATGATACTGATGTGACCCAGAAGATTCCCTTCCATCGTATATTCCGGCAAAACCGGTTGTGATAGTTCAACGGTTTTACCGACATCATGAAGCAGGACACCCGCATATAAAAGATCACCATCCAGCCATATATATTCGCTAACTACGTGTTTAGCCATACGAAGCATGCATAAAGTGTGATAGGCAAGTCCTCCCACAAAATTATGATGATTCTTGGTAGCTGCCGGATAGCTGTAAAATTCTTCCTGTTTTTGATCTAAAATACGCAAAACGACCTTCTGAAGCGTCTCATTTTTCATTGCTAAGACCGCTTCCATGATTTCTTCTTCCATTTCTGTTTTGCTCATGGGCGCATTTTGTACATAATCATTGACATTTTTTCCTTCCAATGGAATCAACTTACGCACACGCAATTGAATCGCATTGCGATGAAATAAGATATCACCATGCGCTTCTACGACCATCCCTGTCGTATATTGTGCAATCATTTCCTCTGTCAGATTCCAGAATTTAGCATCCAATGTACCACTTGAATCTTCTAAAGCCAGTGAAAGATATGGTGTATTCTTAGCTGTCTTTCCTCTTTCACATCGGGCAATCAAACACTCTAAAGTAATCGGACCTTCTTTTACTATATCCTTTATCATTTTGACTCACTTTCTAATACTTCATCGATCTGCATGACAGAAAAACCTTTACGCAGACAATAAATACGAATTTTATTGGTTCTTTTCGGCTCCTCCAAAGAGGCATACATACGTTTTGCCTTTTTTAGACTAAGATATAAAGCTTCCTTTTCATCCCCATCCAGTTTAATGGAATCACCGGCTTGTTTGGCCACATCGACCGAATATCCCTTTGAGATCAATTTTTGTATGATCGTCTGTCTCTTCAAGCGATCGCTTTGTTCACGGATCGTAGCCATGATACGTTGGGCACTTTTCATGGCCGCATTCAGCTCATCTTCCGGCTCCACCTGCGCACAGGCTTCCTCAATATAAGACGGTGCTACACCGGCTTCCTTGAGCTTGGAAGCCATTTTTTTCTTCCCATATCCATATGTGGACCAAGCCTGTACTTTATCCAAGGCATATTGACGATCATCGATCCAATGACGTTTCTCAAATTCCTCTATGATACTTTCAGCTTCTTCCTGACTGAGATCCAGCTTTCGCATAGCCGTTTTTTTGATTTGATAGGCTGTATGATCTTTTTGAAAGACCTTCTTTTTTAATATGCTGTACGCTTTATAGTAGTTCTGCATTGCCAGATAGTCTTCTACGATATAGGCATCCAGTTCCGTTCGCAAAGCAATTTTTAAATCAAAATAATCATCGACCGGCATTCGTAATGTCACTGGTTCTTCATCACTGTCGCGTTTTAAAGTCAGCTTCACAAAATCATCGACCATCTTTACCTTTTCAACGGTAAAGGCACGATGATACGAATCGATGGCCTGTTCATAAACAGCTAATGCCTTAGAGGCAAACATGCTTGTCGAATATGGCTTTGTCTTTTCTACGCATTGTACCTGCATTTCTTGTTTTTCCTGATCTGATAAAGAAAAATACGTTTCCCATTTGCGCAACAATTCTTCTTCATCATCAAAGTAATAGCCGGTATTCCCTTCTTCCAACAATTCACTTAACACCTCATCACGACGGCCGAAAATCGGCAATCCCGTTGCCAAAGACTCCAAATACGTCATACCTTGTGTTTCGGTCAAAGAAGCAGAAACAAAACAATCAAAAGCCGCATAGTAATAGGCAATCTGTTCTTTGGGTTTCTTTCCTAAAAAATGAACACGGTCTTCCACATTACATTGTGCCACAATTTCTTTGTAGTAGTCTTCATCGGTGCCTCCACCAACGATGACCAGATGCAAATGTGGATCGCTGCTTTTGGCGATGGCGCGAATCGGCACATCAATGGATTTTTCTTTAGCGATACGACCGACAAAGACAACGACATGATCGTCTTTTCGCAAACCGATTTCTTCCCGAATATGTTCGATACGCTCTTGATCCAGGTTGTCTTTTTCAAACAAAGAAAGATCCAACCCGGTAGGCACGATGTAAATAGGAGTCGTCACACCGTATTGGATCAAAGCTTGTTTTGTCTTTTCACTGGGAGCGATCACAGCCTGTGCCCCATTCCCCAGCATCCGTGATAGGGACTGTACGGCTTTACGTCCCATCTTTTCTATTGTTTCGATATCCAGAGGATTGACATAGTGCGTATAATCCTCATACATCGTATGATACGTATAAACAAGCGGAATGTGTAGTTGTCTTGCCATCTGGCGGGCAAAGATGCCTACACCGGCTTCCGTTTGTACATGAATCACATCCAGATTCATATCGCGAATATATTTTTCCGCACCGATCTGAATCGGACTGGACATCTTATATCCATAAAACTTTTTAAGCTCCAGTCCTCCCAAACGAAGAACATGGTCCTCCATCACAATATTTGTTCCTTTATGATTGGATACGACATAAACAGTGTGCCCTTTTTTCTCCAAAGCCTCTTTTAACGTCGCAACACTGCTGACAACGCCATTGATATCCGGCAAATAGGCATCTGTAAACAATCCTATGCGCATAAACCCTCCTAATGTATCTGAATGGAATCTTCTTTTCCTTTCGATTCTTTTCGGATGTAATAGTTTTTAGCACCCATAAAACTGATTCCACCTAATAATAAAACAATATGGTATGTCGAAAAACGCCACAGTATCATCACGGCACTGGTCAAAGTGCCCATCAAACCTGTAAACAATAAATTAAATACAACTTCGGTTCCCCCACTGGCACCCGGAATCGGAATAAAGCTATTGGCCATGGTAACAAAGCTACTTAATGCGATCACATCCAACAACGAAGAGATTCCCAACGGAATATGAAGGGCCAAGCCGATAAAATACGGCAATGAAAACAACAGCGTTAATCGTACTGTATTGATCAGGGCACAAATGATGATACGTTTGATATCCGTAGAAAGGCTCTTGATCTCCTTTGTGAAAGAAGTCATCTGCAGATTCCACGAATCTCTTGTCTTTTCCGGATTCTTTAAGATGTGCAGCTTTCCTAACAGACGGGCAAAAAAGCCGGCCAGGCGAATATACACCTTAGGAAACAGCGCCATGGTATAAAGCGCCAATATGACGATCGCATTGACCGCATAGCCCAAAAGGATCACATTAAACCATGCCGATTGGGCACTGTAATAGCCAAACCGCAGCAGAAACAAAATCGTCACATAGATCATCATCGTCGTCTGATAGATGATAAAGTCAGCCCAGAGAAGACTGGCCGCATCCGATACCTTCATTCCTTGTTTGTTCATGATATAAGCCTGGGCAAACTGTCCTCCGGTACTGCTTGGGGTAATGCCCGCAAAAAAAGTACCGACAAATGCGACTAAGATTCCTTTGCCTACGGAATATTTATGAACATATTTTCTTCCCAGAACAAAATACACAAACCCCCATACGACCGTATAAAGGACGCCCCAGCATAAAATAATTGCCAGAGAGAAGATATTGATTTGTGAGATTGCTTCCAGAACTTCCCGATAATTATCTTTTAAGGCAAACCATAAAACGCCAATCGTTAATAAGAAGATAATCAGAAAGTTCAGCACGTATTTACTTTTTTTCATGATCGTTTCTCTTTTTTTACTTTCTTTGTCTTATTCTTGTTTCTCTTCTTTTGACGAAGCGCAAACTGTTTTTCACCATAAGCGCTTAAATAAAACTCACGCCACATTTGAAGAACATGCTCTTTTGAGTAAAACTCACTTAAAATCTGTGATTCCAACTGATACTTCGCATAGATTTCCGGATCGTCTTTTAACGTGTTCAAGCATTGTACAAAGCCATCGTTATCGCTTGCCTGCATATGATGACCAAGCAAAATGTCTTTATACAGCTCCAGATCTCGTAAGACCAAAGGTGTTTTAAAGTTGATGGCTTCCAATATCGTCATAGGGAATAACTCGTTATAGCTTGGCACAAACAAAACATCGGACATATTGTAAAGCTCTACCATTTCCTCACGAGGGACGATTCCTAAAAACTTAACATTTTCCGGCGGATTTTTTTGCAGCTTGTGTAATTCCTCATAGCCTTCCGTAATCACACCAAAAGAAAAGCCACCAGCCCATACAAAGGTTGTATCTGGCATTTTTTTGGCCACTTCCACAAAATCCAATACCCCTTTTCGGGTTTGAACCTGACCGGCTCCCAGTACGACAAACGCATTCTTATCAATGCCCAGTTTCTCACGATACGCATCCCGCGCTTCCTTACCTAAAGGATGAAACTTTTCTTTTGAGACGTAATTGGGAATATAGTACACATTTTCTCTGGGGATTCCCAGCTTCACAAGATCATCGATAAAAATAGGGTTGACAACCACTAAACGATCGGCCGACTTATAAAAAGTCACCAAATAATTGGCAAAGATCTTAAAGAACGGTGAAGGAATCTTCAAGCTTTCATCGACCGTTTCCGGTAAAAAATGACAATAGGCGATGTTTACAGCCTTTTTATCTTGCATCTTTACAAAAAATGTAGGATCAATCGTATGAAAATGCTGGATATCCGGTTTTGTGGTCCAGTCATTGATGGTCACATCAAACAAGTCATCAGCGCCCTCTTTGATCAGGGCCACCTGTTCTTCATACGCACTACCAACGCCCTGCCCATCTACTTTATCGGCACTGGAATACATAATCAGTTTTAATTTTGCGTTTTTCACTGTAACACTCGCTTTCGTTTATCCTATTATAACAAATAACTCCTAGAAAGGAAAAGCGCCTATTTATCGCTACAATAAACAGGCGCTTCTCCGGAAAGTTTTTAAGAAAGGGAATTTTGATTATGAAGTGAGCCTCTATCCTTGGCTCGGTTATACTATACAAAACAATATTGAGATTGTTATGGACAGAATATGTGAGAGTTTGTGATAGAAAATTAAACTATTTTACAAGCCCGCTGATTCCCTTTTTTGCCTCTTCAATCAAGGTTTCCTTTAACAAATGCAAATCTTCAATGTGATCTTTTTTAAACACTGCTTCTAAAACCATCGGCATGTTCATGCCACCTATGACGATTGTCTGATCTTGTCTTCCTTTATTTTCTAAAACCGAAAGGGCATTAAGGATCGGCGATCCGCTCAGGATATCCGTCAGTAAAATGATCTGATCGTTTTCCGGAATTAAAGAAAATACTTTTTCACATTCTTCCATAAAAAGACCGGCATCCATATCCTGCTTCAAACAGATTGAATACACTTCTTTTCGATCACCGGCAATCATTTTCACAACAGAATGCATACCTTGCGCCAATTCACCATGACTGATCAATACAATATTACGCATAATCTTTCCTACTTTCTCTTTTTCTCTTTTTTCCACTGGATTTGTTTTTCCTGAATGATCTTACCGATCTTATACGTACAGGGAATCTCCTGACTGCCGGCACTGATTACCAGATAGCTTTTCTTAAATAAACCATCTTTAAACTGTATATCGCGTAAAGCCTTAAACCGATAAAACGTATCTTCATAAAAGAAGCCGTCTTTGGCAAAGGAGCATCGATAGCGAATGCGATTGTCCACGGCCAGAGCCAGAAATAAGATGCCCAGGCAAACATAAATGACTGTATAAGATGCCTCGATACCTGTGGTTAAGGTAACACCGCATACAATAAAGATCAACACAGCCAAAACGATCATCCCAACCATCGGCCATAATGAGAGATCGATATCCTCATGATTCGAATGAGCGCTTTGAAACTCCTGCAATGTTTTTTGATAGCGTTGAAATCGCCTGGCGGTTTCATAGATTGTAAACAATGAAATTCCAATAAATAATATGGTGACGATAATGCTTATAATACTGTTTCCTTCCATATTGCTTCCTTCCTTTTTCTGACATTATATCATTTTGAAAAGTAAATATGCTACAATGGCGTAAAAGAAAGAAGGAACTTTATGGAAACGGAAAATAATATAGAACTCATGAATCGTTTAAACAGCTCCTCTATGTATCTTCAAAGCAACGATATGAGGGTAACCGAAGTCAGAGAAGGCTATGCCAAAGTGGAGATGATCATCGATGAACAAATCTTAAACGTGCATGGCTTTGTACATGGCGGCGCTTTGTTTTCACTGGCTGATACTGTTGCCGGAGCTGCCAGCTTTGCCAGTGGAAGAGACAGTGTGACGCTCACCGGAACGATCAACTATATCAAACCCGGAAAAGGCGGAAAACTGATTGGGATTGCGCAGGAAATCAGTCGCGGAAGAACAACCGGTGTGTATGAAGTCTTTATTTTTAACGATAGAAACACACTTTTATCCCGTGCTACCTTTACGATGTTCTTCTTAGATTCCGATCGAATCAAAGCAAAAAAAGTACAGGAACATGCCCAAAAATAGACGATGCAACCAGTGGTTGACAAAGTTTCAAGCCTGTTTGGTGGTCTGCACCCGGAATTTTTGATGTAATAAAGCCACCAAGGAGGGCAAGATTATGATATTCGCCGATAAAATTATTCAACTTAGAAAAGAAAAAAATTGGTCGCAGGAAGACCTAGCCAGTCAATTAGGCGTTTCCCGTCAATCCATATCAAAATGGGAAAGCGGTTCTTCGCTGCCAGATTTAGATAAGATCATCAAATTATCACAGATCTTTGATGTATCTTGCGATTACTTATTAAAAGATGAAATGGAAGAAGATGGCTCTACTCCCTCTTCAGAAGAGGCACCGAAGTTTTCCAAATGGGGGACAGAAATAAAAAGAAAGGTTCATAAAGTTTCTTTAGAAGATGCTGACCTATTTTTAAAAGCACAACGTAAGTATGCCTTTAATCTCATGATCGGTGTTGTACTTTGTATTCTGGGCTTTTCTTCTGTAGTTTGTATTTCCACACTGGCCCAACAAAGAGTATTACCTCTTTCTCTGGAAGCCGGTGAAGCACTGGGAGCAGCATCCTTATTTATCTTCGTTGCGATTGCGGTCGTTGTTTTTGTGACATCGCACTTAGCTATGAATCGATTCAAATATTTAAGAAACGAAGAATTAGAACTTCTTTATGGTGTTGAAGGCATCGTGGAAAAGAAGAAGGAAGAATTTCACTCCACCTACACCGCCTGTCTAGCTTTTGGGATCATGTTATGTATATTAAGCATTCTTCCACCCATTTTTGCCGATGGTTTCTTCGCACCATTCATAGAAATTCAAGGTGTTTCTATACAGGTAGAAGCACAGGCACAAGGTTTGTTTGTTTCCTTGGCACCGGCATTGATGCTCTTGATTGTTTCTGCCGGTGTAGCCCTGATCGTATATGCTATCATCGTTCAATCCGGATTTGATGTTCTTTTACAGACCGGAGAACATACGACCGATCAAAAACAAGCCGATCAGATCATGCAACCCATCGCTTCTTTGTTTTGGATCAGTATCACGATAATCTATTTGCTCCTATCTTTCTGGACAGGAAACTGGGAATATACTTGGATCATTTGGGCTATCGCCGGTTTGATCTATTCTCTAATTTCCACATATATAAAATACTTTAAATCATAAGGCCGAATCATTCGGCCATTTTTATATCGCTATTTTTAGACATCGCAAAGCCTTTCAATCGAAAAAAAGAAGATGTTATTGTAAGATAAGAAACGAAATATCTTTTTGTCAAAAAGACATTTTTAGATAGGAGATTTCATTTGAATAATCAAGATTGTCTGGTAAGTGTAGTGATCACTACTTATAAACGACCGCTTTTCATTCTACAGCGAGCCATAGAAAGTGTTTTAAAACAAACGCATACAAATTTAGAAATTTTTGTTGTGGATGATCAGCCTGAAGACCGTCAGCGCATGAAGCAAATCCAGGAAACGATACATGCCTATAAGGATCTTCGTTTGTCGTATATCGGTTTAAAAGAACATGGTGGTGCCTGTAAAGCGCGTAATGTTGGCATACAACATGCCAACGGAGATTTTATTGCGTTTTTGGATGATGATGACTGCTGGCTGCCACAAAAAATCGAAAAACAGCTGGAAGGCTTTATCAATGAGGACATCGGGATGGTTTACAGCCCCTATATCAATATTGCCGATCAAAGTAGTGAAAAAGTATTCATTCCTTGTCAAAAATCAGGAGATCTTACGCAAGATCTTCTTTGGTTCAACTGTATTGGCGGTTGTTCTATGACATTGATTCGCTCAAAAATTTTAAAGATTTGCGGAGTGTTTGATGAAAGTCTTTTATCCTGTCAGGATTATGACTTGTGGATGCGTATCGCCCAATGTTCATCCATTCAATTCGTACCCTTTGTAGGCATCAAAAAGTTTGATCGAAGGGATTCCATCACCAATAATATCCATGCGACGAATCAAGGTTTTAACATTTTTATTCAAAAGTATCAGCACCTGTATCAACAGTTTCCCAACATTTACAACTATCGTTTAAATCTTCAGGGATACCGAATGATCCGCATGAAGTCTTTTAAAAATGCCTGGCTTTATTACAAGCGCGCCCTACATGTAAAGTTTTTCTCTCGATATAATATACTTTGGCCCTTTCGAGGCTATTATCATTTATTAAAAATCACGATCAAAAAGCACCTCTATTCTGCTAACGCATAATATGTATTCATAGAGCCTTATGATCGAAGAAAGAAGGAAATATATGAAACTTTGTTTCTGGATAGCCACTATCGCAAGCTATGGCGGTGTACAAAGAGTAACCAGTGTAGTAGCCAATGCATTGGCAAAACATCATGAAGTTACAATCGTTACCATGGATCCTAAGGAAAAAATCAACAACATTCCTTACTATCTAAATTCAGACATTCAGATTATAGCCATGCCCGGTGCGCTTTTTAACAGACCTTTATGGTACCGTATTTTTACTCACATTAATCGTAAAACCGGTCTATTGAATCACTCCCTTACTGCCGATTTATTAAAATGGGCCACGATTCCTAAAGATACCAAGAAAAATCTCCTCGATTTTTTTCAAGCAATTCAACCGGATGTTCTTGTCGGTGTAGCTTTTACGCCCAGTTTATGGCTCACTTTAATGGCGGACCAGTTGGACGCAAAAACCTGCATCTGGCAGCACAACAGTTTTGATGCCTATTTTCATACACCCCACCAATATCTTTGGCACCAACAAGCCCTATACCGGGCAAACGTCCATTCGATAGATTCCTATGTTGTCTTAAACCAGACGACAAAACAAAAGGTAGATCAAGCTTTTGATTTGAATTCGATCGTCATTCATAACCCTAAAAGTTTTCAGACAATCACTAAATCGAATATGAAAAATACGACATTCTTAGTGGCAGGACGTCTTGAAGCCGTTAAGGGTATCGACACTTTAATTCGTGCCTTTTCTATTTTTGCTTGTCAAAACAAAGACTGGAACTGTTTGATTGTAGGCGATGGAAACCAAAAAGAAAACCTCATCCAACAAGTTAAGAACGCTCATTTAGAAGATCGTATTTCTTTTCATCCTTTTACCGATCATATTCAGTCTTATTTTGAAAAAGCCTCTGTTTTCTTATTGCCATCTCGCTGGGAAGGGATGCCCCTTGTCGTATTGGAAGCCTTAGAATTTGGCTGTCCTGTCATTGCCTTTGCTATAGAAGCCATGAAAGATTTGATCGAAGATGGTAAAGAAGGTTTGATTGTATCCCCTATCCAAGATGAAAAAGCCTTCGCCAAAGCTATGCTGGAAATTTCTCAAGATGAAAAGCTACGTTGGCAGTTCCATCAAAATGCGATTCAAAAAGCACAGAAATTTGATATAGATGTCATTTGTGCAAAGTGGGAAGAACTTTTTGCGACACTTACAACAAAAAAATGAATGGCCGGATAGAGTTTTGTCCGGTCTTTTTCATCAAAAGAGCATCTCTGTTGTCAATCGATGATAAATATCCTATTATCTCTATATCGAGATAATGACTTGTTTCTGAAACAAGTCATATCGGAGGTGAGATTTTGGAAAATAAGAATGCAAAAATTCTGATTGGGCTATCCCGTAATCTGCACGCCTTACATCATCAAACTGCGCAATTATTAAACCAACATCACGTAACACTCAGCCAGTTTGGTGTCTTAGAGGTGCTATACAGTAAGGGACCCCTTCGTATCGGTGAAGTACAGGCTAAAATTCTTAGTTCCACTGGAACCATGCCAACGATCTTAAAAAACTTAGAACGTCAACAGTACATTCAAAAAGTTCCGGATCCACAAGATAAACGAGCGACAAAATTGCAGCTGTTAGAGAAAGGGAAAGAAGTCGTTGAGAAAATTTTACCGGAGAATCTGGAGAGAATTGAACAATATTGTTCTACTTTATCTGAGAACGAAAAGGAAGAATTGATTCATTTATTAAAAAAACTGGGAGGAAAATAAATATGGAAAGAAAGATCTCTACTAAAATTCAAGGTTATCGCACCGTCGATGGAGCCGGTGTAAGCTTAGTTCGCGTATTAGGAAATCATACTACAGAAGAATTTGATCCCATTTTGATGTTAGATTCTTTTGACAGCACCAATCCAGATGATTATATCGCAGGATTTCCAATGCATCCTCATCGTGGAATTGAAACCATAAGTTATATTGCCAAAGGAAAAATGGTTCATAAGGATACATTAGGAAATGAAGAAGCTGTAGGTGATGGTGAAGTTCAATGGATGAATGCGGGATCCGGTATACTTCATGAAGAACAGGTTCCGGCCGCTGATCGTTTATTAGGTGTTCAATTGTGGTTAAACCTGCCATCTGATCAAAAAATGAGTAAGCCAACCTATCGTAGTATTAAAAAAGATGAAATCCCGGAAGTTCCAATTGAAGGTGGAAAAATCAGAATACTGGCAGGAAGTTATAAAGATGTACAAGGCTATCAAAGTCAACATTTACCTTTAGATTATTATGCGCTGGAGCTCACCAAGGATGCCAGGCTTAAAATCGACAGCAGGGAAGATGATTCTGTCATGTTGTTTAGTTTATTGGGTAGTATGAAAGTCAGTGATGAAATCATTCCTGAAAAAACAGCCGTGAAATTATTACCGGGAACCTATGTAAACATCCAGGCGTTGGAAGATGATACACAAGTTTTATATATGTCAAGCAAAGCTTTAAAAGAACCTGTCGCATGGGCCGGTCCAATTGTCATGAATACGCATCAAGAACTGGAAGAAGCCTTTGATGAACTAAATGCCGGAACATTTATAAAAGATAGAACGGAAATCCAATCATGACAAAAAATAGAATGGAAGCCTTCAGTGATGGCGTTTTAGCCATTGTTATCACGATCATGGTCTTGAAATTGGAGGTGCCCAATCGTATCGAGTTACAGGCATTAACGGATACTCTGCCGACGTTAATTGCCTATGTGCTCAGCTTTGTCTATGTCGGTATCTATTGGGCCAATCATCATCATTTGATTAGTGCCGTACAGAGTGTCAATGGCAAACTGTTATGGATCAACTTGCACTGGATCTTTTGGATGTCATTGATTCCCTTCGGAACAGAATGGATTGGATATCATCCCGATGCTTTTGCCCCTGTCTTCGTTTACGGAATGATCCTGCTTTTTTGTGCTCTATCCTATTATTGGCTACAGACAGCTGTAATTCATATCAACGGGAAGGACTCCAGTATTGCCAAAAGTATTGGTAAGGACTGGAAAGGCAAAGGTTCGCTTATTGCGTATGCACTGGCCCCTCTCTTTGCGTTCTGGATACCTTGGATTTCTTATCTGATCTATGTAGGAATCGCCCTTCTATGGATCATACCGGATTTTCGTTTAGAAAGAATTTCAAAACAAGAAGGAGGTGAAATCATGATTAAAATTCAATTTGAACCCGAAAAACATCGTAGTGCCGCTTATGATCAAGAACAATGCATTGGAGAGTGTACCTATACAACGGAAATTCCAGATACTTGGACAATTGACCATACAGTTGTTGATTCACACTATGGAGGTAAAGGAATTGCCGGTCAATTAGTTGATCGAATTGTTTCTGAAGCCCGAAGCCGTCATATCCACCTTCATCCGACTTGTTCCTATGCCAAAAAACGCATAGAATCAAATCCGGATAATCAAGATGTATTAGCAACACGTTAAAAAGAAACACGAGCCAGAAATTTGACTCGTGTTTTTTACCGTATTTACATTCCCTATTTTGCATGATGATAATTCTGTATAAATCTTAGAACCAGGAAAAACCAAATATCAATAGATATCCATTGGGAAATAGATAAAATCCATATGCCTCTTTGTGGATCGCCTCGCCAAAATTCTAGTAGAAACCGCCCTATTGAATAAAAAGCCAAATAAGCATATAGACGATTTCCTTTATAAGAATGAAGGAAAAGAAAAAATAAAGTTTCCATGCCGGCTTCGATCAGTTGTACCGGAATACGGTTTGTTTCCACTGGATTGGCATAGATGGAAAAAGTAGGAATACCGAGAATATCACTTTCCACGCCATAACAACAGCCACTGAAAAAACAGCCGATGCGGGCAAAAGCATGAAATAAAGGAATCATTGGTACTAAGCAGTTTGTCTGTCTATAGAAATCTTTATGAAATTCACGACAATAGAAAACACTTCCTATGATGGCCCCCAACAGGCCACCATAAAACACAAAACCGGAAAAAACATAGTATATCCATTGGCCCATATGGGTTAATATTTCCGTTAAAGAAACTAGAATATAGAGAAGTTTAGCTCCTGCCAATGCGCCGATTCCGGCATAGCACAAAAGATAAACAGACTTGTGCTTTAGGAATACAAAGCCAACCATATATTAAGCAGGCAAAGGCTCCAAATAGCGCAAAAAAAGCATAGGAAGAAAGCATCAAAGGTCCCAATTGAATTTGTGCCATAGATAAAAAAAGAGCACAATGGCTCTTATTGTAGTGAAGCTCCTACACTGGCCAGTCCGCCTAACAGACAAGCACAGGCGACAAAACTTACTGCACATAATACAGTTCCGATAATGGAGCATACAAATCCGGCAGTGGCGATGCCTGTTGGATTTTCATTTCTTGCCTTGATGGAAAGAATAATACCAATCACACCGCAAATCAGTCCGAAAACAGCACCATACGCACCAAAGAAAATCAATACAATCGATACGATTCCAAGAACCAATCCCGCAATCGCTTTTCCATTTGATGATTGTTCATTCATAATACTTCCTACTTTCTACACATTCAAATTAAATACATACGTTGGCTCATCACTGAAGATATCCGCATATACATTTAGTTTTAAACCTGTATCTCCTGCCGGTTCTTCAAAACATAACTTACCGGATACATTTCCTCCGGAAGCCAAATCACCGGAATTCAATTCGTTTTCTAAATCAACCACAAAAGTTGTGGATTCTTCCTGACCCTGTGAATTTAACATCTTAAAGTAGTAAGGGTTATAATCAATTTTTTCATCCGATCCATTTTCAATTGTTACAGAAACGATTACGTATTCTTTTCCAGATTCTGGCGTGTTATAGCTAAAACCGGCACTTCTTTCTACACCAGTGACCGTGTATTTTACGCCATCTACATCCGCGGTTTCATTGACTCCATACTCTGATTTCGTTTCTTGTTCTTCTACTTTTTTCTCCTCTGTCGAATCATCTTTATTGGATGTATCCGATGATCCACAGGCCGTAATTCCAAACACCATAGCACTACATAGTAAAGCATATCCTAATTTCTTCATAACCAAACCTCCTGCATGAAAATAAAAAAACTTCTGCCTGCCTTAACTATAGGCAATACAGAAGTAAAATTGTTATGCCGACAGCATCCTGTCGAAAAGAGTCAGGATACCGATTCCACCCACCAAAAGAAGAAAATACGTCAAGGAAAGTATTCCCCATCGTACGAGTGATAAATCATATTTCGGTACTTTATGGCGATTACAGATTACCAGTTCTAAAAGAGCTAAGACTAAAAAACATGCGATTAAATACAAGTTGTCATGCTCAAAAGACGTATTTTTTTGTGTATCAATCGATAAAACGATACAAACACTTAAAATCCATCCGATCCAGGAGCCAATGATTCCTTTGCGACTTCGATTATTGACACCCGGAAATATCCATCTCATTTCCTGAAGCTCTGCTTTTAACTGTGCCACACTCTGAAATCGATCTTTAGGGTCCATACTCAAAGCTTTTCGAATAATTCTTTCAAAATGTCCCTTTACACTTTGATCCAACCGTCCTGTCAAAAGCACTTGTAAGAGTCTCCCGCAGGAATAAACATCACTCTGCACACCGGTTTGGGCAAATCCAAACTGTTCCGGTGCCGCATAACCGACACTTCCTAATAAAGTCGTATCTCTTGTCTTTGAAGGATCGTAAAAACGGGCAATATCAAAATCAAATAAGATTATTTTTCCATCTTGATAAAAAATATTCTCCGGTTTGATATCTCGATGAATGATCGGTGGCTTGAGTTGATGAAGACGCATTAAAATATCACAGAGCTGACACACAATATTTACCGCTTCCTTTTCTGAAAACGGAAGAAGCTCGGCCAGAGTATCTGCCTGGATAAACTCTTCCGTAATGACTAACCATTCTTCTTCAATTTGTACATCGTATATTTTCGGTATTCCTTGCATTGGATGTTCCTGCAGTGCTTTATACACAAAATAATCGGCATGCTTCATCTTTCGCTGCACAAAAAAAGTCTGATCCATTTTGTTTTGTATCAGAGAAATTTTCTTCGTATCTGTGTCTTTAAACGTACTCACAATTTTAACTAAAGAAGGAACCATTTTTGTTGCCTGATTTCAATTCTTATTTTACCATACTTTTGAGAGGTTCTTATTATGATATCCACAACACAATTAATCACACTTTTAAATCAAAATACTCCATTAGACGACATTTTAGAAATTCTTCCTGACTTAGACTTCGTTTCCTATTTGGAAGCTTGTTTAGAAAAGAAAGATTTAAAAAAGAGCGAAGTAATTGAAAAAACAAATCTGCAGAAAAACTATGCGTATCAGATCTGCAATGGTACCAAGAAAGGAAGCAAAGAGAAGATCATCCAACTCGCTTTAGCAATGCATCTTGATCTTCACGATACCAACAATTTATTGTCATTAAGTAACAATGGTCTTTTATATGCCAAGGTCAAAAAAGATGCCATTTTGATCTACGCCTTGCAACATCACTATGATTTATATCAAACTAACGAGCTCCTTTTGGCACATGGATTTGAAATTTTGGATTAATCATTGGATGAATTCAATATCCCCTTCTCTTTTTTAAAAAATGAAGCAGAACAGATTTCAAGAATTGAAATTCTTTGCATCGCCCCCAAAGAACAAAAAAACATGTATTTAAGACCAGTGTACATACAAGACCATGAATCAGGAAATTCAAAATCCCATTCTCTACAGAAATACATTGACATACCCAAAGCGAAAACAAGGATCCCAGAATCCACGTTACGATATAGAGAAAATAACGAATAAAATAATCTTTGACATCCTTTTGAAAACGAGTATACAAAAGGAAAGGTTCAAACCAGAAATTTGTACAGAGATCACTACAAAAGGTTCCTAGAAGAATTCCCGCAATTCCCCAATGACATACAAACAAAAAGAAGGAAGAGAAAACAATATTTAATAGTGCTTCCCAGATATTTTTTCGTTTCAGCTGAACAAAATGACCACATACATCATTAAAATACAACAATGGATTTCGTAATAGACGAACATGCATATTGATACAAAATAAAAGTACAGTTGAAACCGGCAGTATATAATCGGCACCGATCCATAAACGAATAAAAGAATCTACCAGTACATAAAAGGCTCCGGTTAAATAAGAAACCATCCAAAAATTAAGAAACATGATATTCTTAAAAGTCTGGTAAACTTTTTCATTGGATTCCGTGGCGACCAATTGACCGATACTTCCCTTTAACGCATTAAAAATCGTATTTAACAGATTCTTAAAAACATAGGCGATTAAGGTATAATTGGAATAAATTCCTAAAACGGCAGTACTGACAAAAGCCGAAATCATCAAATTATCGGTATATGTTACAACGGCTGTCGATAACTTACTAACAAATCTTGCCTTGACATTCTTTCTCAGTTTTATTTTTACCTGTTCATCTAAATATACCTTTTCAGATGTTTTCTTTTCCCATTGGAACACTTGAGGATAGCGTTTGCGAACGATTTGGCGTAAGCTGATATTATTAAGAAGTGTAGCAATATTCATTAAGACTAAATATCCAATATAATCCGAAAAGAAATAGAGATACACCATCTGTATGACATTCAACAAAATACCAAAAATACTATTTAAAATGGATTCAATCGATTGCTCCTGATAGACGATCAAAAGACTTCGGTTATAGGAAAAAAAGTATGTCATGACAGAGTTTGATACATACAACAAGTAGTAAACAGGTAATAAAGGAACCTTTGGAATATCCGATACGACAAACGATAAAACAGGAAGAAATAAAACGCATAAACCTCCTATGACAGCCCCTGCTCTAAAATAAAGTTTTTTAAAAAGTTTTAAAAGTTCTGCCAGCTCTTGTAGATTTTCTTTTCCGGCAGCCTGATACATTTCATAGAGAATTACAGATTCTATACCTAATTCTGCCAGAGACAGTAAAGAGAAAATATCGGAAAATAAACCATTAAATCCTAAGTATGTTTTCCCAAGCTGATGAATAAAAACGGTTCGACATACAAACGATAAAAAAGTGATGATTCCCTGTGAGAAAATCGCAAAGACCATGTTGCGTACAGAATGTTCAGTGCGCGTTGCCGATCTTGATGCCCAAAAATCATTGTTTTTCATGACTCTGTTTCCTGTTCTTTGTTTTCTAATAAGGCAATCCATTGTGGAAGTATACGTTCCATTTCATACTGTTTAGCCTTTTGAAGCGCCTGCTTGTGCATATGTATTCGCAGATCCAAAGACGATGCCAATTGATCCATAGCCTGTGCATATCCTGCAACTCCCTTTGATGCACAAACGACCTTTCCATTTACACCATCCTCGATCAAACCCTTTGTCGCCAAAATATCAAAGGCAATCATTGGCAATCCCATTTCCATGGCTTCTAATGCGACCATAGGCAGCCCTTCCCATCGGGATGGTAATAAAAATACGGAGGCTTGTCGATAATAGGATTGAACATCCTTTTGATTGCCTTCCAGAAAGATAAAATCCTGCAGCCCATGATCTCGAATCTGCTGTTCGAGTTTAGCTCTTTGCCGGCCTTCACCAAGTATATGACATGTCCACTCTTTATGTTTTTTATGAAAGAGGGCAAACGCATCAATCAAGCGATCAAAGCCTTTGACATACATCAAGGAACCCACCGCAATAAATGTCTGATTTTTCGGATCTGCCTTTTCTTTTGAAGAAAAACTCAAAGGATTGGCAATGACTTTACTGGAAATAGAAAAAGCTTGATCCATCATTTCTTTATCTTGATCATTCAATACAATAAAATCATCGAGTTGCGTTATATATTTTTTAAAAAATTTTTCTTGTTTCCAGAAATTGCGATGCGGATTTTGAAATAAAGAGGGATATACGCTATGTTGCCAACCGATACACCGACTCGGAATTTGTTTACGTATCTGTGCCAGTCGTATACTTTGTAAAGTATGGACGCCAACGATCACATCAAAGTTCATCTCTTTAAAATAATGAATCATAGAAAAGCGGCTTCGACGACTTAATGAACCCGGCAACAATAAAAAGGATGGCTCATGAAAAAGTTTTGTCTGAATCTGTCTGGATAGAAAGCGCCGGCACCGATCTATAAAGGAAGGCTGAATCTTCAAAGAAGCAGCGGAAAGAACATGTATACGAGGATCGAGTGCAAATGCCTGATCTGTGTCAGGATCGATCTGTTCGGTTGCCACGATATAGATATCATATCGATCCACTAGGGTATTGCCCACTAAACTGATGACACGATTAATTCCACTGACATGGGCTAAACTGGTAACTAGAAAACAAACTCTCATGTTTGCTCCTTTCCATTTTTATTGGCTGTCTTTTAAAGGCTCGTTTGGGTCCGATAATTTTTGTGAAAAATAAAGATTGACCCATTCCGGATGTTTGGCATATTCCTGATAGGAACGATGTAGATCCATCAAGCTTTTATGCGGAGCCACTCGATCTTGGACAGGCGGCAAGATCCAATAGTCTTGATATTGCTTTTTCAATACGGCATCATAGTCTTTTGGACAAGGGATCCTGTCTTTTTCAAATGGCAGCATCACTTGTTTTTGAAACCATTTTGAAGGCATGGTAAATCGATCTAATGATGAATCCAGCCAGACAAAGCTGGTCCATTGTGATGAAAAAAAAGGGTATTTCTTTAACAGTTGAAAATATTGTTTCAAGTAATACTGTTTGGGTAAAAAAATATTCATCCCATGGCTGAAAGCACAAAGAAGCTGACGACTCCCTTTACTTCTGCTTCGAATCGGAAAGCGACTATGGTTATTCAAGATGGCATACCATCGAAGCTTTTTATAAAATCTTTCTCTTTTCTTTCGATCGGACGGTACTCCTGAAATCGGCATCACATCGATAAAAATACCCATATAAGAATCGGGATAATCCTTTTGTGTTTCATGAATATACGTCGTTCTTTGATCGATGATCTTGGAAAATAAACAAAGATGATGTGGCCGATCAAAACCATCATAAACCTCTAAATACGAAGGCAATTCTTTTCTTGCGAGAGTTAAAAACTCTTCATAATGTTCAATGGGGATGGCAATATCCAGATCATCATCCCAGGGAATAAATCCTTGATGTCGAACCGCACCTAAACACGTTCCGCCAATCGCAAAATACGGAATATCATGTTTTTGACACAGCTTGGAAACTTCCTGATAGATCTTGAAAATTCTTTCTTGCAGCTGATTCATAGTATCCCTCTTTCAGTCCTTTTGGAAGATATCTCTTGTATAGACCCTATCTTTTACATCTTCCAGATCCGGATGCATACGATTGGTAATGATCACATCGCTTTTTTCTTTGAGTTCGTTCAAATTCGAAACAAAGGAAAGTGCAAGATCTTCAGGCTTTTTTTGAAGAAGCGGCTCATAAACGATGACATCAGCCCCATTTTCACAAAGTCTTCGTATCACACCTCGCATAGCAGAGTGGCGGAAATTATCGGAATTGCTTTTCATGATCAGTCGATAGACTCCGATCACGGGTAAATCCCCTTTCTTTTGAGAGAGCGCAAAGTGCAACACATCCTCGGCAATAAAATCTTTTCGTGTTTTGTTGCTGCTAATGATTGCACTGATCATTTTCTGTGGAATACGCTTAAAATTAGCAAGCAACTGTTTGGAATCTTTTGGTAAGCAGTACCCTCCATAACCAAAGGACGGATTATTATAGTCATGCCCAATACGAGGATCGGCACAAACACCTTCGATGACATCTTTTGTCTGCATATGATGTACTTGCGCAAAAGTATCCAATTCATTAAAGAAAGCCACTCGCAGTGCCAAATATGTATTCGAAAACAATTTGACGGCTTCCGCTTCCGAATATCCCATGATGTAAACTGGCACATTCTTCTTTAAAGCACTTTCCATACAAAGATTTGAAAACTCCCGCGCCTGCTTTTGTGTATGAACATCACATCCCACTACGATGCGGGAGGGATATAAATTGTCATATAAAGCCTTGGACTCTCTTAAAAATTCAGGGGCATACAATATCTTCTCGAATGAAAGTTTTTGTTTAATACTTTGTACAAATCCTACCGGTACCGTAGATTTAATCACAATACAAGTCCCGGGATTGATTTGAATCACTTGTGACATGACATCTTCTACGATTGATGTATCAAAGCACTGAGTTGATTGATCATAATCCGTAGGCACACAAACAAGTGTATACTTTGCATTCTTGATGGCGTTTTCAAGATGTATCGTACCTGTCAGATCCAGTTTTTCTTCCTTTAAAAACTTCTCTGCATAAAGATCTTGTACAGGAGAGATCCTTTGATTCAGGTTCTGTATTTTTTCAAAATTCTGATCCATGGCATAGACTGTATTCGATCGTGCCAGCAGAATGGATACAGACAGTCCCACATAGCCAATTCCAATAACCGCAATTGTTGTTTTTTGTACAGTCATTTCTACCCTTCTTTCCTGTGCTGATGGTTCAGTTTATAAAGATTCTGTCGAATCTTTTTTTATAACGATCGATCCAATACCAATAAGGCCATCGTATCGTAAATATGTGCATATCTTGCCACCCTTGAGGGATTCTGTTTCTTTCTACAAAGCGATCCGGCAAGATTTCAAAACAAGTTTTACCAACGAGCTTGGCGTCCATACGCATCGTTCTTAGCTGCAAATGCATATAGGAATAAGAAGTATATACCATTTTCTTATGGGATCTATCCCAAGTTGCCGAAATCAAATTCCCATTGTCCCAAAAATATCGTGATGGTTGATAGTTCTCCTTTACAAAAGAGCGCATTTGCGGATCATAATAATCTCTTTTCAGCTTTGCCGAAGTGATACTGGCGTTCATTGCCAGATCGGCCGCATAGATCTTTGCACCTTCGTTTAAAAAGATCGAATGCACGTTATAAGAATCCGAAGCATGCAAAAGGCGATAATCTTCATCAAAGACATATATCCCATCCTGTGTAAATGCTTCTTTGTATAAGTATCGATTTTTATAAATGTGCATAAATCGCCGATTATTTTCTTTTGTGTTTTTATACAATGTTAAATGACCGGCCGCAAACAATTTATCATATCCTTGTTTCAACAAGGGTGTAAGGATTTCCTCCAAGTTTCCGAAAATTAAGTCACAGTCACAATGCCCCCAGTAGGCGTATGGTGCAAGATATTCTTCAAACAAATAGCCATAACTTGGTTTATAATCACAGAGCTTATGTGGCTCTTGTAAACAAACTTCAAAACCAAACTTTTGCTCGGCCAATGCTTTGATATTTTGCAGAGTCGTATAAATCACATGCACATTCAAAGGATAATTGTAACTTGATCGATCATCGGTAAAGATCAGCCAGTCATATTCCGGATTGGCACCACATGACTTTAAAAACAGTGGGAAATAGTTATTGAATTTTCCAAAGTACGGCAAAATCAGCACACATTTTTTATTCTTTTCTATGTTCATTTTTTCAGGGCATCCTTTATAAATTCTTCAAAATCAAAATAAGGTCTATTCCATCGTTTAAAAACATCGAGTGTTTTTTCATAATTTCCCGTCAGTTTCATCTTTTGTCGATTCTTATTTGTCAATGTGGATTGCTCTTTAAAAAGAAAAAAGTATTCATGGAAAACCTCTTCCGGAGGAATTTGATGGGTATGTCGATAATATGACTGCGCTAATAATTTAGCACTTTGAATTTGTTTTTCCCTGCATTTTTGATAATAGGTTTCCAGATCCATCACTTTGTGACATAGATTCCCCACGGCAACACACTGGGAGGGTATCCTTCCTTTTACCACACTGCCGGCACCGATAATGACATCATCTCCGATATAAGTACCAGGCAGAAGAATCGATTGAGTACCGATAAAAACATTGTTTCCTATATGGACCTCACCGGCCAATCCTAAGACAGGACCGTACTTCTTTTTGGTTACTGACCAGCTATAATCATGTGTAAGGATGCGCACGCCGGCTGTAATCTGTACATTCTCGCCAATTTCGATCATCCATGGATACTGCACATCCACAAAGCTTTGATGAGGGGAAAAGAAAGTCGTACCTTCTCCAATCCAGACACCCTTTTGTCGCAAATAGTCTATATAGGACTGCGAAGTTCCTTTTTTGCCAAAAACGATTCGTCGGATTCCATTCTGAACTGACATACTATCCTCTCATCCTTCTTTTTATCCATTTAAAACAACAAATATAAAGTGGCATGGCCTTTTTCACCATAAACAACTGTACTTTTCGTTTTCCCTTTAATCCCGGATATCGATATGTTGTCTGTAAATAGGGTTTGATTTTCTTATATACTGCATCGATTGATTTACGGTCGATGGAAGATTGTTCAATATAATTGTCTATGACTCCGATTCCCGCAAAAACGTATGCGAATTGTGCTTCCCGCACATATCGTGGTTGTTGCGTCCGCACAAAGTTTAAAACTTCAAGGCTTGCCGCTAAAGACATCGTATTTACCTTTTTACCATGTGTGATGCTGCCGGTTCGCTGACGATAATTGTATAGAGGTATCGAATCATATACGATGCGATGGGCATTAAAGAAAAGCTTATACATCACAAACCAGTCTTCACAAAGTTTTCCTTCGGGAAATTCAATCCCTTTAAAACAACTTCGTTTATAAATCTTGTCCCATGCCGCGACATCAAAATACCCCAGGACATTGGTGTTCATCAATGCCAAGGCCTGCGCACTATCCATAACCTTGTAAACATTGGATTTTTGCTCCTGTATTTTCTTATCGCCCCATACTTTATAACGGCCACAAACGGAGATATCGGCCTTTTCTCTTTCCAGGTTGTCTAACAGTTTCTCATACATAGATGCCTCGATGAAATCATCACTATCGACAAATCCGATATAGTCCCCCCTGGCTGCTTGTAAGCCTGTGTTTCGTGCTGCAGACAACCCTTGATTTTTTTGATGGATCACGCGAATTCGAGAATCTTTTTGAGCATAGACATCGCAAATGGCAGGGCATCGATCCAAAGAGCCATCATCAACAAGAATCAACTCAAAATCACGAAATGTCTGATCTAAAATGGATGTGATGCATTCATCGATATGGGCTTCTACCTGATAAACGGGCACAATGATGCTCAATTTCATACTTTAACCTGCCTTTTTTTTCGAAGCTGCAAAGCCAGCCCTGC
>OGOP01000396.1_pt1 | contig 40988 bp, 33 predicted proteins | sample 1552591 | NCBI WGS metagenome assembly OGOP01 (sample SAMEA2580120, study PRJEB22360) | human gut metagenome | biome: human gut; feature: human-associated habitat; material: faeces | place: Denmark | collected 2008/2010 | reverse complement strand
GCCGTGATAACGACCGCGGGGGTGTAATATCTTGCAAATCTTGTGATAAAGTTTTCGGCTTTCGCTTTCTTTGCGGAAGCGTTTTCCACCATGTCGAGAATTTTTGCGACGGTGCTGTCGTAAAACTCTTTCTCGGCGCGGATATACAAAACGCTGGAAAGGTTGATGGAGCCGCTTAAAACGATGCTGTTTTCAGACACGGTTTGCGGCATGCTTTCGCCGGTGAGCGCGGACGTATCGAGACTGCCGCTGCCCTTTATCACCACACCGTCGACGGGGATTTTTTCGCCGGCTTTCACAACGATAACGTCGCCGATTTTAACTTCTTCGGGCGCGACTTCGGTTTCCTGTCCGTCCTTAAATATTACAGCCTTGTCGGGGCGGATATCCATAAGAGACGCAATGGATTTCCTGCTCTTTCCGACGGCGTAATCCTGAAACAGTTCGCCAAGTTGATAAAAAAGCATGACCGCCGCGGCTTCGGGATATTCGCCGATTGCAAACGCGCCGACCGTCGCCACGCACATTAAAAAGTTTTCGTCGAAAACCTGCCCGTGCACGATGTTTCTCGCGGCGCGGTACAGCACGTCGTAGCCTATCGCGAAGTACACGACAAGATACGTCGCAAGTCCCACGTACCACGGCATACCGACGGTCTTGCCGACGGCGTAAAGCACGATAAACGCAGCAAGACACACACAAAACCGTATGAGCCTTATTTGGTTTTTTGATAACTTTTTCTTATCTTTATCTTTCATTTTTGTATTATAAACCCAAGATTATGCAATCCGGTTCGACTTTCTTTGCACAATGCACAATTTCTTTTACGATTCTTTCGTAATCTTCTTCGTCACATTCAAATTGCAGACGCTGTCCGAAGAAATTCAGGCTTGCGCTTTTAACGCCGTTGATTTTTTGCACGTCGCGCTCGATTTTTGCAGCGCAGTTTGCACAGTCGATGTCTTTAATGGTTACCGTCTTTTTCATATTTGTTACCTCTTTGATTTTTTACTCTTTTACGTGGTCGATTGCAAGTTCCAGAATCTTTACGACGTGGTTGTCCGCAAGCGAATAAAACACTTCTTTGCCGCTTCTTCTCGCCTTCACGAGTTTGTTGTGGCGAAGAATCCTGAGTTGATGCGATACCGCACTGACCGTCATATTAAGTACCGCCGCGACGTCGCATACGCACAGTTCGTTTTTTGAAAGCGTCGCAAGGATATTGACGCGGGTGCTGTCGCCGAAGATTTTGAAAAGTTCCGCAACGTCAAACAATAAATCGGCGTCGGAAAGGCTTGCTTTGACCTTCTTCACCGTTTCGTCGTGCGCGTGCACTTCTTCGCAAAATTCGTTTTTTTCGATTTTTGTTTCTTTCATTTTTCTTTTTCCTTTTGTCAAACATTTGAATAACTGTTCAACTGTTTGTAATTATAAAACCCCTTTATACGTTTGTCAAGGGGTTTTCAAAATGTTTTTACGATTTTTTAGTTTTTTCGCCGTCTGTGTATTTGTTATATTATATGTTTTATAAAACAAACGATATTTCTTTTTGCGTTTTCACGCGGTTTTCTTTTTACCGATATGTCTGAGTTTTTCTATAAACCTCTCTTCCGCGGTCATATCGAGCATTCCGTCCCATTTTTTGACGGCAAGGTATATGAAGTATATCGCGGCGGTCACAACCCAACTTATCGGGTAAATCATAAACAATACCGTGAGATTGTGCGTCATAAGCACCGCCGTGTAAAGCCAGATTATCCTTGTCAAGAGTATACCGACAAACGTGATTATAAACGCCGTCAGCGACTTTGAAAGCCCTTTCAGCGTGCCCGAGAAAACTTCGCACATGCCGAAAATCACGTAAAACGGGCAGATGTGCAGAATGATGTCCGAGCCTACGCTCACGACGTCCGCTTCCTTATTGAATATGCGAACGACGTCGCCCCTTAAAATCAGCACGGGGACAATGATTACGACTGCCGTAACGACGCTCATAATAAGCGCGGTGTAAAAGCCTTTCTTCACGCGGTCCATGCGCTTTGCGCCGGCGTTTTGTCCGACGAAACTGTTCATCGCCATGCCGTAGGAACAAATGGGGGCATAGGTGAAATCGTCCACTTTCATCGCGGCAACCCAGCCCGCCATAACGACCGAGCCGAAGGTGTTCAGACTTGACTGGATAAGCAGGTTTCCGACGCTGTACATGCTTGACTGCAACCCCGCGGGGAGACCGACTTTGAATATGTTTTTGAGAATCGGCTTGTCAATCTTAAAATGCCGAAACGACAGTTTATAGTTCTGTTTTGTAAGAAGAAGCCTTAATGTGACCAGAATCGCCGATACGTATTGCGAAATAAGAGTCGCCCACGCCGCGCCCGCAACGCCCATGCCGAGCGTCTTTACGAACACTACGTCCAGCGCGATATTCAAGCAGCACGCGAACAACAAGTACAAAAACGGCCGCTTGCTGTCGCCGACCGCGAGTATCACGCCTGACCCCATATTGTATACGAGCGTGCCGAGAACGCCCAAGAAATAAATTTGCAAATATTCGCGACTCAGCGCCATTACGTTTTCGGGGGTGTGAACGAGTTTTAATATGGGCTCCGCAAGGAAGTATCCGCCGATTGTCAGCACTATGCCCGAAACAATCGCCAGAAACGCACAGGTCTGCACGGATTTTTTGAGTTTTTCATCGTCCTTTGCGCCGTAGTATTGCGCGACGACAACGCCCGCGCCCACGGATATTCCCAAAAACAGCGACACGAAAACGTTGATTATACTGTTGTTGCTGCCGACCGCCGCAAGCGCTTCGTGCCCGACAAACCGCCCTACGACGATAGAGTCGACCGCGTTATACAACCGCTGTATGACGTTGGACAAAAGTATCGGCAGCGCAAACGCCAGAATTTGTTTCCAGATGACGCCTTCCGTCATATCGCGCTGACCTTTCTTTTTCGGCAAATCCTCCGCGTTGTCGGTCGCGGAAATCTTTGCGGCGATGCCTGACGTTTCTGCGTTTTCGACGCTTACTATTTCGTTTTCTTCGCTTGTCGTATGCCCTTCTTCGGTTTTTTCCCGTTCGCTTTCGGGCGGCACGACAAGTGGTTCGTTTTCGTTTTCCATAGCGACAAAAATATAATCTTAAACCATTATATTGTCAACCGTTTCGGGCGACGATTTTCAACATTTTATTAAAAATAAAAACGCACTTTCGCGCGCCTTATTTTTTGCGTTTCTTTTTTATCAGCGTCGCCCCGATAAATGCGACGAGTCCCCCTGCCGCAACGCTTCCTATGACAATCCCCGCGATATCCGATTTTGAAAGGATTTTTTCTTTTTGCGGTTCGGGGACGGCGGTCTTTTGTAAAACAACCTGCTGTTTTACGTGGCACCTGACGCACGTTCGCTCTTTCAGCCCTTCTTCATCGTTAGTGGCTTCTTTTACGACAGTCCATTCGCCGAAATAATGCGTCGGCGTGCGCTTTTCGCCGCAAAGATTGCATTCGTCGTCGCAATCGTCGTCGTATTCGTGCGGGCAATTTCCCGTTTCGGCGTACGAAACGGCGCGCGGCGGTTTCATTGAAAATATCGTCGCCGATATCAGCGCACACACGATTGCCGAGAACAATATTTTGATTGTTGTTTCTTTCGTTTTCACGGCAGATTTATCTCTTTTTCTTTCCTCTGACCTTTTTGTCGAGTTTTTCCGACCACTTTCTGACCTTGTCCGCGTCGTATTTTTTGGGAATACGTTTTGCGACCGTCATCGCGTTAAGCCCGCGCGCCGCATATTTCACGGCGCGGCAGACAAGCGAAAAGTTTTTGAAAAGGATTCCGATTTTTTTAAGGATTGTCAAAAAAGACAAGCCTTTTGCGTTTTCATCGGTGCTGAGAAGCGCCATATCGTCGTCGGTGACAAGCCCGCTTGAAAACGCTAGGTTAACGTCTTTATCGGGCAGGTTGAGCGCCCAGCGTTTCAGGACGTCCACGAAAACATACAAAAAACCGAATTGCTTATAAAATTTGAGTTGATACGGATACAGACTCTTTGCCGAAAAGTCGCAGTCCGTCCCGATTGTTTCGGCAAGCATTCTGCCCGCTTTCATCGCGCTTTCGATACCGCTGCCCATCATGGGCATCGTCATATACGCGCTGTCGCCGACGATTGCGTATCCGTCTGCGACAAGTACGCCCGCGGGATAGCGCAACGAAATATCAACGCGCCGCTCCACGATCGGCTCCCCGGTGTTGAAATCGTGATTTTTAAGAAGGCTTGTTTTCGCCCTTTCGAGTTCTTCGTCGGAAAGGCTACCGATGCGCCCGACAAGTACGTCCGCAACGTTGTCCTGCGACAGATTGCACCAGCTGATGCCGACACCGCCAAGGTGTTTTATGTAAAGCGTGCACGGCGGATTCGGCAGATTTTTGTTGAGATCGGCGCGATAATATCCCCGAAACGCACAAAATTTGTCGTCGGATTCCGGCTCCGGAATACCGAACTTTTTCGGGACTTCCCGGCGGAATTTCGAGTTGTAACCCGACGCGTCGATGACCATATCCGCGCGGACGTCTTTGCCGTTTACCCTGACTCCCGCGACTTTATCGCCGTCCGTGATAAGGTTTTCGACAGGGCTGTTAAAATGCACTTCGACGCCTTCGCATTCTTTCAGAAGGTATTCAAGAAGATATCGTCTGTCGATTGCGATTTCTTCAAGCGGCGGCGTCATCGGCACTCTGAGCGTCGACTTTTCGTCGGGCGACACGAATTTCCATTTGTTTTTCTGGACGCAGTCGGAAACGGGAATCGGCGTTAAGCCCGCTTCTTCGAAAACGGCGCGCCTTATATCGTCGCGCCAGGGATGTGCCGCGTTTTCGCGGCTTTCCGCCTCGTACACAACCACGTCGTGCCCGAAATTTTTAAGATGCTTTGCCGCGACAAGTCCGCCTTGTCCCACGCCGATTACGATAATTTTTCCCATTTTTTCCTTTTTCCCTTTTCTTTTTTTATTTGAAATCTTTCAGCATTTGCAGATAATCAAGCGTTTTGAACCCGAGATGTCGATAAAGTTTCGCCGCGCGTTCGTTTTCCGCCGTGTATTCAAGCCTTATTCTCTTGTACCCTTCCGAAACGTACTTACCTTCAAGGTACATTAAAGCAAGCGTGCCGAGTCCTTTTCCGCGCGCCTTTTCCGAAAGATACAATTCTTCAAACCATGCAACCATGCCGCCCGCTTCCTGCGAAAACGTTTTCGCAACGAGAGCGTATCCGACGTTTTCGCCGTCGCTTTCAATCATATAGCCGTCCGAAAACGGGTTGCCTTCGACAAGCGTTTCAAAGGTCAGCGTCAGGTATTCTTCGGGAACGTCGTGCGTGACGGCGTCCGACGTATAAAACTCTTTTGCGAACTTTATATAATCCGCCCTGTCCGCCGACTCGATTCTTCTTATCATTTTTTCAACATACCGCCTTATTGTTTATTATGTTATCTATAAATACCAATAGTAATAATATAACCTTTGCGCCGTCCGTTGTCAAGGCGTGAATTTTGTGTTATTCTTGAATCAGGTCAAACGCGCGACAATCACGCCGTCGCGCCAAAAGGAGAAACTATGGGTATCGACGAATTCGATTATAAGGAGCCTGCCTGCGCGACGTGCGGCGGCAAAGAGTTTTATTATCCCGAAACCGAAACTCACGGGACGATTCCCGTCGAACGCATTATCGAAAAGGAAGACGAATTTTTGTCACGAAACGATCTTGCGTCCGCCGAAAAACTTTTGAGATACTGGCTTGACGAAGCAAAAGCCTTGAACGATAAACGGGGCGAACTCGTCGTGACGAGCGAACTCACCGGGGTTTTCAGAAAAACGGGAAACAAGGAAGACAGCGAGAAATATTGCACCGAGATTTTGCGGCTGATTGACGAGACGGATATGGCGGAAACGACAAGCGGCGCGACGTTTTTACTGAACGTCGCAACCAACAAAAAAGCCTTCGGAGACGCGAAAGGCGCGCTGAAAATTTACGACGAAGTATACAAGGTTTTTTCAAAAAACCTTGACGCGGATAATGCGCTATTCGGCGGTTTATACAACAATTCCGCACTGTCATATGCCGATTTGGGCGATTACGACACCGCAATATCGTATTTTGAAAAGGCACTTGAAATTGCGAAAAAGAGCGGGAACAAGTTGGACGAAGCGGTGACGTACACAAACCTTTCGACAACTTTTCTGAGAAAAGATCCCTTTGACGACGAAAACGTCGACAAGGCTCTTGACAACGCCCTGTCGTGCTTAAATGACGAAGGCGTAACGCGCGACGGATATTACGCCTTTGTGTGCGAAAAATGCGCGTCCGCCTTTTCCGACGCCGGTAGATTTATCGACGCACAAGACCTTTCGGCGCGCGCAAGGAGTATTTATGAAAGGCGTTGAGTTGTCTGAAAAATATTTTGAAAAATTCGGAATGCCGATGCTTGAAAAAGACTTCGCTTTTCTTTTGCCGACGTTGTCCGCAGGGCTTGTCGGTCAAGGCAGCGAGTGTCTGTTTTTCGACGACGACGTTTCAAAAGACCACGACTTCGAGCCGGGATTCTGCATTTTTTTAAGCGACACGGATTACGAAAAATACGGGTTCGACTTAACCCGCGCGTACAACAAACTTCCCGACGAGTTTTCCGGGTTTTCCCGTCTGAAATTTTCGCCCGCGGGCGGCAGTCGCCACGGCGTTTTTTCGTGCAAAGACTTTTACGAAAGTATTATCGGCAGAAGTTCCGCGCCCGAACCGGCTTTCGACTGGCTGAAACCCCCGCCATACGCCCTACGCACCGCCGTATCGGGCAAGATGTTTATAAATAACTGCGCCGAGTTTTCAAGGATTCGCGAAGTTTTGCAAAAAGGCTTCCCCGAGGACGTCCGTCTGAAAAAAATCGCGGCGCACGCGCTTTCTATGAGCCAATCCGGACAATACAACTACCCCCGCCTTATCGCAAGGAGAGAGACGGGCGCGGCACAACTTGCGATTTTCGAATTTGTAAAAAGCGCGATTTCGTGCGTGTATTTGCTGAACAACGTTTACGAGCCTTTTTACAAATGGGCATACCGCGGCATGCGGGAACTCACCATTCTGTCCGATGTCGAAACGGCGTTGTCATTCCTTACCGAATGCGGAAATTCGACAAGCGAGGCAAAACTCAAAAACGAAATTATTGCTGACGTTTCGGGCAAAATCATTGCCGAGTTCCGCGCACAAAAAATATCCGACGAAGACGGGCAAAATCTTGACAAACACGCGTTAAGCATCAATGATAAAATCAAAGACGTGAGCCTCAGAAATTCGTCGATTTTCATCGGGCTGTAACGCCGAAAATTTTTTTGTTTAAAACAAAAAACCGCCGTTTTGGCGGTTTTTGCGTTTTATCGTCAAATATTTGACGGCAAAGTTATTTTTCGTTTGATAAATACGTTGTGAACATACTCACGAGAAGTTTCACCTTATCGTGCAACGATACGTCGTCAAAGCCGACGTTGCCGCGCATCGTGAGCCTTTGAGACAAGCTGATAAGCGACTGCGTCGCCGCAAAATAAAAGTCCTGAAAACTGCCGATATCCCTGACCGTATTATCGGAAAGTCCCGTCTTATACGCGCTCTCAAACATTTTGTAAATTTCAAGCAGGATTGCGTCGTATTCCTTTCTCTCTTCCCGCGTCGCGTCTTCCGTCATCAGAAACGAATCGAGCGACAGCAAAAACTTTGAAAACGACTTTTCGTTCACGACAAGCCACGAAAAATATTTTGTAAGCACGACGATCTGGTCATATCCGCTTTCCGACAGATTTTTTTCATAAACGACGCGCAATTTATCGCGTTTGTCCTGCCATATTGACACGGCGCATTCCATAATCAACGCCTTCCTGTTTCCGAAGTAGCGATACACCGACGCCACGCCGAAATCGGCTTCTTTTGCAATGTCCGCCATCGAAACGCCCGTGATCCCGCGTTCCAAAAAAACTTCTTTTGCCTTTTCAAGCACGTAATTTTTGTTTCTTTCTTTCGCTCCCATATTTCCTCATTTTCATAAAATCTTGTTGATAATTTGTTTATCAAAATGAACTGTTTTTCTTAATTTTATTTTTCAAACCCTAAAATTACCTAAATTCCGCCGTATAAAGGGGGTTTTTTGAATTTTTTTATGATTTTCGGATTACGATTTTTCCGCTGAGGTTGCGAAAAAAGAAAAGATATTATAAAATACGATTGAGGTACCTATGAATATAAACGACCAAATTTTTTATAAGGCGGAACTCCTGACCAAAGGTATGCGCGCAAGCGACAACGCAAAAGCCATATTATATAAGGAATTTCCCGACTTTTTCACAAAAGGAATAATGCACAGCCTGAACGTAAGGTTTTCGGAAACGAATTGCAACGTCAGTATCGCCGACGACTTCGCGCATGAATCGCCCTATCTTCTGGACGAAAAGGACGGCAATTTTTTTATAACGGACGGAAAAAACAGTTTCCCCGTTTCGTTTTTCGGCGCGCTCCCACACACCGGCACGGTCGTGGACGACTTTGCAAGGCTTCACTCCAAGGGTTGCGTTACGATCTGGCCGAACAGTAATTGCTGTTATGACAGGGCAAACGAAAAATGCAGGTTTTGCAGTATCGTGAAAGAGCGCGAAACGCCGCTTGACGCCGACATCCTTGCAGATTCCATAAAAAAACTTTTTGAACTGTCAAAAGACAATATGCTCAACTTTTCGGGCGGTACTTATAAAAACCCGGACGTCATGGCGGATTACTGGATTGACCTTGTCAAAAAAATCCGTGCGTTTTCGGACGCGAAAATCGCAATCGAGTTTGCCCCGCCGTCCGACCTTGAAAAAATCGCAGCGCTGAAAAATGCGGGCGCGGACGTCGCGATAATGAATCTGGAAGTCGCAAACGACGAATTAAGGAAAAAGATTTGCCCGGGAAAATCGAAAATTTCGTACGAGCATTATTATAAGGCGTTTGAAAAAGCGGTGAGCGTTTTCGGATGGGGACAGGTATCTTCCGTGCTGATTGCGGGAATCCAGCCGAAAGAAGACATTATGGCGGAATGTGAAAAGATGGCAAAAATCGGCGTGTTCCCGACGGTTATGCCCATTCGTCCGCTTGACAACGCGCCCGTCGACATTTCGACAAGGTGCAAAACACAGGATCTTATCGAAATCGCGACGCATTTGTCAGGCCTTCTCGTGAAATACAATCTGGACTTCAAAAAACAGGAAGGCTGCACGAAATGCGGCGGCTGCTCCATCGAAAACGATTGTTATCGCAAACAACTTCAATCGAATAATTAAAACACACTTGCGTTTTTACTGTCGATATAACTGTCATATTGACATTTGTGCCGACTTATTTGTGTTTTTGAGCCGGTTTTGCACGTTCTTATGTGTCATACTGACACAAATTTGATATTATTATACTTTTTTATATCTTTGTAAAAAAGTTGTTTACATTAAAAATGTACTATGGTATAATTTTTGTATAAAAATTTTTTAGGGTGACACTTATGTCAAAATATATTATGGCCTACGACGTAGGCACGACAGGCATCAAAACTTGTATTTTCGAAATCGATAAAGACTTCAAAATTCTGGCGTCAGCAACCGAAAGCTACAAACTTTACGTTTACGACGACGGCGGCGCGGAACAGGATCCCGACGAATGGTGGGCGGCAATGTGCTCCACAACGCGCGTCGTACTTGAAAAATCCGGCATTTCCCCCGACAAAATCGCAGGCGTTTCTTTCTGCTCGCAGGCGCAGGGGCTTGTCCTTGTCGACAAAGACGGCGTCGCAATCCGCAGAGCCTTTTCTTATATGGATCAGCGCGCGAGAAAGGAAATCAAAGAAGGCATTTCCTATGGGCTTCAAATCGCAGGCGCAAATATTTTCAAACTTATCCCCGCACTTATGATAACGGGCGCGGCACCCGTCAGCGTAAAAGACCCCGTATGGAAATATAACTGGGTGAAAAATAACGAGCCCGAAAACTTTAAGCGCGTTTACAAATGGCTTGACGTAAAAGAGTATCTCATCTGCCGTCTGACCGGCGAATTCGTCATGACATACGACAGCGCGTTCGGCACGCTTTTACTTGACCTTAAAAACAAGTGCATCAGCAAAAAAATGTGCAAAATGTGCGGCGTGAATTACGACCACCTGCCAAAACTTATCGCGTCGTCCGACTGCGCAGGCGAAATCACCGAAAAAGCCGCGAAAGAACTTGGGCTTGTCAAAGGCATCAAAGTCTTCGGTGGCGGTATGGACGCTTCTCTTATCGGCGTCGGCGCGGGCAGCACGGAACTTGGCGAAACTCACATTTACAGCGGCACTTCGGGCTGGGTTTCGACCGTTACCGACAAATCCGCCGTGGACGTAACCACAATGATCGCGGCAACCGTCGCGGCGCAACCCGGCAAATTCAACTACTTTGCGGAACTCGAAACCTCGGGCAAGTGTCTGGAATGGGTGAAAGACCATATCGCTTTGGACGAGGTCGGCATTTACATTCAGAAAAAACACATCGCGGAAGATTTTGAATCCAAATATCTCAACCTGTATCAATATATGACAACCGTCGTCGACGATATCCCCGCAGGCTCGGGCGGCGTAATTTTCACGCCCTGGCTGCACGGCAACCGTTGCCCGTTTGAGGATCCGAACGCACGCGGTATGTTCTTCAACATTTCGCTTGACACCGGAAAAACCGAACTTATCCGCGCGGTGCTGGAAGGCGTATGCTATCACAAACGCTGGATGCTGGAAGCAAGCGAAAGGAAAGTCAAAACGTCAGACGTCATTCGTTTTGTCGGTGGCGGCGCGCTGAACGACTTTACCTGCCAGCTCCTTGCCGATATCACGGGACACACTATCGAAACGGTTGACAGTCCGCAAAACGTGGGCGCGGTCGGCGCGGCGGTATGCGTTGCAATCGGGCTTAACCTTATTCCTTCGTTTGACAAAGTTAAGGACTTTATCCCCGCAAAAAAGACGTTTAAACCCAATTTGAAGCTGAAAGCGGAAGTTTACGATAAGGGCTTTGAAGTGTTCAAAAACCTTTATAAGGCGAACAAACAGAACTTCGCACTGCTTAACGGCAACCACAAATAAGAGTTATGTCGCACAAGACGGACGCAACCCTGCGTCCGTTTTTATTTGCTTTTCCACATTGTGTCCCGCGGGATCCCCTGTTTATGCTTCGCAATGACAAAAATAATTCCGCAACGTGCCAACGTCACACATCGCGCCGAAGGCGCATCGCTTTTGCCAGCGACAAAAACATCGTATCATCGCTTTATAAGGAGTCCCTTCCGGGAGATTCTCACGTCGCTTCGCTTCTCTGAATGACATAAAGTGCGTTGCACGGAATAGCATAAAGAGCGTACGTAAATTTTACTATTTTTTTTAACTAACAAACTCTTATTTATTCCGTACGAAGTACTCTGTCATTGCGAAGCACCGCCCATTATGGGGACCCCAAAAGATACTTTGTACTTTTGGGGAAAAGGAGTATGCAAGCATAACACAGGCGATTGTCGCTTGCGACGATTGACTGGTCAAAAACGAAGCATACGACGTGTGGCAATCTCCCGGAAGGGTATCCTTGTTATAAAACTTCGCAATCGGCTTATTATTTTGTTTTTATTGTATATTAATATTTTTATTATTATATAAGCAAAAAAATTTTTTGAAAATGCTTGTTTTTTGCTTTACAAAACCTTTTTTATATGGTATTATCCATTCATAACACTTTATTACGCTAAATTACTAATGCGTTAAACCGAGGTAAAAACATGAAAAAGAAAATCACCGTTATTGTTTCGATTATTTCAATAGTTTTCGTGATGGCGTTTGCGCTTGCAGCCTGCAACAAGGAAACAAAACCCGGCTACACCGCGCTCTCGGCGCAGGCAGACGTTTTCAAGGAACTCAACGCCAAAACCGCCGACGTCGGCATAATGGACTACACGATGGCGAACTATCTTTTAAGCGTCGACTCCGCAATGGCGAAAAATCTGACGATCGCCGACGTGGAATTTGAAAAAGAATACTACGGCATCGCTTTCAGAAAGGCAGAAAACGGCAAATACAACGCGCTCACCGACCTTGTCAATCAAGTTCTTGTTGAACTTAAAAACGCCGACTACAAAACAATCGCCGAAAACTACGGCATCGACGGCGCAACGCTTGACCTGACCTACACCGCTCCCACGGGCGAAGCGGACAATACGGAACTTGACTATATCAAAAGCAAAGGCAAAATCGTCATCGGATTCACCTTGAACGCGCCAATGGCTCTCGGCGAAGGCGACAAAACGACGGGCGGTTTCGACACCGACCTTGCAAAAGCGGTCTTTGCAAAAATCAGCGAGAAAGTCGGCAAGACAATCTCGGTCGAATTCAAACTTATCGATTGGGGCAAGAAGGAATCCGAAATGGAAGCAAAAACCATCGACTGCGTATGGAACGGTCTGACCGTAACGCCGGCACGTGCCGCACAATGGTCGATAACGATGAACTACCTTGAAAACAAACAATGCGCCGTCATCAGAAAAGCCGACAAGGATAAATACAACTCCTACGACGCTTTGAAAAAAGCGCGCATCGTGGCGGAAGACGGCTCGGCAGGCGAAGACGCCGCAAAGGAAATTCTCGGCATAAAATAATTAAACAAAAAATTACTTTTTCGATTTCGCCGTGCAAACGGCGAAATCTACCTTTTTACGGACTTATAAATATGGTTTTATCGGCAGCAACAATTTCATTTTCGGAAGTGACGAGGCAACTTTTCACGGGGTTCGGGACGACGTGTCTTCTGTTTATTCTCACGCTTGTCCTGTCCGTGCCTTTGGGGCTTATCGTCTGCTTCGGCTCGATGTCGAAGTTCAAACCGCTTCAATATCTTTCAAAACTTATCGTATGGATTATCCGCGGCACGCCGCTTATGCTTCAAATCATCGTGGTATTTTACGTGCCGGGGCTTTTGTTCGATTATCCGATGCAATCGCGATTTACGGCGGTACTCGTGGCGTTTGTGATAAACTACGCCTGCTACTTTTCGGAAATTTATCGCGGCGGGATCCAGTCGATACCGCGCGGACAAACGGAAGCGGCGGCGGTCTTAGGCATGAAGAAATCGCAGGCATTCTTTTACGTAACCCTGCCGCAGGTCGTGAAGCGCATTATGCCCCCGATGTCCAACGAAATAATCACGCTTGTCAAGGACACGTCGCTTGCGCGCGTCATCGGCGTTGTGGAACTCATCAAATTCAGCGAGCAAATCGTCAACAATTACGTCGTGTTGTGGCCGCTTTTCTATGCGGGCGTATTTTATCTCGTATTCAGCGGACTGCTCACTCTTCTTTTCCGCTACATCGAAAAGAAGCTGGACTATTATAAGGTATAAAAAATGGCAATTCTGGAAGTTAAAAATCTGAAAAAATCGTTCGGCGCGCAGGAAGTGCTGAAAGGCATAAATTTTGAAATGGACAAAGGCGAAGTCGTGGTAATTATCGGCTCCTCGGGCAGCGGAAAGACGACGCTTCTTCGGTGCTTGAACTTTTTGGAGACCGCCGACGACGGGCAAATTATCGTTGACGGCGAAACTCTTTTCGACGGCGCAAGCGACAAAAACGAAAAATACAACGACCTTCGGAAAAAACGGCTGCACTTCGGGCTTGTGTTCCAGCAGTTCAATTTGTTCCCGCATATGAACGTTTTAAAGAACGTGAAAATATCTGCGGAACTACTGGCAAAAGACAAGATAAAACAGCAACTTAAAGAGTTAAAACAGCAGAAAGTGCGCGGTAAAGCATTGAGTTTGCAAAAAAATCGACTTAAAGAAGCCGAGTTTTCGGCAATCGACGCCCGCGCGAAAGAGACTCTTTCAAAGGTCGGGCTTCTGGACAGATGCGCGGCATATCCTTGCGAACTTTCGGGCGGACAACAACAGCGCGTCGCAATCGCAAGAGCCCTTGCGCTCTCCCCCGATATCTTGTGCTTTGACGAGCCGACGTCCGCGCTCGATCCCGAACTTACGGGCGAAGTCCTGAAAGTCATAAAGGGGCTTAAAGGCGACAGTACAATGATTATCGTAACGCACGAAATGGACTTTGCAAGAAAGGTTGCCGACCGCGTCGTGTTTATGGCGGACGGCGAAGTCGCCGAATACGGCACGCCCGACGAAATCTTTGACAATCCCAAAACCGAGAAGCTGAAAGCGTTTTTGTTGAACTCCACATCGACGTTTGAATAAATTGTAAGCGCTTTTGCTTTTCATTTTTGAAAATATTTGTATAATAACGTTTATGAACAACGTTGAAAATCACAAGAAAAACAAAGAAATCGCGACGCTTGGGATAACGCTTGCCCTTGTCGTCGTGTTGCAGGCTCTTGCGGAAATCATACAAAAATTCGGGCTGCCGATAAGTTTTGCGCTGGGGCTTATTCCCGTCTTCGTCTGCGGACAGGTTTACGGCGTGAAATTCGGCGCGATCTCTGGCGGCGTATTCGGGCTTGTAAGTTTGTTTATCGCGCTTATTTATTCGGGCAGTATTCCCATGTACGCCGTTGCGATAAACCCGCTCGTATCGGTGCTTCCGCGCATATTGTGCGGCACTGTCTGCGCGCTCGTATACAAAGGGCTGAGCAAGGCGGCGGCGAAATCTACAAAACCGCGCACCGAAAAACAAAAACGCGCCGTGAACTTTGCAATCGGCTGTTTTTCAACGATTTGCGGCGTTATCACCAACACGATATTGTTCCTTTCAATGTTTCTGGCATTCGCGCACGGCAAAAACTACGACGGACTTGTCATAAATTTTAAGTGGCTTTTGTCAAGCGTGGTTGCAATCAACACCGTTGTCGAACTTTGCCTGTTTGCGGTAATCGTGCCGTCGATAACCGTAGTTTTGAATATCATAGAAAACAAACGTCAAGATGAAAACGGGGAAATTTAGCGATATTTTGCCTTTTCGACAGAACCCGAAAATTCGTGAGAAAAGGGGACCCCAAAAGATACTTTTGTACTTTTGGGGAAAAGGCGCACACAAGCAAAAGAGTGAGCGTTATCGCTCCCGATAACGTGATTTCAAAAGCGAAGTGTGCGACGCGTACACTAGGATTTTTCAGAACCTGCCGAGAAAAACACAATCTCATCTAAATTTCCCCGTTTTCGGGGGATTTTAACTCTCGGAAGATTTTTCAAATTAAAAACTCTCGCGATTTTGCGAGGGTTTTTTAGGTTTTATTCTTTCTCGTCGTTTGCGGCTTGTTCTTCCGCAGTTTGGGTTTGTTCGTTTTTATGGGTATTTTGTTCCGTTTCGGGCGGCGCGTCCGTTTTCTTTTTGCGGCCTATCAGCTTTTCAAGTTTCGGGAAAAGCGGGGTGTAGTCGAAAACTTTGTCAAGCCCTTTCCCGATTACCGCGATTATCGGGGCGTTTATCAACGTCGTGACAATCGTCCCAAGCCCCAGGCTATGATAACTTGTCGTGGCGATATTTTTCCAGTCAAAGGTATTCGCGTCCCTGAATATCGTAAGAGCAAGCACCACGGACAGCACCAGAAAAGATAAGTCGAAAACGAGTTTCACCCTGTTTATTTTCAGGGAATATCTGTCGGACAGTTCCGCAACGAAAAGTTCGTGCACCTGAAGCGGCATATACGTCCTGAAAAAGCACGCCACGCCCGCCGCCGTCATCACGTCGCCCGCGATAAGCATAATCCATTTTAAGTACGCTTCTGTGAGCACGACGTTTTTGAAAACCAACATCCACATGTCCATCACGTAGCCGTATATCACCGCCACCGCAAACGCCAGCAGGTATCGCCAGTTCACCCGTTGCACGACGGCGCACATTATAAGGAGAATCGCGCCCTGCACAAGATATTCGACCGTGCCCACCGATACTGCCCACAACGGTCTTATCGCTTCGTACACGATAAACGTCGGCGCGGCAATCATCGAAACTCCGAGGTCGGCTTTCTTGCTCATCGTCACGCCAAGCGCGACAAGGAATATGCCCAGCACCCACATAAGTTCCGCGGTCTTCGGGATTTTTTTAAGCGGTTTTTTCATTGGTTCACCTTGAATTTTCTCACGATATATTATCACCGCGGGGGAAAAGTTGCAAGTGATTTTCCAAGAAATATGCGCCCTTTCGGACGCATACTTTGTTTTTTGAGATTTGACGCGGTTATTGCCACGTTCCGTTGCTGTAATTATAGGTTCTGTCTATCTCCGCCGCAACCGTCGAGTTGTCCGCGTTTACAACCTTTGCTACCTCGGAAATTGTGGCAACCGTTACAAATTCGCCTGCTCCGATAAGCGCCTGCCAAGACTTTGTACTTCCGCTATTGCCCTCTTTTTCGGTTATCGAAAGAATTGCTTTGTTTCCAATAATAACTTTCCCTCCGTTAATACCGTGCACTTCGCCTGCAATACCTCCGATTGCGTTTACAACGCCCTCAACGTTAAGTTTCGCCTCTCCCTTGTTGGGATAAACAGTACCGCCAAACGGCGTATCCGTAAACGACTTATAAATCAACAACGTTCCGGTGAGATTTACCGTTGCGCTTTTCTTGACGTTTACTGTTGCTCCTGTCATCATTTTGTAGTCGTAAGGCAACGTAAACGTTGTGGGGTTTAAGCCGTCACCGACATTGATACTGTAATTCCACGGCATCGGGAAACGCACGTCGGTCATGGATACTGTCACACCGCTAACGGTAATTTCCAATGTTCCCATTTTTGCTTTTCCTGTAATCGTCAAATTTGTCATGCCGATTCCATTGTCGATTTTTGTATATGTTTTTATGATATTGGAAGATGAGTCTTCCATTATCAACATTGCATTTGAGTTTCCAATGATTGTGGTGATGTCCGTTCTATGTTGATTGCTCGCATATAAATCAAGGTAGCCTTTGTGTTCTGCTCCATATAAAATCGAATAGTTGCATTGAATATTCGGCATTTCATAAATACGGAACGGCGCAATCTTCGCTTTTTCATAAACAGTCTTAGTATTTGTTCCGCCGCGATAATCATATACAACAAACGGACTGTAAACTATTGCTCCACTTCTTGCTTCAATTGTGCCTGTTCCCTTGATATATCCGCGCAAATCAAGATTCACACCGCTGTTCAGATTTATTGTTCCGTTGTTGATAATCTGACTATGGTTACCCGACGTGTGTCCCGACAAGCCCGGTCCGTTTACTCCCAACAATCCTTGAATGAGAATGTTTCCGTAAACTTCAAGCACGGTCGATTCGTTGAGAATAAGTTTATGTTTTATCTTTGACGAATCGGTGTCAACATAATTCCCAACTCCGTTTCCATAAGTGGGTTTGCCTATCTTTGCGGAGCTGTCTTCGTCGCTTGCGAGTTTCAGGGTTACGCCCGCTTTTACCGTGCGATATGCGTTGTCGGCATATATCGCCGTGGCAATGTCAAGCGGTGCGAAAGATACTTCCTTTGCGGTACTGATAAACTCGACCGTATCGCCCGACTTCGAATTGAACAGTGCGTCTTCGATTGTGTAATAGTTGTTGCCGACTTTCACGCCTTTGACCTTTACGTAAACGACGTTGTCGGACAAAGCGAAGTTGTCCGCCGTAAGCGTCGCGGTCGTTTTGTGCGTGCCGGCATCGGAAAACATATTCTTTTCAAACGTCAGGGTGTAAGGCTCCGTTACTTCGATGTTATTGTACTTCACGGTCGTGCCGATTTCGTGCGACGCACCGTCAAAGTTAAACTCGAAAAGGTTTTGTGCGAGCGCTACCGTCGCCTTTTGAAGAACGAGCGTTACCGTCGTTGCAAAATCTTCGTAGTTGTCGGGGTCCATATTGTACTTCGCCGCGTACTCCGTCTTTGTGCAAACGGGGACTTCGTCCGGGTTAACCCAAGTAAATCCTTCCGAAAGCGTGTAATTTCCAAGCGTTTTGTTGGGATCGTACGTGCCGGTAAGAGAAAGCTCGGGAGCCGCCGTGTATTTTGCCTTATTGATGACGATTGTTTTTGTCGTTTCGCTGCCGGTCAAATCATAGTTGTTGTCGTCCGCAATAGTTACCGTATAAGTGCCCGCGTTTTTGAACTCGCAAGCCTTGCCGTCTTTTGTGAATATAAGATTTGCGGTTTTGCCTTCGTACGTTGCCGTGGGCAAAGTCTGTCCGTCGTTGTAAACGTAACTTTCCGCAATACTCCAAGCGACTTCGGCAGTCTTTTTGTTTATCGTGAGTGTGCCGGTCTTGACAGTCACCGCATAATTATCGCTTGCGGTAAGTCCCGAAACGGAAATTACGTAATCGCCCGCATCCGTGCCTGCGCCGCTGTAAACCGCTTCGCCCGAAAGATTTTCGCCCTTTACAAGCCCCGTGACGGCGTACGAAAATGCGGGCGTATCGCCGTAAGTTATCGTGACGTCGTTAACCGTTACGATGACTTTCGCCGGGCTTATCGTAAGCGTAACGTATCCGACATGCTCCGCGAGGGTGACGTTGTCAACAACCTTAAAATATATCGGGTATGCGCCTGCGTTTGTATACTTGGGTGATTCTTCGAGATTGCAGTTTTCTGCACTTTCGCCGTACGTTATCGTGTAGTTCGTACCTTCTTTGGCAGTGACCAAAACGCCGTGCGGCTTCCCGTCGTACGTCAGCGTAACGTCCGCGAAATCGATTGCGAATTTGACCTCTACAAATTCAACGCTCATTTCGTACGAAATCACGTAGCAACCGGCATTTGTTACGTCAAGGTGTGTTGTGTCGAAGTCCGCTGCTTTGTTATAAACGCCTGCGGCGTCCTTTGTTATCGTGACGTATCCCGTGACGGTATCGCCCGCAACAAGTCCGATTTTTTCAAGGTGTTCTGCCTCGACCTTGTATGTTTTCCCGACCGCAACGGTCGGCGTATTATTGAGTTTTATCGTAAGATCCTTTGTGCCGACGTAGAACGTTGTGACGGTTGTGGTGATTGCATAGTTTTTGTTTTCCGCGGCTTCGGGGTTAAACTCAACACTTGCGGTATATTCGCCTTTTCCCGCGCCGACGGTATAGCCGGGTTCAAGCGTGTATGCAAGGCTGTCGCCGTCAAGCACGCCTTCGACCGTTGCCTTCAAAACGGGTACTTTATCGCCGTATTTGATATTGTCAATCGGGTTTATCGTGATTGTCGCTGCCTTTTGTTTTACGGTGAAATCAGCCGTGTTCACGTTGATTTCGTAAAACTTCGTCTTGTCGCCCGAAATGGTTACGGCCGCCGTATACGTACCCGCATCGAGTTTTTCTGCAAATTTCGTTTTGGTAATCGTGAAGTCATCTTCCTTGTCCGAAGATTTCAACCCGCTAAAAGTATAACTTATTATTGGCGAATCTTCACCGTACGTAAGTTCGGTTTTGTCCAGCGAAACGGTTACCGTGAGCTTCGCTTGGTTAATTGTAATCGCGCCGACGGTTGTGAGTTTTATATCGTAATTCTTTTCGGGATACTTTGCGCGTAAGACCGAAATATCCACGTTTTCGATATTATACGTGCCGACGTTATTTGCAACGTCGCCCGTTATCGAGGTCATGCCCAGGTGCAATTCGTATTTGCCGCTTTCAATCGTATACGTTTCGCCGTTTATGGCTGCGGTAAGGCTCGGCAAAGTATCGCCGTATGTCAACGTGTCATCGTCGGGCGTAACGGTGGCGGAAACTGTCGCTTTATTTATCTTTACTGTGATTTTTCCCGACGTGTAAGGGTTGTAGTTGTCGCCCCTGTACACTCTTACAAAGTAATCGTATTCGCCGCAGTCGAGCGCCGACAAATCGACGTTTTGAAGCGGGAATGTTGTGTTGTCGGTGCCGTATGTTACGACGTCGTCCGCAAGAAGTCCGCTTATTCCGATTTTGGCGGTTTTATCGCCGTACGTCATTGTGACGCCCGTTACCGTAATGCCCGAAATGTCCGCGCGGGATACGATAAGCGTTTCGTCTGCCGAAAAGTCTTTTCCGACAGAGCCGCAGTTTTCAATTGACGCGACGATTTTGACGTTTGCCAGATATTCGCCCGCCGCAAGGTTTTGAAGGGTGAGCGACCACTCGTCTGTCGTCGTCTCCGTCCTATAAACTTCGTTATCTTTAAGTATGGTCCAGAAGTATTCGTAAGTAACGCCCGCGTACAAAGTGGTGCCCTCGTTCGGCATTACACTAAATTCGGCGGTGTTGCTTTCCGTAAACGTGAAGTCCGCGGGGGTATTAACCGTGAATTCGCCGATTGCGGAATCCATAAGCCTTAATTTCAGCGCATACGTAAGGTCGTGCGTCGGCATTGTCAACTCCGAAAAATCGTCGATGATCGTCTTTTCCGTGTCGGATTTATCGTACCAGCCGACGTAATCAAGAATTGTATCGTCGTACGCCACGTCGTTGTCTGCCGTTTCAAAATGGCTGACGATGGGCGCGCCGTACTCGACCGCCGCCGTGTAAACCGTCGTGCCGTCAAAGTTAATAAACGTCAGTGTGTACTTTCGTTTTTCCAACTTTGCGTTGACGATAAGGTCGCTTGTGACGTTGTCGAACGATTCGTCCCATCCGACGAACTTTGCGGTTGGGGTATCAGGCGGGTTGTTCGGCGGGGTTGCGGAATCGCCGTGTTTCACTTTTTCGATTTTAAGTGTCGTTTCACCGTTTTTGAAAATAACCGTATAAAAGTTAATCTCGTACACGGCGGAAACTTCAATGTCTTCCGTCACCTTTGAAAAGTCTTTGTCCCATTTTGCAAAATGCATGCCTTCGGGCGGCGAAAGCCGGGCGGTATCGGGCGCGGTCGCGGCGGCTTCGTATTCCACCGTTTGGGTTTCAAGCACCTTTTCGCCGTCCTTAAACGTCACCGTAAACGTGTCGACGTCGTACACCGCGTTTATCGTAAGGTCGCTTGTGACCTTTGAAAAATCTTTGTCCCATTTTGAAAAAGTCTTGCCGTCCTTTTCAGGGACTTCGGGCGCGGTTACGGTATCGCCGTGTGTGACGTTTGTAAAGGTTGCAAGCACCTTTTCGCCGTCCATAAACGTTACGGTGTATTTATTGATCGTCCATTTGACGTAAACCGTATCTCCGTTTTTTACTTTGGAATCCTTTGTAAGCGGCTTCAAAAAGTCCGCGTCGCGATACAGTCTTCCGGTGTATCCTTCTTTTTGAAGACTGAGCGTGAATAAGTCGGAAAACACGACGTTTTCCTTGTAAATGCTGCCGTCTTCGTCTTGGATTTTCACAATCACTTTCGTTTGTCCGTCTTTGTCAGCCACGTTGCTTTTGTTGCATGCAAACAGCGTAACAAGCCCTATTAAGAGCACGATACACACGAGCATTGTTTTTAATCCTTTTTTGCTCATTCAACATCCTCCGCTACCACGGGATGAATATTCATCCCGTGGTTTCCTTGGTTTTTTATACTTTCCTGCCATGACAGGTTTCTACTCGATTTATTATTATAAAGGTAAAATCTGAAATCGCCCGCGCCCGCAGCCATAGGCAGCATTTTGCCCTGATTTCGGATATTCTCGTCCTTGCTGTTTTCAAGCACCGAGATATTGACGTCGTACACGCCGAACTGCTTTGTTTCGTCGTTCGCTTCCGTCAGGTCAAGATACGAATAGTTATATCCGCCGCCGTAAAACGCTATGCCGCCGTGGACATATTCCGTCCCGCCGACGTTCAGGATTATATCACGGCATTCCTCCTTTACCTTCGCGACTTCTTTCATCATTTCCGCAACGTTCATCGAAAGCCACGGATTTGCATCGCCGGTAACTTCGATAAGCGTGCTGCTGTCAACGTTTGAAAGGTTTTTCCAGTCAAGCATCTTTACGTCGCCGACAATGCGAAGCGCCGACGCATACGAGGTCGCCGCGCAACCTTTCCACGTCGTTATCGTGCCGCCTAACAAGAATTCGCCCGAGAAGTGCGTTTCCATACCGACCGAGAACAACCCCGATGTTTCGAGCACCGAGTTTTTAAGCGTAACGTCGTTGATAAGATAATTGTCGTTGAAGTATTTGTCCGTCTTGTTGCTCTCGTCGTAAGGCGAATAATATTCGTTGTCTTTTTCTTTACGGAGTTTTCTTTGCACTTCGTTTGTCTGTTTCAGCGCGCGGTTGCTGCCGATTTTCAATATGAATTCGCGCGCGTTTGAAAGCACGCAACTTTCAATATGCACGTTTATCTTCTCATCTTGCACGTTAAACGCCGCTTTGTCTTCAACAACGGGACTTCCCATTGTGGATCCGCCCGCAAAAATTCTGACGACGGTGCGCCCGTTCGACACGCGACTGTTCAACAGTTTTGCGCTTTTTGCGATTTCAAGCGTCGTGCCGACGTAGTTGAGTTTCGACAAGTTGAATTGTCCGTCTTCTTTCAGGCTTTCGTCGTCGCAACCTTTTAAGATGACGTTGTTTATAAGCACGTTGTCCGTCCTTACAAGGAAAGAAATGTTGTCCTGTCCTTTGACGCTTGCGGACGATATCGCGACGAAATTCAAAGGTCCTTTGAAAATTTTCGGAACCCCCGTCGCGTCCTTGCACTGCGTGAACTTGTCGGCGTTGATTTCAAAGCCGTTGCCGTAAACGTGGTTTTTGAACTCGATAAGATATTGAACTTTCTTGTTTTCGTCGTTTTCGCCGATGTTATCAAGATACGTTTTGTCGTACGTGGTTGTGAATTTTTTGACGTCTTTTTTGAGTTCGTCTTCGGTCATAACCGTGCCGTCGTTTTTGACGCCCAGCATCACGTCGCTTGTCAGCACGACGATATGCCCGGCTTCGGTCACCGTTTTCAGTTCCTCGTAATTGCCGACGTTTCTGCCGTCTTTGACCGCGCGAAGTCTGATTTTCGCGCAGATGTTCGTGCCGAAGTATTGGTTATAATTTTTGAGTTCCGCATTAAGCGTGGTAAGCCCCGTGCCCATCGCCCTGATTTCCGCAGAAACCGCGTCGGCGTTCGTCGCCGGTTGCGCCTTGCAGGAAAAGAGCGAATTATCGTCGGAAAACGCGACGTTCATAAATTCGTCCGTGAACGTTTCGGAGCCCGCTTCCGTAACAACCCTTACGAAAATCGTCCTTGCGTCCTGTCTTCCGTTGGGTTTTCTTCCGCCGATTGTCAATATGTTTTCGATTCCGTACTCTTTCGCACTGTCCGCAAACTCCATCGAATACACGTTGGGCACGACGCAGATTGTCTTTTCGATTTCTTTGATGACTTTTCCGTCGTGCTCGGCAGTGATTTTGATTTTGGCAAAGCCCCTTTTCGTTGCGGTAATAGTTGCAAACTGCCCGTGTTGTTCAAGGGTTATTACGTCTGCGCCGTCGATTATTTCAAATTTCACGTCCGCGTCGTCATCGCTTTCGGAATATGCGACGTAGGTGACTTTCGTGTTGTTTTTTTGCTTGATTTCGTCGCCTTCGCCGTCATAATACGACGTACGCACGTCAAGGTTATATTCGGTAAACTCCAAAGAAAAGTCCGTTGCGCCGACCTTTCCCGAAATTTCTTCGTTCGAAAATTCTTTGTCAAAAGACAAAGTCAATACGAATTTGTTTTCGGAAATCCTTTCGATTCCGCTTGCCGTGACTCCTTCGGGCAAAGTAAGGTTGGATATTTCAAGGGCGTCGTTTTTGCTTTCGACGAAAAGTTTTGCCGTTGTTGCGTTGTTTTTCACGGTGACTTTCGCGCCGCTGCTTTTTCCGTTGACCGCAAAGCCCATGCTGTCGGTATCGACGTTGACCTTGACGGTCAAAACCTTTTCAAGCCCTTCTCGTCCTTCGGGACAAGTAATTCTGACCTGCGTCTCGCCCGAAAACAGCGCCTGCGCCACGCCCGTGACGGCGTTGAGTTTCAGAATGTGATTGCCGCCGATTTCTTCAAATATCCTTGTTTCGCCCGAAAGGTTTTCGGGGTACAGTTCTGCGGAAAAGACGTTTTCGCCGCCGTTTATCAAAACTACGTCGCTCGTGATTTCATCACCGTTGACTTTGGGATAAATTCTTAACACTTTCGTGGAATATGCGGAAACTATGACGCTGTCCTTAAATCCTTTTTCGGCGGAAATCGCCGTGATTTTCACCTTTCCTACGTTATCTATATGAAGTTTTCCGTCGATTATTTCAAATCCGTCGGGGGCTTCGTCGCCGCCGACGCCCGATATTTCAAACGAATATTTCTGATTCCTTGCGTTGACGGGCTGCACCTGCGCCAAAAACGCGATGGGGTCGTAATCGGCAACGTCCACGTCGATAAATCCGTCTTCGTTCTGCGTCGTGATTTGTATGCCCGTCACGGGAATGTCCGCGTAAACGCCCGCCGCTTTCCCCACGGAGAACAGCGCGATCAGAAACACAATCGGTATTATCATTATAAGCGCGATTATTTTCTTTTTCATATCAATCCCCCTCCGTTACCCTGTCAAAGCGGGCTTTAATCCCGATAAGGTAATATAAAAGCGAGCCGACAAACTCCGCCGCCGCGCACACGCTCACGAAAACGTAAGTAAACCAGCGCATATCTTTGCCCCTGACGTTCGACAATACGTTGACGAAAAGGGGTATTCCGCCAAGAAGCATCGCGGACACAAGCCCCAGCACGACGATTATCGACACGTTGTTGTTGCTTTCCCTCACGACGTTGTCTTCTTCCAGCGAAAACTGCGGACTGTTCAAATCCTTTCTTGTGGCATACAGTATCTGCGACAACGCCATCATCGCGCCGACGAAAAACACGAATACGCCTTCGCCCGTCGACACGTATTTCTTTGCAAGAAGCACCGTCGCCGCAATGCCGACGGATATGACCGCCACCGCAAAACTGAGTGCGATTTTCGCGCCCATAATCTCGTTTATCGAAAGCGGCAACGTCTTTTCGACATAAAACGACTTCCCGTCGCGGCTGACGTTCGTCGCACAGAACGTGTTAGTAAGCGCTCCGAAAAGCACCGTGAGCAAAATCGCCAGCTCGAAATCGCTCTGAACGAAAACGAGCGACGTCAGGAAGTTTTTGCCAATGCCCATACAAAAATATACCATAAGCGGCATTATCGCCGCCACCGTGAAGTACTGCACTGCGTAATCGGGCGTGAACAGCACGAGATTGAATTCCTTTTTCAAAAGACTTAAAAACGGCGGGAGTTTTCTTGCCGCGGATTTTTTTGCAAAAATCATTATTGCGCCCGCCGTCGCGCGCGTTTTCATCGCCTTGTTGTACAAAAGCGACGTTATGAGAATGCCGATTGCGCCCGTCGCGACGGTTATCGCCACGATTATCCCCAGGTTTTTCCAGACGTCCGTTTTCAGTGTGAACGCCGCGATAAAGTTTGCGGGGACAAGGTTTTTCGTCACCGAAATTATCGTTGTCATCGTCTTTTCGGAAAAGAAAAACTTGATTTCGCCCGTTGACATAAGGGTTTTTAAGAAGTCGAGCACCGTCGCATAGCAATAAAACAGCGCGAAAAGCACCAGCGTTACTATCACCAGAAGGCAAACGTACTTCGACGAGAAAAACTTTTTGACGTAATAATACGGCATCGCAAGCACGCTCGACACCGAAAGCGACATAACGGGAATAATAAACGCCGCAAGCAGCCCGAGGATCACGTATCCCGCGCCCTGCTTCGTCACGCTTGCGAACACCGCCACGAACGGCACGAGAATCACAAACGCCGACAACACCTGTTTTGCGTAAATGAAAATGATTTTTGAGTACAGTACGTCTGACGCCTTTACGGGAAGAGTCTGGATAATCATTCTGTCGTCGCTTTCAAAAATCGCGCGGTTTATTGCTACGACGCCGCCGATAACGTCGACCACGAAAACGAATTCATACACGAACGTCATTATTTCATATTGCCGCGCGCGCACGTCGCGTACGCCGTTGAGCCTGATTTCGGTATATTTCGCGACAAACGCGCCGAACACCTCGATAACGACGTACATAATAAACGCCGTCATCACAAGCGTAAGCAACGCGCCGACGATATCGATGCGTTTTTTGTCACGCTTGAAATAAGACAACTTTTCGGTCATCTGTTTTTTCAGAAGTACGCCCAGCATCAGTCTTCCTTATTAGTATCGTAATACTTTTCGATAAGTTCGTCGCCGTCGAATTTGTCATTTCCGGTGACGATGATTTTTTTGAGTCCGCCCGCGGCAATTATAATCACCCTGTCGCAAACCCTTTCCACGACGTCGAGATTGTGCGACGAAAACAAAATGGTTTTACCCGTCTGCACGTACTCGCGCATATAGTTTATGACGGCGTTCTGCGTGCGGGGATCGAGACCGAGCATCGGCTCCCCCAAAAAACCCCACCCCCGCGCCCGCAAAACGCAAGCCACAGCCGCGGCTCGTGAATGAGCGAACCCATCATACATATTTTCTGTTTCATTCCGTGGGAGTATCCCGAAATAAGTTTGTTTATGCTGTCGCCGAGTTTGAATACCCCTTCCAACTCCTTGATTTTCTCGTCGCGCTTTTCGTACGGCACACCGTAAACGTCGCTCATGAACGAAAGATATTGCATACCCGTCATTTTTGTGAACACCGTGTGATTGTCGGTGACGAAAGAAAAATTGCGTTTTGCATCCACGGGATTTTTCGACACGTCGTACCCCGACACGGTTATCGTGCCGGAACTTAACGGAATCATTCCCGTGATGCATTTAAGAGTGGTGGATTTTCCTGCGCCGTTTGCGCCAAGGATACCGACGACTTCCCCTTCCGCACAAGAAAAAGAGATGTCTTTTACGGCATAATCGGATTTTTTGCCGTACTTTTTGAAAAGATTTTTTACTTCAAGGGGCAACGAACCGTCGATCGGCGTGCCAAGTGTTTTTTTATTATTTTTCATTGTATCTCTTATCTTCAAGTAATATATCGCGTATGCACGCGTGCGTGTTCTAATAAAAATTATTAGATACCTTATCATATATCCAAAAAACATATTTGTCAACGATAAAACCGCCCGAAACGCTTTTTGTTTCGTTATTCAACTTTTTGTATAGTATTTGCAAAAAACAAATATCGCCGCTCTTGACAAATAAAAAATATGGTTTTATACTATATACATACCCCCATAGGGTATATTGAAAATTAACGGAGAATAACAAAATGGAAAACGTAAAATGCGCCGAAATATCGTGCGCCGATTGCTGCCGAAAGAAGCACACGCCGCGCGACGAAAAATCTCTCAAACGCCTGAACGACAGGTTAAACCGCATAATCGGACAGTTAAACGGCATAAAAAATATGTTGAACGACAATCGTTATTGCGGCGACATACTCGTGCAGTTGTCCGCCGCCGAAAGCGCGCTGTCGGCATTCGGGTATGAAATTCTGTCCGACCATTTCAAAACCTGCGTCGTCGAAAACGTGAAAGACGGAAACACCGCAATCCTTGACGAGGCGGTTGAACTCATTAAAAAACTGAAATAGTTAAATTATGGAAAAACTTAAATTCAACGTTTACGGTATGAGTTGCTCGGCGTGCTCCGCGCGCGTCGATAAGGTCGTAAGGGAACTTGACGGCGTAAAAGACGTCGCCGTGAACCTTCTCACAAATCAGATGACCGTCGACTTTGACGAGCCTGCCACTGTCGAAAAAATCGAACGTGCCGTTTCGGGCGCGGGGTATAAGGCCGCTCTTTTTAACGATAAATCGCAAAAAAAGGAAAAAGTCAATCCGCTTTTCCGCTCGATAATCCGCCTTGCCGTGTCCGCCGTCCTGCTTATCCCCCTTATGTACGTTTCGATGGGCGGCGTTATGTTTGGCTGGGATATGGGCGCGCTGAACGGCAACCCGATGGGTATCGCTATATACGAACTTGTGTTCTCTTTCGTCATACTTGTCATCAACGGAAAGTTTTTCGTGAGCGGCACAAAGGCGATTTTCCACCGCGCGCCGAATATGGATACTCTTGTGTCGATGGGCAGCGGCATTTCTTTCGTATACAGCGTCGCGCTTATGATCCGCGCAGGCGTAAATACCTCATATCTTCATCATCTTCCGCACACCTTGTACTTTGAGTCGGCGGCGATGATACTTGTACTTATCACCCTTGGAAAAACGCTGGAAATTTACAGCAAAGGAAAAACCACGTCCGCGATAAAAGGGTTGATGAACCTTGCTCCCGAAACCGCAAGGGTTATTAAGGACGGCGAAGAAAAAGAAATTCCGCTGTCTTCACTTTCGACGGGCGACGCGTTTGTCGTACGCCCCGGCGAGAACTTTCCCGCGGACGGCGTAATATTGTCGGGGAGCGGCTCCGTCAACGAATCGGCGGTAACGGGCGAAAGTATGCCCGTCGATAAATCCATCGGCGATAAGGTTATTTCCGGCACGACGAACGTCAACGGCTTTATCACCGCAAAAGCCACTTCCGTCGGCGGAGATTCCACGCTCGGGCGCATCGTCAAACTTGTGCAGGACGCGTCCGCATCAAAAGCCCCGATTGCAAAAACGGCAGATAAAGTGTCCGGAATATTCGTGCCAAGCGTCATTTGCGTCGCAATCGTTACTTTTATCGTGTGGATTGCCGTCACGAAAAACTTTGCGACTTCCCTTACGCACGCAATATCCGTGCTTGTCATAAGTTGCCCGTGCGCCTTAGGTCTTGCAACCCCCGTCGCCATTATGGTCGGCAGCGGAAAAGGCGCGAAAAACGGACTTTTGTTCAAGACTGCAACCGCCCTTGAAGAAGCGGGAAAAACAGATATCGTCGTTCTGGACAAGACGGGCACCATAACGAAAGGCACGCCTGTCGTCACCGACGTTTCGGCTTTGTCGGGTGATTCCGAAGAAGAAATTATCGCGCTTTCCGCAAGCCTTGAAAAAGGCAGTTCGCACCCGCTTGCGACGGCGATCGTGCGCTTTTCGGAAGAAAAAAACATAACGGTTTTCACCCCGGAAAAGTTTGAAAACCTTTCGGGACACGGCGTGAAAGGGACTGTTCGCGGCGACGAAATCGTCATCGGAAACGCCGCCCTTATGAAAGATATCGGCGCGGCGGCAAACGACGCTTTCCCGACAGGCGAAAAGTTCGCGCGGGACGGCAAAACCCCGTTGTACGTTGCGAAAAACAATAAAATTATCGGCGTCATCGCCGTGTCGGACGAGTTGAAACCCGAAAGCGCGGGCGCGATAAAACGAATGAAAGAACAAGGTCTGTTCGTAACCATGCTTACGGGCGACAACGCGCTCAGCGCAAACGCGGTTGCAAAAACCTGCGACGTCGACTGCGTTATCCCGGACGTTCTTCCCGACGAAAAAGACGCCGTTTTGTCAAACCTTCAAAAGTACGGAAAGGTCGTCATGGTCGGCGACGGAATCAACGACGCTCCCGCCCTTACCCGCGCGGACGTCGGCATCGCAATCGGCGCGGGCACTGACGTCGCAATCGACAGCGCGGACGTTGTGCTGATGAAATCGGAACTTTCGGACGTGCCGCGCGCGATAAGCCTTTCCCGCCGCACCCTTCTGAATATCCGCGAAAACCTGTTCTGGGCGTTTATTTACAACGTCGTGTGCATTCCCATCGCCGCAGGCGTGTTCTCTCCGCTCGGCGTTACGCTGAATCCCATGTGGGGCGCGGCGGCAATGAGCCTTTCAAGCGTATGCGTCGTGCTGAACGCGTTAAGACTTAATCTTATCAACCTTGACAAGCCCGTAAAACACAGGAAAAAAGTCGTGAAAATCGACGTGAACGATATTTCAAAAACCAAAAACACCGAAATTAAAAAAGGAGAACAAAGTATGAAAAAAACATTGAAAATCGAAGGTATGATGTGCGCGCATTGCGTGGCTCACGTGAAATCCGCCCTGCAAAAAGTCGACGGCGTCAAAGACGTCGAAGTGTCGCTTGAAAACAAAACGGCGGTCATAACGCTTTCGTCGGACGTAAACAACGACGTGTTGAAATCCGCGGTAACAAACGAAGGCTACGAAGTCGTCGAAATAAAATAAAAAACCGCCAAAAACCACTTTCTTGTCAAAAACAAAACTTTGATGCGACGATTTTGAAAGATAAACACCAAAAAATGAAGGGATAACGCATTTTGCGTTATCCCTTCTTTTATTCCGAAAGTTCCGTCCACTCGGTTATCAACGGATCAAGCTTTTCTTCAATCGTTTTTATTTCTTCTTCGACCGCCATTACTTTTTTGTAGTCGGTGTTGACGGTTTCGTCGTCGAGTTTTGCCTGCACCCGGCTTAGTTCTTCTTCAAGCGCGGTAATCTTTTTTTCCAAAAATTCGACGCGGTGTTTGCGCCGTGCTTCTTCCTTACTTTCGACGTAGCGTTCCCCGCCGGTTTTTTTGGTTTTTTCGGGCTTTTCCTTTGCGACTTCTTCCGCGGTTTCTTTTTCTCTTTCTTCGTACTCGTCGAAAGTGCCGTCGAAGTATCTTACCCCGCCGTTTTCAAACACGATAAGGCTTTTTGCAACGCGGTTTATAAGATACCTGTCGTGCGACACGACGATGACCGTGCCCGAAAAATCCATCAGAAGTTTTTCAAGGGTTTCCTTGCCGATGATGTCCATGTGGTTGGTCGGCTCGTCGAGAATCAGGAAGTTGGGACGGCGGCGGAATATTTTTGAAAGCGCAAGGCGCACCTTTTCGCCGCCCGACAAATCTTTGACGCACTTGAAAACGTCGTCTCCCGAAAGCAAGAATCCGCCCAGCGTTTTTCGTATTTCCCCGTCGTTAAGTTCCGGAAATTCCGCACGGAAGTCTTCAAGGACGCTCAACTCGCTTTTCGTTGCGGCAATGGTCTGGTCGAAGTACCCGACACGCGTTTTAACGCCGAATCGGACGTCGCCCGAAAGCGGCGGAATAAGCCCCGTTATCGTTTTAAGTAACGTAGATTTGCCCGTGCCGTTGCTGCCGATCACGCCGATTTTCTGCCCCCTTTCGACGGCAAGCGAGATTTCGCCCAACGGTTTATCGTATCCGAAAACAAGGTCTTTCACAAACAGCGCGTCCCTGACACTTTCGTACTCGGGCTGGAAAGACGATGCAAACGTCGAGGTGTCGAAGCGGCGCGGGGTTTCGACAGTACCTAGTCTTTCGATTTCTTTCAGTTTCGACTGCGCCATTGCGGCTTTCGTCGCCTTGTAGCGGAATCTTTCGACAATTTTTCGGAGCCTGTCGATTTCGGCGGCTTTCCATTTTGCGTCTTTAAGCGCCTTGTCGTACGCCTGTTGTTTTTGCGCCAAAAACGCCGTGTAGTTGCCCTTGTATCTTGTTGTGACGCCGTATTCGATTTCGTAAACGACGCCGACGATGCGGTCCAGAAACATACGGTCGTGCGACACGATGACGACCGAATTTTTATAGTTTTTAAGGTATCCTTCCAGCCACTCCACCGCGGCGATGTCAAGGTGGTTCGTGGGCTCGTCCAGAAGTAAAACGTCAGGTTTTTCAAGCAGCAGTTTCATAAGCGCGATTTTTGTGCGCTGTCCGCCCGAAAAGCACGAAAGTTTTTTGTCAAGGTCTTCGGCGGAAAACCCGAATTTGCTCACCGCCGTCAGATATTCCTTTTTATAAAGGTATCCGCCGATATTTTCAAACCTTTCCATTGCGCGCGAATACGCGCCGACGTTTTCGTCCGACGGGTTTTCGCTCATTTTGTCAAGAAGGTTCTGCAATTTGTTTTCAAGCCCGACGACATCCTTGTACGCCGACAGAATTTCCTGCCGGAGAGTCAGCTCGTCGTTCAAAGACACCTGTTGAAGATATCCGATTTTCGGCGCGCCCGATATCGAAAACGAGAATTTTTCGTCGCCGGTGCCGGACACAAGCGGCACTTCCCCGCTAATGCACTTCAATATGCTGGTTTTTCCGGAGCCGTTCCTTCCGACAAGCGCGATTTTTTCCTTGTCCGACACCGAAAAATTTATTTCGGAAAGCACCGTATTGCCGTCGTACTCGACGGAGCCGTTGATAATCTCGATTCTCATACGTCCGATTATACAAAACTTTTGTTTATTTGTCATTCGTTATGAACACAAGATAATAACGCGCTCTTTACATATTTTAAAATCGGTGCTATAATCCTATCAAACGAGGTAATGGTATTTATATGGTCGGTTTAACGTCAAACAATTTAATGAACCTTAGCATGGCGGAACGCTTCGATAAGTTCAAAGAAAAAGGCTTCGGCTCGGTCATGATATGGCTCCCCCCCCCCCCCACACAAAACCCCCGCGCAGAGGTCTTCGAATCCGCGGACGAACGCGCCACCCTTGCCGAACGCGCCGGGCTTTTCATTGAAAACTTCCATTTAAGCTGCGACCACCTGAACGAAATGTGGATCGACTGCAAGGAAGGGGACGAACGCATTTCCCGCTTTAAGGACGAAATTGCGGCAGCCTCGAAACACGGCGTGAAAACGGTTGTCTGCCACCTGACGCACGGCGATTTTCCGCCTTTTGTGTCGACAATCGGCACGAATCGTATCGAAGACCTTGTGAAATTTGCGGAAAACGCAAACGTGAAACTTGCGTTTGAAAACGTCATCACGAAAGACCACGTCACCTACGTTCTGGAAAATTTCAAGTCGCCTTACGTCGGGCTTTGCTATGACGTCGGACACGACCACTACTGGCGCGTTCAGGATTGGCTGGGGCTTTTCGGCGACAGGGTTTTCGCCCTGCACCTGCACGACAATTTCGCCGATAAGGATTCCCACTTCATACCATTTGACGGCAGCATCGACTGGCAATACACGCTGCCCCGCCTTGCGAAAACGAGTTACCGCGGCACGACCACGCTTGAAACGAAGGACGCCGCCTACGTTTACGACGCCTCGCCCGATAAATATCTGGAACACGCGTTAAGCGTCGGCAACTATATCGACAAATTCCTTGAAAACAACCGCTGAACGGCAAAATAAAAAACACAAAACCGCGTTGGTTTTGTGTTTTCTTTTTGTTTTTTTGGTTGGTTTTTCTTTTTTCGGTTTTATTGACCGATGACGGCTTTGATACGCCTGACTCCTGCCGAACTCGACTGCTCTTTCGTGATTTTGAAAGATTTTAAATCGCCCGTGTTGTTTGCATGCGGTCCGCCGCAAATTTCCTTGCTGAAATCGCCGATGGTATAAACTTTTACCTTTTCACCGTACTTGTTGTCGAAGATACCGATTGCGCCCTGCGCTTTCGCTTCGTCAACGGTCATTTCTTCGCACACGACGGGGATATTCTTTTTGATTTGTTCGTTGACAAGGTCTTCAACCGCTTTTATTTCGTCCTGCGTCATTGCACGGTCGAAACCGAAGTCGAACCTTAATCTTTCGGCAGTGATATTGCTGCCGCGCTGACGCGCCTCGCCGCCCAGAACTTTCATAAGAGCAGAATGTAAAAGGTGCGTTGCAGTGTGGAGTTTTGCGGTCTCTTCGGAATTGTCCGCAAGCCCGCCGTGGAATTTCTGTTCCGCGCCCGCCTGCGATTTTTTCTGATGTTCCTTGAACGCGTCTTCGTATCCTTGCACGTCGACTTCGAACCCGTTTTCGTGCGCGAGTTCTTCCGTCATCTCGATGGGGAAGCCGAAAGTATCGTAAAGACGGAATGCGGTTTTCCCGCTTATCGTCTTTGTGGGAATGTGCGTGATGACCTTTTCAAACTCCTTTAAACCTTGTTGCAAGGTGTTGGAGAATCTGATTTCTTCCTTGTCAAGTTCCGACACAATCCTGTCTTTATTGGTCAAAAGATACTGATAAACGTCCTGATATTGCGAAATATACTGTTCCGCAATTTTGGAAAGGGAACGCTCGGGAAGGTCGATGATGCGTCCGAAACGCACCGCACGACGGATAAGTCTCCTAAGAATATAGCCTTGGTCGACGTTGCTTGGCACAATGCCTTTCACGTCGCCGATAAGGAAGGTCGAGGTGCGGATATGGTCGGCGATTATACGCATCGCTTTCGTGACGGTTTCGCTTTCGTCGTACTTGTGTCCCGAAAGATTTTCGATGAGCGCGATCGCGGGTTTGAACAAGTCGGTTTCATAAACCGATTTGTATCCGTTCAGAATGCAAAGCATACGTTCAAGCCCCATGCCCTCGTCGACGTTCTTTTGTTTAAGCGGCGAGAAAGTGCCGTCGGCGTTTTTGAAGTATTGCATAAAGACGTCGTTACCGATTTCGACGTACTTGCCGCAGTCGCACGCGGGCGAACATTCGTCCGAACATTTGGGTTTTCCGGTGTCAATGAACATTTCGGTGTCGGGACCGCAAGGACCGGTAACGCCGGCGGGACCCCACCAGTTGTTTTCTTTCGGAAGGAAGAAAATGCGGTCTTCGGGGACGCCCATCTTTTTCCAGAATTCCGCGCTTTCGTCGTCGCGGGGGCAATCTTCGTCGCCCTTGAAAACGGTAACCGCGAATTTGTCTTTGTCAAATTCCAGCCGGTTCAGCAAAAAGTCGTACGAGCACGAAATTGCGTATTCCTTGAAGTAGTCACCGAGCGACCATCTGCCCAGCATTTCAAAAAACGTGCAGTGCGTCGGATCGCCGACTTCTTCGATATCGCCCGTGCGGACGCAGATTTGCACGTCGGTCAGACGATTGCCCGCGGGATGTTTTTCGCCGAGAAGGTACGGTACGAGGGGGTGCATGCCCGCCGTCGTGAACAAAACCGTCGGATCGTTTTCGGGGATAAGCGACGCGCTGGAAATAACGGCGTGTCCCTTTGATTTGTAGTAATCGAGATAAATTTTGCGAAGTTCGCTGCTTGTAAGATTTTTCATAAATATCCTTAAATTAAATTATCTTCTGATAAATTGCCCTGAACCCGTGCGGCAATACGCCGAGTTTGATGAGATAGCCTTCCGCGCCGTCGCCCTCGCTGACGGTGAGTTTGTCCGCGCCGAGATATTTCAGAATAAGCGAATACATGAGTATGCCCGGGGCGATGATGTCTGCGCGCTTTTCGGGGAGTCCTTTCACGTGGCGGCGTTCTTCCATCGTCATTTTGCTGATTTTGTCGTACATGTTTTCGATATCGGAAAGCGTCAGCACCGAGCCGTTGACGACGTTCGGATCGTATTTTTCAAGTTGGTTTTTCATCGCTGCCATCGTGGATATCGTGCCACCGATTGCGACGACGTTGTCAAACGGCGGAATTTCGCCGTATCCCATAAGACAGTCGTTGATGAACGGCGTCATTTCGATTTTTTCGCGCTCGATTGCGGAAAGCCTGACGATGCCGTACGGCAAACTTTTGGAATATAATATGTTTTCGCCGTCGCCGACCGAAATTTCGGTGCTTGCGCCGCCCATGTCGATAACGCAGCATCTGCCTTTCGTGCTTGCGCCCAAGAACCCGATTTCCGCCTCGGTCTTTTTGTCCAGAATGTCGATTTCAAGCCCGCAAAGTTCCCTGACTCTGTCGACGAACCTGTATTTGTTTTTCGCGGAGCGCACCGCTTCCGTCGCGTAGGCATAGACGTCTTCCGCGCCGTTTTGCATCGCAACGAAATAATACTCCGCAACGGCCTGAGCCGTACGTTCGATACTGACGGGTTGCAACGTGTTCATCTCGTCCATATTCTCGGCAAGACGCGTCGTGTTCACCCTTTTTTCGACCTTTTCGCCGTCCGTCATCATAAGCCTTACGGACGTGCTGCCTATGTCGATTACTCCGAATAACATAAGTCCCTCACTAAAATAATACAACTATTATAAACAAGTAATAAGAGTTTGTCAATTTATGAAAACTCAATGCATACATTGTTTTTATGGAAAACGAAAAAAGAGGAGCGCTCGCGCTCGAAAACGACCGCCTGACCGTTACGTCCGTTTCAAAAGTGATTTCGTCGGGTGACAAGTCGATTGTATTGATGCAAAACAAGGAAACGTTGACAATCACGGGCGAAGGGCTTTCCGTCACCGAAATCAACCTTGACTCGGGACGGCTTTCGGCAACCGGCAGAGTGAAAGAAATCAGGTTTTCGGAAACGCTCACGAAGGCGGGACTTATCAAAAAGATTTTCAAATGACGCACTCGATAATTTCCGAAAGTTTTATCTTTCTTTCGATGATTCTTTGCGGAATGACGTCGGGCGTGCTTTACGCCTTTCTTCGCGGTTTGCGCCGCGTCGTGAAGAAAAAGTTTTTCGCGTTCTTATCCGACGTTATTTTTGCGGCGGCAACGCTTGCAATGCTGTTTTTCGCGCTTGAAAAAACCTGCGGCGGTAACATAAGATTTTACCAAATCGCAGGCTTTATTGCGGGATTTTGTATTGTTAAACTGTTATTTGCGCTGATTACGCAGCGGCGCCGATCATAATCACCAGAACGTTTGAGCGTATTATCGCATAGCTGTATTCAAACCCGCGCCCGGCCGCTTTCATCGCTTCTTTTGCGTAAATCTTCGCCGCGTCCTTCGTTAATGAAAACGCAAATTCAAACTCCACAATCGTCGATTTCGGGAGCGTTTTCAACGCACGCGCCATTTGCTGCGCCGCCAGATTTCTGTTTGTGATAACGTAATTGTATTCCGTGCCGTTTGACGTATAAGTTTCGTGCGCGTAATAATCGAACTTTCCTTCCGCTTTCGGGTAATCGTGTCCCGGGTTTTCAACGTGAGTGTTTTTCACTTCGTCATCGGACAACAGGAAGTAGGCGTGCGACAAAAATTCCTTGCTGTCGTCGCCGACGTCGCCCCAGGTCGTGTCGACGAAATACCACTCCTTGTCCCCCGTGCCGTTAAGGTCAAGCAGGACTTTGTTCCAGGCGTGTCCGCCGGGGTTTTGGCCGTCGCTTGACGCTTTGCCGCTGATACGCACGGCGGTGATACCCTCGATTCCGCACATTAAAACGAACGCTTTCGACTTCCCGTCGCAGACGGCGTGCATATCTTTCTTATAAAACTTATCAAGGAATATCCCTTCAAGGTAATATCCGTAATATTTCATTTTTTCGTTAAGGCTGAGATTTCCGCTTACATATTTATCTTCGGCGTTTGCACAGTCGTGGTCGTAGCGCACGTTGTAGATTATGTAGTCGTAGATTGCGTGGACTTTTTCGTATTCACTCATTTCGTCGGACACGATATAAGAAAGCGCGTCTTTCGCGTTATCGTATATTTGTTTGAGATTTTCGGCTTGCGAACCCATAAACACGGGCTTGTAGCCCCACGCCACCGCCTTGTAAAGCATATTGCTTGTCGACACGCTCATCGTTTCTTTCACGCTGTCGATATAAAAGTTTCTTGTTTTCTTTACGTTGTCGTAATGGGGTTTCGAATACGTATTTTGCACGGCGTCCATAAAGCCGTCGGGCGCGTCGTACTCGGGCGAATTGACCGTCTCGATAAGACCTGCCTCGTCGGCGAAGAACCTGAATTTTATCGTGAACTCGTTGCCGCTCGTTTCAAGCGAATATCCCGGGATAATGCCCGACTCTTCAACGCAATCCCTGACTTCGGACACGTCTTTTTTCACGGTTTCGGGCGTCGAGTATCCCGCGTAAAACTTGATTTCCGCGATTTTGTTTTCCAGAACGAAAAGGATAAGGTTTTTAAGTTCTTCCTTGGACGTTATATATCTGTTTTGCGCGTATCCGCCGTAGTCGTGGAAGTGCGAGGCGTAGTACCACGCTTCGTCGTGTTCCGAAAGATATACGATTGTTTTTGTTTTCGTGATTTTGTTTATTTCCGCCGTTACCTTATATTCGCCGCGGTTCGTCGGCTTAAACGAAAAGGTTTTGCCCGTCGAATAATACTTGTCGTTGACGTACCATTTGACGCTTTCGACGTCGGCTTTTGCGGGCGAAAGAGTTGCCGTGAACGTTACCGTTTCCGCCGTGGTCTGGCTGAGATTTCCTGTCACACCGACTTCGATATGGTTTGCGGCAACGTTGTCCTTGACGACGAAATTAACTTCGCGGCTTACTCCGTCCACATCGACTTTTAAGGTGAAAGTCCCTTCTTTTCCGATTGCGGCAATCGTGTCGTTGACCTCGCCCATGGCGTTTGAACGGGTTGTTTCAAGCCCCGCCGTGAAAATCAATTTCCCGCTTTCGTCGTAAACGTACGCCGTCGCGGTTTTTTTGCCAAATGACGAGTTGTCGAAATATCTTGCGCGCACGACGATTTTTTCTTCCGTGCCGACGCGGTATTTGTCAAGATATACAAGAAGTTCTTCGACGGCGCAGAATCCGACGGTTGCGGATTTTCCGCCCGCCGTTACGGTGGCAAAATATATTTCTCCCGGGCTTGGAAGATACGACGCGGTTTTACCGCTTGCCGTCGCGACTTCTTTGCCCGCGCCGTTCGTGAATTTCCACGAAAAGACGGTGGCGGGGTTCGTGCCGTCGTTGAGCGTTGCGGAAAAATCGACTTTTTTCGGCGTTTCGCCCGATTGCAACAACTGATATTGATTTTCAACGCCGATTTTTACCGTTGAAACGTCGGCGTAATCGACGTTTACTTTAAGTTCCGCCGTGTCGCCTTTGCCGTTGGTTGCGGTAATCGTGACCGCGGTTTTGGTTTTCCCGACGGCTTTTATACTTGTCCGCCCGTATATTTCTACCTTTGTTTTGTCCGACGTGGACAAAGTGAACTCGTCGGTGCGCCCGTTACTGAGCGTTACGTCGTACGTTTCGCCGATTTTCAGCGTTATCTCGCTTTCGGACAGCGCAAACTTCCCTTCCGGGTGTAAAATTCCTTGTATAAGACTGCATCCGCAAAGCGCGGCGCAAAGAAGCGCGACAACCGCGGCAATCAGCGTTATTTTCAAAAATCTTTTGTTTTTCATAGTAAATATATTTTATACTAATCTTGTTAAAAGGTCAATACGTATTTTTTCTTGTTAAAGCCACTTCGATGTGATATAATCGGTCTTATGCAAGATACCATTCCTTTTCTTACGACGATAATCACAAAAGCCGAAGCGGACGAGATGAATCCGCTTGTTCTCGCTTTCGTCGGCGACTCCGTACAACAACTGTACGTCAGAACGCGGCTTGCCCTTTCGTCCGACAAAAAATCGGGCGCGCTCCATAAACTCGCAACCAAGGAAATCAAGGCGGAAGCGCAGGCGGATAAAATCGAAAAACTGCTGCCGTGTCTTTCGGAAGAAGAGGTCGCGGTTTACAAGCGCGCAAGAAACGCGCATTATTCGTCGTCGGCAAAAAACGCAAGTATCGGCGACTACAAAAAAGCAAGCGGATTCGAGGCTCTTCTCGGATACCTGTATCTCACGGGAAAACACGACCGCCTGAACGAACTGCTTTCAATCGAATAAGGAGAACTCATGTTAATTACGGGAAAAAACGCAGTGTATGAGGCGTTGCGCTCCGACGCAACCGTTGAAAAACTTTACGTGCAAAGAGGCGAAACGATGGGCGTCGTAAAAAACATAATCGCCCTTGCAAAAGAAAAGAAAATCGTCGTGTCCGTCGTCGATAAAACCGCTCTCGACCGCATCACGCAAAACGCAAAACATCAGGGAGTCGCGCTTACTCAGACGGAGTTTGTTTATTCGTCTTTGGACGATATTTTGTCTTTTGCGAAATCGAAAGACGAGCCGCCCTTTATCGTGATTCTGGACGAACTTTCGGACCCCCACAATCTCGGCAGCATTATCCGTACGGCGGAGTGCGCGGGCGTGCACGGGATCGTCATCGGAAAGCACCGCGGCGTTACCGTGAACGACACCGTTTTAAGGTGCTCCGCAGGCGCGGCGGAACACGTGAAAATCGCGAAAGTTACCAACGTCAACGACGCGATAAATTATCTTAAATCGCAAAATGTGTATGTTTATTGCGCGGATATGGACGGTGAACCTATGTATCGTGCAAATCTTACCGGAGCAATCGCATTGCTTGTCGGCGGTGAAGACAGCGGCGTAAAACGCCTTTCAAAGGAACTTGCCGACGGCGTAATTTCCATTCCGATGAGCGGAAAAATCAACAGTCTGAACGCCTCGGTTGCCGCCGCCGTCGTGATTTACGAAAAGGTACGACAGGACAGAAAATGACATACGAAACTTTGCCCGACGAGGAACTTGCAAAACGCGCGCAGTCAAACGACTCCGCCGCCGTAAACGAACTGTTGCATCGTCATAAATCGCTGGTCAACAAGGCGGTGCGCCGCTTCTTTTTGCCGTCGGGCGACACCGACGATCTTGTGCAGGAAGGAATGGTCGCGCTGTTCAACGCGATTATGAATTATGACGAAAAAGCCGGCGCGAGTTTCACAACGTTCGCCTACATCTGCGTCAGAAAAAGAATCATCGGGTTAATCAGGAAATCTTCAAGCGGGAAAAATCGCGCGCTTAATGACAGCGTGCCGCTTGACGACGTCGAAATCGCCTCGGGCAATCCCGAAACCGTTTATATCGAAGAGGAGCGGGAAACCCTTTTAATGCGGGAAATCGAAAGCGTTTTGTCGGAAGAAGAACAGCGGATTTTTTACGCTTATCTTGACGGCGACTCGTATCGGGAAATCGCCGCCTCTCTTTCGGTTTCCACAAAAAAAGTCGACAACACCCTGCAAAAAATAAGAAAATCGCTGAAAAAATCGTTAAATCGCTGACTTTTTCGCCGATTTTCGCTTTACATAAATGAATAAATTATTTATAATAATTGCACGTTGATATATTATCGACGAATTTCCTTGCCTGTTTAAGCAGGCCACAAAGTCCACAAGGAGGTATAAAAAGATGAACAAGTATGAAATCCTTTACATCATCGACAATGACGTTTCGGAAGAAGACAAGGCTGCTCTCGTCGACAGGTTCTCGGACCTCGTCGTAAAGCTCGGCGGCACCGTTGACGGCATTGACAAGTGGGGTACCCGCAAATATGCATATCCCATCAACGATAAGAACGAAGGCTACTACGTCTTGATGAACTTTACGGCAGGGGGGTCCCGCCCCCCCCCAAACTCAAGCGTCAACCCTGCGTTCT
>OGOP01000390.1_pt1 | contig 41395 bp, 71 predicted proteins | sample 1552591 | NCBI WGS metagenome assembly OGOP01 (sample SAMEA2580120, study PRJEB22360) | human gut metagenome | biome: human gut; feature: human-associated habitat; material: faeces | place: Denmark | collected 2008/2010 | reverse complement strand
TCCCCTTCGGTGATTTGATGCTTTGCCTCGCCCTGTGTTTTCGTGCCGTTAACCGTGAATTCACTGCTTCCCGCCGTGAACACGTACGTATCTGTTACATTGGTACCATTGACGTTATGCGTTTCGGTGTAAGTTCCGGCCGTGATGGTAGTAAGGCCAGCGTCTAACTGTTCCCATGTGCCACCGATGTAGGTAGAGGGGTTAGCGCTGTTGGTGGTCTCAAGGATAGTACCAACCGGGAAGAGTGCTAGCATGGCGGTTTTCATTTCGGCTCGGAGCGCCTTGATGGCGCTATCAACATAGTCCTTATTAATCAGCTCCGCACCATCGTTCGGCGTCTTTTCGTAGAGAATGGGCCCTGTGATGGTATCTCCATTCTTGCTGACTTTCTCACCGATTTGCTTCGCCACGGTGGCGGAGAAGTTTGCGTCATTGCCAAGTGCCGCAGAGAGTTCTTTCAATGCATCAAGCTGAGAAGGAGCGCCATTCACGAGATTGGCGATGGCCGTTTTCACAAAGGCTGTATTCGCAACGGTCTTGGAGTTGTTATCGGCATTGGCAGTGGGGACGTAAGCGCCTTCCGAGATGTTCAATGTAGAAGCGTTCAGAATTGGCGCCGTCAAACTTTTTGGAATACTGGCATTTCCTGCACAATCAAAGTTATAGGACGGGCCGGAATAAGACGAAAATGAGAAATAATTATCTGTGCTATGGTCGCCCATGAAATGGAACCCAAAACTATATCTGTTGTACTGTGAGCCTTCCTTCCCCAGATTGATATAAATACCCTGCCCGACATCAAGCTTTGGGCATTGTACCGCCATAGGAATGACAAAGGTGTCGGGGGAATAGTTAGTGACTTCCAACATTCCCGTAAAGGTTTTGGTTCCACCGATTTGCTGGCTATTATTGACATCAACCTCTTCAATCCAGTTCGAGCCGTCATACATATACATCTTCTTTGTGTCGGTTCTGTAGCAGTGCATACCGGCTATCGGGTCAGAAGGAAATGATGTTCCGCTATTACTTGAGCGTAAGGCGTTTACATTGTCCTGGGCATCTAATAGAGCCTGTTTGACTGTCTGCTTTGATGTATCAGTGATTTGCTTGTTGCTTTGCATAAAACCTCCTTATGGTGCATCAGTGGCCGGAGCAACCGGCTAGGCACCCGCTTATACAGTGCCCTTTGCAATTCCCGAGGCAAACATTGTAGCACCCGCCAGAACAGCCACCACCGCAGCCATTCCCGCACCCGCCTGCGCAGCCACCTTTACATTTCCCGGTGCATGAGTTTCCGCAACTGTTCGTGCAGGCGGTTGAACATGTCAATGCACATGAGTTCATGCAGCTGATTACCGCCTGTTGCTTTGCCTGTATATCGGGTATTTGAGAATCAAGTCCAACGTCATTTGCAAGGAGTTTTGATAAATCATCATATATTGACTTGGTGATAATATCGCCCTTTGAAGCATTTGAAATTGAATTGTTTGTTAGAGCCATATCATCACCCCTTCACTTTTTTATAGGCGGTATCTGTCGTCGCCTTGCTTTTCTGTATACGTTCGTCAAGTTCTTTGTCATTATCAAGCATTTTGTTCATATCATCATGAATGGCAATAAGGATGATATCGCCTTTGGATTTTATGTTTGGTTTATTCATGGCGCCCCCGAACAACTGCCACAACCGTCTGTGCAACCATCTGAGCATGAGGAACCACAACCGCCCGTACAACCGCTGTAGCAGCCGTTAGAGCAACCGCCTCCGCAACCGCCGGTGCAGTTAGAACCGCATGAACCTGTGCAGTTTGATTCACATGAACTGGAACAACTTCCACACATATTGCTACAGCTGGAACTGCATGACAGACTGCAAGAGTTCATACAATTTTGGATTACAGTAGCGTTAGCTTCAATGTTCTTAACTTTTGTCTCTATATCTTCGTCGTTTTCAAATAAATTTTGTAGGTCTGTAAAAATGCTAGTCGTAATAGTCCCGCCATCCTTTGTAGATAGCGTTTGGTGTTTGACAGCCAATTACGTCACCTCTTTGCAGTTCTGATAAGCATATCGCACCTTCATAATCCCGCATATGTTTTCCCCATACAGGGATTTCCTAACGATACACTGCTTGCAGAAATTTCTAATCCCACAGTCTTTGCAATGGCTTTCAATAAATTGCTTTCCTTTCTCAAGGTCTGCAACGCCAAAGGCCGCATGGTAGCAGGGGTAGAGCTTTCCTTTTTCGGATATGCCTATCCACCCGCATTTCGGAATATTGCCGGAGAACCTTCCGTCTCTAAAGTTTGCGTTATCCGTTTCCTTTAAGAGTTGGAGCGCTCGCTTTCTCACACTGAAATCATTCATCTCTTTGTACTTAAAGAAGTTCCACGAGATGAGCGGGATAATCCCTCTGCTATTCAAGTACTCCACATTCCTTTTGGCTTCGTCTATTTTGTCTACGCCATCAACAACATATGTTGCGAACGGCGGAATAGGAGCGCAAGATTTGATGTATTCATAGGTATCGTCAGTCAAGTTTCGCGGATTCTTATACAGTTCATCGAAACTGACAAGGATTTGAAACGCCGACTTTCTTTCTTTGAGCCATTCGATAATCTCTCTGTCCTTATTGAGCATTTGACAGTTTGAAACAATACTATATACGACTTCTCTTTCATCATTATTCATTTGGTCGCATAACTTTACTGCCTGTTTGATAATTTCGGGGTGAAGAAGAGGTTCTCCCCCTTCTATCTCGATAGATAGAGTTCCTTTCTGAATAATGACAGGAGTTTTCAATAGCTGATATAAGGAATTAATTTGTGAGCTTCCCCAGTCAAGGCGCTTATCTATATGGGTCGTTCTCTGCGTGCAGTAAGGGCATTTGCAGTTACAGTCGAATCCAGTCGTCACACGGATAGTACGTATATGAGTCAGCTTATTCATTGGAGCCCTCAAACAATACGCGTGCGGCGTTGCGCTTAATGTTGTTTAACTGATGCCGTTGATAGTCGTTCATCTCAAGCCCATCTGCATAATTGGAAAGTTTCACGAAGAAAATACCGGTGTTCTCAATAAATGTAATAAGATTTTCGGGTGTCTTGATTTCTTTCAAATCGTCCTTTTCAATATGAATATCATTGTGCCTAGTTACGCTTATCTTCATACGTAGTCTTTCTCCTTATGGCGTTTTGTAATGGTTTCGGCGATTTCCTGTATTCGTTTATCATCTAATGCATATTGCTCGATAGCGGAAACATCTCCACGTTTTTCCCACAGGGACGCCAATTTTTCTTTTTCTTCGTCTGTTGCCTTTCCGGTTACGACGGAGAGAAGAACGGCGATGGCGTTTCGCATGGAAAGGATTTCGTCTCTTTGATTGATGTAGTCGGTAATTCCCTCATTAACTCCCCATTGCAGGCGGATTTTCCATTTATCAATCGGGGAATAATTATATTCTGCTTTTTCCCAGTCGGCGTGGAACTTATAAAAGTTATCTGCGATGTATTTGATGGTATATTCTGGGCACCCATCTTTATTGACAGGCATGAAACTTACATCTTTTATGTTGTCGCTATCCGGCCACGGCTTGTTGCCTGTTTCGTTTATCCACTTCCAATAGGCTTCATGGGTTTCAAAAAATTTACCGCCGTCCTTCGGGTAGAAAACGCTTTTTCTTCGAGTGTACTTATCAAAGAAATGCGGGTCGTCTGTTTCGTAGAAGAAATCGTAGAAAGTTCCAGGGAAGAAAATCTGCTGGTTATTAAACTTTTCAAGCGCCCATTTCGCAAGCCCGGAAACATAAATCATAGAGTCACCTTCTTCATTCGTTCAAGCCAATAGTCATAAGCCTTATATTCCGCTTCCGTCATGATTTCCTCGTTGTCGTGATAATCGAATGTTCCGTTTACATCGTAGTTAGCAGAGTAGCAGAGCGGAAGCATAGTATTACCAATCTGCTTATTTATGCGTATCTGTCCTTTGCGGAGTTCGGCAAAGAGCTTTTTGTCGAATCCGTTCCATACATCTCCGATTGAAAACTTATGCTTTCCTGTAGCAAATCTGTGACAGGGGTAGAGCTTTCCGTCCATGCCAAGCGTCACCATATGTACTCCACTGCCGCAATAGCCATTTTCCATGTTTTTTGAGTCGGCTTCGTTTGGTCTTTTTCTTCCGATTGGTTTAAGCCTCATGTATAGTTTTTTGTGGAATATGTAGTCAATCACTTTGCAAAGCTGCTTATAATACAGTTCTGCGTCCTCTTTTGACCATTTATATTCAAATATCGGGTTATCCCAAGGTTCCATGCCAAGATTGATTTGATTAATCATCATGTCGGCAAGCATGGGTAGAGTTTCATGATTCATGGTTCCCTTAACCATAACGTCGTGGTATTTGTTCTTCCACCAGTCAAATGTTTCCATTATCTTGTCATAGGAGCCTTTTCCATCTCGATAAACCCTATTCATGTCGTGGGCCTTTTTGCATCCGTCAAGAGATACACCGACTTTAAGGCAGGGCCACCGTTCAAGAAACGCCTTGATTTCCGGCACGCCGAACAATGTTCCGTTTGTGGTATTAAAGAATATAAATCGTTTATCTACCACCCAATGATGATTCAGCTCCCTGCCCTTATTCAGAAATGTTTTCATCGCATATTCCATAAGGGGCCATTCGATAAGTGCCTCTCCACCGATGAAATCCAGTATGATAGATTCTCTGTCTTTATACTGTGGGTCTGTGTAAAGAAGATTGATGAATTTATCGATATATTCTTTCTTGTTTGTCTTAAACTGCTTATTCTCCTCATAGCAGTACTTGCAGGCAAGATTACATTTATCTGTAATGAAAATGGTAGCAGTAAGCGGAAGTCCCATATAACCTCATCTCATAACTAAAATCTTGATAAGCCTTACACCTTTAGCATCGCTCGATTCAAGCGCACGGCCTACATAATTCGTTTTCAAATCCTTTGACGCAATTCCTATCCCCTTTTTATCGGACGGATAGATGTAGTCGCCAATATTCACCTTGCCTTTAACCTTGACCGGCACCCTCCCCGCGAGCGAAACAGGAATATAGCTTTCTTTGTTATCTTCCTCATAATTCCCGCTCTTCTTGCCACCAATAATCTGCGCATAGCTTTCTGTATGAACTCCTACGACGAACCGGCTATTCGAATCGGCCTTAACGAACTTTCCTGTAGACTCATTGATGGCAATGATGTCGCCTTCTTCTGTGGGCTCTCCCCTTTCAAAGAACTCGGCATAATCGTTGTATACGGCATTAAACACCTTAGCTGCGGATATATTTCCTGCGGCGGTAAGTCCGTTAGTCACAACGTCTCCCGTTGTTTTTATCGTACTTGTGGCGGTAAGGGTTTCGGTATTAATGGCTTTAGCGTGGAGCTCTTTCCATGCCTTGTTATCTTTTCCCAAACTTTGTGAAGCATCGGAAGGAGGGCAGAAGTCTGCGTCTTTAGGAACAACGTCATTCGATTTATCTTTATATACTGGAACGCTTTCAGCGACGGCATAGTACTTCGCTATTTCGTGGCCTTCTGAATCAAACTCGGCAACGCCCGGAAGAATCTGCACGGATAGAAGAAGTGTCCATGTTGGCGTATCTCCGTCAAGAGAAGTCAACATGTATGCCTTTTCTAAATCCGTGCGATAGCATACCATACCAACCTGCAAGCCGTCAGTCGGAAAGGCATTACCACTTGAGCTGGAAAGCACTGTTAATATATCATCGCTTAACTTTGGAATGGCCTTATCTAGTGTTTCGTTCGGATTGAAGGTTGTAAGTTTCTGCATTATTCACTCCACCATTCGTTTTTATCTACTGGCCCGCCGTAATCTGCGTTGTCAAATTCATACTGCCAAACCTTTACATTAAGTCCAGGGTTTTCATCTTTGAAATGGCAGTAGGAATTACCCGGCTCCGCGCACCAGTAAGGCACATAGTCTGCAAGCTCGTTGGTATTCAGTTTGTTCAGCGTTGAGTAATTCCCGTAGATACCGCATTGATACCCAAAAGAATTACATTCACTGACAAATGCACTTGCAATGGCAGTTAAATCCTCTGCTCCAAGCGAATCGGAAAGTTCTGGTTCAATGTCAAACCATATATAAAGCGACGGCTCTTCGAGGCTTTGAAGTTTCTCAATCACACGGTCAGCCTCTTCTGTTGCTCTTTCGGTTGTATGGGCGTGACTCAGGCAATAGCACCCCCATGGCATTTCGGCAGCTTTAGCATCTGAGAAATGCATATCGAAAAGTTCTGCCGGAGTGCGCCCTTCTGAAATCTTGATGATAACGCCGTCCTCGCTTTGAGCAATGGCGTTCCAGTCAAGGTTTTCTGAATAATCACTTATATCTATTACTTTCATTCATATCCCTCTTTGGCGGTGGCGGCTTCTCGTATACATCGGGTATGCCATTATGGTTCTTGTCCACAAAGCACTCAATAATGAAACCGAAGAATCCGGTCGCACCTAACACAATGACTATGAACTTGGATAGGGAATCAAGGTCGGGGGTGCCTTTACTTGCGAAAATGTACAGCCACCCGACGTACCACGATAAAAGAAGAAGAATGACAAAGAACAGGTAGAACAGTACAACCCTCATTGTGGGTTTGCTGAACCGCCTGCTCATTATCTTATTCATTGCTTTTTGTATAAAGCTAATCATTTTTTGTTTTCCAGTGTTTCTACACGGCGGTCAATGGCATCTATTCTCGTCCCGTGTTCAATCAAGGTGGCGTCAACCCTATTCACTTCGTTTGTCGTTTCCTTGATTGTCTCTGATAGCCTGTCGATAGACCGTTGCAGGGAATCAATGACGAACACTTTGAATATCCATGTCCATATGCCGAGTATTCCCGAAAGTATGAATACTGTTTCGTTGTTTATCACTTTAATACCCCGTAGAGTTCCACGTTATAATTCCGGCAACGGCCTTACCAGACGCGTCTTTGAGAATCACTTTAAAATATCGTCCATTATCATCTTCGCCGTCTGTTTCTGTTATGGTAGGAACGACAACGCCGTCTCCCGCTCCGCCAACGACATTAACTACCACGTCGGGGGTCGTGTAGTAGGTTCGATGGAAATAAACCTTCGTCTCCTCAGCAGGAATGGAAAGAGTTCCTCTGTCCTTCACATCGTCTATGTCCACATGAATCTTATAGTCATAGACAAGCGGATTCGCAGTAAGACTTTTCTTTCTGACAACCAGTCTATAAATGGCGTCTTGGTAATTGTATGTGCCTACTTTATATTCCTGGAATTGCGAATACCCCGAAGGCTTGTTGATAGCTTCCTCAAACTCAGATTCCGTCATTCCGTTATACGAAAGACTTATATCCGACAATACACATTCCGCCGTCTGCGCTAAGCGCAAATCCTTTCCCATAAGATTTTCCTTGACGGGAATAGTTATGTTTAGCTTCTTCACGTCAGAAAGTTTTCCGGTTTCATATAAAATCTTTTTGGCGCTCCATACATGGTCAATTAAATCGTTATTTATTAATAAGTCTTTAGATTTTTTGGTGAAAATCCACTTTTCTCCATCTTTGGAGAGGGCGTTTTCGGAGAATGGCTTATAAATCGATTTAAACGGGGCTTCTAGCGCTTTCGCATTTTCCATGATAAATCTATCAAAAAAACTTTGCGAACGCATTGTAGCCCTGTTTATTTGCGTCTCAAAAATTAGCTTATTAATATTTTTCGATTCAGATTGTCTAATATAGATGGGATTTTCTTTTGAGAAAAGGGTAGTATTTATTTTCTTCGATTCAGAATAAGAAGCCGTCTCTTTGAAGTTCCGGTTGGCGTTAAACAAACGGTTCAACCTCTCGCCCCACTCGACTGACTGAGATTCTGACACGTCGTATTCGTCATAGGTGAAATCGTCAATGGCAATATTGGCACTATCCAATGTATAGAGATTGGACAAGTCAACGGTCATTGGCTTTTTTACCTTGACTACGCTAGCCACGAGTGAGCGTTATTTCAAACGTGAAGTTGACGGTATCGCTTGCTCCTTTATTAATGACAGGGAAAACGATTCTATCAAATAGGGTGCCTCCACTCGCAGCGTTCAAAATACCCGCCTCAGTTAAAGCCCCTGTGGCTTCTCCTGCTGCGAATGTGGCTGATACGGTGATAACGCCGGAACCTGCGGTATAGTTTACGGAGGCGGTCTTTCGCAAAGATTCTTTTTTGAGTGTCGTATCCGCATTGGCCGCAGAATCAGTACCTGTGCCTACGGCGATATAAGTCATCTGAGCAAGCCTGGTGGCCGTGCCGAATGAGTTGGCGAGGAAGTCTATCCCGCTATTCGTGATAAGATTGTGGCCCCTATATGTAGAAGCGCTCCCATCTCCACGAATCACCGTGATAGATACATCTCCCCTTGTCTTTAACATTGCTTTTTCTTTCATGAAATCTCCTTGTAGAAAGAAACATACTGGAACTTTCCAACAGGGGAAGCGTCTATCTCACTTCTTTCAACGGTACTGGAAAGAACCATGTTAGATACTTTAATAAACAGGCTCCGCTTTGTATCTGTCTGCGAAATGCCTATAGAAAGAATTGACTCCTGCGGAACAACCGTATGTATGACGTTAATATTCCCATCGCTTCCGATAAGTCTAAAATCCCCATCATAGATGAGTTCAAGTGTTCCTTCTCCCTTTAGCATGAGAATTGTGCAGGGAGAAATGCCGTTATTAAAGCGGATATCAAACGTCAGATGGAATTGAGATATGGGAGTCGGTATGGCATATTTGAGCCTTGTAAGTTCAGACTGCTTTAGCCCTTTAAGCCATCGACCATAATCGAACGTTTCTGCATTATCAGATACAGCCGGGCTTTCTCCTGTTACGGTCTTGATACTTCCATTAAGGCTCGCCGCAACATCAACGTCACTTGCAGTTGTCTGACCTACCGACAAATAGGTCTTAACGTCAGTATCTCCTGTATCTGTGATTGTTCCACCAACGGCGGTGATTAATTTTGCTCTATCGTCTGTGCAGGGGAACGTCAAGTCATTCACGGTAAGACTTGAATCGGAAATGCCAAGAACACTGACTTCCGCCCAGCTTCTTGCAATGGCTTTATAAGGCAAATGCCCTGCGGTGATATATTCCCCCTCAAACACGCCGTCTGTAAGTCTTAATCCATGGTTCTTCGTATCATAATAGACGCCGATTTTATTCCCGGAATAGGAAGTCTTATCTTCGTCGGTTTCCAAGATGATATTCTTCTGCTGGTCGGCTTCTGTCGATAGCAGGAACCACGTGGCTTCTTTGGAATAGTTTCCGTGTTCGTCCTTTGCCTTGATGAGAAAGTAAACGTCCCCCGTCTTTGGGTATTCCATCTTCTTTTTCAGAAGGCCGGTCTCAAATATTTTAATTCCGTTTATCCATTGATTGGTCTGAGAAGAACGGACTTCATAGCTTGCTCCATTAATGCCAACGCTTTCCCAGTAGAAATCAAGCATTGCGCCGTTTCGCTCCACGATAAATCCTTTGACAGGAGGAACCTTGCAATAGATAGTAGAACGTTCGCCTTCTCCAAAGCAGTCATAGTAAGCTACAGATACTTCGCTGATTTTATCGGCGTTTCCGGTGTAAAGAAACCAGTTGTCGGGCGTCTCAAACATCATGCCGTCTATATATATACGGGCGCCCATGCAGTCGAGAGGCACCCATGTATAGTTGACAAGCGTACCCTGTTCGTTAGGCGTAAGGGATATATCCTGCGGGGCGACCGGCCTTGCCTTGTTGTAATCCAGTCGTGAGCCGTTTGACGCCGTTCCGTCTTTTAGTACCGCATACAAAAATACAGTTCCGGCATAACTGTTTGGCATTTTTGTTGAGTGGTTCTCAACGGTTCTGTCAATCAGCCCGGAAATTGTTCCTACATTCGTGTCTTTTCTGATTTCATAGTATTTGACTCTATCGAGATAAGTCGGATGCGACCATTGGAATAGTCCGCCTTCCATTGAAAATGTCAATGTGAAATGCGGAGGCGGAGCAATACCACTTGTTCCTATTTCTTCATTAGCCTGGAATCCGTTGGCAAGGTTTACCTGCTCTGCTATGATGGCAAGGTATTTTCTTAACTGCCCCGCAAAATACCTGCCGTCCCCTGCAACGATATTCGGTATATCGGGAGCCTTTATAAAATGCTTTTCGTTACTCATGACATTCCGGCACTGATGGCCTGTTCAAGTGACTGGATAATTTGTGAATCCTGCGTTACATCATACTCGTTCTCGTTTAGAGCAAGCAGTATAGCGGTTCTAAGGATTGCTGCATTAATAGCGTCGTGGTCGAACGGCATATCGCTATCCTCTGTCACTTCGTCGGGAGTCGCAAAGTATCTGAAACGGACGCTTTCGCTTCCGTCGATGATTTTCGCTTCTCCATCTGTCATTCTGATGGGATAAGTCCCGCAGGGCCCCATATAGTTATGGGGGATAGTATCTCCATCATGAATGTAAACCTCTTTTGCCAGTTTAGGCCATCTTGCGCCTATCAAAAGACTTGCCACCTGTTGAATGGCGGTGTTCAGAAACTCAAGGCATTTCTCTGTGGAGTACTCATCGGATATGTCATGGGTAGCCGATTTGATTCGTGCGATTGCGTCTTTCACTTTCATTGGCTATACCTTCCATATGGGCCGTACTATCCTGTAGGAATAACGTGCAGAAGGTATCAGTTCGGTAGAAAGCGTCTTGTTTGCCTCTGCCATTACGTCACCTTCTGCGTTGTTGTTCAGAATCATTCCTGTAAGTTTAACGAACAAATCAAGAAATTTTTCGGGAAAATCGATACTGTCGTCCATCTTGACGCTTCCAACAGAATGTCTGTAGAGCAGGTCAACGTCACTTTTGACGTACAGTTTGCCAGCCACCACCTTATATTCATAGCAATCCGGTATCTTCTGCGGTGGGCATGGGTGAAGTGGGCGCCGGTAAGGAACACCTACAATGGAAACGATAGCCAGCAAGTCGTCCGGCATATCGAATCCGTCTTCATATGTCATGAGTTCCTTTGGCGTATCGGCGGTCTCGTTGTATTTCTTGATTTCTTCGTTTATTTCATCAAGCCTGTACTTCTTGATGGTTTCAAGAAAGTCGGCGTTCTTTAAAGAGAATGAACGGTTGATATATCTGATAGCTTCGTTTAAGCACTGGATAATGTCATAGTCGGAAAAACGGACTTCGTTGTTATCCTGCTGCTTATATCTGACTTCGGCGATGATATTCTTAACGGTTATCATACGTTCTCCAAAAGTTTATCAAGTGACGACGGCTTTTCTTTTGAAGTCTTTGCAGTGATAAGAGGAACGGTATAACCGCCCCACACACACTTCTTATGATTCACCGCAAGCGCCCTGTGTATTTTGAAGAATTTCAGCATATAGGTGGTGTATTTCGCCATGTTTCCTTCCATCTTGTACCTTTGCGCCTCTTTAAGCCAAGGGTCAAAACGGTAGAACTCTGTAGGGATAACGCCCATCATGTAGCCGTATTTACCGTTTCCTGCACCTATTTCATCGTATGCCTTCGCCTGCTCAATGGCGTCAGATATATCAACCGTATTGCGAAGATGGATGGTGCCGTCGTCGTCTCTTTGCCACTCTCGTTTGGTTATCATTCAAATCACTCCAAAAGAAAAAGAGGGCCAAAATCATTCAGCCCTCTTGAGTTCGTCACGCTCTCTTAATGTCGATAATAGCGGCAGACGCTTTCGGCTGGGAGCCTTGCAGTGTCAGCGCGGATTCAATCACGTACTTATCGTAGGTGCCTGTTTTCGGCAGGTTCTTAACTTCGTGAGTCTTTTCGAAGTAGCGGATTTCCCAGTAATCGTTATCGAGAATATCGATACGGGTCGGGTCCCACATGAGATGGGAATGTGCGGTAATCACGCCGCCGTCGGTTTCGTAGGTGTCTGCTACGCCGGAGCCATAACGGTCTTTAGGAACACGATAGGTGGTAGACAGTGCGGTAACATTCTGAGAGAACAGACGCTTGTTTTCCATTGACATCCAAGCGTCGGTCGGTTTGCCACCACGAGAAGCCGCCATTGCCATTACGTCGTCAAGGTCAGTCAGTTTCCAGGTGGAAGCGTTTCCGAGAGACTTCACGTTGGTATTAACAATCTTCACACCGGAACCTGCGTCGGTCGGTTTTACCTGTGATTTAGCACCCACGCCTGTTTCAACGGCATCTTTCATGCGGTCATACAGGGTGAATTTGGTTTTCGGTGAAGTATCGTCCACTCTTACATAGTACGGAACGCCGGACTTCATACCTGCCGGAGTCTTGTCTGCGGTGATGTATACGAAGTCGCCGGTGCGAAGGTTGTTATCCTTTGCGGTGGTAAAGGTGCCGTCGGTGGAGCTTACGGTTACATCAAGGGAATTAAGTTTCATGAAGTATGGAATACCGCCCATCAGTGCAGGGTTGGTGCCGTTTTCAGCACGGGCGACATCGTTGTTGATGAGTGCATATTCAATATCCTTTGCCTGTTTGGTGAAGGCGTCGGTCATAGCTTCGGAGAGTGCGTCTCCGCCAGGAACTTTGTATGTTTTCTTCACCTTACGCTGGGTATCGGAAATCATTCCGGTGTTTTGGAAGTGCTGAACGAAGTTCTGCATACCCTCAAGAGAGCCGACGTGGCCGTACTTGTATTCTTCTACTTCAAGATGGGCATTGACTCCGGGCGGTTCAAGGTGTTTCGCCATCCAAGATGTGTCGGTTGCGGTTACTTCTTTACCTTCCGCCATATGGGAAAGAATTGGTGTAGAGGCCGGGTCGATATTGTAAAGAATATCAGAAAGGTCCTCTGCTTGACCTATGGCTTCATAGGTTACACTTTGGGACTTTGAGGGTCCGAGATTTCTAGTTACGTCCTGTGGCATTAAAATTTCCTCCTTATAATGAAAACAGGAACTTTAAATATATAAAAACACCGTATGTGTTTTTATCCCTTCATGGCATTAAGCCATTCGCCCACGATAGCTGCTTTGTCTCTAACGGAGGCGTTTCTTAATTTTTCGGCATAATCGACTGGTTTTTCAACCGATTTGCCTGTGCCCCTTCTTTCCACTGTAGGGGAGCGTGGAGTAGGGGTGGTTGATGTGCCATTCAGCTTTGCGTAGTATTCCTTTCGGCAGTCGTTGTAATAGTTCTGAATGACTTGTGCGGACTGCGGGTCAAGGTTTCCACTCAACGCTTTCTGCATGGCAGGGGCGATTGAGGCCGCCTTTTCATAGGGCATTGTCTTATAATGCTCCTGCATGTAAAAGCCAATGTCGTCAAAGTGTGGTTCCTGTGCCCTTTGTTCGTTAATCCATGACGCTACACTTGCCTTAAATTCGTTTGCCTGCTGCGCTTTCAGTTGTTCAATCCGCACCTGTTCAGCGTATTCGCTAATGATATTCGTGCGGTTGATTTCAAGCTGTGTTTTGTAACGTTCTACCTTATTTCGGATGTTTTCATCATCTGAGAACTCGCCTGTGGAAAGTTCTTCATCGGTGACTCCTAAATCCTTCATAGTACGCTCTTTTGCCATTTTATTTACAGAGTCAAGGAAATCATTTCTGAGCTCCGCTTCTGATTTAGGCTTTGGGGCATTTCTTGATACCATAGCCGCATACTGAGCCGCATATTCGGGCGGTATTCGGTTTTGGTCTACCTGCCCCATCTGAATGGCAAGCGTCATTTCGGCAGGGGAATAGAACGGAAGAGGATGGTTTTGAGTCTGCTGAGTCTGAATTGGCTGATTCTGAATTGGCTGGTTCTGCTGATTCTGAATTGGCTGAGCGGTCTGAACAGGCTGAGTCTGCTGAGTAGTCTGAACAGGCTGAGAATCTTGAATAGGCTCTTCCTGCTGTTCTGGCTGCGGTTCTTCTTGTTTGGGTTCTTCTTGTTTGGTCTCTTCGCTTGTGAAAGGTTCCTGCACAGACTCAATAATTCGTCTGCCGGTGCGTTCATCTACCCTTATGCCGATTTTGGGTTCTTCGTGCGTCTCTGCATTGGTTTCTACCTGCGGTGTTTCTACCTGCGGTGCTTCTGCCTGTGTGGTTTCTACCTGCGGCATATGTCCTCCTATTTGTTCTTATCAATGATTTTCTTTGCGGCTTCCGCTCTTGCGGTGAGAATCTTTATGTAGTCCACAAGACGTTTAGAGGCCCGGAGGTCAGCCCTTACGGTTTCTGCGTCCTTTGAAGAACTCAGTAAATCCACAATGGCTTTCCCCTTCTCCACCTCATAGAACTCGCCGATAAATTCTTTCAGCGGTTCAAAGTTTTCTCCACGTCTTATGATTTCTCGAAGTCTGATTTCCTTATCCTTGTCCATTGAGTTCCCTCATTGCCATACCCCTTGGGCTTGCAGAAAGGCCCATCTTTTGAAGGATTTCAGCCACCGCATCGGGCGGTAAATCATCGAGCATGGCAGATACTTTCGGAATACCGCTCTTACGAATATCGGCGGCGGATTTAGCGTCAATAACTGCTTTCTTTGCGGCGATTTCAGCCTTCTGCTGGGCTTCTGCCATTGCGAGCTGGGCTTGCTGCTTCTGCGCCTGCGCCTGCTTGAATACATCACTAGACGGGTCAACAAGGCTCTTTTCGGCGTTCATAAGTCCCATTTCTTCCAAAAGCGTTTTTGTCGCCACATACCATGAATTTTCATTCACAATCCCGTATTGAGATACAATCGGGTATATCTGATTCAGCAGTATCATGATGTACTGGATGCGGGCTTCCTTTGTCCCTGCGCCCTGTCCGACGTTCAGTATCAAGTCGAAGTCTATATTCACGTCGTCTTTAGAGATGGAGACGTTCTTATCTCCTATCCGTATCATCTGCTCTGCATCGCCGTAGGTTTGGTTAAGCTGAATGACGAATCGGAATATCTTCTTAAAGAAGTTCTCTGCGGAAAGTCGTGCCATATTCTTCAAACGCTTCTCGGACTGCCCCATAATGGCCGTGATACCGCTTGCCGTCTTATTAAGACTATTGGAATCAAGGCCCTGGTTATACCGTGTTGAACCTGTCTGAGACTCAATTTCATTCTGTGAGTACTCCACAAGGCTCATGGTGGCACTGCTCATTGGAGGTGTTGCTATCGGATAGAGAAGGCTTGACGGAATACCATTGGTAGGCACAAGGTCCTCACCGTCAATCAATGCGTCAACATCAACGTTCGCCTGGTCAAAGGCCATTTGCGGGTTATTGCATTTGGCGATATTGACTATCATCTGACGGATAATGGCGGTTTTTAAATCCTGCTGCTGTTCAATGATGTCGGCAAATCCGTTTTTCTCGTTGAATATGACTTCGGGGTCGCGCTCTGAAAGGTTAATGAAGAAGGGTACTCTACCAAAGTCATTTTTCTGTATCTTGATAGGCACTTTACTATCGCCGACTGTATGTACGATGAGTTTTTCGTAAATACCGTCATTGTTGTAGTCTACATCAACGTAGCACTCGTAGAGTTCCACATCTTTTGACGCAAGGTCTCCGTCGTCGAGTCTCATTCTTTCAGAAACAAGGCCCCTGTTATGGGTGGTGTCATAGACGGTGTACTTGGTGTCGCCTGCGTTCTTGATGGCCTCATCGACGTTTTCATAAAGGCCTTCACGTTCTTTCCGTTTTAAGTAGTCGCCTTTGACAATTTTTCTATGGGCGACGAACTTGCAGTCGTTAATATTTGCACCGTCAGGTGTAAATCGGAGTTCTGACGGAGGAAGTCTTTCAATAACTGGATAATTTTCGGTTACGTGGATTTCGTCAAAGTCAATGTTATAGTAGCCGCCTTTGACCTTCTTCACGTTCTTAATGACGATTTGACCGGCAGAAGAGGCCGCCGCAAGCTGATTCATGATTTCATAGTCGTCTGGGCCAATCATCATCTGCATGGGCTTGTGTTCTTCTTCGTGTTTCCACCAAACTTTAGCCACGCCGTAGTTCAGTTTCAGTGAATCGTTCCATATATCATTGCAGAAAGTCGTGTAGTCGTTCTTTGTGTCAAGCTGATACTGCATGAGAGCTTCCGTCTTTTTGGCGGCGTCCGTCTTTTCAATGTTTCTTGCCTGCACGCTGACCGGCTTATCTGGGCCGGTGAACACTTCCATGAGTTGTGGAATAATCCAGTCGATGGAAGTCTTTACGTCCCTTGATACCCAGTCTGACATTTCAGAAAGTCTTTCAAATTTCTTTTGATAGTGTTCTTTCGTGGCGTTGTAGATTTCTTCACGCTCAAGGATTTTAGGCTCAATGGTGGAACGGTAATAATCATTGGCAATTCCCTTTCCGTCAGCGACTGCCATCATGATTTTATCTATTTCCTTCTGCTTTAAAGTCTTGATGGAAATCTCGCTATCCTTCGGGGCGAGTGCCATTACTACATCAGTTTTCACATCATCCCCCATTTCCGTATACGTCCTTTCTTACGTGCTTCCTGCCATTTGTTCTGCCACGGGTTCTTTGACTGCGCATATATCTTTGCGCATACATAGGCAAGGCAGTCGATAATATGAGAATATTCATTCTTATCGGGTTCATCTAAAAGGCGCTCCCCTACTTTCTTTCGGTGATAACCGCCTGTTAATGCTCTGATAATCCATGTACACTGCGGGTCAACAAGCAGCATCGGTTTTCCGTCTGACGTGGTATTCGTCAAAAACCATCGTACCGCTTCCGCTCTTTCTGTCTGCGAGATAGCCCCAGGCTCCACATACCAGCCAAAGTCGTCTCGAAGTATCTGATTTGCCGTCTTTTCGTCCGCCTGCGAACGCTGATTTCCTGCGGGGTCACCCACACAGTTTAATGCATATCCGTAGTAATAGGCGGCAAGGTCTGCTTTAAGGGCTTTGGCATGGTTTCTCATACCAACGTCCCATGACTGTAGTTCCCTTAAAACAAGAATCTGCCCTTTGGCGGTTGTTTGGCATATTAAAGTAGCAGGCGTCAAGCCGTAGTCGAATCCGAGCTCAAGCGGCCTTCTTTTATCGGGTCTAAGCGGTGAACCCGCCACATGGTAGTCATATCTAAACTCTGGATAATAAGGCTTTTCAAGCGATACGTCCCAGTTGATTTCGTATTCTCGCTCCCAGCCTGCGGTGGTGGTGCCTTTCTTCTGCTCTTCTATCCACTTCGGGTCTCTCTTGTCGGGGTCTGCCGTATAGTGGACGCGGGCTATGTAGGCCCCGTTCCTTCGGTATTCAGTCATGCCCTTGATTTCTTCATGGGTTTCGATGGGCCCTTCTTCCTCGATTCCGTTAATATTCTCGTTTACGACTCTTGAGAAGAATCCGGGGTTTGCTGAACTATCTATCAGAATACGGCCGCCGCCTTGAATGACAGGTCTTAAAGCCATCCAAGTCTCTTCTGCATTGTCCCAAAAGGCCATTTCAGTGCAGTACACACGTGACGCCGTGTATTGCCGCAACTGGTCGGCGCCTTCTGCCACCGCAAAAATTGTTGTTCCATTGGAGAATCGTATAAATGAATACCCTTTCTCCGATGAAATCTTCTTCACGACAGTTGGAAACTTGTGCCGTTCGTGCGGAAGGTTATTGTACATAAACATAAAACGGCTCTCGCCCATCAAGTAAGCGGAGTCGTCGAATTTCTTTGACTGTATGAATATTGTTTGGTTTTCCCTGTACATGGCTTCCCAAAGACATATGGCGAGACAACACCATGTCATCATCATACGTCTTGATTTTGGTATGCAGAGAATGTTTTCCTTCTCTGCAAGCTCACATACACGCCTTAAATACGCTTTGTCGGGGAAATGCTTCACTTTGCCTTCGTCAGCTTCGTCCATCGTAAGACAGGCTCCTCTGACAAAGGCCCATGGGTCTGTCTGCCATTCCTTATCCTCTAAAAGCGTTAAAAACTCTTCTTTTTCGGCGGGTGTCAGCAGAGATAAATCCATTCTATTTCCCTTTCGCAGTCCGTCCAGAAGGCACTTTTGCTACCTTTGCAATGACTAGGGCGGTATAATGCGGTACTTCATAAAGCGCCTTGCCTGTATCATACTTCTTTTCTGTGATAATCTGCGGTTTAATTTCCACTTCATATCCTTCACCTTCATAGCCTTTCACTGTATCAGCAAGTGCTATTGCGTATGATTCTGCGTCAAGTTCTTCGATGAATTTTATTCCTTCTGTCATGTTCGCTCCTTTCGTAGTTCCTAAAATCAGTTTCTTCTATTTTCGTGTATATGGAGTTCCTTTTTTGGTGCCACTTGGGGGCGTGTATGGAGTTCCTTTTGGATTTTGGAGATTTCCGGAAGGGAGTAATTCTTACCACCCTCCCGCCGTTCCGGGGACCCCATTTCTCCCCCTCCCCCTCCATTCATTTTTGGGACTCCTACCCCCTCCGGCTGCGCCTGTTTTGCATATATATACAGGTTTATGGGATACTGGCCCGCTATTCTATGATAGATTTATACAATTACTTGCATAAACTCATCAAGAATCTTTCCTAAACGGTACTATATCGAGCCCGTTTGCCTTAGATATAAGCTCTCTTATGCGCTTGTCTATGTCCTCTTGGCTTACCTTTTTAGCGGTTTGTGGGCCCGTTGTAACCTCTTTTTTGTCTGCGTATCCGTGATTGTTCTTTAAATCAAAGATAATCCCTGTAACGTTGCCGCGGCCCGTAATCATGCGGATTTCTAGCCCGTTTTCTATCATTAAAACGGCTCTTTTCAGCAGCGAAGAGACCGAAACGGGGCGCAATTCTCCATCAATTACCGAAGGCTGAAATATTGTGCTCTTATCCGTTGTCTTATTAATATAATCTTCTAGCGTAGGTTTACTGATATTCAGCGCAATACATAACCCTGTGCGCGTCGGTGGTGTTTTGGTCTTTTTACACTCCTCAAACCATGCATCTATTTTCGCTTGTAGCTCGTTGACGTTGTCCAGCTTCCGGGGCGGTGCTCCATGTGGTAGGTCGTGGGTATCTATAACTTTGCCATCTATAGTCTTTAGCCTTACAAGTGCGCGCTTTATCTCGGGTTTGGTGTTCCTCCAGCGACTCAGCAGGTTTTTGCTTATCCCCATGCGCTGCGCTATCTTACTATCTGTCAATCCTTCCTTAACCCACGCTTGAATCTGCGCTACTCCCTCCGACGTTATCCATTGTTTGTATTTAGGCTCCGGCATGTCTCCGCCTCCTCTCTTCTGGCTCTCCGGTTCTCCGTCTCTCAATCCTGTGGCTCTCATTGGCTCCGCTCGTGCAGCGCTCCGGCCCCGTGGCGGTTGCCCCCAGGATTCAATAAGTCATTTATATAAGCACGTAAAAAGCGCCCGACGTTCTGCGGCTCTCTGTCCGCTCTGCGTCTTGGCGCTTTCCTTTTAATTCACATTACTATTATAGCACTAAAAAGCCCCTATTTTTTCTCATAAATTTGGGAAGAAACCCCATAAAGTCTAACTATTTTAGCTCTGTCCGCTCTTTTACGCCGTCTTTGGTGTGCCTTTCGGCGTACACCTTATATCCCAGCATGTTAAGCAGATTAATAAGTTCAGTTGCGCGCAGCGTGCCGGCTTTAAGTTTTCGGCTAAAGTTTGTATTTACGGTCTTTAACAGGGCGGCGGCTCCTCGCTCGCTCAAGTTGTTGTCAAGCAAAATAATTTTGACTAATCTATAAAGCTCTTTACTCTCCATTTCTGCCTCCTTATACGCCCACAATACTAGATTCTATCTAATAGTATAGCCATTTTTGCGGCGTTGTCAAATTGATGAATTTGTAGCTGGTTTGATTAGAAGTACATTAAACCTCACTTTACCCCCTTGTACTCAAATTGGCTACATGCTATGATATGGCTGTAATCAGTAAGGCAACAAAAAAGCCATTATGGAAACAGGAGGTAATAACCATGAGAATCAACCATTTGCTTACTAACGGAGGCCGCGCCGCTGCGAATCAGTTCGTTGTTATTAATGACAATGTAGCTACAATGGTTAGCTACGATACACCCGTGGCCCAGGTTGTGAAAGGCCGCGAGCCTCTCGCTTTCGTTGGGGACGCCTGGGACTGCTCCCGGACAACATGTAAATACGTTGTTCAGTTTTTCCGGGTGTACGGCTCCTGGAGGAATAGCAACGACATCCGCAAAAAGGCCGATATTGATAAATTAATAAGCGCCGGAGAAATCGAAGAAAAAGATTTAGCGCTTTAAGCTCCGCGGGGCCGTGCTTAACGGCTCCCCACCATTTCACCGTTTAAATAGTTTTTAGGGAGGTAATCACCATGGAAAAAGAAAACAAATTAGAAAAATTTCTATGCAAAATTGCAGAGCTCGCCGCTGCTGATAGCTTGAAGTACTCGCTTGCACTCCGCGAGCTGGCACAGATGGAGAGAGAAAACCCGCTTTATGCAGATAAATCGCGCGCCTTCAATGAAATCTATGGACGGCTGGGAATGTTTTCTGATTTCTGCGACGCTTTATATAAATACATGCCGGAGTATTTCGGTGCGGTGTATGAAGCGCACGATAGCGCGAGAGATGAGTTATTTAAAAAGCGCACGGGTCGCGACTGGATTACATTCGAACGGGAAACGGATAAAATGCTTTATGATAAATGATTTTTCAAGTTTAGGAGGTAGCAATTATGTATTATTATGCGTGCTTTAACTCTTACGGCATGATTTCTCTTGATTCATTCGGAGGTCATGCGGGTTACCTTTATTTCGCGTTCGCTTCCAAAAAAGACCGTGATTTCTGGGTTGATGATAACCGCTATAACGTGCGCGGCAACGTCGTTGCGGCTGCGTGCCCGCGTTCAGAAGTAGCAGACCCCCGAGCCTGTGGCCGCCGCTTTGATGTTGTGCGCGGCGTATGCCGTCCGCGTGACTGGTTCTTTACTGACGACGGGAGCGCGTTTGCGGGCGCGGAGCAGATGCGCATGTTCGGCGGGCTTCCAGGCGACGAAAAAATGAAATAAACGGCTTCCAGGAGGTTGAGCCGGTCAGCCTCCCACCATCTTATACAATTTCAAATTATTTTTACAGGAGGTAAGGACAATGGTCAAATTGTTTGAAACTTTATTAGTTATAGCGTTGCTTAAAGGCGCATACTATGACGCCGCAGCCGGTATTCTTCCCGCCGTGATTGACTTGTGTATCTGTCTCGCCGTCGTGGTGGCAGAAATCCGCTACAACATCAAACACGCCCGTTAATTTTTCCGTTTATGTTCCTTAATGAACTTTTCAATCCACGAGCGAATCAGGGCGCTTTTATTAATGCTCTCTTCTGCTGTGATGGTGTTAAATTCATCTAATAGTTGAGCGCTGATTCTGATTTGTAAAAATTTTTTGTTATCGGTTTTTACTATATTTTCCATATAAAATCACCTCTCTTCAATTATAGATTACATGTCACTACACGTCAATAAAAATATTTTTCTAAAATGTATTGACAAGTAGTGACAAGAGGGTGTATTGTATAGTTGTCAGATGTAGTGACAAGTTATTACAAGGAGGCAATTATTATGAAAATGAAAATCACGAAAAAAGAAGCAATGGAAAAATTTAAGTGCTTTTCCGTTCTCAATGGAAAACTTGATATTCTCTTGAGAACGGCGAAACCGGAGTTTTACACCGCCGGAGTATATGGGCACAACGCAGATATATTTGTTTTCGGGCGTTATGCCATTGTTACCGGAGCTCGCCCGTTTGGTGAAGAGGTCCCCAATAGAGTTACTGAACCGCTTGAAAACGCGGCGGCCGTTCTCTACCACATCGACAAAAAGGACGAAATCAAATTCTTTAAAGAGTTTTCCGATTATGTAGAGTCGGGAAGATTTGAAAAGATGATTAATGGATAAGGCTTTTAGCTGGGTTGAGCCTATCAATCCGGCCCCACTTCTCAATTTAAATTAGTTTTAGGCAAGAAAAGGAGACAAACAAGATGGACACCACAGTAAACACCGCAAAAGAATTTTTTGAGCGTGTCCCCCAGGCCGCAAGCATGACCGATTTAGTGAGCATCATTCTAGGTAATGGCACCAAAGGCCACAACGTACAAATGGTAGCTAGGGAAGTTGTAGAGAGATACATGCCCGAAAAAGGCTATCAGCTTATTGAAGATGTGGATTTCCGGGACCTCATGAAAATCCCCGGAATCGGTAAGGCAAAAGCCTTGCAGATTTGCGCCGCCATCGAGTTGGGGAGGCGGCTTGCAAGCCGTTTTGATAAGCGGAAGCTGGTCAGTTTCAGCGCGCCGGATAAAGTGGCGGCCTTCTTCATGGAAAAACTGCGGCATGAAAGCCAGGAACATTTTATAACGGCTTATGTCAATGTGAAAAACCGCCTTTTGGGATATCGCATCATCACAAAAGGAAATCTCACCGCTGCGCCGGTGGATATTAAGGAAGCTTTGAAATGGGGCATCAGATATAAGGCTTACGGCTTGATTCTTGTGCATAACCACCCTTCCGGCTTTTCTGAACCGTCAAAGGAGGATATAGATATTACAAAAGCATTTGCTAAAGCTGCAAAGTACCTTGATATGGAGGTTTTAGACCATATCATCATAGGAGACGGCGAATTTACAAGCCTTCACGAAAGCGGGATTTTATAAAGTCAATGGGCATACAGGCGGACCGCAAGGCCGCTTGTATGAAATCCCCTTTTCCTTGGCTGTTTTGATGAGGAGGAAAAAACATCATGGACGAAATGGAAAAAGATTTAGAAATGAAAATGGGGCTTGTGAGAAAATTTGTTTCTCATGCCGGGCTAAATAATGCGGCAGAATCCGCGCTTGAAGAAATGGCGGATTTCTCTCAGGACTATGGGGAGGGAATGGAGGATTTTAAATCTTACCTTTCCGACATTAAGGAACACGGCTTTGACATGGTAGAATATCCGCTTTACTCTGACCCCCATTATTATGAGCGCTTCATTCAAGATTATGCCTTTGGAATCGAAGAGTTTTATAAAATCTATGGCATGACTCCATCTGATTTAAATGGATATGATAAAGAGGATTTTTTGTTCCAGTCGATGGATAATCAAAAACTTGTTTGTGATTTCATGTTTACGGTTATAGCGGGTGACTTCCTTGACTGGCTGAACGAGGAGGAAAAGAAAAATGGATAAAATGAAACATTCTTTTGAAAGAATTGCCAAAAGGTACGCAGAAATCAAAGTCAAGGTTCTTTTAATGGAAAGGGAAGATGCAGAAATTCTGCTAAAATGGGCAGAAGCGGAAAGAGACTGCGCCGCAACGCCCGGCCCATGCAAAAAAATGCTTGTCAAAAAATATGGCGTTTTGAGCACCGACGAAATTTTATTACACCGCCCCGGCCCATGGCTTGATGATAACAGGGGCTATCTTCACGGAATTGAAGTAACGGCGGGGCTTCTCCCCGATGAGCTTTCCACCGCGCTTTATCGCATGATGAACGAGGCGGCAGATAAAGAAATGTGTTATCGCCTGGGCTCCGATGTTAGAGACTTTGAGAGAGAGACAAATAGACTGAGCGACATGGTGAATGATGTGTTATGTGAGGCCCACGCACTCAAAGAGAAAAGGGAATAAAGGTTTCTAGGAAGGCTGAACCTTAATCAGCTTTCCCCCACTTCATTAATTCATTGGTTGTTTTAAGGAGGTATTTATGGACTTTGATGATGTTTTAAACGGGCTGGCGGACCTGCCGGGTATCACGGTTGAAATGTGTGGTGACTGGTTATGGATAACCGGCCGCACGGAGAAAGTCAAAAGAGAATTGAAAGCCCTTGGGTGCAGGTGGTCTGAAAAGAAAAATGCATGGTTCTATACCGCCGAAAAACGCAGATGGTATAAAAAAGGGAAAACCCTTGGACAAATCCGGCTGCGCTATGGAAGAAAGGTTCTTTTGGATAATGAAGAAGAGAAATAGCGGATATGGGGCGCTTGAGGGAAACTGTGATTTTTAAGGAGGAAAAGAGAAGATGAAGAATTTATATAAATATTATATTTCTTCGCACGAAAAGCGCCTGCGCATGGATAATGGGCGCTGTAAATTTACCGCGGTACGGGTTCGCAAAAAATTGGAAATCAGAGGATTCACCGCAAGGAAAGGCAGCTGGATTCTCTTCGCAGAAAATCGGGCCGTCGCCTTTTCCAGTGGATGGAACAGCGGGCGCAGCGCGTTCGTTTACCGCCTGCAAAACGGTAAATTCGTGGGGGGATGGACAGACCCCTACGTAGAGGATGCCCGTTCCATTTTTGGCGAATTTCTCGCCGGAGAAGAAGAGTTTGAAGAGAGCATGGAAAGAGATGCTGAGGAGTAGAAATAATGGGCTGCGCCTCCTGCAATAATCTTTCCAATATGGAAATTTTCTACTCTGTATTATTGCCATTTTGATGTCTAGTTTAGGTCTTAATTATCTTCTATTATTATAATATAGAACAAAACAGGATGCAGTGGACACCCCCTGCTATTTCCCATAAGGGAGAAAGGAAACATTATGCAGAACCCAGCAAAAAAAGAATTGAAATTCCCGATTACACCACGCTTTTTGTCAGTGAAAGGGGCTATGGTTTATACCAGCTTGGGCCGTGACTCCGTGCGGAAGTGGTGTAAGGAAATCGGAGCCGTGCGGAGAATCGGAAACCGTGTTATGTATGACCGTTTGGTCATTGACTCGGCTATGGATAAGCTGGCACCAATGCAGGATGAGCGTGATTAAAAACTAAAAAGGCGGCTCGTGATGAGTCGTCTTTTTTTAGTGTCTATATGTGAATCAATCCACGTTCCGCACAATGGATAGCGAACACGGCTATAAGATGGTCACGCCGTTTGTAGTACGTCATTTTATCCATATTGAGCTCCGTCACGGCTGCGCGCCAGTTGTTATGGCCCCAAAAGCTGGCATGTATGAGCTTTCTATCCTCTCTGCACAGCCTGTCCATAACGTAGTCAATAGCCTCTAACCACTCTTCCGGCTTCTCTACCTTGCCTAGCGATAAATAAACACACGGCAGCTTTGAAAGGTTGATTTCTGCCTCTTTCTCCGTCGGGTTGCTTATGAACCCTTCTGACCTGCGTTCAGCCGTTCCGCTTCTTTTCTTTAGTTCAAGCCGCCTGTCTGTGACGGCTTTTTTAATGTCCCAATAATATGCAATATGCCATTTTACGCTCCTAAATGCCCCATTATAGAAGCACTCATTCATTCGTTGAACCAATTCCCCCTTTACGCTTTCCGCCCGCGCTATCGTCAGACGTTTTGAAAAATGGAATGAAAATTCCCTGCGCTATGCGCTCGCCCTTCCTAATTGTTTGAACCTCCTGTCCATAGTTGTGAAGTGCGATGAAGATTTGACCATCCGTATCCTCGTTATTGTAATAGTCAGAATCAATAACTCCGATGTTGTTTGCAAGCATCAAGCGGCGCTTAATTCCAACCGATGAGCGCACGGCGATTAAAAGCACTTTGTCTTTATCGAATCTTGCCTTGACCCCTGTCTTGATAACCGCCGTATCTCCTGGATAGATTATAACAGTTTCCGCCGCCCGAATGTCGTATCCTGCGCTTCCCTCCGTTGCCCTTGTCGGAAGAGTAATTTCTTCTCCGAATCCTTTGCATCGCTCGAACTTAATTTCCATAATTTACTCCTTTGAAAATCCAAATTTCTTAATCATAGCTTGAATGTCTCTGTGAACTTTCCACAAAAGGCCGTGAATCCCGACTCTGGACGCAGTATTTCTAGCCCTCAAATACTCCCGTGAGCGGAAAATGTGACCCTTGCTTTTCTTTAGTCTCTCTATCTCTATCCTCCGTCGTGCTTCCCGAATACGCATTTCACGTTTTCTGCGCCGCATTGTTCCTCCTAACCTGTTTGTTTTTCATAAAAAGTCCTCTGCGCTCGACGGTTCAATCTCAACATCTATGTAGGGTACTTTCTTCCCGTCAATTTCAAATTTCGACTGGTGCCGTTCCGCTATAACGTGGCACCACTTTGGGCTATCATCGTGAATAATGCGTGCCGTCACTAAACCGTCGAGAATATACTTTAAACCGCTTAAAACGTTGTCGTCGTCTCTCCGCAGTGTTGACTCATAGAAGTCTACATAAACCGTTACATGGTCCGTATAGCGTGTTTTTGATTGATTTCCGAATACTGTTGCAAGCTCCTGCGTGTACTTTCTCTTCATGCTTGCGCCTGCGAATCGATTCGTGCGGTTGAGCTGAATTAAATCGTTCGTAGACGGCAGCTGTCCAATATACTTTAGCTTCATACTCCCTCCTAAAAAACGCTTTTCATAACGTCCTTTGTCTTTTCAGTGCAGAGCCGGTGCAGAACGCCGAAATTGATAGTTGGGTTCTTCTTTACCATGTCCCATGCGCACTCTGTAATGAATGTGTGATAGGTAGTTCCTAAAAGACGTGGAATATATTCACTCTTCCACCCGCCCATGTCGTTTACCAACTTTGCGTACTCTTTAGTGATGAAAGCCGGTGTGAAGTACTTTTCAACCATTGCCGATTCAACGCCGTTGATTGATGTTCTTTTTACTCCGCCGTGCTTTACTGCTTTGAACTCCGCCCTTACAAGTTTCGCCCATACAGTCCTCCCAAACTTATTAACGAATCCGGGGGCGTGAAGAACTATTCCTTCGCCGGGCTTTCCATCTTTCATAAGGAACGTTGCTTTCTCACACAGGTCTACCAACTGTTCCTTCGTTGGGCGTGTGACTTCGCACATCACAGGGATATAATCAATCTTGTATTTTGTGAGAATGGGAATATATTCTTTCGGAGTGAGCCACCTGCCGCCCGACTTCACGTCGAATACATAAAACTTTCTCCACGCCGTTTCTTCGTAGTCTCTAATGACGTTCTTCACAAGAAATTCTCCGTAGATAATGAGATGTGGGAAGTCGTGGAAAAGCGATTTAAACCGTTCATCGTCATGAAACTGTTTGAAGAATCCTGCGTTATCTGATTCCTCTGAAAGTTCCCGTTTCCTACTTCCGCAGTGAATCCTCCCATTTTCAAACCAAATCACGCCATTTGTTCCGTCAATCTTTGGAAGAACATAAGACGTGCAGTTTTCAATTCCTTCTACTTCGTCGGAACCGAATTTTTCAACATGCATATACTTTACTTTTTCGTATTCCATTTCTCTACTCCTTTACAACAGCCCCCACCGTGTAATCTTCAATACGTTTCTTGAGATACATCCAGCTTTCCACGTCACATTCATCGCCCAAGCGGTTTTCGCTTTCAGCCTCAACGATATCTTTATAAATAACCTTGATATCATTTCTTCTAAGGTAAGGCAGTACGTGCGCAATATAATTTACTGTATCGGACACGGCATAAGTCCTTCTGCCGATTGCGTACCTTGCCGCGAATACCATCATCTCGCTGAACTGTTCATCGCACGGTACAGAAATTTGCATCATATCCACCGTTTTATACTCCTTTTCGCTCATCATTCAATCACCCCATTTGATTTCTACTCCGGCTTCGTCTTTAAGCAGCTTGGCGAGCTCCTCTAAACCTACGTAGCCCTCTTCGTAACATCTGTATTGTTCCATACAGAGGTCTACGAATCTTTCAACTCTTCCGTCTTTCTTCATCAGCTCGCCAAACTTGTCGTGGATAACCATAGAGGGAAGTGCAAGCATTAAGTTGAACGCCATTTTGCACCCTTTCTCAGCGGCTTCTTCTTTCATGCGGTCAATATCTGACCGTTTTATGGAAATCATCGGGTCTTTCCGTTTGATTCCCATCCTTCTTCTTTCTTGCCTGTTCATTGCACTCACTTCCTAGTAGTCCAGTTCACGTCTATCGGTAAATCCTTCCTTATACCCGTTACAGTAACCTGCCTTATAGTTTTCGCTATCCGGGTCTATTGGTGTTTTGCCCAAAAAATCGCAGAGCTTATCAGCTAGTTTTGAAGCACATTCACTGCAAAGGAATATCATGTCACGATGGTCAAAATAAATTGCGCACATCCTATCACGTGAAGAATCGGTAATTCCAAAAGTACGACCACAACCGTCACAACGGCCGGGAATACCACACGAACATTTTCTTACAAGCACGTCGTTACCTCCTTTTTCATCCTTTTAATCACCACATGTATGCAGCTGTATCTTCTTCTCATCCAAAACACCGCAATCATTTCTTCCGCTTATTTACTTTCGTTTTAATCAGATTTCGGGTTCCGGCAAAATATTGTCCGGAACATCAACATAGGCAATAATGCACTTCTTCCACGGCAGTGAGTTTATCCACTTACTTGACACTTCATCGAAATCATCATTACTTAACTTCTTTAGTTTTTCTTTCAAAATTTCCGGACCGTTTTCTTCAACGAAAAAATAGTTTTCTGTAAGTGCTTCATCCAAAGTCCATGTGCGATACATCTCATTAGATGTTCTTCCAGTCCAAACATATTCAACACATGCTCCGGTGACTTCACCAAACCACGACATGCAACAATCATCTGGCACAACGTCTGAATTTACTTCGGCAATAATCGGTAGCTCCGGGTTCTCTTCTGCTAGTTTCAGCAATTCCAGTGTTGCCAAACTTCTTTTGCCTTCAACCTTCTTCTCCATTCTTCATTCCTCCTCACTGGGTTCAAAAATTTTTCTCAAGACTTCCGGTGGTTGTTCATAAGTCCCCGAATTGTACTCACATCCTATGGCTTTATCCATGTACCCATTTTCGTACCCTCTCTTATAGGCCATAATCCAGATTTCGAAAATGTCAGACAAACTAAATTTTCTTTCTTTTTTATCGTCCACTTTCTTTCTCCTCTTTTTTAAACGGCCTTTCTATGTGTTCACGCAATGCCAACGATAAATTTACTCATAAACGTTACGCAAACGCATTGCAGGCCAATATGGACTATTTCTTGTGCGGTTTACTTGTTAATCTTCGCCTTTAACGTCTTGCTAAAACGAACACCAATCCGGGTACGGGCAGGGGATATGACTGTGCCGCCGCCAGGCATATGGTAAGTGCGTTCACCGACTTTATGTGGCGTGAGTTTGACGAACCTTGGGATATATACTTCGTAACCACGTCCAAGGGAGTAAATTATTGTATCAATGAACTGGTCCACCACTTTTTCTGTGTCCTTAATCGTCATTCCTGTTTTTTCAGCCGTAAATCTTATTAAACCTTGTTTCGTAACTCTCCACATAATTATTTGTCTCCTTTCAAATGCTTTCCGTAATGGGTAATTTTTTCTCCGTGAAGAATGTCTATAGACCACTGCAAGTACTGGTGTGCCTTTTCGATGTCTTGTAATTCAGTTCCTTTAAATCTCGACCGCAATATGTATTTGATAGCGTTGCCGATACAGAATCCATAAATTTCTTTAGGCTCCATATAGTCCTGCATAATCTCAATGGGTTCAAGCCGCCCATGCTGATAATGTTTCTGCTCTTCTGCGTAGCCGCTCATTTCTTTTTCCCCACCTTTCATGAAATTCTCTGAACTGTTCGGGGTTTCCGAACAGTTGGAACAACCTATGGCTCCGAAGATTCCGTTTGGGTATTTCTTGATAAGCTCCTTATAGCTTGCAATCTCATCTAAAAACACCTTATCCGGCGCTTTTATCGCTTTGGCTGATTCTTTCTTCTCCTGTTCGTTGCTAATCATGGTTTCCGTCCTCAAAGAATCAACATAAGAATGAATGTAATAGCCGCAAATGGAATAGCAAGCTGCCCAATAATTGGAATAACGGCTATCGCCACGCAAGGCCAATATCCAACTATCCCTTTTCCGAGATACATCGCCCACCGGTTGAGCCCATACTGAATGAAATATCCATTGATGAATGATACCAGTATGAACATGATTATGACCACGGAGCAGGCCCCACATCCTAGATATCTGTCACTCTTCATGGCTCTTCTCCCTTGGTCTAAAAACATACCCGTTAAGTTCATCGCTGATTTCCGCCGCCAACAGAGAAAGACAGTGTTCGCAAAGTGTGACCTTGATTTCCCTAATCCCATCTTCTTTACGGTTTATCCCCATAAAGACCGCCTTCACGCCTTCTTTTGTTCCGCACGATGCACACATTTCGTTTCGTTCGTCTGTAATCCTAATCATGCTTTTCCTCCCGCTTATTCAGCCATTCAATCTCTCTACAAATGTCTGCCTCTAAGTCCTTTCGGCACTCGTCGCAGAGTGGTATTTCTCCGCTCCACTTATCGAGCCGATAAAGTCTTACTCCCTCCGTGCTTCCACAACTCCTGCACGCACTCTTTTCCATATAACTCGCCTTCTTCACGTGAAGTACGCTGGCACATAGAAAACTTTTCTCATCAATTCGTCCGGCGAGCAGTTATCTTCCTTTACCTCAAGAATCGTGGAACCATACTCCTCCGCCGCCTTGTAAATCATTCGACACATCTTGTCTCCGTTCCATTTACCCTTGAACACGATTGTGTCATACTTTCCAAGTTCTCCAATAACGTTTCCAACGAATCTGAGCCTTTCGTCTTTTGAGCTAATCGGAAATAGTGGCTTGCAGTCGTCATAAGCAAGCTCTATATCGCCTCTGAGACCGTAGTACACGCTAAGCGAGTCCATAACAGGCGATAATTCATCATTGTTTGTGATTGGCTCGTTTAATGGGTGAACGATAAGCGCCGTGACTCTTGTCACCTGTCCGCCTTCTTCTGCGAATTTCATCATTTTTTCTCCACCTTCCGTATCTTCTTGACTTCCTTCTCAATCCTGCACAACTCATCAAGAATGTCTGAGTTGTCTACTTTAATTTTTGAATAATCTTCAAGCGGAATCGGCTCCATCCAGTCCGACGTGCCGGAGAATGTTTTGCTCTTCCTGTCCAGCTTGTCAAATCTGTTCTCCATGACAACTTTCAACTGAGTCTGATAGTCGCTAAGAGACTTGAGATATGTGCTGTAGTCGGAACTGTAGTAGAGAAGCATTGCGACGATAGCTAGATTCGACACAAGCACGAATATAAGCATAATTTCTTCAAAGTCGTTCATTGGTTCCCTCACCTCTATTGCTGATTATTTCTTATTTGCTTTCCTCTCCTTTGCCATAAGTCTCCGCCTCTTGTGAAAGTCCCTGCTGCACTCAGGAGAGCAAAACCTTCCATGCTGGTTCAGCGTTCTGTCTATGAACGTCTTTCCGCAATAATCGCAATGTTTTTCCGCAAAGTGAATTTTCTTTGGAATAGAATTTTCTGTGTTGTACTTTTCAAGAACCTTGCACGTGTTGCACTTGAACCCTTTGTAGTAAGCTATATACGCCTTTCCACAGTCCTCGCAGTGCTTGATTCGTAGTCCTTCAATCCATGTCACCTTTTTGTCCCGGAGCTCTTTCACGTGCCGCATATACTGCGTATATGTCATTCCTGCAAGGTATGCGGCACGAATGAAGTTGACTCCCGACCGATTGTAGGCGCCGATGAATTTATCAACCGCCGACTCCATTTTTTATTCCTCGCGCAGAACTCGATTGATTTCCTTCGCCACTTTTGCAGTTGCCCGCTTGCGGCTCGGGATGTTGTAAGTTCGTCCCGTGAGTGCGGAGGAATCAAGCGTGTAGCCTTTCATTTCTTTCACGTGAATCTGAATCAAGTTCTGAATCACCACGTCGTCTCCATCCATCAGCGAATCGATGAGATAGTTTATGATTTCTGTAACCACTTTTTCTGATTTATGCCGTGTGAAGAATCCCTTATCCACAAGCATGTTCACGATATTTTCTTTTCTGATTGTCATTTCAATTACCTCCTATTAGAACGGAATATCTTCACTCTTGCCAAACTGCTGAAATCCAAACCCCTGCTGAGCAGAACCCTGCTGGTTAAATCCCTGCTGCGCAGCCACCTGCTGAGACGGCTGAGCGAATCCCTGCTGAGATGCTCCCGTGATATTTACTTCTTCTGCGGTAACTTCTGTGATGTATCTCTTGGCGCCGGTGTTATCTTCGTAAGAACGGGAACCGATTCTTCCCTTGATTTCCACGTCCATTCCTGCTTTTGCCCTATTGCCGACTTCCTGGGCCTGTGTTCCCCATGCCACGCATGGAACGAAGTCTTTCATGTCGTATGCCTTTTCTTTGGTCTGAAAGTGCCTTTCTGTAACCACCGTGAAAGATGCCACTGTTTTCCCGTTCTGCGTCGCCCGAATAACCGGGTCTCTTGCGAATTTTCCAACTAAAATTACTGAGTTCATGTTGTTACTCCTTTTCTTAAACCATTGAAATGAAATCTATCCGATTAAACCAGCTGAATATTCAGTCGGCAGTAAATACTTCTAATAGTTTCGTATTCTTCTTCCGTCATGCTGTCTTTGTTTTCACGGAGAAGTTTGAAAAGTCTCTCTGAAAGAATCAGCGCATCGCCGTCGCAGAAACTTAATGTAATTCTGTTTTCAGTCACCGGTTCTTTCTGCGCTTCTGTGAGTTCTTTTGCCTTCCTGTAACATTCACTGTGAGTCATGCCGTACACCGTCCTGTCCTTGCCATTGTCTGAGAATGTATATCTATAACCGTTGCCCGATTTGAACATTCCATACTGTGTCTTTATTTCGGCAGGCTTTCCCACATCAAATGGCAGTGTATTTACGGTGGCAGGCACTTTTCTCGGGTTTCCTCTGAACACGATGTTGTACCTCTCGAAGTATTGATACAGTCCGTCTTTACTTCCGGTCAGAAGTAGGGAAAACTTTTCTAATGCATCTTTGCGAATCGAAATTCTTTTGTTATTCTTTAAGACGCAAAGCAATGCGGTAACGTAATTTCTATTCCTGCCTAACATTCTCGACAAATCTGCCATTGAAACGTGCTTTGACTGAATAATATCCTTAACTGCATCCGCCGATGCCTTATCCTTAATCTTGAAAACCTCTCGTGCCATAGTTACTTCTACTCCTCTCTTCCAAACATCTTTTTAGCCTTTTCCCGATTAGCTTCAAAGTGCTCTCTATTGTGAACGGAAAGGTCTGTGGTGATGATTCCCAGTCCGTGATAGCCTTGATTGACCTGGTTCACATAATTCCCGATGGCAAGCGTCCCGGTGAATGTGACGAAAGCGCCTGCTTTCAAAAGTTCCAATGTGGCATTTGTGATGTACGGGCGCGGGGCTTTGACGGGAAGTCTCAGCCCCTCCCTATCAGAAACAACCAGGTACACATTCTCTCCGAGTGACGTGTCGTTGTCTTTGTACACCCTTGCGTCACATTCAACTGTTCCCTGCATAAAGATTGTGTTCACGGCAACGCTCCATAGAATCCGCTTGTAAGTTTCTGTGTCTGTTTCTTTACTGACTGAATAGCCTTCACATTGGATTCTTCTTCGCTCTGATTTTTCTCCGCTTCTTCATAAGCCTTGATGAACTGGCTCCGAAGAATTGGCAGCTTGTCGTTTGTCGCTCTACCGATTTCATCAGCAGGAACAGATTCCGCCGCAATTTCCATTGCCCTGTCTTTGAAGTGCGGCTGGATTCCCCATCCCTTACGATGCTTTACGGCTCTCAGGTATTCATTCCACCGCTCGTAGGTTGTTTCTTTCTTCTTGCCACGTGCGACATTCATCAGCGCCTCCGCCTTACGGCGAATCATAGCAATGGACGGTGCTCTATCAGAAGTCTTAATCAGTTCCTTGATAGCCTGTGCCGTAACATCGTCGGGAAGGTCGTTCAGAAATGTGTAGTAGACTGCCGCACTTTCCGAAGAAAACCATTCAAACGAAGAAATCATGGTTGCTAGGGCTTGTTTCGTCTTGTTCATTCTCCATCTTCTCCATTTCTTCAAACATCTTTAACGCCTTTTCTGTCTCAGTTGCCTGCCTTGACTGTCGCTTTCTGTTAGGGCTCCGCTCTCTAATCTCGAAGAATCCTTTCCAGCCATTTTCTACAGACTGATTGACAATTTCTATAGCTTTTTGCTCGTCTCCTCCGCTTAGCTTGTAAAGTTTGCTGAGGTTTAGCTTCACCGCTCGTGGCGTCATTTTCCCTCTAAATTCTTTCCATCCATCAAGGGCTTCTAAAAGTTCCTGGTTGTTTCCTGCAAATGATTCAAACATGGTCCTAATCTGTTTAGCAGGACTTGGATTATTTTGGGAAGAAGATTTTTCATCAACCGATTTACCTTCAACCACAACCCCCTCTTGGGGGGTAGGGGGGATATATTCTCTTGTATTAGTTCTCTGTATTAGTTCTCTACTATAAGGAGACGCCCAGTTGTTCGTGTCTCGCACGCCCAACTGTTCATCTCTGACACGTCCAGTTGTTCGTATAGTTGTTCGTTGAGATGAATGATTGTTCGTGTCTGAAACTTTCGGAATAATTTCAACGCTTTCACGGCCATCGTTTTCACAGTCATCGCTTTCACAGTCGTCGTTGGATTCGATAAGGTTGATATAAATTTTCTGTGGCTTTCCAAGCCCCTGCCGCTTCGTAGAGATAAGCCCATGGTCTCGCATCTTGTTAAGCCATTTTTGAACCGCACGCTCTGTCACTTTGAACGTTTCGGCCAGCTCTTTAAGGCTGAAATAGATGAAGTATCCGTCCTCGTCGTGATATTTTTCTTTACCCATAGACAGTTGAAGTCTGTATCTCATGAACGCATAGACGACTGCTTCCTGCATGGTTATCTTATTTACCCATTCTTCGCTAGTCACAAGAATCGTGGGGAGTGGGATTGTGTTCACATTGTTATAGAACTGTCTATTAAACTGCATTTCCGATAACCTCACATTTCAGATAAATCCTTGCGGGAAGCCCAAGGCCACGTTGTTTTATCTCAATCAATCCATGCTTCTTTAGGTTTTTAAACCGCAAGTGAATTGTACGTTCCGACTTACCTAGATACATGGCTATGTCTGACTGTTTTAAAATCGTATACATTCCATTTTTGTCTCTGTACTCAAGACCGGCACGCATACGCCTCAAGCAGCTATCTACAAGAAACGCATACAAGAAAGAATCATCAATCGATAAACCGTTTCGTGAAAGCGCCGCTACCACAATCAGTGGGTTTTCATAAAGAACAGGTGAACCGTTTGTCATTTTTTGCCCCTCCTATATGACTGATAAATCTTTTCGGCTTTTTCCCTGTGCGATTCGTTCCATTCTTTAATGGGGCCAACGTTCATCCGGTAGTCCATAAATTGTTTTCTGTAGAGTTTTTCCTTCCTCCCATGTGCATAGATGGAGTGGCAGTTCTCGCAAAGAAGAATTAAGTTCTCCAACGTATCACTGCCGTAGGCGGAACGGAATCGAATGTGGTGATGATGAAAGCGCCCGATTGATTTACCGCACCACTCGCAGCGAATATATCCATGTGGAGACGCCCTTTCATCAACCATTTCGCAAATCTTTCTGTAACCGTTAGGGGTCAGCCGGATTCGCTTTTCTTTCTCAATCATCTTTCTTCCACCTCTCTATCAGCAGGCTCCTCTCCTGTGGAGTCATGGTATCTATACCCTGTTCCCTGCACTCGTCAACTATCCAATCAATGAGCCTTGCCATTTCCGCTGAGTCGTAAACCGATGAGCCGTAGTAGGCGTTCACTTGAACGTTCACGCCGTCATTCATCAACATATCCACTACCCAGCCAGTACCGCGCCCCTCCCACGCCTGTTTAAAGCGTTCGTAGGCGCTTTTCTGCATGGACAAGGATTCATATACACCGACCTGCTTCACAGCTCGCCGGTATACTTCCTCTTTCGACACTTTCAATACCTTAGCCAGTTCATCGCATAATGCCCACATATAGGCATTGGCATTTAGGCTCCGCTCTTTCTTCCTTCTCTGAATGACAAGTTCAAACTTTTCGGAAAGAAGTTTTCTAACCTCATCAAGTTTTTCATTCTTCGTTGGAAGGAGGATATGGATTTCGCTTACCCCCATTTGGGGCGACGGGGAAATCTGAACCCCGTCTAACCGTACCCATCTCACAGAGAATCACCCACTAACCGTTACGGGCTTCTGACTCGGCTTCGATTACTTCTTTAGCCACGTTGTCACAATGCCCGAGATAATATTCAAGTGCTCCGCCTTTTTCGTAGAATCTATTCACGGCGTTATCAATGTCGTCCTGCGAAAGGTCTTTGAGATTCTTACCGTATAAGACTTTTGCAAATGCCCTTCCGTCTATACCTTTCTGATAAGCGAGATTAATCATCTCTTCGATAGAGTGGTGTGCCTCCATTTCCATGGTTGGCTTTTCTTCCCTTGCGTGTGTTTCGTTCAAAGAGTGGTGTGTCTCTACGTCTATAGATGGCTTTTCTTCACTTGTGTGTGTTTCGTCCAAGTCTTTCATAGGGGAAAGATTGAAGAGCCCTGCGAGCGCATACTTTCTTGCATAAGACGATGTGGCCCCTGTAAGCTGCCCATCGTCCATACCCTTCTTCGCAAGCGACTCTCTCGCAAAGGCATGGCACTCTTTGATTAAATCCCCTGTTTCTGCATCATAGGCGGAAACCGTAGACTTGATGTAGTACCTGTCTCCAATGAGTTCAACATCATCGTCGATTGAAATGAATACACCATACTCAACCATGAGAGGTTTAAGCCCTGTCAAAATATCCTCAGCGTTTCTGAACGCATACTTGCCGAAGGTATTCTTTCTGTTCTTGCCGACTTCCAACTTTGCGGCGATATTCAAAAGTTTCTTCATACCGTTAGCCATTTTAAATTCCCCCCTTATTTAATGGTGACGCTCGGCTTTCTCACCAATGCGCACCCTGGAATCTCTGCTCCGGCTTTCAGCGCTTTGCCGATAGCCGTCTTGTTTGGAGTCCACTTCCAGGACTTGTATTCGTTCGGAAGGTCTGTTCCATCTTCGACCTGTACAGATTCACGGCCTTTGGAGAATTTAATCTGTACCGCCACGTCATTTACTGGGACCCCGTATGCGAGCACATACGATTTCAATGATTCGATTCTTGATTTGTAGTGCTTTTTCAGAGCCGTAAGACGTTTTAATTCCCTGTCGATTTCATCGATGTCGGATTCATAGCCCTTGACTACGAGTCCGACGTTCTTCGATTTTTCTTCCTGTTCCATTGGAAGAGAATCAAGGTATTCCTTGTCAAATACCTCACCGGTCTCAATGTCTACCGACTGTTCATCAGATACTTTGAACAGTTTGTCCTCATTCATTAGTTTGTTAATCTCCCAAAGCTTCATTTTTGTTTCTCCCTTTGCTAACAACTTTGAAATTCGCTGATGGATAGGGGCTGATTGGTTCAACCCCTCAGAAACCTTTATGGCTCCCACTCTGCATAGAGGTCGGAGTTTCTCATGTTCCGATAGATGATGTAGTTCTGCCTATCGAAACCGAGCTCTTCCGCTTCCCGAAGTTCATCTTCTGAAAGCCACTCATCGCCGATTCCAGTCGATGGTGTTTTCCCATTCCTCTTCGTACCTTTCTTCGCTTTCATCTTCTTCGCCCTCTTCTTTATTCTCCCAATCATCAAAGCCATGACTGCGGCCGTAGAAGAACTCGTCGTCCATGACGTGTTCAAAACGGTCTGTGGACTGGTTCATTCCGGTGATTTCAAACATCTGCAAGCACCTCCCGGATATTCTTGTCTGTCTCGGATTCATTTCTGCAAGGAAGAATGATTCCCTTCTTTGCGATAACTGGATAACCACCGGAGTAGTAGATATCAACTCTGAATCCCCTTTTTGTGAAGTTGTAGTTGTAGGTAAGGTCATCGCCTTCAATACCTGCGACGCTTCTCACAACGTCGAAGCGGTCAAATCCGCCAGCTTTCATCAGCTTTTTTGCGATTTCCTTGAGTTCCATCTTCATCTCTTCCTTTCCACACTTACGATGATTTCCATGCCGGGCTGAATCTGTTCCGGCTTTGTTATGTTGTTCTCCCTCATCGTTTTCCACACAAGATAGCCAACATCATACTGATTATCCGAGATTTCAGAACATATATCCCAAAGGGTATCGCCCTGTTGAACCTCTTTGCGGTACTCTATCGTTTCCGCAGGTGCCGTGTTCACCTGTGAACCGATGAGAAGTATCGCCGCCAACATTGCCAACGTCGGCTTGATTCCTGTACATCTGAACCGCCCACCGCGCGAACCTCTCTTCCACCTCATGGTCATTCACCTTCTCTACTGTTACTTTCATCTTTCTCCCCTGTATTTCGTTTGGAAAATTTCATCGATGCATTAATTTCATTATGAAATGTTTAGGGTAAAAAAATATCTTCCACCTTGCAACGCAGAATTAGCGCCATGCGCAGTGCGCACGCTACGTCGGGGAATCTCTTCCCGCTTTCGAAGAACGAGATTGTCGTTTGACTGACCCTCAGTAAAGAAGCCAGTTGTTCCTGCGTTAATCCCGCCCTCTCACGATACTCTCTAATCTTGTTCTTCATCTATCCAGCTCCTTTCGTTGTATATAGTATATTTCATCTCGAAATGTTTGTCAAGAGATTTTTTCATAATGAAATTTGAAAAGATGCAATTTTTTTATTACAATTATTTCAGAAGGAAATATTTCAAAATGGCATATGGTAAGCGCAAGCGGAGGAGGAATAACCTATGGGAATCGGGGACAGAATAAAAAGCCTAAGAGAAAAAAGAGGGGTTATGCAGCAGGACGTTTGCGAAGCACTCAACATTGAACAAAGCACTCTTGCAAATTATGAAAACAATAGAAGAGTTCCCAAGGTAGAAATCCTTGCGAAGATAGCAGAATACTATAATGTTTCGGTAGACTATTTGCTCGGTAGGGATAGGGCAGACGCAGAAAACCACCGTATCCCAGTATTGGGGAATGTGGCTGCCGGGATTCCTATCTCCGCAATACAGAACGTTGAAGATTGGGAGGAAATACCATCTACGTTTGGCGATGCACGAGAATACTTTGCGCTAACCGTTAAAGGCCACTCTATGGAACCACGCATCTGGGACGGAGATAGGGTTATAGTTCATAAGCAGTCTGATGTGGATAGCGGGCAGACGGCAGTTGTCCTTGTTAATGGGGACGAAGCAACAGTGAAACGGGTAAAAAAGATGGAAGGCGGCATTATGCTTATCGCATTAAACCCCGCCGTTTACCAGCCACATTTTTATTCTGCGAAGGATGTTCGTGAACTCCCTGTCAGAATCATCGGGCTAGTCAAAGAAGTAAGGGGAAATGTTTAGCTGGAACATGGAGGTGAATCGCAATGATTTCAGAAAATCCGAACAATGTAATCCAGGAAAATTTTATCTACAGAGGAAAAAGAACGGGAATAAAAATATTGGTTAGCCGTGAAGCCATTGACGCTTTTGTAGATAAATACTGCGCTATTTCTGCCAGCTCAAAGGATTCACAGGATGAGAATCGTCCGACCGTGATTGCGAAATATCTGCTTGATGCAGTCCCCGTTGTGAGATATTGCTATAGGACTCATAAAGTAGGTATGTCCAAAACTATGTTTAAAATCTGCACGGCCCTGCTTGATATATTTGAAATTTGGAAGAACAGAGCGGAACACAACATGGTTATCCTGCAATCCCAAAAAGCAAGAGCGTGCGTTCAGCACATGGACTATGTTTTGAATCAATATTATTACTGCGGATTAACTGATTCTTCTCTACCCACCACGGGGGAATTTTATGAGGCACGGAAAATAGCAAGGAGAATGGAGCGCCAGCTAGATATGCACGAGTTGTGCAGCGCGGAATTGCCAACATCTCGAAAGATAAAATATACAATTATAGTGTTTGCCGTATGCTTTGCTATAGGCTGCTTCGTAACAACGCTCAGCGCCGCCGCATTGGTAGCCGGTGTAATTGCATTATCGGCGTTCGTTCTTATATTCACTGGAACCTTATATAAGGCTTAACCACAATACCTTTATTTAAAAGCGAAAAATAAAGGTATTATTCATATATATTTATGGCGTAAGCATATGCGAGGAGGAATTGATGTGATTCGGGCAGCTCTGTATGGTAGATTTTCTTCTGACAATCAAAGGGAAGAATCCATCATGGCACAATTCCGTGATGGTAAAGCATACTGCAAGCGGAAGGGGTACACCATTGTCAAGACGTATGCCGACGAAGCAAGAAGCGGAACAACTACCGTTGGGCGAGATGAATACAATCGTATGCTTTTGGACGCCGCTGGCGGACTCTTTGACGTGATTATATTCCATAAAGTGGACAGGGCCGCAAGGAATGAGTTCGACTATTACAACACCAAGAGGGAACTCGAAGAAGCTGGCGTCCGTTATGAATATTCAAAGCAGGAGATTGATTCAACTACGCCGGAAGGCCAGATGATGGAATCCGTGATGGTGGGTATGGCTGCGTACTATTCCAGAAACCTTGCCAGTGAAATCAAGAAGGGCCTCCGTGAAAATGCCTATGAAGGAAAGTCCACAGGTGGTATTCCCCCATACGGGTACTCCACCAACAAGGGAAAGAAGTGGATTATCAATGAAGAAGAAGCGCCCGCTATCCGCCTTATCTTTTCTCTGTATGTCGAAGGGAAAAGTTATGAGGAAATTGTGGGAGCTTTAACGGGTGCGGGATATACCACCAGAAGGGGAACGCCTTTCAAGAAATCAAGTCTCCATGACATTCTGCGAAATCCAAAGTATAAGGGCACGCTGATTCTAGGGAAGTCCACGAAGCGCGGAAATAAAAGGAATAACCATCAAATCAGCAAAGATGCACAATACTTTGAAAATACAATACCGCCCATTGTTTCAGCAGATGTATGGGAGAAGGCAGGGAAAATCATGGAAGGGAAGAAGAGACGGAGCGGTGCAGGAAAGGCAAAAGCAGTTTACGCTTTAACCGGACTCATCTATTGCGGAAAGTGCGGCGGTCCGCTGGTGGGACAGGCAAATATTGACAGGTATGGAGTCAGAAGATATTACTACAGGTGCCGCCCGTGCAAGTCAAAAATGGTGCGCCGTGATGAGATTGAAGGAATCGTTTTAGAGACAATCAAAAAAGCGTTCCTAGCCGACGGGGCATTGGAACGCATAAAGAAAATTATCCATGATGAGATTGAGAAGGAAGGCTCTATAAACTACGAGGAGCGCATTAAGAAACTGTCTGCCAGCATTGCAAAAGCGAAAATGCGTTTAAATAACTTATATAGGCTCGTAGAGGACGGGGTGGCAGATGAATATGACATTGGTCGAATCAAGGAAGCGAAGAGAAATCTGACGGCTTTAAAGCAATCCATGAACGATTTGAAAGAGCGCGCCGCCGTTGGAACCCCCACGGAAGAAGTAGTGGAATCTGTTATCGCTAATCTGAAAGAATTTTTTGAAACGAAAAAAGACCCCCATGAAATGAAGGCCCTATTTCATCTGCTTGTCAAGAAGGTAACAATTACCGACGATGAAGCAGTAGTGGTTTTAATGGTGACCCAGGAGGG
>OGOP01000379.1_pt1 | contig 42080 bp, 57 predicted proteins | sample 1552591 | NCBI WGS metagenome assembly OGOP01 (sample SAMEA2580120, study PRJEB22360) | human gut metagenome | biome: human gut; feature: human-associated habitat; material: faeces | place: Denmark | collected 2008/2010 | reverse complement strand
TGATAAAATTAAATTTATCCGAATTATTTTTATTATAGATAATTGATTTTATACAAGCACATAAGTGTTGAACATAATTTTCATCTGATGAAAAACATATATTTATCGTATTGTATGGTTGAGGCACTGCTAAAAAATTGTTCTTCCCACTTAAAACAGTCCTTCCAAATAAAATTACTCTTTTTTCACATTTATTCCATCGAATACTTATTAAATTCTTCTTAAATTTTTGAAATAAAATCTGTTTTCTGTATTTTAGAGGATTTTCCCAAATTAGTTTAAAAGCCTTTTTATTTCTCTTTTTTATATTTTCTGATGAAAAAATTAAGTCTTTATCCATGTTTTTTGTCATTTTATTTGCCAAATAAATAGCATTATTAACATCTACTAAATCTTTTTTCCCTAATACGATTGATGCATACGACAATTCTCTTGAAAATAAATTAGATAATATCTCATCATCATTTATATTGTTTTCTTCAAGCCATTTGTGTATTTCTTCAGTCCGTTTGAACGGTACGGTATAATCTTTTAAATCATCAGATTCATCTTTATTTAATCTACGCCAGTAATAATAAGCATTTGGTGTATAATTAATTCTTTCTGCTCGGCACATTGTTTGAACCTGAAACGGGTTATCTGTCCAACCGCTTCCCGGAGCTTCTATAAACCTAATATTATGTTTTTTCAGGAATTTTCTTTTATAAATACAACTCCAAATGCTCGGATGGTATTGCAAAAATAATCCACACTCAGTAATCTTAAAACTTCTGTTTTGAGGGATTTTATCATCATCCCACTTAGTTTTTAAAATTCGTTGTTCTTCTTTAGCTTGCAGATTGTCGTAAAAACAAGATTTTACAACATCTGAGTCATATTCTTTTGCTATTTTATACAAATCTTCATACATTTTAGAATCTATATAATCATCAGGTTCAACTATTCCTATATATTCACCGGTTACGTTTTCTAATCCAACATTCATAGCTGAACCATATCCATCGTTTTCTTTATGAATAGCAATTATTCGATTATCTTTTTGGGCATATTCATCAATAATTTGAGGGCAGTTATCTTTTGAGCCATCATCTATCAAAATTATTTCTAAATCCGATAAAGTTTGATTGACAATACTATCAAGACATTCTCTTAAATATTTTTCGACACCGTATATAGGTACTATTACTGAAACCTTTGCCACTACCCTATCTCCACAATTTGTTTTCCGAAAAGAACAATACTAATCCTAGAAGAATTTATTCTGATTGAACAGAATTTTTGTCTTTTTTCTTTCTGTTTTTTTCTTAATTCCTCATTTTTAATAAAATCAAGGTATTTAGCCTTATCATTTAATAAAAGCAATAACTCTTCTTTCTTGGCTTTTTTATAAAATTCTTCTTTTATTTCACCGTTTTCGTAATACTGTTTAAAGGTTTTTTGATATTTATCAATAAACTCTTCTCTATATTTTTCTTCTATTCTGATGGCATTCCACTTATAAGCATTGAAATGAGTTGATAATTTTACTTGATTAACAACATCTTTTATTTCAGGTCTTTCGTCTAAAAATCTTGTTATTTCTTCCCATTCGTCACAGATGCTATAAACTTTTCCCCTTGATTTAACTGAAGAATTTTCATTATCTTGTCTATAATACACATACGCTTTATTTGTGAACATTAATCTTTTTGCAGATGCAATTGTTTTAAAAGCAAATGAGGTATCCTGATAACTTGCTCCGGGTGTTTCCAAAAAGCGAATGGAATTAACATTTAAAAAATCTTTTTTGTAAATAGCAGACCAAATCGAGGGTTGTATTTTAATCATTATTGGGTCATTTTTGATATTTAATACTTTTCCTAAATATTTCTTTTTAATTTTACCGGCTTGTCTAGCTTGTTTTTTTGTGGTGTAAAAATTGTAAAAATCGTATTTTACCATATCAAGATTATTTTTATTTGCAATATCATATAATTTTTCAAACATTTCAGGTCTAACAAAATCATCTGATTCAACAATACCAATATACTCTCCGGTCGCTTCTTCCAAGCCTCTATTCATAGAAGCTCCATAGCCTGAATTTGCTTTGTTTATAACCTTTATTCGTTTATCCTTAAATCTGTATTCTTCCAAAATTTGTGCTGAAGAATCGGTTGAACCATCATTTATGCAAATAATTTCAATATCTTTTAAGGTCTGATTGATAATACTGTCAAAGACATTCTCTTAAATATTTTTCTACGTTATAAACTGGAACTAAAATTGAAACTTTAGGCATTAATTAACTCCTTATTCAAACTTTTTTCCCAAGAATAAGCAGTTTTAATACTTTCCTCCAATGTTTTTTGAGGCTGCCAATTCAAAATTTGTTTAGCTTTAGTGTTATCAGCTACTAAACTTGCAGGATCACCTTCTCGTCTTGACATTTGTTTTACGGGAATTGTTTGTTTCGTAATATCTTCACAAGCCTTGAAAACGTCTCTGACAGTATTTCCATCATTTGTTCCAAGGTTAAAGAAATTTGTTCCACCATCGTTATTCAAATAATCAAGAGCAAGTAAATGCGCTTGTGCTAAGTCCTCAACATTAATGTAATCTCTTACGCAAGTGCCGTCTTTTGTATCATAATCATCGCCATACATTTCAAAAGTCTTGCCACCGCTAAAAGTAGATTTCAAAATATTTGGTATAAGGTGTGTTTCAGGGTCGTGCCATTCGCCAATTCGTGATTTGGAGTCCGCTCCTGCAACATTAAAATATCTTAAACGAACGGATTTTAAACCATACGCTTGATCATAATCATCCATAATATGCTCAATCATTAATTTTGTTTGACCATAAGGATTTATAGGCTCTTGTGGATGTTTTTCATCTATCGGAATATATTTTGGCTCTCCATAAGTTGCAGCAGTAGATGAAAAAACAATTGTTTTGACATTATTTTCAACCATTGCATCTAATAAATTTAGAGTTCCAACAACATTGTTTCTGTAATATTTTGCAGGATGTTTAACACTCTCTCCTACTTGTGAAAATGCAGCAAAGTGAATAACTGACTCTATATTATACGTTTGAAATAAATTGTTAAGGTATGAGCTATTAAGTAAATCACCTTGAACAAAAATTAAATTACCATATTTTTGTAAGGTTTTAATTGTTTCTAAATGTCCTGTCGATAAATTATCATAAACTACAACATCTAAACCTTTTTCCAACAAAGCCAATACACAATGGCTTCCGATATATCCTGCACCACCTGTAACTAAAATCATTTACAAACCTCCTCAAAAAGCTCTATTGCTCTTAATATGGCTTTGTCCATGTCGTAATATTTGTAATCGCCCAATCTGCCCAAGAAATAAATATTATCCAGTTTCTTTGCTTCTTCCAAATATTTGTTATAAAGCACTGTATTTTCATCTTTTGGAATAGGATAATATCTTTCGTTTTTGCCGAACTCAAAAAATTCGGAATACTCTTTTGCAATAACAGTTTTATCAGATTTATCGTCAAGATAATATTTATATTCATGAATTCTTGTAAAATCGTAATTGCAAGGGTAATTTACACATGCATTTGATTGATAATATTCTTTGTTATGGGTTTCAAATTTAAAATTTACACTTCTGTAAGGTAGTTGTCCAAATTTGTAGTTGAAATATTCATCAATTGGACCTGTATAGAAAATTCTGTCAAACTTAGTTGTATCAATGTCTTTAAACTCAGTATTTAATCGGACTTCAATATTTTTATTATCGAGCATTTTTTCAACTACTTTTGTATATCCTTCTAACGGAATACCTTGATATTTATCTTGAAAATATCTATTGTCTTTGGATAAATAAACAGGCACTCTTGCAGTTACCGCACCATCTACATCGTTTGGTGATACTCCCCATTGTTTTGTTGTGTAATGCAGAAAAATTTTCTCATAAACATAGTTTGCCAAAAATTTCAAATCATCATCATCTTGTTTTTGAAATTCTAAGATCGGAACTTTTGAGTTAATTTCAAAATTATCCAGTAATTTTTCTTCCAATTTTTTTGCTAATGTTTGAGGGAAAACGTCATATAGAGTATTAAAATTAAACGGAATATGCGTTTCAATACCGTCTAAATACCCCACAACTTTGTGCATATAAGTATTAAAATCAGTAAATTGTTTTAAATAGTTCCAAACTTTTTCACTCTTTGTATGAAAAATATGCGAGCCGTATTTGTGAATCATAATGCCGTTTTCGTCACGATAGTCATAGCAATTTCCTGCAATATGTTCTTTTTTATCAATTACGACAACTTCTTCGTTAAGTTGTGTTGCTATTAAATTTGCTATTGTTGCACCACTAAATCCGGCTCCAATTATCAAATTTTTATTACGACTCACTACAAACACACTCCCTCTCTAAATCTCAAATTCATATTTTCTTCGACATCTATAAATTTGAGTGCAATATTGACTGCATGCTGATTGAACAACCACATTAAGTATGAAATATCTTTGTATTTTTGATAATAGTGATACGCAAAAGTTTTTCGCCAAGACAAAGGTGAATATTTATCACTTAATCCAAGCTCTGTGCAAATATCTTTAAATGCATAAAAAACTGCGGTTCTACCAAGTTTGTTTCCTCGACTGTTTTGGAATAATAATTCTGATGACTTTTTGTTTTCAGTAAACTCTTCTATTAACTGCATAATTTCATTATTCAAAGGCATACTTCTTTGTTTACCTATAGACAAATAATGCTTACCTTTTACATCTTTAACCTTGAGATTTAATAACTCAATCAATCCCAAGCCTGTATTAATTGAAAGTGTAAACATCAACAAATCTTGGAGTTGATTTTTTGTCCTATACAACCCCTTGATTAACTCTATTTCATCTATGCTTTTAATTGGTAAGCTTGCAACCACTACTTTCTTTTCTTTCTCGAGAATATTCTCGTTATTCATCACTTCTTTGGGAATTTGAACTCTACACAATACTTCTTGTGTTGATTAATTTACAAAAGTATTATGTTATAAGGGTTGTAGCCATTGATTTTTATTAAATATTAAGCACATTCAACATAAATTTAATAAAAAATAATTAGTCGCTTATGTTTGTGTTATTATACTTATAGGCATTTGAGAAAAAGCAATTCAACACAAGAAGTAATAAGTTGAAAACTGTATTTCTGCAAAAGCATTACAAATAAAGAGTTTTAGACTGTTTGTTTTAATAAAAATTAATATTAGCAATACAGCTTAAAAATTTTCTTTGTTTGTGATAAAATCAAATAGAATTTGGAAGTTTTGAATAATTCAACACAAGAAGTAATATGTTGAATTGCTTTTTTGTTGAATTAGTGATTATAACTGAATTATAGAATAAAATTATTGTAACTTTCGTCAATTTCTTCTTGGTCTATTCCAATATATCTCAATGTAATAGCAGGACTTGAGTGATTAAATATTTTTTGTAATAAGGCTACATCCTTAAATTTTTTATAATGATGATACCCGAATGTTTTCCTTAAAGTATGAGTACCTATTTTATAATCAATCCCGGCTTCTCGACAAGCATCTCGAATTATCCTGTAAGATTGAGTGCGTTCCATTCTGTTATTAAAAACAGATAAAAACAAAGGTTCATCACTATTTCTTTTTGCAGTAAATTTATCAAATAAAGGTTTTAATTTTGAGTTAATCGGAAATCTTTTAAATTTACCTGTTTTCTTTTCAATGATATTTATGTAATTTTTACCTCGAACATCTCCGACATTAAGGTTTAAAATATCTGAAATTCTTAAACCGCAGTTTGTTCCAACTGTAAACAGTAATAAATCTCTTAGGCTTTGTTTTCTTAAAATTCGTTCGATTTTCTTTAAGTCCGACTTTTTTCTGATTGGTTCAACTATATTCATAAAACTTTCCTTTCTCGGGCAAATATGCTCAATTTGCCTGTTTTGCTACCATTCCAACTTTTATTTACTTCAAAAAGTTTTTAGTTGCGTCAAGAATTTCATTGAAATCATCATCTGTAAGTTTAAGATAAGGTCTTGCAGGGATTTCAACTTTTTTGTTTTTACCGGCTTGACCTCCGAGTTGATGAATTGCTGCATAATCAAGATTTGACCCTATAACTGCCGATTCATCGTCATACTGTGTTGAAATTGATGAGGCAAGCTGACCTGAAACTTGCAGTATTTGTCCCGGCCATTTTTTCTGTTTTGTTCTTTGTTTTTTCGTTACTTCGGAAAGTTCTGTCCACTTATCAGGTCTGCCTTCATTTTTGAAATTTTCTTCTGTTGCAGATGCGAAAATACCTGCGATGTTTTTCATTAACGGTCGCAGGTTTTCGCCTTTTTGAGCAAGTTCTAACAACTTTTTCTCAACATCTTTATTGTCGATTTTGATTTCAATCGGTTTGTCGCTCATGTATTTCTCGTATCGGATAATTGGCGATTAAAAGTTCTTTAAACACTTTGTTTAATCGATTATCGCCCTGTCTGTTATTAATGCCGTTTTGTCTTTCAATGGCAATCATTTCAAACCCTTTGTATAATTCTCTAATTTTTGGAGAATCGTCATACGACAGTAAAAATCTGCCCTTTATGTTCCCAAGAATTTCTCTCAAACGTTCGTGGTCGAAGTCTTCCGTAGATGTAACTTCATAACCGCAACCTTTGGAATACGGAGGGTCGCAATAGAAAAAAGCATTTTCAAAATCGTATTGTTTGATGAGTTTTTCAAAGTCACGATTTTCAATCATTACTTTATCAAGACGTTTGTGGATGGCATCAATTTTTTCAGGCACATTTTTTAAGGATTTACAAGCTCCACCGCTTGAACATTTTACTGTTCCGAAAGTATTTCCTTTGCCACCGAATGAGCGAGTTATCAAGTAATAAAACTGAACAGCTTTTTGAATATCCGTAATCGGAGTTGAGTTCATAAATTGGAAAAAGATTTCACGAGAGCCGAGAAGATAGTTAAATTCTTCTTTAAATGCATTCGGATGGTATTTAACAATCCTGAAAAGGTTTACAAGACGGCTGTCAAGGTCATTGTAGATTTCTAAATCAGCCCATTTGTCTTTGTAAAACAAAATCCAACCGCCACCGCCAAACGGTTCAATATATGATTTTATATCTTTAGGAATAAGCGGTTCTATTGTTTTACGCAACAATCTTTTACCGCCAACCCAATTGATTAGAGATTTTTTATCAATAGTCATTTAAAACTCCTTATTGTTTTATATCTGTTCAAATAGTGTTTTATTACTGTTCAATTAATCCACTTGCAGGGTTATGAGACCAACCGACATCAGGGGAAATTCTTTTGCCTGTAAGTGGGTCGGTATAAACAGTTACAGGCTTGTATTCGCCTGATTTTTTAGAAACAAGTGCCATTTGTTGGGATAAAGTACCTTCTGAAGAAGAAACGATACTTTTATTTTTTTGTACTTTGTAATCAGAAAGGGCGTTAACTCTACATCTGCATCGCCAACCGTTCGGAGGGTAAAAACTCTGCCAAAACGGGTCATCATATCGATAAATCAAGCCGTTAAGCATTGCGTGTTCAGGTCTTGTTGCAGTATCCATAACGGCAACGTATTCCCAGTACGGTCGATTTTCTGCATTATCCACTTGTGTCTTATATCTTCCTGTTTGATAAGCTACTTGCATATTTACGGAATAAATTGTTTTTAATCGGTACATTGAACCAAGCTGAACTTTTTCGGCATTACCTTGAGAATCAACAACAATCTGTTCACCCCACCAACCTTTCTTTTGGAGTGTTGGTTTAAGTTCTTTTGAAAACTCTTTAAAGGTTTTGCCTTCAGAAAGTGCTTTATCTAAAGCTGAACGAATGTCTTTGAGGATATCTTCACGCATAACTTTTGCGACCGTAAACGATTTTTTGTGTGCATCTTGCCAAAGTTCGTACCAATCCCAACTAAATTTGTTGTTTTTGTTTTTGAAATATTTTATTGCAAGAGAGGGAGCAAGTTTAAACAGACTTTTAAGTTGTACCATTGATAACCTCTGCCAGTTTTTTAGCGACAGCCTCAATTACATTTACTGTAACAGCATTTCCTGCCATTTTGTATAAATGACAGTCAGCCATTCCGAGAGTTCTTGCAGTTTTTACCATATCATCAGGAAAACCCTGAAGCCTAAAACATTCAAGAGGAGTTAATCGCCTAATCCTGTAATCGTCAATTGTTCCCATATTGCAACTTGTATCAAGTGTTTGAGAACAACCTTTGCCGACTCGCCCACGTCTTGTTTTTGATTGAGGAAATGCTAAATTAATTCCGTCTCCGGGACCTGCTTCGTCAAATCCTTTTTTAGTTCCGTTTCTAACTTTCATCAAAGGAGTATCGCCTGCGACTTTTAGAGTTTGAACGGTGTCAGAGGCTTTGTATTGATTGTGGCGTGGCTTGTTAATAAAAGATTCAATTGCATCATTCGGAAGATTTATCATTGGTCGTTCTCCGCCAACTTTTAATGTGGATGAATAATCTGATTTTTTGCAATGAAAGTAATATTGATTAATAAAATACAAGCCTGTTTTTCCACCCAAACCTCCACTATTAGATGTTAATGTTGAGCTTATACCTTTTGGGTCATAAACACGACTTCCTTGGGATTTTCCTTTTGTTTCCGTTAATTGAATTAAATTATTTTCGCTAATATTTTCTTCATCATATCCTGTGATAGGAAATATTTTTCCGGCACATTCTGTTCCATAACATCCAACAATGTACACCCGCTCCCTGTTTTGAGGAACTCCGAAGAACTTAGAATTAAGTAACTGCCATTGAGTTTGATACCCAATGTCGGAGAGAATTTTAAGTATTGTTTGGAAAGTTTTTCCTCCGTTGTGATTAAGTAAGCCTTTAACGTTTTCGAGAATAAAATATCTCGGTCTTTTGTCTTTGAGAATCCGTGCGATTTCAAAAAACATTGTGCCTCTTGTGTCTTCAAATCCGAGTCTTTTTCCTGCAATGCTAAAAGATTGACAAGGAAATCCCGCACATAAGATATCGAAATCGGGAAGTTCTTTTGTATTGATTGTTGTGATGTCATTAAAAAATACCTCATGCGTTGTATCAAAGTAATTCTTGTATAATTTGCTGGCATATTCGTCATTATCACAATAGCCAACACATTTAAAACCGGCTCGTTCCAAGCCAATTCTAAAACCCCCTATCCCTGAAAAGAAATCAAAGAAGCGGAGGCGAGCAGAGGCTGAAGAGGCTTGCGTTGAGCAAGACTCGAAACGCCGTTTAGTACGAGCCCCCAAGTTAGTCAGTTGTTTATTCATCCAAACCATCGCTCCTTCCTTGCAGTTCGCAGAGGAACATAGCTTTTTGAAGCGTCTGTTCAAACTTTTTGCTTTTTAAGTTTTTGTCTGTTAATAATTCGTATGCTTCTTCATAACTTTCACAACTTTCAAGAAGTGAAATCAATGGAGATAGCATCTTTTGAGAGTGTTTTGAAAGTTCAGTTTCCGATAAGAATTTAAACAAATCTTCTATTTGTTTCTGTCCTTGAACGATTGGGGGTTCTTCTTTAAACTCACTAAAGTTTGGTGTTGCAGTTGGTAAGATGTCCTCTCGGATATCAAAATCCTCATCTTCAAGACCATAATTTTTAATAAAATATTCTTTGGTAAATTTTACACCTGTGTCTGAAAGGATTTTATCTCTTTGAGCAAGAGTTAAATCAACATCTTCGGAAGCATACATTTCAAAGACAGGAATATCCGCTGTTGAGAAGTTAATTTCATATATCCATTGAATCAGTTGATTAATAACACTTTCAACAAGTTTTTTATCGGCATCAATAATGTCTTGTCGTATTGCAAAGTGCGTATTAGATGCGGCATAACTTCCTGTTGCGCCTATTTCGGTAGTTAGAGTCTGACCGAGTATGGCTTTTGAAATTTCAGCATTCATTTTATCGATAAGCTGTTCATATATCGCAGCAGATGAGGATTTATTTGCTTCTTGAATTTCAACGGAAGAATCGTCAGGGATGACAGCAATGGCATCTTGTACCATTTCTTCAAGCATATCGGCAAGAGTGTTGGTTTCTTCTTTTGTCGCTCCTCGAGGATGTTTACCAATAAGATGTGGCATTCCGTATTTTTCCGTAAAAATAACCCAAAATTTTAATCCGCCTTTTTTGAATGTAACAGGCCAGAAAACTCGTGAAAGAGTTCGTTCTCCGTAAGGATTGTTGTATGAGGGGTTGTTTTGAGCCAACAAAAACTTTTTATTCGGCAATTCCTCTCCGTAATAATTCTCTTTAGTCCTGAATTTTAGAGTGTTGTTATCATCAAAACAAAACCATTCGGGTGGTTTTGCAACTATTCTTTCAGGTAAAATATACCCCGATTTATCTCTTTTCCATATTATTTCCAAAGGTTGAAACCCAAACTGTGTTGCATCCAAAATGTCTGAAATCAATTTGTGGATATCGAGTTGTTTTAGTAAGTTTTCAATAGCTTCGGCTTTTTCGTCTTTATCCAGTCCTCTGTTTATTTCCCATTCAAGTGAGAGAACACCTGATTTACGGGATTGAACACAAGCAAAAACGTGCGGGTCACAGAGTAATTCCTTGTAAACTCGAACATCTTTCCCCTGTTTGCGTAGGACAATATCGGGATCAGGAAGAATATTGGCAAGCGAATAGAAGTTTAATGCACGTTTTCGGGTGGCAATTTCTTCGGTCAGACTTTTTTTAGAATTAGCTTTTTTAAGGATTGAATCTTCCACTATGCCCCCACATTTTTCTTAAATTTTGCGAGCATATCTACCATTCCCACTTTGTAAATGTTTTGCAGTACATCTATTTCAAAGATTTCCTGTTTATCTACAATCAACTTTGCGTAGGTTACGGTCATTGTTGTTTCGTATTCTGCATTTTCATGCGGCTTTATATTCCCCAACGGAAATTCTTTAAAAGTTCCGATTAAAAACGCAGTTGCAGGAACTTCGTTAATTCTTCCGGCACCGTTGTATGTTTCAAGTGAAGCTCTAACTTGAATCATTGTGGCAAGAAACGGATTTGCACAAGTTCTTAATACATTAGGATAGAGCGCATTCCATTTTATTTTGCATTCAAGTTTATCTATGCCGGCAAAAAATTCAGCCGAGCCAACCATACCGAGGGCTTTGTGTTCAGCCATTTTGTGTTTGATTTGGGGTAGCTGTACTTCTTCGGCTCTGCCTAAAAGGTTTGTACCGTTCATGTAAATATTTGCGTTGGTTAATTTATTAATTTCAATTTTGGACATTATATATTCCTCGTTATTTTTAGGGTGTTAGCGTTTAAATAATGCACATTGTGATATTTCGATGTCAGAATAATGCAAGATAACATATTCCTTGCTAATTGCTTGTATTAGGGGACACTTATACAAGTTTTTACAAAGAAAGCAACTGTCGTTTTCATCTGTGTGGACTTCCAAATCGCCATTATTATTAACTGTTGCGTACATTATGATGCTCCTAATGATTTCAGCAGTTCAATGTTAATAAATGATTCAAAGGTTATTCTTTCAGCTGGAGTCGGAGGCATAAATTCAATATCAAAAACAAGATGCCCGTTGGCGATTTCCGTTGCAGGGTTTTTATCCTGATTAAAAGTACACTTGCCGTCAATCAATGCACCACGACCGATTAATGTGCGAATAAATTGGTTAACTGTTTCACAAATAGAATCAATCAAGCCGTTATCTATCGGATAATCCATAAATTGGAGCATTGAGTATTCGACTGATTCGTGAAGAATATCGGCTGTTCTTCTGACATTTATGAAGTTTGTCGGATGGGTTAAACTCGGATATGCAGCAGAACGGTTGCCCCAAGTCCTGAAGCCTGAACCGTATGAGTTAAATACGGTTACAACTCCGGCTTCGTTTAGGGTATTAACTTCGCTTGTCGGGTCGTTAATCATTGAGGTTAATTGCCGTTCAATACCGACAATTCCCTGTATTTCCGTATTTGACGGTGACCAGTGATAACCTTTATCGACATCTTTGGCAGCAATAACACCGGCAAGTCTTTGAGAATAAGGTTGCAGTTTTATTGAATCCGACTCCGAATCATATACTTTTAAATGCGGATAACAAAGGATTAGACGTTCTGAAGATGTGTTAAAGTTGATTGTGCCTTCTGGCCCACGACCTGTAATGACATCAGATACGGAAGCTCCAACAGGAGCATCAACAATTCCTATTGCTCTGATTTTATTGCACAGAGTATTCATTTCTGATACAACGGCAGTCTCTTCACAGAAAACGGGAGCAATAATTGTTTTCGGATAATAACCGAATAAGGAATAGCAATCTTCAAACGCTTTCATTCCTGTACGTTTTCCTGTTTGAGAATCAATCCCTCCGTTTATATCGGATATTTTTACATCTTCAACGGAGTCGTGTTTTTCGGGGTTGTAAACATTAATAACAATGGCAATTCCGGCACCTTGGTCAAAGATAGCTTTCAGGGCTTGAGGAATTGTAAATCCGGCTTTGTGATTACCGAAATATTTTACGGCTTCGGTTTCATTCAGAATCAAAGTCGGGGTATTAATTGTTTTGTATTCATCTTCAACATCTTCAATCGGTGCAGTTCCTACAAGTCCGACAACGGCAGTTTTTACCGTTGTAATTGTTCTTGCACCTTTGGTTACTTCAATGGTTTCGACACCATGTAAAAATGATGCAGGCATATAGTCTCCTTTTGGGTAAATGTTTAATCAATAATTTTGTATGTTAGTTGTAGTTAGTGAAAAATTAATTCCGTATTGCCAAATTCCTGCATTTTCAGAAATGAAATAATCTTTTAGTGGCATTAATTTTGAGCATTCATCAGGCTGAAATCCTGTAAGGATTGATTTGACGTTATCTATGTATTCATACGCTCCCTGATTTGCTCTTAAATTTCTTGTTACGACAGTTATGGCAAACTCTTTTTTATTTTCTTGAGAAATTATTCCGAGAGCATTTGAATTTGTGTAATTACTTCCCTGATAATGAACGAGTAAAGCACCTATCGGGTGTAAAAGAATAAACTCGGAGGGTTTATCGGGGAAACCTTGCACAAGAACTTCGGGAAAAGAGTCTTTTAGCTTTTGTGTGATAGAGTTTTCAATATTCCTAATACTCATTCATTTTTTGCTTTCCGAATAATTTATCAAGAATACTCTTATTTGTTTTATACTCCTGAGCATTAAAGGATGAAGTTTCAAGTAAATCATTTTCTGCTTGCAGGGATATTACACCTTTTTGAATATCTCTTAGAGTAGATATTGCGTTTTTGTATGCAGTTTCAATTACTTCAGGCATTTCGTTTCTCATTCTTCGTGCGTATAGCCTGTAAATACTTATATCTATTGCCAATATACGAAGTAAAGGAAAATGAGTATTGAGAGGTAGAGAGTATCTGCCTCTCAAATACCCATCGATGAGCGTAGAAGAATAAAGGACTGCCTCAAGGGCAACAACACGATTGACGGATTCCTGCCCATCATCAGAAGTAAGCTGGATTAGAGTAGGGGTAGAGGTTTGAGTTTCAATATCTTCAATCGTGCAATATTCCATAATTATTGTCCTATTAAAATTCGTATTTCCTGACCGTCAGCACCGTCATCCAACGCATATCCGTTGATTATTGCAGAGTCGGTTGCTTTAACGGCTTTTCCGTTTTCATCGGATGCAACGGCATCCCCAACAGAAATTGTGCCGGCTGCTTCTATAAGTAAAATTCCTAATAGTGCAACAGGGACATACTGTTCTTTTTCAATTGCAACATCTGATACTCCGAGAGCTTTAGCTCCTTGTGAGCAATAATTTCCGTCAAACCCTATAAATCTGTGTTGTTCGATATCAACGGCAGCTTTAACGGAATCAATTAAAAGAGGTTTATATACTTTATTCGCCATCTTTTACACCTCCTTCATTTGTGTTTGCAGGGGGATTTTGAGTTTTTGTTTCGGTTTTGGTTGCCTGAGTTTTTGTTTGAGTATTTGTTTTAGGTTTTGTCGCAGGCACTAAAACAACGAAGTCAGCAAGTTTAGCAGCTTGTGCATCGGTTAACTCAATAACAGAGCCCTCTTTACAAAGTTTTCCGTTATGCATAATAGAGGTGTGTTTTACCTTATACTTGGACATTTGAACCTCCTTTATCTTTTTCGGGGTCATAACTTGGGTCATTAACACCTGAAATCAAGTATCCTGCTTCTGCACCGACTAAAAACGGTGTGTAGATGTCAGTCGCTCTTATGTATTTGACTTTGTTACCTTCTTTTGTGTATTCGTCAATGTTTAAGGCATCTTTTTTACGAACCGTATATGCAAATGACGGGTCGTATTCCGTTCTTGATGCACCTAAATTCGGAACATACGCAAGGACAATATTGTCTTGCCAAATTCTGACAAAATTTCCGTCTTTATCGGCAAAGATAGACTTACCAATATAAATGTTTTCAATTTCAAATATTTCTTTAAGTAAATTAATGGTTACTAATTTATTAAGGTTATCTGAAATCAAACCTTTAAGTTGAGGATGTTTTTTAAGCAGTTTCCAAGCAGATTGTCCGATAACCATAGTATTCGGGTCTTGTGCAATCTTTTTGGATACGGCATCTTTTGCATCATCAATAATACCTTGAGGGTCTGAGGTTGACCAGTTAAAGCAGGATGTTCCCGATAAAATTCTTTTGTTGTCGGAAGAATAATTATTCGGGTCTTGAACCAAATCTGCACAGGCTTTTTCGTGTTCAAGTTGTAATCCGTTTGTAACCACATTTGTTGCGTGGAGTTGCAGTTTTACTTTTTCGGCTTCCTGTTCTTCCCTGTAATCAATCGGATAAGATAAATCGTGTTCCGTCAAAGTTGTTGTATGCTTTTTGAAACCTTGCGGTGAGATGACATTTGAGTTTGCACGAATAGCACGTTCCGTATCATAGATATTGAAGGCTTCTTTGTTAAACTGGAAAATGTCAATTTTTTCTTTTTCGGAATATATCGTTGGGAACAGGACATCAGCTACAAAGGCATTGTTTCTGTAACCACGAGCGACTTCCGAAAGGTACGCATTTATGCGTAATTCTTCAAGTCTTCCCATTTAAACTCCTTATTATTTTTTGAGGGGGTAATATGTTACTAAATATTTAATTTAAGCAGGGCATCTCTGAATGAGATGTTTTCTTTTTCCGCAAGAGCGGTTGCCTCTTTAAAAATCTCTAAGGATTCTTCTTCGGCATTTGCAAACTTTTCAACATCCACTTTAGACAAGTGTTTGTCTTTTGTTGCAGTTTCTTTGTATGTAATTTGGGGCGGAATGGACTCGATAAAAGATTTAAAGTCAGAAATGACTTGCGAGTCCTCCCCAAATTTCTGTACATTATCTAATTCTTGAAAAATTGATAGTACGACTTCTTTGTTTGCCGGAACCAATGTTCCCTTTTCGATTTGTTTTTCGATAAACTCATCAAACTCTTTTTTCTTAATAGCGAGTTTAATGTTGTTTAATTCTTGTTCGATTTCTTCTTTGCCTTGTGCTTTTTCTTTAAAACTTGCAACTTCATCAGTTAGGGCTGAAATCTTTTCTTTCAAAGATTTAATTGTTTCAAGTTTTTTGTTGTTTTCTTTGAAATTAGCAACTTGAGTTTCCAAATCAGAAATCTGCTTTTTCAAATCGTCAATAGCTTCTTGCGAAAAGTTGTCGGAATCATCTTCGGATTCAAACTCGTAAACATCTGACTCCGCTTCCATAAATTTAATAGCTTCCAAACCTTTAACTTGAGGGATTGCTGCACCTAAAAATGAGACAGCTTTAAGGTAAGCACCTTTGCCTTCAAGATTTCGGTACAATTCAACGGAAACTTTTTTATACTTTCCATCATTTACATCTTTTTCAAATGCTTCGGGAATATCTTTAAAAGCAACTTTTAATTTATCCCCCTCTGCTTTTACTGTTTCAACCCAACCGTAAGCGGGTCCTGACTGTTGATGGTCGATAGTAATCGGAGCTTCGCAGAATTTTGGGTCATAGTTTTTTGCAATTTCTGCAATTTCTTTTTTAGTAAATTTACCTTGAGGGTATTTACCGGCTTTAAATACTTCGTAGAATTTCATACTTTTTAAATTCCTTTATTTTTTACAACGGGGGTTTTGTACATTCACACTATAAACGGTGTACTGCAACGCTTTCAAAAATTTTTTGCATAAGTTTTTATTAAACAATTTTTTTCATAATTTTTTAAATAAATAATTTTTGAAAAACAAAATCACTACGAGTTAGACTAAAAATATACACTTACCCCTCTTAATACGCAGAAAACAGTTGCGAGACTTAACTCGCAGCTTGTTTTCTTTCACTAAAGAGGATGAAGAAAAGTATAAAAGGAGTTACTTATATATGGAATTTTTAAACGAACTGTCTCCATTTATCGAAAATGTCGGGTTTCCGGCTTTGATTTTCGCTATTTGGTATATTTATCATCAGGCACAAGTGAAAGCCTTTGAAAAAATTATTCAGAATAATTTTGAAATCTTAAAGGATTTGCTTGAAACAAACCAATATCATGCGGCTTTGCTTTCTCGAATTGAAAGCAAAATCGACAATAACCTTTGGTGTCCTATTTTAAAAAGGGAGGTTTCATAGATGAATCCTGAAAGATTACAATTGAAAGGTATGCTTGCAGAAAGCAAAAAACGTTTCCGTACACTCGATACGGAAGCATCAGGACTTATTTTGATTATTCGTTCATTGCTTAATCCGTATGAAGATGTAACCAAAATTGATACTGAAAAAGCACTTGTATCAATGCAAAGGTTAAATACAATCCAAACAGAGATTAAAAACCTTGAAGTAAAAATTAAAAACTTGGAGGCTGAACTTGACTAATAAGCAATATCTTGTAGGTGAGGCAGAAAACCTCTTTGTTTACAAATTAAAAACAGTTGAAACAATTGCCAATGAACTAAATCTTAGCAGAAAAACCGTTATGAATTGGAAAGAAAAAGGCGATTGGGATAATAAACGCAAGTTGTATATTAAATCTAAAATTGCTTTCCATGAAGAATTGTTTGAATTTGCACGCAAAATAATGAAAGACATAACGGAAGATATGGAAAAAGGCAACAAAATTGATGCCAGTAGAATGTATGCATTTTGTAAACTTGTCCCTATGTTTACCAAAGTAAAAGACTATGAGGACATAGTGGCTAAAAAAGAAGAAAAAGCTACACCAAGAGGACTAACTCCTGAACTTATTGCACAAATTGAAGAAGAGGTGTTGGGAATCACCCATCATGACGACAATAACGAAGAAATCGAAGAAAACTAATTTTTTTCTGCCGTATCAAATGCGGTGGTTAGATGATAATTCAAAAGTAAAAATATGGGAGAAATCCCGAAGAATAGGAGCAACATATGTACAAAGTTATGAAGATGTAAGAGATTGCGTAAAACGAACAGTTCCGGCTGTGTGGTTTTCTTCTGCCGATGAATCGGCGGCACGAGAGTACATTGATTATTGCAAACAATGGGCAACTTTATTTAATATCGCAGCCAAAGATTTAGGCGAGCAGATTTTGGATAAAGAAAAAGACATCAAAGCCTATGTTATTCAGTTTTCTAACGGAACAAAAATACACGCATTGTCATCAAACCCTAAAGGGTTTCGTTCCAAAGGCGGAAAAGTTGTACTCGATGAATTTGCATTCCACAATAATCCCGAAGAATTATGGAAAGCGGCACGACCTTGTATCACTTGGGGTTATCCTCTAAGAATTCTCTCAACCCACAACGGTCAAAGCTGTCTTTATTACAAATTCTTGGATCAGGTTCAAAAAGGTAAACTCAAATGGAGTCATCACAAAACCCCGATACAACTTGCCGTTGATGAAGGTTTGATTGATAAAATCTATGACAGACCCACAACACAAGAAGAACGACAGGCTTGGTTGGATGAAGAATGCAAGAACTGTTTTGACGATTACACTTGGTTTCAAGAGTATTGTTGTATAGCTATTGATGAAGCCTGTGCTTTTCTTCCGTATGAACTTATTGCAACTTGCGAGATGCAGGATGTTTTAAAATCACTTGAAACAATAAAAGGCGATTTGTATGTAGGAATAGATATCGGCAGAAGAAAAGACTTAACGGTTATATGGTGTCTTGAAAGGCTTGAAAACTCAAAATATACAAGAAAAGTTAAAGTTTTAGAAAAAACACCTTTTCATATCCAATATGAGATAGTATCAGAAATTTTAAAACACCCAAAACTGCGAAGATGTTGCATTGACTCTACCGGCATAGGTATGCAACTTGCCGAAACTGCACAAAAAGACTTCGGACGATACAGGGTTGAGGCGGTAATGTTTACGAATCGTTCCAAAGAGGAAATGGCATACAACCTCAGAACAAACTTTGAAGATAAATCCGTATTCATACCAAACGAACACGATATCCGAGAAGATTTACACTCGATAAGAAGAATTGCAACAAAAGCAGGAAACATCCGTTTTGATGCTGACACCTCCGAAGTAAACGGACACGCTGACAGATTTTGGGCATTGGCACTTGCTCTGATTGCTTGCTCTGTTCCGTATTCGCCCGTAGATATTACAACAAGAAAAAGATATGAAACTTTAAAAATGACTCAAAATTTTTAAAATCGATTTTAAGAGGGATAAAACTACTTCGGATGATAATTTATACCAACCCCGACAGTAAAATTCAACAGAACGGTTTTTGAACACTTTTTGAACGGTATAAAAATACAACTCAAATACAAAAAATTAAGGAGAATGAAATTTATGTCAAAAACACTTACCCTACCCTCCGGTAAAATTGCTGTGCTTCACAAAGGAAAAGGTTACGATTTACTGCAAGCACAACAAAAAGCAAAATCATCAGAGGAAATCCCTTACGCTCTTATTGCCGAACTTGCCGAAATTGACGGACAGAAGTTAGTTTACGAAGATATATTGGCACTTGACTTGGAAGATGTAATAGCTCTTCAGGCTGAAATGTCGGGAAAGTTTACAGAGGCGAAAGCTACAGAAGTGAAGGAAACAATCAAACCTACACAGAAAGAAATCGAACAGATGGTTGCATAGATGCATTACCTGATGCTCAATCAATAATTCATTTATGCAAAATCACAGGGTGGCAGTATTCCGAGATCGGAAAAATGTCCATTCCTCAAATCATATATTGGTGCAAAGAGGCAATTAAGTACACGAATAATCAAAATACGGAAATTGAGGAACAATGCTCGACAGTATGCTGAAAGTATCATTAACCCTTGTTGCCTTCGACAAAATGTCAAAGGTAATAAGAGATGCCGTTACAAAATCTAATGAGGAATTTTCAAAACTCCAAAACAAAATCCAACAAACTTCCGATATGTTGGACAAACTTGGAGCGAATATGGTAAAACTCGGTGCAGGATTAACAGCAGCAGGAGGAGGACTTGCATATAAATTGGGTATTCCTCAAGCTATCCCGGAAGCATTTGCTTTGGAGCATCAACTCCGAGAATTAGGAAATGTCGGTCAGTTATCCGCAGAACAACTAAAAGAAATGGATGAAAGATTAGGTTCAATCTCAAGGCACACAAACCAATTCAGAAGTGAAATTGCAGAAGGTTTGAATGTTCTTGTAGCATCAGGTATTGCCCCTGAAAAAGCACTAGACTACATGAATGTAATCGGTCGAACTGCAACGGCAGCACAAGCCGAAATTGTAGATATATCTAAAACTGCGTTTGCTGTTACAGATAACTTAAAAGTTAATGTTGATGATTTAGGTAAAACAATGGACATTTTGGCTCAAGCCGGAAAAGAAGGAAGATTTGAGTTGAAAGATATGTCTGCCGCCTTTCCAAGTTTAACGGCAGGAGCAAGTATGCTCGGAATGAGAGGAGTTCCTGCCGTTTCTCAACTTGGTGCTGCTCTACAAGTCGCAATGAAAGGTGCAGGAAGTGCTGCCGAAGCTGCTACAAACTTTGAAAGTTTCTTGCAAGCAATAACATCTCCAATGGCTGTTAACAGGTTTAAAGAACTGTATGGAGTTGATTTACCACAATTCTTAAATCGGGTAATTACTGAAAATAAAGACCCTATTGAAGAGATGGTTATGTTAATTAATCATCTTACAGGCGGGGATGTGTTTAAAGTTTCAGAAATCTTTAGGAATAAAACAGACTTAAACTTCTTAAAACCTATGATGCAAAACCTCGATGAGTACCGAAGAATTAAAGCATCTGCTCTCGGTGCAGATGGCATTATGGATGAAGACTTTAACCACATGATGGAAACCACAAACGAGCAATTTAAACTCTTAAAAATTAATATGAAAGAGCTTGTTTTTCCTCATCTACACAAACCTATCGAAAAAATCAATCAATTACTTACTGCTATAAATAAAAATCCATTATTGCAAAAAGGAATATTTACGGCAATAATCGGCACGATAGGAGCAGGAGTTGTGTTGACTACTCTTGGAACTGCAACAATTCTTGTCGGTAAACTCGTTAAAGGATACGGAGCATTTTTGAGTGTGGCAAGAGATTTAACCCCTGCTTTGGTACAAAACGGAATTAAACTGTTGAATTTTATCGGTTTAAATTCCACCGCTCACAATCTGACATTTGGTTACAAAATCAAACAGAGTGGGGATAAATTAGGGCTTGCTTCAGCTTTTAGTCTTAAAGGTGGTTTAATGTCAGATATTAGAAGAATAGACAACAATTTGAGAGCAGGTTTAATTACTTCGTTTAAAGAACTTCCAAGCAATATTGCAAAATCAACAGTTGCTATGAAAACTTGGGCAATGACTTCAATAAAATCAATCCCAACAAATATTATGCTCGGATTAAACGGAATAAAAACAGCCTTTTTAGGTTTCCCAAGTATGATATCAAGAGCAATAATAGCTTTCAGAGCATTTTCCGTTACACTTCTGACTTCGCCTCTTGGATGGATAGCACTTGCAATTGGAGCAGTTGCATTAGTGATATACAAATATTGGAAACCAATTACAGCATTCTTTAAAGGTATGTGGCAAGGATTAAAAGAAGGTTTACAACCTTTGATGCCGTTAGTTAAAAGAATTGGAACAGCAATAGAGCCAATATTAAAACCTATAAAAGCAATAATTGACTGGTTTAAAAAGCTGATTAAGCCCGTTGAAGATACAGGAGGAGCTGCCGAAAATATGGGTGTAAAATTCGGTAAAGCCATTGCAAATATTATTGTGAAAATTGTTGAACTCATAACTAAAGTGTTTGAGTTTGGCAAGAAAATCGGCGATATGCTTGCAAACGGAATCCTTTCCAAACTCGGAAAAACCAAAGAAGCAATCGGAAAGCACGCCCAAATTATCCGAGACCACTTGCCTCACTCCCCTGCTAAAGTCGGGCCGTTAAAAGATTTAAACAAATTAAAAATCGTTGAAACAATTGCATCCACTATGAAACCCGCTCCACTTATTAAAGCAATGAATAAGTCTTTAGGACTTATGACAACAGGTATGGGTGCTAATAAAAACAAACTTGGTATCAGTGGAGGAACTCAATTGGTAATTACCTACTCCCCGACAATAACAATGCCAAACGGAACAACAAAAGAAGAATTCTCACAACTTTTGAAAAAGCACAAAGATGAAGTTGTTGCGATTTTCAGAAGAGAATTAGAACGTAAAGAAAGAGTTGCGTACTAAAATATGTTTGCTCAACTTGGAAATATAAAATTTGAATTGATAACATACTTTAACGGTTTAAATGAAACCGTATCCTACAACTATGCTCAACATGAAAGGATAGAAAACAAACCAATCTTACAATTCTTGGGGAAAAATCTTCAAGAGGAGAATATAAAGCTGAACTTTCATAGGACATTTTGTGTTCCCGAAAACGAATTAAAAGCCTTAGTTGAAGTTGCTGACAAAGCAGAACCTCTTAAGTTTATTAAAGGAAATGGCGAATATGTCGGAGTCTTTGTAATAGAAGAAATTGGCAAAACAACAGAACAAGCCTCGGCAGAAGGCGATTTACTTTCAATACAAGTTGAACTCCGACTTAGAGAATATACAGGAAAAATTCCCGAAGAAGATGAAACCGAAAAAGGATTTAAGAAAAAGGCGTGAGTAAAGAATGACTGAATATTATTCTTACATAACCAAAGACAATGACAGATGGGATTTAATCGCATACAAATACTATAAAAACCCTGCACTGTATGAAGAAATAATAAAAGCAAACCCTGAAGTTAAAGTTACACCCCTCTTAGATTCAGGCATAAAACTAAAAATCCCTGTTTTAGAAGAATCCGAAACAATAAAGTTTGAAACCCCACCTTGGAAAAAATAATGCTAGTCCCAATTTTTGAACTATTTTACGACAAGAAAAATATTACAAAAGACGTTTCTCCCTATGTTACATCTATCGAATATATAGATGTTGAACATGGGGAATCTGACGAGCTGCTAATCTCATTTGAAGATTCCGAAAAACTTTGGCAAGGTGCATGGATACCAAGCAAAGGCGATTGTCTTCGTGCGTATATCGGATATGAGGCAGAAAAGCTATTAAACTGCGGGGTTTTCGAGATTGATGAATTAGAATACGATACACCACCCGATGTAATAACTGTAAAAGGTCTTGCAACAGGGATTAAAAAGCCATTGCGACAAAAGAATTCTCAAGGGTATGAAAATAAAACGCTTAAACAAATTGCAAAAGAGATTGCCGATAAACATGGTTACACATTGGTTGGAGAGATTTCAGATATACGAGTTGACAGAATAACTCAAAACAGAGAACGAGATTTGTCATTCCTCACAAAACTTGCGGAGCAATATGGATATATCTTTAAAATAGCCGAAAATAATCTTGTATTTTATGATGTTTCAAAGCTCAAAGGTGCAAAATCTACACAGATTTTTTATAAATCAGACCTAACTCATATAAATTTAAGAGAAAAAACAAGCCAAAAATACAAAGCTGTTCAGGTTTCATACTTCGACCCAAAGAAAAAGAAAACCGTCAAAGCAACAGCACGCAACGAAAGTGTTGTTAAGGGCGATACATTAAAAATCAATGCAAGATGTACCGATAGAAAACAGGCTATTGTAAAAGCCAACGCAGCACTTGGAACGGCTGACACAAAAATTGAAGGGACTCTTGATTTTGTTGGGAATCCGTATTTGATAGCAGGACTCAATATTGAATTAAAAGGTGTCGGACATTTTTCGGGTAAATATCATATAAAACAAGCACGACACAGATTTGACAGAGCGAGCGGTTATACAACAAGTTGTGAGGTAGAATCGTGTTAAGGTTTGGCATTGTATCACAAATTAATCCTACAGCAGTACAAGCACGAGTAAATTTCGCAGATGATGAGTCTACTTCATACTGGCTACCGATAATCCAAAGCAAAACAATGAAAGACAAATTTTTTGTTATGCCGGATATTGGCGAACAAGTTGCTTGCCTTATGGATGAAAATTCAGAAGACGGCGTTATTCTCGGAGCAATTTATTCAACCGAAGATGCTCCCGTTGTTACCTCTGAAAAACAGATTTCTCTCAATTTAGAGAATAGCTCGCTGATTAATATTGATAAAGAAACAAATACCCTGACTATAACCTTTGAAAATATCAATTTAAACGGCAACATTAATCACACAGGAATGCTGATTAATACAGACGGAATCACTTCTCAGGCAGATATTACGGATAAAACATCTTCTATGCAAGCAATGCGTGATGTTTATAACTCTCATTCTCACACAGGAAATCAAGGAAGCCCGACATCAAGTCCGAATCAGACAATGTAACCTTATTAATCAATATACTTTTTAATAATATACAACCCTGCTAAATAGGTAAAATAATCGTGTTTTAAATCAGCTTTTGCACATCTGACAAATAAATCTTGTAAATATTCCAAAGAATAATCGTGAGTTAAATCTTCAATTGTTCTTAACCCCAATCCGTTAAAATGCCCCATACTGATATCTTCAGTGGCACTTTTAGCCAAATCTCTCAGGGCATCAACAACAGTAATAGGAACATCGTTAAATGAATTTAAATCCTTTTCAAGTCTAATATTTTTAAATTCAGCAACACTTCTAAAAATATTCAGCATAACATTTATGGCTTCTTGTTCGGTTGACATAGGCTTTCCTCCTTTGGAATTAACATATTAAATCAAAAACTTAAATAAATACAATCATGACAAATTTAAACGAAATTACATATATAGATTGGCAATATAAACTCAACAAAATTGGCTCTGTCGCAGAAGGAGTTGATGACATTAACCAATGTATAGCGATAATCCTTACGACACGAAAAGGCTCTGTTCCGTTAAGACCGACATTTGGCTCGGAGATATACAAATATGTTGATTACCCTGTAAATGAGGCAATACCTAATATAACAAGAGAAACCATTGATGCGTTGGCTTTATGGGAAACAAGAATTATTGTCGACTCTGTATCGGTCGAAATTAATGAGACACAAATTATTATCAAAATTGAATGGACTTTGAACGGTAGTAAAACACAAGGAAATACAAGCGTTACACTATGACAAATTTACCAGAACCCAATTTTATAGAAAGAAACCCCGAAACCATTACAAAAGAATGGGTGGAACTTTATGAGCAAAAATCAGGCAAAGTTCTGCAACCGGCTCAAATTGAAAGATTGATGATTGACTTGGGTGCGTATAGAGAATCAATTTTAAGGATGCAAATTCAAGAAACTGCAAAACAAAACCTATTGAGTTATGCACCATTAGATATTCTTGAACATATTGGAGAGCCTTTAGGTGTAAGAAAACTTCTTGCGAATTGTGCTGTTACAACTCTCAAATTCTCTGTTGATGAACCGTTGGATTTTGATTTTGAAATACCCGAATGTTGTGAAGTTGAAACAAAAGACGGACTGTGCATATTTCAAACAAAAGAAAATGTGATATTAAAAACAGGAGAGACTTCTGTAACAGTTGAGGCTGTTTGCGAAACATCAGGAGTTGTCGGGAATAATTATATAATCGGCTCAATTAATAATCTTGTAACACCGTTAAGCTATATTTCATCAGTTGAGAATACCACAATATCTTCAGGTGGAGCAGATGATGAAGAAGCTGATAATTTAAGAGAAAGAATCAGACAAGCTCCCGAAAAGTTTTCAAACGCAGGAAGTCGTGGAGCATATCGCTACCATACATTATCTGCACATCAATCAATAACTGATGTTGAAATATTATCTCCATCTCCCGGAGTGGTTAATATTTATCCTTTGACTGAAAACGGAAACCCAACCGAAGAAGTTTTGGAAATTGTTCGCAAATACTATGAAAAAGACGGTATTAGACCATTAACCGACTATGTACAGGTTTTATCTCCTGAAAAAATAGATTTCTCTATTAAAGCAGAGATTTTACTTTATCAGGATGCAGATATTACAAGTGTTCAAACAACTCTTGAATCCAAACTGCAAGAATACAAGAAAACATTAGCTCAAAAATTAGGCAAAAATGTGGTTAAAACACAAATTAAAAATGTTTTAAGCAGCATTTACGGAGTGTATGATGTTCTTTCTCTAACACCTGAAAACATAGATATTGAAAAATACCAATGGGCGAATTTGGTTGATTACGATGTCAAAATAGGAGGTTATGCTGATGAGTGATTTAGCCCCTATAAACGATATTAATTTAAAAATATTTGATGAAATCTGCGAAGAACGATTTTCAAAATTAGACCTTGATGTTTTGTTAGTTACTATCATTGACAATTTACCATCGGATGCGTTGCCGCATTTAGCAGAACAGTACCATATAACAGGCAATGAAGGGTGGTTACAATGCAGAAATGATGACGAAAAAAGAGATTTGATAAAACGCTCTATTGAGGTTCATAGGTATAAAGGTACAAAATATGCCTTACAAAAAATATTTGATATGTTCGGACTTGAAGGCAAGATTAAGGAATGGTTTGAAACGGGTGGCGAACCGTTTACATTTATGGTAGATATTGATTTTGTCACTAAAGGTCTGGATTTTGAACTTATTGAAAAATTAGAAGATTTAATCAACGAGTATAAAAATGTTCGTTCTCATCTTGCAAAATTAAATATTGGGATGCCTGCTAATGTCGGAAATTACAAACACAAAATGACAAGTCTTTCAGGAGAATGCACAACAATTTATCCGTTTCAAAAAACACTTGTTTGGGATGAAAGCAATTGGGATGAAGAATATTGGATTAAATCTGAAGATGAAACAAGAAAATTACCACTTGCCCTGTGGGATGAATCAGAATTTGATGATTGCGTTTGGGCGTTTGGATAAAAAGGAGCAATATGGATTTTTATACATTACTTACAAATAGCGGAAAAGGAAGTATCACTCGGTCTTATGCAATGAGCACACCGTTACATTTAACGACATTTGCCGTAGGTGATGGCGGTGACGGATATTATGATCCCGATATTACTCAAACATCTTTAATCAATGAAACATATCGAGGGAATATTTCTAAAATATACGTTGATACTGATTATGAAAACCGATTAATCGTAGAGTGTGCAATTCCATCTGATAGCGGAGGTTATTATATCAGAGAGGTCGGAATATTTGACTCCAATAAAAACTTATTTGCCATAGGCAGACTTCCTGAAAGCTACAAACCGATTGAAGAAGAAGGTTCAACCAGAGATTTTTACATAAAAGTTGTGTTGGAAGTTGAAAATTTAGAAGACAGACAGTTAATTATTGATTCTAATGTAAGCATAGTTTCTTTTGATTATTTGGAAAACAACCACAACAAAGACGTAAATGCTCATTACAGATTAATTGATGCGGATAAAACAGACGGCTACCACGCAGGGAATGAAGAAAACCAAATTCCTGTTTCAAACGGAATAAAAAATGAAAACCTTAATGCCGATTTATTAGATGGTTTTCATGCAGGAAACGATAAAAATAACGTTCTTGTTTTGGATGAAAACGGTCTTGTGCCTGAAGATAACTTAATTCCATATGCTAAAAAAGAACACAATCACAATATTTCGGAAATTATAACCAACGAAACAATTCATACTTTCGATAATATGCAAATTTTAAGCGGATACAATGTCGGAACAACCACGTATGTTTATCCTCCGGATACTTATACGATGGAGGATTTGCTTGCTTTTTTGCCATCAATGAGAACATTTCATTATTCGGGAGATGTAAACGGGGATGACTCTTCTTATTGTTACTGGGGAAAAGAAGCAACTCGTATAGTTATAACCTGCTATAACACAGAGCAGAGGGCAAATCCACAAGTTAATTGGATAGCAATTTGGCGAAAAGACAGACCGAAAAAATATAAAAACTAGGAGTTATGATGTCAAAAATTGAAGAATTAATAAAGTTTAAAGCAAAGACAAAAGCTGTCGCAGATGACGTTAACAGCAATTTTGAAAAATTAAGAGTTTCAAATAATGAACAGGAAGATTTTTTAAATAAATTGCAAACGGAGTTAACTGCACATAAATCAACCCCACTTTGTGAGATTGACTGCGAGAGCGATATCCTGATTTTGAATACGGAAACATACAATTTTAAAGTTTCAGGTGTATCCTCTATTTCTGAATTCAATGGAGTAACTGACGGATTTGTATTCATTGAGTTTACGGATTCAAGACTGTTAATCAACAGCACAAAACTTCGGTTACAAAACAATGTCGATAGAATAACCAAAGTCGGGGATATTGGAATATATCAATTTGAAAACGGAATTGTAAAAGAAGTCAATTATTTTACTTCTCGTGAAGAAAAGACAAACACTTTGCCTACTCAAACCATAATTGATGCACCGAGAGATAATGACGGAAAAGCAGATTTTTTACAAAAAGTACAATTCTCTGATGACATTATGCCGATTATGACGAGTTTTGAAGATGAAAATTGTGTTATATCTTCAAGCTCACAACACGATGCAACAAATTATATGCCATGGAAAGCATTCAGACATCACACAAACGATGCTTACGGATGGTTAACAATCAACGGTGTCACAACAGGATGGATAAAAGTAGAGTTTAAGAATAATTATCCAAAAATTACGGCATTCTCAATTAATGCACGTAATAGTGCCGATGCAAACACTCATTCTCCTTGCGATTTTATTGTTGAAGGCAGTAATGATGATATAAACTGGACATTACTCGGAGATTATACGGATAATTTGAACTGGTTACAAAATGAAAGAAGATATTTTGCATTAACTTATTTCGACCATTTCAAATACTACAGACTTACAATTACTAAAAACTCCGGCACAGGTACTTTTTCAGGTTTTGGTGCTTTGCAGTTTTTTGAAACCCTTAACGATTTTATGCCGATGATTGCAAAAGTTGATTTGAATATAAATAATCCGCTATTGATTAATACGGGTATCGGGAAGTCCACCATTGGTAAAATTAACCAATTATCTATTATTTCACAACCTTACACAATAGAAAATTTATACAATAATGCTCAAATGTATTTGGGGTATGCAAAAAATAGCAATGGTGGTTTTGAGCCGTTTGTAACTACAGCCTGCCCTGTTTATTCAAATCATTTGCAAAGACACGCAAATAAAAACTCTATTCCGACAATGATTTCTTATACAACAAGTAATGAGTATAAGTATGGTTATGTCGTAACGGAAAGTAGTCACTATGTTCCAACGGGTGCAAATTTTCCTGCTTTCTTGGCATTTAACGGAGTATGGAATAACAAGTGGGTTGCAAATATTGTTGGCGGTAATCAATGGATTCAAATAGATTTCCCGAATTACCGAAAAGCAGCACGATTTACAATAATAGCTTCGCATGATGATGCCGGCGGAAGTATTCGAAACGGATATATAAAAGGTTTTAACGGCGAAGAATGGATTGTTTTAAAAGAAATTACCGAAGAACTCAATTGGGTTGCAAATGAAGTCCGTCATTTTGATGCCGATGTTATAGAGTCTTGTTGTAAATTTAAGCTCGAAATTACTGAAATTCAGAATATGGCAACAAGAGCACAAGTTGCAGAGTTTGAAATCCATGAACTTGCCGATTGTTTTGTCATTCCCGAAAACAAGTTTTATTCATACAACATAGAAGAAGAAAAATACGAAGAAAAAGAACTTATCTATGTCGGAAGAATAAAAACTCAAAACAATTTTGTATCCGAAGTGCAAAGTTATGCAACGGAAAATCAATACACAAGCGAAGAAATCAGCTTAAAGCCAAGCACTTTGTACTCATTTTTTCACAATATCGGAGTCGATTACAAGAATTTAAAAGTTTCAGGTTGGATAAAAGACAAAATTAACGGGTTTGTGCTGCCTTGGAACATTGATTCTAATATTGATGCCAATATTGAACTCAATAATTACGGTTATCACATAGATGAATGTCAATTTAATGTTCGGACTCCTGCTACATTGATGAATTACAAAGACAATAACAACGTAACAAGAGCCTTAACCGGTAGCGTATCTCTTGTACTTCAGTTGGAAAGGAGTTTTTAATGTACTGCGTGATTAGAAATGGTCAATATTTGGAAACAACAAAAAAATTATTTGATGACATAGAAGTCCCTGCCAAACCTCATGAAAAAGCTGAGTTTATTAACGGAGAATGGGTTTTAAATGCGGACTTATTATTTAGTGAAATAGATAAAACAGAGGCTGAACAGTTTTTGAACGAAACTGACTGGAAAATTATACGACATAAAGAGCAGCAGGATTTAGGGATAGAAACGTCTTTAACCGAAGATGAATATTTAAATTTAATCAAAGAACGACAAAATAGGAGGAAATTTTTAAATGACATCACTAACTAAAATCTGTCTGCATTGGACAGCAGGAGCAGATAAGCCCTGCGAACAGAACTTAAATTGCTATCACTTTTTATTTGATAAAGACGGCAAAGAATACAAAGGCACTTATACCCCACAAGATAATATTAACTGTTATGACGGAAAATATGCAGCACATTGCGGTGGTGGGAACACAGGATGCATCGGAGTTTCTTGTTGTGGGATGTATGGCTTTAATTTAAAAGATAAAAAAACAAAATATCCTCTAACTCAAAAACAAGTGGAGGCGATGTGTTCCAAAGTAGCAAAGTTATGCAGTTTATATGGAATTACAGTTTCAGAAAAAACTGTTTTTACACATTATGAATTCGGTCAATCCCATCCTAAAACTTCAAGTTATGGGAAAATTGATTTCACATATCTTCCGTATTTACCAAATCTACAAAAAGAGAGAATTGGCGATTATTTAAGGAACAAAATCCAATGGTATCAAATTCAACAAAAGAAAGGAAAATAATTAAACTTTTTTAGAGCGTTTTTTAGATGCTGTAATCTCAAAACTTCGTTTAATAATAGAATCCAATACTTCTTCATCAATCATATTAACATCTACCTTACACCAATGAGATTTATTCATATGCCAAGCTGATGTAACAGATTCCGGATATTGGTCTTTAAGTATGGAAATTGTCTCAGGTTCGGCTTTGAGATTGATATATAAAGTTTCATTCAAATAAAAAATTACCCCAAACCATTTATTATTTGACTTGTGTCGTAAAATAGGAATTTTGCCATATCTCATATCTTTTTTAAAAGGATACGTTTCAACAGCATCTTCATTAATTAAACACTTTTTTATTAATTCTTGTTCATTCATATATTCAACATACTACAAAAAGAAAGGAAAATAATATGAGTATTTTATCATTTATCAAAAATTGGAAAGACTTCAGCACTATTTGGGCTATAATTCAACCATTTATTCTAAAACTGATTAAAAAGAAAGTTCCGACAACGATTACAAAACTCTACGAAAATCTTGCAAAATACACACAGCCTGCGATTGATAGCTTGTTCAAATTAAAAGGAAAAATCCAAAACTCTCCGAACGAACTTGACGATTATTGTTTTAATCAAGGCGTTAATGCGATTGAATCATTTGCAAATTATTTGCTAGAAACAGTTAAGACATTAAGAGCATAAGGAGTTTATATGTATTGGAAAGATATGCTGAATGTGCAAAATGTTGAAAAAGGTTTTTTCTCCTCCTCTAATCCCTATGGTATCCCTGATTTAAAGCCGGATGAGTTTCCCATAAAGGAACTCATCCCCTACAGGGTTGATAAAAACAGGAACGGAACGGCACACTTCTTTTTAGATGATTATCGTTTTGAGAGATGTTGGAAAAACGCAGACTCACAGCTTGCAGTTCTAAAACAATACGATGGAGTATTATCTCCTGATTTTTCGATGTACACGAATTACCCCGAAGCTTTCCAAATTTGGCAAGTTTATAGAAACAGATGGTGTGCGAGATATTGGCAAGAAAACGGAATAAAAGTTATTCCGACAGTCAGTTGGTCCGATGAATCAAGCTACAAATATGCCTTTTTAGGAATTCCAAAACATTCAGTTGTTGCAATTGGAACGGTTGGTGTTTTGAATGACAAAAATGCTATAACCCTCTTTATGCAAGGCTTTAAAGAAATGTTAAAACAACTTGAACCAAAAGAAATTTTGATTTATGGAAACAAGTTGAGCGAACTTGACGGATATAAAAACCTCCGTTGGTTCGAACCGTACATGAATAAATTTAAGAAAGCGAGGTCATAATGGGTGGTCGTGGTTCAGGTGGTGGCAGAGGCGGTGGCGGTACTGCTAAAAAAGTGCCAACAGGTGAAGGTATCACAGACAAAAATGAACTTATAAATTTATACAATAGCATATCGGGGAATTCTAATCTCTCTGTAGAGCAACGAGTCAAAGCTATGCACGATATTCAAGAAAGAATAAAAGAATTAGATGCTAAAAAAGCATCAGACCTTAAACAAAAACGGCTTGATGCACTTGCTAAAGCTCGTGCAAAACGTGCAGAAAACAAGAAGAACGGAATAAAACCCGAAAAGAAAGAAAAAGACCCAAGAAGAACAAAAGCTAAAATGTCTATGGATAGCACAGTTTCAGACCTTAAATATAATTTGAGGCGAGGAGTTGAATCAGACGGATATATTTCAAATTCTGACTTCAGAGTTGAAGATTACGGAAATTCCGTCAGCGTTCAAATCAGATATTTAGGGAAGTGGAAAAATCCATCACATGCACGCTATGAGGAAGATTACGATTGGCAGGAACTTCGTTCTTTAAGTGGCAAACAGATTGATAAAGTAATAAAGAAAATGTCAAAACAATCAGGTCGTAAAATCACTTGGAGTACAAGCGAAAAGAATTGGATTGATATTGATATTCCAAAAATGAAAGGAGACTAATTTATGGGAGGTCGTGGTTCAGGTGGCGGTAAAAGTAGTGGTGGAGGTGGTGCATCTTCTACACCACCAAGATTAGTGAGTGTAAATGATTATTATAAAGAAAAATACTCACAAATGAACGATTTGGAATTAAATCGTGCATACGTTAATGCACAAAATTTGATGAAAAAGGAACAAGCAAAAGTTTTGTACGAACAGGAAAAACTTTCAAAAATGATGGAAGAATTTAAAGCATTACCTGCAAATCATCCTGAAGTAAATAAAAAATGGGATGCGATTGATAAACAAATGTCAGTATTAAATGATGCTCGTTCAAAATCAAATATTCGTTCACAGGCATATCTGTTGGCAGTCAATGAAAAATACAATATCAGAGCAAAATACAACTCAAACGATATGAAAAGTATGACTAACGGACAGTTAAACTCTTTTTACAATAAATCATATAAAGAGAGCAGTAAGGCTCGGCAAAAAATCGAAAAAACCTCCAATCCTAAAACAAAAGCAAAATATCAGAAAATATATGATCAGCATAATAAAAACTTCAATAAAGCAAGTGCAGAAATGCAAAAACGTGGACTTGACGGAAAAGGTTGGTAATTGTGTCTGAATGATACGAAATAATCGAAATAGACTTTAAAATCAGCAATAGTCGAGTGATGAATATGACTGTACTTAATTAAAGGAGGTCATTATGACAACAATTACACCTGAAGAAGCATTAAAAAGTAAGAAAAATTTTGAAGAGTTTATGGCAGATTATTATCCGCCAATTGTAACTTCAACATTAGCAAGTTATCCAAAAGCTGATGGACAAACCGTTGTATCCATTTGTGATTTAACACAGAAAATGGAAACAATGGTTTCGCTCTTGAATGAAATTGAGAGTTTAAATCTAAATAAAGCTCCGTTTATCGTTTGGTATGTAACTTCAGAGAAAGAAGAATTGGTAACGGCAGCAAAAGCATTAAATCATTTTGCGATTAAAGGCATTAAAATATTTATTTTTAAAGCCTTTTTGAACGGTGATAAAATGGACTTTGAATGCCTTTTGAAACCCGAATTAAACGATAAAAAAAGTTATACAAGAAATGAAAATACCCCTGCGAAAATATTTCAAAAAAAATATTGGGAAAAATATTTCGAAATTTGTGATGAATTACAAAGCGAAATGCAAGTCAATCCAAAGCCACAACATTTTCAATATTTGCCTATGGGTAAGCGTGGGGTTCAAATAATGCAAACCGTAAATACCAAATTAGGATATGTCGCAACAGAAATTTTTATTAACAACGACCAGACAATTTTTGAGAAATTATTGGAACATAAAGTTGAAATTGAAGAGGAACTTGGATTTTTAGAATGGCAACCGATAGAAGGTAAAAAGTCCTCTCGCATAAGAAAAACTCTTGGAGTAGATATTTTAAAAGAAGAAAATATCGAAAGAGCAGTTAAACTTCACATCCAAACGGCAGAAGATTTTAAGAAAGTATTTTCAAAGTATTTAGTATAGAAAAGGCGGTTAAAAATGAGAAATATACAATTTTTAAAAGATTTATATCCGACAGGTACAAGAGTGAAATTAGTTGAAATGAATGACATACAAGCACCTCCTATCGGGACTTTGGGAACTGTAATGTACGTTGATGACATCGGAACTATTCACATTAAATGGGATAACGGTTCAACACTTGGAGCAGCATACCCCGAAGACAGGGTAACAAAGATTTAAATTGTGTCTGACAAATAAGGAGGTTTGACTATGGCAACAACAAAAACAAAAACAGAAAAAATTATTGAAGATATAACTTATTCCTCTAGCAATCAATCAATTTCAAGACGTTTAATCTATGAATTCAAAAATTTAAAAGTTATGCTTGAATTAAAATCGGATAGCTACAGAGGACAATGTTATGCAAAAGCATCGGTTCTTGATAACTTGGAATGGCGTGTTATTTATTTTATTCCATATGCAGAAATGAGAACACCGGCAGGACTTTGTCACTATCCAACATACATAAATAACAATGCTCCAAATGCTAAAAGAGAATTTGACAAAGATATCGAGCGATTGAAAAAATATATTTCAGAACTTCTTTAATGTGTCTGAATGATACGAAATAGGTGCAATAGACTTGAATAGTCTCTGCACCTATTCGATTAATGTTTGTGTAAAACAAAACAAAAGGAGCAACAATATGAAAACAATTTCAAAAATCGAAGAAATCAAAAACAAAGATGCAAAACTTGAAGATATCGGAATTAACAGAACATTTTATTGGGCATACATTAGAACTCAAGATACAAATAATAAAACCATAGATTTTGCCGATGTAATTTGGGAGAGTGATGTTGACGGTATAATCAGTAATTGTAAGGAATTTGGGCTTAATGAAATTACAATTTCATCAAAATTTTCAAGCCTAATTGATATATTGGCAGAATTTGAAAAACAAGGAGCTAAACTAAAAGGATTAACTAAAGTAACATCAAGATTTATTGATTGCAGAACTCAAGAACTTGAAGTTTTAAATGCTATAAAAATCGAAATTTAGATTGTGTCGAAATGATACTGAATAGTCTTTAATCACTTGAATTAATGACTATTCAGAGTGATGAATGTCAATGTAGACAGACATAATAAGGAGATAAAATTATGGCAAACAAAGTATTAGAAAGCGAAAACAAAGAATACGGATTTTACGGAACAATCTATAATCATTATTCAGAAGAAAAAACAAATAAAAAATGGACAGATGCCTTTAAAACTCTGATGGAATTATCAAATAAAAAAGCTGAAGAAATCAGAGATTACCTCGACAGCAGAAGCGGAAGAAAATTAGCAGATTGTGTTATAGATAGCAGAGATGATTTAAAAACAACAGTTAGAAAAGAATATATAAAATGGGTTGAATTTGATTTATTTGAATGCAATAAAAAAGATTATACAGTTACAAACAGAATATTATTCGGTACAACGGTTCATGATGAAATAAATAATAAAAATGTTTTGATATTAAGCGAAGGTAAAATAAAGGGTTTAAAAGACGATTATTTGACGGTTATGGACTGTAATGAAAATAAATATATTATCAAAAGAGATTTTTTAAACCCGATTGTATAAAAAAAGAGGAATGTGCTACAAAAAAGCACATTCCTAAACACCCTATCCACAAGAGTTTTCAAGATTTAAAATTGCAAAATTGAAAGGTAAAAATTAATTATGAAAGTCGAAGAATTAATAAAACGATTAAATAAATGTAATCCCGATGCAGATGTTGAAATTATTGATATTGAAGGCAATTACAGTTGCGATTTATTACAAGTTGAAGACAACGAAGATAGAGTATATTTTTATGTAGAGTTATAAAAAAAGCTCTAATGCAAATCAACAAACATTAGAGCAAAGAAGTGATGAATACTTTACATTTCGACTATTTAGGGAGTGGAGGTTTTTTGGCTTTTCTTAATTCTTTTCTTATTACTGCCTCGACGTGTCTTTGAGATAATTCACATTCAATAACTAATCTATTTAATGTCATTTTTGTGCCGTCATATTCTTTTATAATGTAACGCTCTTTTATCTTTTTTAATGCGTGTTTTGGAATATTTACTATCAATCCCGGTAAACAAAAAATTAAGGTCAAAGCGGTTTTAATCCCTGCACATTGTGCAACGAATTTTAAGTCATCGTTTGGCATATCTTCAATTGTAATATTTTCCATCCATGGCTTAAATTCCATAGCTCTCCTCTTATTTATACGGTCTCGTCAGTTAGAGCATTACTCTAAGACGGTCAGCTTGGCGGATTGCGGGCAGAGGGTGCAAGCGTGAGCGATACCCGTTTAACGCCCGCAACCAAGAAGTTAGCCGACCGTTTCGACCTTTTAGCCTGCCATTGCCATTGTTGGCATTGGGGTAAGCATAGATTCAAAGTCATGTCTCAATTTAGCGAGAATTGTAATTTGTCCCTCAATTACCTTGCAAGCAATTTCCCTTTCTTTTGCCATACTCCAGTTGTCTTTGTCCAGAGTCGCATCAGCAAATCTCAATTTTGCATCATAGAGTTGGTTAGTAAGGTTATCTGACATGTTGTTAATTAGTGTCATAATTGCACATTCTTTCGGTTCTTCAGGTGCGATTTCCCCGAAGAATTGCTTGCTTACCATTTTTGAATTGTCGTTTTTTTCTGAATTCATTTTTTTCTCCTTCTATTTTTCTACTACTCAAAGTGTGGCCGCACTCTTCTTGATTTTTAAATTCTTTTTTATAGCCTGTAGAGCCTGAATAACTTTACAGGCTTTAGTTTTAGTCAGGAACATAACGTCATCAACTTTAAACTTGGATTTTAAAAACTTTCTAAGGGATTTTTTCGCAAACTCGTCATTGTCGTGATAACAAATCTCACGCCATATACCTTCAATCATTCGAAGTTGAGCATCGCTTGCCATATTATCGCTGCGGTGCAGAGTTTCATATTTTTTTAAGCGTTTTTCCCAACGGTTTAGGGCAACTGCTTTTTCTTCCAAAATTTCAATAAAAATAATAGCTTCTGTGTAAGTTAAATTTTTAGAAGTCTGAACATCAAAAGATTTGAGCATTTCACGATATAAATCGTCATCTAAACCAAGAACATTTTTTAATGTATGGATTTTTCTAATTTGAGAAGTCGTAGCCATATTCGATTTTTATATCCTCAAGTTGAAGTTCTCTACCATGTTTTATTCCGATTTGAACTCCCAAGATAAAGATGGCAAGGGCGATTAAAAAAATATATAATGCGGTAGAGTCGGGTCGGAATAAAAACTTACCGATGTATCTATTTCTCATAATTTAACCTCCGCTACACCATCAATAACTTAGAAGTATGTTTAATCACAGCATTATCGACCTCAGCCTTGCCGTTAAATTTGGCAATGCTAATACTGTGAGAAATAAGATGTTCCAATCTTCTTGTATTACCACCTGAATACTGAAGATAGGTTTCAGCCAGTTCCGTATTTTGCTCAATCGTCTCAAGGATTTTTATTACATCCTGAATGAGCAAGCTATCAATTATTTTTGTGTATTTTACTCTTGAATACAGTTGGTCATATTGGTTGTTATAACCTTTTAGGTTTTCAAGTAAAATACCTCTTCCGATTAACAGGACTCCGACTCCTGTTTTATCGTGAATTCTGCGAGTAATTTCCAATGCTCGGTACGGAAGATTTTCAGCCTCGTCAATGATTAATAATCTTCCTGACTGATTTAACTTTCTTACGACTTCGCCCATCAAATCATAGACAGAGCCTTTACCTGAAAGTCCAAGCCTCCTGTGTATTTCCTTTAAAAGAGATTTTGCCGTATAGCCGGAATCACTTTCTATCAATATTGAATCCAAGAATTCTTGAGTATATTTTTTAACGGCAACGGTTTTTCCCAAGCCGGCACGACCGACACAAACACCGATTTTACCTTGTGTATGGCATAAACGAGCTATTTCGGAAATGTATTTTACAATAGAAATATTTACAAACGGCAAATCGTTTTCTACGGCACGTTCACGTTCTCTCTGAATAAAATTATTTATTGCATCGGTAACTTTGTCATTCTTGCCGTTATAAGTACCGTTTAACCACATACTGATTGTAGATTTTGCAAGTCCTGTTGCCGTTGAAATATATGCGGTACTATAACTGTTCTTTTCCATTAAATCTCGAAGTTCGGCTCTAATATCCATACGCAACTCCTTTTTCGGCTAAATTGTTATTTGAAAGGGCATACTTTTTCTTCATATTTATCCCCTCTTCCTCAAGGATTTTGTCTGTTTCAAACAAATAAAGCGTTTCCTCATATTGAGGGTTATTATCAAGAAATATAGACAAATCCTGTCTGCCAAATGCTTCCATCTCTTTGTTTTTACGAATTGCCTCATCCATTTTTGTATTGGCAATTATTGAAACATTTGTTTTGTCTTTTGGTTTTGAATCCTTTATTACGGAAGAATATGCGACCTTGTAATTATCACAGATTTCTTCAATACCTATCTCACGATTTTGTTTTATGTATGATTTTGCTACGTTCAAATGGCGTTTTTTAGCTGCCATTGCTTCCTTAAATTCTTCTTTTGAAACTTCATTTGCGTGTAATGCAGCAACAGCCTTAACTGCCGTAACCTTACCGACAAATTCCTCGTTATCAGCCCTAAATACCCAAGCCTCTTTGTAGTTTTGAACATCCCTACGGAGATAAACTTTCAGGCCTGTTTTTGACATCATCCAGTCAGCCCAGTAAGTAATACCGAATTCGCTGTCTTTGATGCCGTTTCTTCCGATAGTAAAGTTCTTTGATGTTCTCATACAGAACAGTTTTAATGCATCACGTGAGGTTGTAATCTTACCCTCAAATTCCATATCAAATAATTCATCAGGAGATAAACCTTGCAGATTTTTACCTCGTGACGGTTTTTTGTTTAAAATATTGATAATGAAATCGTCAAAGATTGTTTTAAATTTTTCAAACGGAATTATTTTCCCGGCTTTGATTTCTTTTGCAAGTTTTTCAGGTCTTTCGACAACATTACCGCCACGATAACCAACAGAATGTTTTGAGATTAATTCTTTAATTTTTAAAAAGTCTCTTTCTATTGGTTTGGTCTGTGCGTTATACGGTAATGCAAAATGCACCTGAACATTTAACTCATCAAGCATAGATGTTGTTCTTGATTTGTTTGTGTCTATTTTTATAACCTGTCTGCCTCCGGCAAAATCTTTACAACGATAGTCCTTACCATTATCTATAATTACATCTTCAGGTAAACCAAAGGCTTCCGCTGCGTAATAGAATGCTTGAAATATTCTATCAGAATTCGGACTACCGCAAGCCAAAAGCCAACCGAGCCATTTGCCTGATTTGTAATCTCGCCAAGCCGTAACCCAAGGAAATACAACATTGCCATCTTTTGTCATACAAGCTACATCAATTTGAGCGTGGTCGGATACCCATACTTTGCCGGATATAATATTTGAATAATCTCTGTCAATATAACATCCATATTTGCGATTCCAAGCACTTTGTCCCTTACGAGCTAAATATACACTTTGTTTTGGAATCATTTTGTCTAATTTTCTTTTAAATGATGTGTGGCTTGGAAATGATTCTCTGCTACAGCCTAAATTTTTAATTGCATATCCGAGTGTTAGTTCCCAACAGCTTAATAGTGACGGAGAACCTTCAACTAAATACAAGCTCTTGAAATAATCAAATAATTCATCCGATACGGTTGATTTATCTGCCCTTGAACCATATCTTGCTAATAATCCCTCAATACCATCACTTTTGTATCGTTTACGCATTTTAATTACAGAAGGATACGAGGTTCTATATTCAGGATTTTGGATATTCCAGTTTAATATAAATCGTTCAAGAGCATTTCCCTTTAGATATTTTGATTCTTTGATTATTCTTATATATTTATCAGCTTGCAGTTTAGCCCATTGAGGTGCATTTGTATAGCTTTCAGATTCTATATCTTGGTCTTTAGATAAATTTTGTTCTTTTAATTCTTCAGGTAATGAATCAACATGAATGTAGTAAGTAAGACGTTTCCCAACTTTTATAATTTTATGGATATATTCTCCGCATCGACAACGGTCTTTCAATGTTTTAGGCTTGATTAATAAAATATTACAAGCCTCATCTTCTGAAAGCCATTCTTTTGAGTTGTTAATAATAGGATTATAGTTCAGCATCTATTACTTCGTAGTCCTTTATTTTAATACCCAACAAACGTTCTATGACAAAAATATCAATTTCCAGTCTGTTTTTCTCACCCGTAAAGTGTCTGCTTACAATGCTTTTAGATAGATGTAATTCGTTTTCAATTTCTCTTGACCTAAGATTAATTACAGCAATGATTGTTTTGATAACGAATTGTTTTTTGCATAAATTACAAATTTCCATAATACTCAATTCCTCTCTTGTATATAGTTAAGCGACCTATATTCAAGTAATGGTTTTTATTTGAAATATTTGAACCAGATGTTTGATTGATTTTTTGCACAGCAGAATTTCCCCCTGTAAAAGAGGTATTTTTGGGTGTAAAAACATCTACCTGATTATCTTAATTATATTAAATGCAAGAGTATTTAAAAGCCTTGTGCAAAGTGCTTTTGAGAATATTCTCACAGCAAATGCACTAATATCGTTTTTTTAATTTTGCAAAAAACATTATTTTTTTATGTCGATATTAACTAAAAAGAGATTTAAAAAATTAGGGAAAAGTTTATTAAGAAATATTAAGAAATTAAATTATTCTTTAAATCAGAATACAATTCCTCGAAACTTTTTTCTCTTCGCCAAATACTTTCTGCCAATCTTTGATACAAATAAACTTCATTCTGATTATGACTTTCAATTCTTGCTAGATAACAATATATTTTTTTAAATTCTTGCTCTTCTTCCTTTGTAAAATTGTTCTCTCGTTTTGCTTGTAGAGGTTTCTTTGTTACAAAAATTTTGTTATTGTAGTTATAGAAATACGCATATTTCTCAAAAAACTTTCTGAACCTGAATTTTTGTGGATTTTTACAGTAATGGTTAACTAACTCATTTAATTGTCTTTCATAAATCAAATTCCGAAATATCTTGTAGAAATCGCAAATACAACTATCTCCGACACCCGTTAAATATGAAACTTTTATTGTTGGTAATTCTGCACAAAAACTTCTCATTATTAAATCAACAGTTTTGGGAGAATGATACATGAACATCAGTTTTAAATTTTTAGATTCTATTCCGTTTTTAGTTGGTAATTCTTCTATCACAGAATAAATTCCGTCTTTTTCTTGGATTTTGTTTTCGTTGATTAAAAACAGTAAAATCACTTCTAAAACATTAGGTTCAATATCCATCAATTGTGTAAGGTCGTTAAGCGTACAATTTTTCAATCTTTTGCACAGTTTTAATATTTTGTCTTTCATTTAAAATCCCTTTCAAGATATATTCGTCTAACTCTTTTAAATCGTTTGTTTCCGATAATTTTTCAAGCCGTTCTATTAATTTAATCAACTGTCGGAATTGATTTGTTCGTGTTGCAAGGTATGTTACGGCATCGGGTGTAAAATTTAATTCGGTTAATTGCTCCAATATTTCTCTAATATCTTCCTGATTAAAATGTTCAAATTTTAATTTCTGATAAATCCTATCCTCAAAGTGTTTAAACCTTGCAATTTTTTTATCCATCATACCCATTCCGACAAGCACTATCGGAGTGCCACTATTGTCTTGAATATCTCGTAAAATTTCAATCACATTTTTATTCCCTATAAGATAGTCTGCTTCGTCAACAATAATTATTTTCGGCTCTTGCTTTAAATGCTTTAAAATCAAACTGTAATTTTCTTGCATCAGATAAAAAGGTCGTTCTCCGAGTTCTTCAACAATTCCTTTTAACAATCCGTTTTGGGTAATCTCATTGTTTGCTCGGATATATACGGCATCATTCCTTACCGCCCACCACATTATGGAATGTGTTTTACCCAAGCCATGTTCGCCATACACTAATGCCAACTTCGGAATGTTTGGCGGAAGTTTTTGCAACTTATCCATTAAAGTTACAAAGTTTTTCACATTTTTTGTTTTTACAAATACGTTTTTCATAATTTAATCTCCATACATATTTATATATTCATCACTTTTCACTTAAATCATCATGGCATCAACTCAAAGCAACAACAACG
>OGOP01000369.1_pt1 | contig 42859 bp, 66 predicted proteins | sample 1552591 | NCBI WGS metagenome assembly OGOP01 (sample SAMEA2580120, study PRJEB22360) | human gut metagenome | biome: human gut; feature: human-associated habitat; material: faeces | place: Denmark | collected 2008/2010 | reverse complement strand
AATTAGAATAATGAAAATGAAATGAAGGAAATCCTTGCAAAATCGCTGAAAACGTTGATTTTAATAGGGTTTCCGGCATTTCGATAATGATATTTCGGTTGTTTTAGAAAGATTAAAATGGGTTCCGTTAGTCACAGTTAGTCACAAATGGAACTTTTATCTTTTCTATTTCTGTCCGGAGTTCTTCCAGTGTTCTGTGGCCGTACACAGCGTTTGTAACATCTCCGCCAAATGAATGACCGAGCATTCGTTTTCGGTCGTTCTCCCGGACGCCATATTTTTCACACAGTGCAGAAAAGGTGTGCCGGCAGTCGTGTGGCGTGTGCTTCGGATTGCCGACTATTCCTAAACGTTCCAGTGTAGGATAGAACAATGCTTTTCTGTGGTGCTGCTGAGTATACACACATAATTTTCCATCTTGTGTCAGCACTTTCTGTTCAGCAAAATGGTATATAGCAGAATGTATCGGAACAATTCTGTTTTTACCGGCTTTTGTTTTGATGCCGCCTTGAAAGTATTTCTCTTCCAAGTTGGTCGTAAGTTTTAACACTTCACCAATTCTCCAACCAGAATAGCACATAATAAGAATGAGCTGCACTTCTGGATCGTTGGCATTATCCCATAAAGTTTGTAGTTCCTGATCAGAAAATGGCGTTCCATGTTCGGTGTCATTATCAGCATTAACATGGACATATAACGCCTTATTTTCCGTTACAATTTCTGAGTATACGGCATATTTGTACATCTGCTTGAATAGAGTTAAAATAGCCATCTGGCTTTGCTTTTTCAGCTTGCAATCATCAATAACCTTTTGCATATCAGGAGCCTTTAAATCTTCGAATATGCGATTGTGCAGAACAGTACAGTTTGTATAAGCTGTCCGATATGCTTCCTTTGAACTGTATGACAGCTTCGTCCCCTCTGGGAACTTCCACGCATAAAATTGCTTATATACATCTGAGAACGTCAATTTCTTGATTTCCGGGTGCTTATCCTCTACGCTCTTGATTGTATTGTAGTCGGCAATTAAGCGGTTCACAAGGGCATCTATGTCCATTGTAGGAGACACCTCGAGTGTTCGCTCCATGCCGGGTTGATACGTGCCGGCTTTGTATGCTGTCAGGACGGTGAAGCCTTTTATCCAGTCATCTACGTAGCAGATTGCCGGCGGACGTTTTAGTTTACCAGTATCGTCCGGTGCAGCTGGTGGATGCACTGCGAAACAGTTTCTCCGGTTTTTGCCAAGATACCGGATAGAGCCGAAGTTATTCGGCAATTTTGGATATTTCTTTCTTTTCTTCGCCATTTTTATTCCTCTTTTCTTTATGTAGCTGTTTTTAGGTATAAAAATAACAGCCGAACAAATTTTCTGTCTTGTTCGACTGCTCCGAAGATGATACAATATGTTTGCCAGAATATTACATTTCTTCGGAGATGTATAAACGCCGTCTCGGTACGCCAATACCGGGGCGGTTTTTATTTAGCTTTCAGCGTTTTGTACGAGCCTTTCAAGTTCGTCTCTATCCCAGAGAAGTACTTGGTCTTCTTCTGCCAGCTGTTTCGCAGAACGGGTAAAATACCTATTTGTCAGAACTGCTGCAACATGGCAATGATAAAACGTCTTTCCGGCAAATGCTTCCTGCACTGCTTTGTTTCCGATATTATTCGAATAGCACTTGCACTGTATTCCATATCGGATTCCGGCTTTCTCTGCCAGTATATCAATCCCCTGATCACCACTTCCCTGTGTGACTTCTACATTATAAAAGCCATCATTACGAAGCAGATCAGCGCAATAGTACTCGAAATCGTGTCCCTCCATTGTGTCATAAACCGGAAGTTGTGGCTCTAGTACCGTGGGCGGATCAGGTATAACTTCTGGTGTCCAAGTAGGAGCAGGAGTGTAGTTATCATGGCTGTATGATGGTGGAATAATTGGTTCAACGTCGCCAGAGTCAGTAGAATGTGTCCTGATAATGCTTGAAAAAGTGCCGAATATAGTAGAAATAATGGTACACGCAACAGCTATTAATATAGCACCGGGCACAAACATGACTATTCCCGCAAAGATTCCTGAACCTATTTCAACAGCATCCCGAGTGCTGCTATTTGCTAAACCAGTTACAGTAATAAGTGTCATAAATACAAGCCATAGGAATGTAAGAAATGCTGAAATTTTGTGTTTTTTATAAAAGTCAAGTACGTGTTTCATATAGTCCTCTTAAAGTTTTACTTCGAATACCCGTCCACATTTCTTGCATCTGAATGTTTGTTTGCCCTTTGACTTTGTGTTGACAAGAGTAAAAGGATGCAGCGGATTTAAGTTAAGGGTTGTTTTCTGGTTGCCCGACAGATATTCAACGTCAGTACTGCCACATCCAAAACGTGGGCATTTGATTTTCTTGGCCATATTGTTATTCCTCCGTTTGATTATTCTTGCGTATCTTCACTGTACACGGTGAAAGAATCATTGAAGCTTTCCCAGTCAGCCTTATTTTCTGCATAAGTTGATACAGTCTCTTCGCCAGTTGAGGAGTCTTTGACTGTGACTTTATAATCAACATCTTTTTCCTCTACCCCGTTTACCTGCTGATATACCGGAGCTGTAAACAGTGCGATGTATCCAATGAAGAGTTCAGATTGCGCTATATTAGTAGTAGCAAGATCAATTTCAAACTCAGTCATATCATTATTGTATGTGATGTCCTCAACGTTTGGATAATTAGTATCGTCATCCAGGATATCTTTGATATAATCATCAAAGTTGGATTTTACGGCCTTTTTCCATTCTTTTTGCTGCTTCTTTGTGAGAGTGTAGGTGGTAGAGCCATCCTCATTGACAACAGTTTCCTTTGCTTCTGGTACTGATGAAGTATCATCATCTTCTTCGAACCCGTAGTTTGGGACAGTAACAGCAACATCCTTCCCGCCTGCCAGAACCGGAACAGAAGAAGTCAAAGTAAATGTAGCAGTCAGGAACATTGCGACAGCCTTTTTCTTATTCATAGAATCGTTCCTCCTAATAGCTTTATTCGCCGCACTTCGCACTTTTCATGCGGATTATGTATTTTGTACCGCTGATTTTGCAATATTATGTAAAGTACGGTTATTCGTGGTATTTTTATTTTATCATTTTAAGAGCATATTGTAAAGATTTAGAACGAAATAGAGTGATTTAGATGAAAAAGAAATGCTTTTTTCTATAAAATAGTGAGAGTTTATGTATATCATTGGCAGTTGCCAAGAGTCGGGATAAGTGGTATAATAGCAAAAGCGAACTAATGTTCGGTTCTATTTCCCACAAGCCGGACATATACTGTAGTGTAGGTGGTAGTTGTGACAGGGAGGGTTATTTATGGATTATAAGAAGGAAATTATTGAAATGATAGAAAATACTGAGAACGAGGGTAAATTGAAATTTATCTATATGGTTCTTATTAAGTACCTGAAATCAAAGAAGCAAGGGGATTAACCCTTGCTCTTTTTGTTTAGCGATGAAACTATTTGTTTTATTGCTTTCTTATCTTCTTTATCGAGCGCCCTATATTCCTCGATAAAATCTAAGATGTCAGGTTCCGACATAAGGTTTCCAATTATAACTGCATAATCGTCATCGCTTTTAGAACCCATGAGGTATGTCGGTGTTACTTCCAAAGCGCCACATAGAAGCTCAATGGTGTCCATATCTAGTTTGCACTTATCTTTTCCCCAGTCGCTAATTGAATTATGCTTTGCATTGATTTTTTCTGCAAGTTGCTTCTGAGTCAGCTTCTTTGCCGTTCTGGCTTGCTTGATTTTCTCGCCAAATGTCATTATCGGTTCCTCCTTTCATGATTAATAATAATATAGAAATTTCGAACTGTCAATAAAATAATTTCGATTTTCTCGAAATTTCTTCTTGACATTCGGATAGTTCGAAGTTATACTGTAATTGTTCGATGAGAACGAAATTCAAACAGAAAGGAGAAATGAAAATGTGCGTTGGTAAAAAAATTAAGTCATACCTTGAGAACAACGGCATAACACAGACATTTGTCGCCAATAAAACTGGCATTCCTGTTCAGAAACTCAATCTTTCTCTCAATGGAAATCGCAGATTAGATTTCGATGAATACGAATTAATTTGCGGGGCGTTATCTGTTGGGACTGACAAGTTTCTTGAACCGAAAATTCCAGAGCAGAAAGGAGAATAAATGGACGCATTACAGATTTTTAATTCAGGAGAGTTCGGAGAAATTCGAACAATAGAAATTGACGGGAAACCGTATTTTGTTGGAGCTGACGTTGCGAAAGCACTTGGTTACAAGGACACGGTTAATGCACTTAAACAGCATTGCCGTGGGGTGGTAAAACACCACCTCACAGATTCTCTCGGCAGGAATCAGGAAGCAAGTTTCATAACAGAGGGAGATTTGTACCGCTTGATTATGAAATCGAAACTTCCATCAGCAGAGAAATTCGAATCATGGGTTATGGATGAAGTTCTTCCGACAATCAGAAAGACAGGCTCATACCGGAAACCACTGACGACAGTTGAACAGATACAGGTTATTGCGACAGGATTCTTAGATCACGAAGAACGGCTTAACAGACTTGAAAACACCATGACTATTGACTATGCACAGCAGGAAGCTATTAGGGACTTAGTGTCAAGTGTCGTAATTGCTCACCTTGGCAGGAAAGAGTCAAATGCTTACAAGGAAATTGGCAAGAAAGTATTTGCTGAATGCAACAGGGATATAAAGACTTACTTCACAGTAAATGCCCGCAATAACATTCCTAAGCTGAGATTTGAAGAATCTATGGAATATGTCAGAAATTGGCATCCATGCACCAATACAGTAATGATGATACGTGACTGTAACGCTCAAATGAGTATCAGTTAGAAAAGAGGTTTATATGAGTGCAGTTGATAATTACATAGAGCAGAATGCACAGGTTCATCAGTTCGCCGCAGAGGTTGCGAGAATCATATCAGGCATTCCACAGATGCCGGAGTTCTCGTCAGAGAATATGACCGTAGCCGACGCGAGCCAACTGATCGGACTTCCTACTACAGCAATCCGGGCAGGGATTGTGTACGGATGGCTGCCGATTGGCGTGGCTGTGCAGAATAACAAGCCAGCAAAAAGCCTTTCCGGTGGCCGAATCACATACATCATAAGCCCTAGGAAAGTCTATGAAGTGACTGGTCATGTCTGGAAAGGCAAGGCTGCTCTTAATAAGTGAGTGCCCCGGAGGGAGCTGAGACCTCCACCCCGGAGCTTTGCACCCACTAAAGTACCTTAGTGGATAGATACATTATAGTTCTCTATCTGCTAATTGTAAAGACAAATAAGAAAAAATAAGGAGAAATTAGCTAGATATGAGTGAAATTAAAAACGAAAGCCAGCTTACATGGGCTGACATCGAAGTAGCACTTGCGACTGAAATTGTCGAAGAAAGCAAAAAAAAGTCAAAAAGATGGTTCACGGCATGGATTGTAACAGCCGCCGCACTGGTAGCGAGCAACCTTGCGTGGATTGCAGGAGAAATGAAATGAAAGAGTATATGCTAATTGCTGTTTGTATGCTTGCCGGGAAATATGTGGATGTACCTATCTGGCTAAACATCTTTTTCGGTATCTCGGCAGCATGGGCGGTGCGCCAGATGAAAGCAGACTGGCAGTAGGAAATAAGGAGGATAAGAAGATGTTCGAGAAAGAGATTGACGAAATTTATGAACTTTGTAAAAGAGTCGTGAATGAAGTCCCGACAGCAAGTGTCACGTTTAATTATTCAATTTATGGCATGAACGTATGTGGACTCAAAAGAAAGGAAGATATTGATCTTCCTGAAGACAAATTTAAATGGGATTTATATCAGGATGTATCTTTTGATCCATTTTTCGAGAAAGAAAGTCGTGAAAAGCTCAATAAAATCAAAGCATTCTTGCTGGAACTTCTGATAGATGGGAAGTGCCCAAATGAGTAAGCAGATAGCAATTATGAAGCTTCTTCCCAGTCTGGAGATAGCAGGATGTATTAATGAACTGCTCAGAGAGCTTCAATCCAGAGGTGATTACATTCTGGATTATGAAAACTGCGACATGTCTCTGGATCATGTGGAATACCACAAAGCCGAGGATATCGATGGAGAGAAGTTCGGAGATGCTTCAGACAACCTATACTGCTTTTTCAAGGCGGTGTGAACATGGATGAGAGAATTAATGAGGTTCTGAGATTGATTGATATACAGCTTGCCACAGTCCCAGATAACCCTATTGAAGAATCATACAAGGCAAGAACATTAGCGGGCTACGTACAGGCCTTAAATGGGCTTTTAACGGCTCAGAAATCGTATAAGGAGGAACAGAAATGACTGAATTTGAAATCCATATACCGGCACGTAAAAAGGCAGTAGTGTCAGAACGAGACATGGCAGTAAAAGTGACCGGGGAAGCGCATAATGCGCTGACAGAAATTTACAATGAGAGTACTTTATCAATGCGTCAGATCGCAAGTCTTCTGATTGTAGAAGGCAGCAAACATATCGTATACGACAAAGCGGAGGTGTGAGTTATGGCAAACTTAATTGGAATCATGGGTGAACCCGGAAGCGGTAAAAGTACATCCCTTCGCAATCTCAATCCAGAAGAAACTTATTACTGTGATTGTGACGGAAAAGGACTTAACTGGAAAGGCTGGCGAGATCAGTATTCCGCTGATAAGAACAATTATGTAAAGACTAGTTTCCCGCAGACTATCATTAAATATCTTTTGAACATCGCAGAAAAAGCGCCGCATATCCATTATTTCGTTGTTGATACCGTAAATAATCTTATGGTGTCAGACGAAATGAGAAGGTGCAAAGAGAAAGGGTTAACTATTTAGTCATGCTCTTTTAAAACCCTGTGAATTGCTGGAAACTCCTTAAAGCCATAATCACCAAAGTGTAACAGCATTATGGATTGGACAATCAGCAGGCAAGCCTTTATAGGAAGCTTCAGAGACTATCGAAAGCAAAGACACAACTTTAGTTAGTAGAGTAGGGTATTTACCCGAAGCGCAGGGGTTACATTTTACTCTTAGGAGGTTTAAATGAATAGGAAAAACTTAAAGGAATATCGAATATGGAAAGCAATGAAATCAAGATGCAGTTCTAAATGTTATAAAGATTCCTATTATCAAAAAGAAGGAATAAAAGTTTGTGAGGAATGGGAAAACAGCTTCGAGCAATTTCTGGAAGATATGGGGAAAATTCCGGGAGATGATTATAGCATTGAAAGGATTGATATAAGAAAAGATTATTGTCCGGAAAATTGCAAATGGATTCCGATGCGAGATCAACCCATAAACAGACGCAATACATTATGGTATGCACATAATGGAGAAACCCTTACATTGAAGGAATGGTCTAGAAGATTAGGAATCAATTATGATACATTGCGCGCCCGTGTTGTAAGAAGAAATATTCCTTTTGAAATTGCTATCAATGAAAGTAATTTTGATAAAACTGTTGAAATAGATGGTGAACGTCACACAGTAACAGAATGGTGCAGGATAAAAAAGATAAATTCCGGTGATGTATTTTCTAGAATAAACAGGGGATGGTCAAAAGTTGATGCAATTTTAGTTCCTATAAAATGTAATAAGATATAGTCCAATCATAAGCGAAAGCTTATGTATTAAAGATGACAAGTGGATGGACCTTGCCTCGAGCATCTGGGATCTGGTGGATATTCCGTCGAAGCTCAGAGACGATTTGACAGTGATCCTGTTGTTTCACACACAAACAGAAATGACTGACGCGGGTTATGAGTTTACCAGAATCAAAACCAATGGAAGAAAGACTGAGAAAAACAATATCGACAGTAAATTCAACTGGTTGCTCAGATCAATGAAACAAGAGAATACCTATTGTTTTTCAACCACTTCTCATAACGACACTGCAAGAACGCCACTGGGAGCATTTGAAGAGGAATATATTCCGAATGATATTACGAAGGTCATTGAAGTTATGAAGGAGTTTTGATGAGAGAACAAAACTGGTATGTATTTTTAATAGGCCGGTACGCCTATCGGATAAGATGTGAATCGCATTATATCCATCAATTATACCATGATAAAGCAATTCGTGAGTATAGGAAATGTGCAAGTAAAGAAGAAGCCATTTCTATGTGCTATGACTATAACAAATATTTTAAAAGGAGATAAAAAACATGGCAATTAAAAGATTTGGAGATTATGAAAAAACACAGGCTTATGGAGATTATGATGTACTTCCAAAAGGTGGTTACGTTGTAAAGATTCTTGGAGCCGAAGTTTGTAGTAATAGTGTAGGCCAGTATGTAAAAATCAGCTGCGATATTGCAGAAGGCGAATATGCAGGCTTTTACGCAAAAGAATATAAGACTCAGCAGAATGAGGATAAGAAATGGCACTGCAATTATCTTCTGAATATCCCGAATGATGACGGATCAGAGAAAGATAACTGGACAAAGAGACGTTTTAAAACATTTACAGAAGCTCTTGAAGAATCTAATCCGGGATACCATTTTGACTGGGATGAGCAGAAATTCAAAGGCAAAATTGCCGGCGGTCTTTTTAATGAAAGAGAATATGAAAAGAATGACGGAAGCATTGGAAAAGCTACCAATTTGGCAGCCTTCTGTAAAGTCGATAAAATTCGCTCCGGTGATTATAGGCTTCCAAAGGATAGGCTTTTAAGCAGCAATAATTCTTCGCACGCTAATTCAGATGGGTTCATGAGTATTCCAGATGGAACCGATGAGGAGATGCCATTCAACTAATGGATATTTTTGATCAAAAAGAAGTCTTAAAGTCTTTCCAGATTCTTGTTGATTCCAGGGAGCAAGCGACTGAACGAGCGGAGAAGCGGTATAATTCCTTTTCCGCTCCATATAGTCGAGCAACATTGGATTATGGTGATTACACCTACAATGCAATATTGCCAGATGGTAGTTCACTTTTTGACACATGTAAAACCATTAAACCATTCTGCGTGGTAGAACGGAAAATGAATTTAGATGAATTAGCTGCGTGTTTTACCAGAGGACGCGAGAGATTCAAAAGAGAGTTTGAACGGGCATTAGATCAGAAGTGCAGGATTTATCTTATTTGTGAAAATTCGAGCTGGGAAAACCTTCTAAACAGTAAATATCGAAGCAAATTCAACTCCAATGCGTTTTTAGCTTCCAGCGTTGCATGGATGGTCCGATACAACATGAATGTGGTTTTTTGCAAGGAAGAAACATCTGGAAGACTGATAAAAGAAATTTTATACAGGGATTTAAAAGAAAGACTTGAAAGGGGTGAGTTTGATGGATAAAAGCTTGTATGTTTATGTAAAATTAATAGATGCAGGATTCAGTACAGAAATATTCAATAATGGAAAGCAATTTAATGTACGTGATAAAAACGGCATAATTCAGAGCTTTTATACTTCTGGAACAATCGTTGCTCACGATGCAAATAATAAGATATATTCCATTCGAAAAAAGATGGTAGTAGATTTCATTAATCTTTTAAACAATCCAGAAATATTAAATCAGTTTATAGGAGTTTGTGATGAATGAATATCCGAGTATGTATGATGCAGCTATCGAATATGCTAAAAAAGGATTTGCTGTCTTCCCGTTAAAATACCGCGATAAAGTTCCGCTTACCAGAAATGGATGTAAAGATGCAACTACGGACGCGGCTCAGATAAAAGCTTGGTGGCAGAAATACCCAAATGCAAACATAGGTCTTGCGACTGGTTCAGTTAGCCAGAACGTTTTTGTAATTGATTTGGATATTGATGAAGATCGCGGAATAGATGGATATCATTCACTTGAAGACTGGCAACGCGAACACGGTGATTTCCCAGAAACATGGACGGCTATCACGGGCCGCGGTGGATATCATTTGTACTATCGCGGAAATGGCAGAATAAAGAACCGAGCCGGAATTATTGATGGTGTAGATATTCGCGGAAATGGCGGGTATGTAGTAGCTCCCCCATCAATACATAAGAACGGAAATCGGTACGAGTGGGAATATTCACCGGATGAATTTGAAATCGCAAAGGCTGACAACAATGTAGAATACTTCTTGAATCATGACGATCAGAAACAGGGCACAGCTTTTACTATGCCGAATATTGTGGCAGCAGGGCAAAGAAATCAAATGCTTTTTCGTTTTGCATGTATGATGCAGGCGAAGGGGGCGTCGGATCAATCAGTGTTCGCAGCCACCATGGCTGAGAATGAAAGTTCCTGTTCACCTCCATTGTCTGAGCAGGAAGTCAAAGTCATTGTATCAAGCGCGACTAGATATGATAAAGGAAAGCCTATTTATATTGACTCAGAGGGGGTTGCAACGCAAGGATGGAGGGAGCCGGAGTTTGATTTTACAGAAAAAGGAACAATGATTCAGAGCATTAAGAACATGTGTGAAGCCATTGAGTATGACCCTGATTTGTATGGACATATTAAATATAACGAGTTATCATACGCGCCCTTTGTTTGCGGAAGCCTCCCGTGGGAACATGTAAACATGTACAGGGAATGGAGTAACAGTGATGACAGCAATTTGAAATCGTACATTGAATCAAAATACGGGCTAAAGAGCCTGGAGAAGATCATGGAAGCACTTAATATCGTGGCAAATAGAAACAGATTCAACCCTGTTGTTGATATGCTTACTGACATTCATAAGAATAAGTGGAATAAAAAGACAGGATATATCATCAAATTGCTTCCAGAATATCTGGGAGTGGAAGACACAGAATATTCCAGGGAGTGTATGAAACTGTTTATGTTAGGTGCAATCAGCAGGGCGTTCCATCCGGGATGTAAGTTTGATTACATGCCAGTGCTGTACGGTTCACAGGGAATTGGGAAATCTACCTTTCTGAGACTCTTATCTCTCAATAACGCGTGGTATAATGACAACTTTAACACAGTTGAGGGTGATAAGGCTCCAGAGAAGCTGCGCGGTATGTGGATGGTGGAACTGGCAGAACTACTGGCTACTAAAAAAGCAAAAGAAGTTGAGAGCATCAAAGCATTTCTAACGTCCACAGTGGACACATATAGGCCTCCATATGGCCGCAGAACGGAGCAGAGACCAAGAGTGTGTGTATTTGCCGGAACAACCAACAATGACCGTTTTCTGACTGATAGAACAGGCAATAGACGATTCCTTCCGATAGTCACAAGAAAGGAACACGTCCTGAAATCCATGTTTGATGATCCACAAGCCGTAGCATCCGACTTTACAAATGCTTGGGGAGAGGCAATGGAACTTTTCGAAAAGGCCGATAGAACGCCTAAATTAATTCTTCCGAAGAATTTGCAGCAATATATAGAGGATAAACAGGAAGAATTTATGGAAGAGGATGTGAGGGTCGGAATTATTCAAGAATGGTTAGACCACACAACGGAGCCACGCGTTTGTGTTGCAATGCTGTATGAGCAGGCGCTGGGCAACGAGGGCCGCAAGCCCACAAGGTTTGAGTCCAATGAAATTCACTCTATTATGCAGAACTGCATTGACGGATGGGAAAGGGAAAATGGTGGGAAACGAGTGAGGTGTGGAAAGTATGGTCCGCAGATATGCTACCAAAAAGTCAGAAAATTAAGTGAATTTGAAAAAATGTGTGAGTGTGAGATACCATTTGAATGATTTTAGTTACGGCTAGTTACACTTAGTTACACTCTGGAAACACCCTCAAACCATTATAAATACTGGATTTTTTACTTAGTGTAACTAATGTAACTAATATTTTACTATAAAGTATATTTTAATAATTATATAAAAAGGTAATTATAGGAAAAATTAAATACTTATGTTACACGTTACACATTCAAGGGAGAAGAAATGGCAAGTGTAAGAAAAGAAGACATTCCAATCATGGCAATGTTTATGCCTAAATTATGGGAATTAATAAAAGAGTTTTATCTGGTTGAACTCACAGATAAATATTCAAAAGCAGCTTATGACCGTTGTATGGAATTGATAGAAATATATTCAGATCCATTAGCAAAAGAATTTGTTTTAGCATTTTGTAAATTTATTGATTCCAAACAAAGGGAGTTGAGAAAAAATGTACAACACGAAAAATAGATACGAACAGGGGCAGGCTCTCAGAAAAGAAATATATGTGTATATCGTCAGCTATATCAAACTGGTTGGATATGCACCGTCAGTTACAGAAATTTCTGAAAGGGTGGATGCCGGGAGAGCTACAGTCTGGAAACATATCAATAATCTGGTTGATGATGGTTTGCTTAAGACGAACCACCCCAGTACCGACAGGGCATATACTCCGGTTGGGTACGGAATAAGGAAGATAAGCAAGGAGACGAGATGAAACTTTATGACATTGTTGCAGCAAACGGTGAATTTGTAGAGTCTTTGACGCAAAGAGAAATCATGAATAAATTCGGACTTACAAAATGCAGATTCCGCACATTCTTGGATAACAGCTATCTGATTGACGGAAAATATTGGATAGATGACTCCGCTGAAGATATGCAGGTGACTAGAAACGGATGTCAGAAGATGTTGAAACAGTTTGATGCTTTAACAGAAAATATAAGGAGGGTTGCTGGATGGGAAGCCTAAAAATCAAACAGAAAAAGAAAGCATTCATTCCATACACGAATCAGCAGGCTCATATGTTCGCGCAGTCTATTCAGAACTGTCAGAAGGAACTTAAGGAAATGGAAAAGAAAGCCTATGAAGATGGGTTTACCGTTGGTGAGGATTGGAGTAATACGATCAACACTGTCACTACCATGATGGCTCTGAGACACTTATATGGCTTTTCTACGAAACGATTGCTTAATGTGATAAGAACTGCCAATGGGTACGTTGAAATGGCAAATAGGGGCGAAATGAGCGTTCTGAGCATGATGCAGGACATTGAAGAGAACACAGATGTAAGATTCGATGAGATGAATAAGAACCTGGTTAAAAAGATGGGAGTATAAAATCATGTAATAACTGCACAATAGCGCGTCAGTTACTTACATGGGGAAAGTGAGGATAGCAATGAATATTGATAAAGCAAAATTGAAGTTAGGAATTTGGTACGAGGATGAAAATGGAAATGTGATTAATCAAAAAGAAGATTTAATGTGTAAAGCACCGGAAAAGGCAAGAACGTATCATTCTTGTTTCCCTTTGCAAATAACGGAAAGCATTTATGCGGTACATAGCAAATCTCAAAAGGAAACGTGCAAACACAAAAGAAAATATTGGAAAAAGGATACGGGCCTGATAAAGGGATTAAAGGGCCATATATGCACCAATTGTGGGTGTAGCCAAACAAGAAAGTGGTGGCAGCCATGGGAAAGAAAATGGGATTATGGAACGGATACTACACCACTTATTGACTTACATACAAGTATTGGAGGTGGAAATCAGGATGTCATAATGGCAATGGTAAACAGCGGAGATTATACACTACAGGAAGCACTCGTTGTTTTTTTCTACGGCCTGCGAAAGATGTATGAATGTGCTTGTGTACAAGTATTTAAATGGAACGGATGGATATGAAGAATATTCAGATGAGTGGAAAAAATGCAATACTGAATGTGATTTTTGCAAGATTAAGGAGGACACAAAATGTTAATCAGAAGTCAGGATAGCGAAATATTGATTAATCTTAATACTTTGGCAGGAATTGAAATTACGAAAGGACCTGTAAAAACAACTATAACATCATACACTACCGGATGTACTTATCTACTCGGAGAATATTCTACCAAAGAAAAAGCCCTTAAAGTACTGGATATGATTCAGGAAACATATGCAGATGCAAAATTAAATGAAATTCTTCTTCCTGATGTCTGCAAATCGGCTAGTGAATCTCAGAGGGGAAAAGATAATACATCAATTGCAAAAACTATTAGAAAAGATTTTATGAAAAAAATGATATTCCAGATGCCAGAGGATAGTGAGGTGGAAGCATGATTACATTCATATTAGGATTCACCCTTGGAACCATATTCGGAGCAACTGGTCTTGTATGCGTAGCGATTATGTACAACAAGCACCACCCAGGCGAATGAAGCAGTTGATATCGTAAAAAGTGGAGGAATTAAATGAGTAGACTAATAGATACAGACGAATTAATTAAATACATCAAAATTTGGGAAATCGGCACAAGTATTAGCTCTGACCAAAAAGAATTTATTGATTGTGTTAATAAACAGCCGACAGCTTTTGATGTGGACAAGGTTGTGGAGCAGTTAGATACATACATAACAAAGCTGGTCGGAAGAAATTCCGCACTATATCAGACAGTTATGCAGATCGTGAAAGGAGGTGGAGTAGAATGAGAGAAATTCTTTTCAAGGCAAAGCGGATTGATAATGGAGAATGGATAGAAGGGAGCCTCATAGATTTGGATATTGACAGCGGATATTACTATATCGTTCAGCCGTATAAACAAGCGAGCACATTGCCAATCGGCTTTTTGATAACAGACGGAATGAAATTGGTTGATCCAAAAACCCTCTGCCAGTTCGCAGGACTTTGTGACAAGAACGGGAAGAGAATCTGGGAGAACGATGTTGTTTGGCTTGTTTATGATGGGAAAGAACGTATCTATCAGATAGTTTGGGATAACTCTGAATTAGATTTTAAAGCGACCAATGGTGAAGAAAATTACGGATCGAATTTTGAATATTTACTATGTTGTGATGAAATTGAAGTGGTTGGAAACATTTTCGACAATAAAGAACTATTACAGGAGGGATACAAATGAGCAGTGCAAGTACAATATTCGGAACAAAAGCATGTATGCGCAAGATATTTTCTTAGACCAGGAAAGTGTTTCAAATACATCGACCAGCGTGGCGAGGATGTCACAGAGCACATCTATGAGGTCATGACATTATATCCGTACTGCGTCCTGTTAAGAGATACCAGGAACGGAGTCAGAACTTGTCCGAGGTACAATACTTTGAGTCTGATGTTGAGAGGAAGTGAAGCATATGAGTAAGTCAATAGTAGTGGTGGATACACCAGAAAATTACTTAGATTGTTAATTCTGTTATGAATTAGATGAAGGTGTTGAAGCATGTTGTTCAATTTCAGATGACAATAAAGACGCAAGCATCATGAAGAAAATTGATTGTGAATATGGATATTGTCAAGGTAAGCCTGATTGGTGCCCACTTATGGACTTGCCAGAAAAAAAAGAGTATATTGTTCCAAATGACAATGTAGAATCACAAAAAGATATTGTTGCGGTTGGTTGGAATGCCTGCTTGAGAGAAATTACAGAAACAAGCGATGAAAACGAGCGATAAAAAGTAAGCGATAAGAGGTGAACGAACATGTGGTTTCTGTGTCAAGAACCGTGTAAAACATTAGATCAGGCACGGAAAAGAGCAATGGAGATTGGACGAGAGAATTTTGATTCAATCCATAAAGAGTGTTACGGATTATTTTTTAAAAGAACAGTATATGTGGTTCTCTGGTGGAGATAGATTGAGAAAGAAGAGGTGAAATAAATGATTAATTTAACAGGAAAAAGCGTGTTTGTAAAAACACAGGAAGAATATTTGAATATTCTGAAAATAGCAAAGTTTCAGGGATTCATATGGGTGAGAGAAAACCATTTAAACCCTATCGAAATTCCGTTTCCAAACATATTAAATTTTTGCGACAGTAAGATCGTTACTTACAGCTATACCGAAAAGATATTGTATGAAGCATCTGAAATCGTCAAATATGAAGAAAGACTCAAGGACGCAGTGAACCTTGTCAGAACATTCACTAAAAGCCCAGACAGAACAGCGTTGACAGACTCATTTATTAAGTCTTTGAAGCTACTTGCAGATACCGTAGAAAGTCAGATGGAAGAGGTGAAGTAGATAGAGAGATTAACAGAAAGATATATTCCAAATGATGAAAAGAATGGAATTTCAGGGATAAAAGTATTTGAATCTGAGAATAAAATACCTCTTGTTAAAGTATTAAGCGGAGAATATTTATATCCTGCAATTGAAAAGCTTGCTATCTATGAAGACTTAGAAGAACAGGGCTTGCTTATGAGATTACCAGTTAAAATCGGAGATATGATATGGGATAACGATTTTGGACATCCAGTGTCATATGAAATAAAAGCATTTTCATATGGATTTTGTGACAGCTATGTAGAACCAAACATAGAAGATGAAATTATATTTTATTACGAAAACTATAACGGTTCAATAACAGGAGTTTTTCCAATGAGTGAAATTGGTAAAACAGTATTCCTCACCCGCGAAGAAGCTGAGAAGAAGCTGGAGGAGATGAAGAAGAATGAACAATAGTTATTGGAATTATGAAGACGATAAAAATATAATTTGCCCTTATTGTGGCGAAGAATACAAGCCCTCATACGAAGATACGTATATTGGAGGGAAATCGGTTGATTGTTACACAAAAGATATGAAAACCTACGCTTGTGACAAATGTGGTAAGAAATTCACCATGTATGGCTGTCCGGTAAGATGGAAATATCACACCGAAACCATTGACGGAGAAGCAACAGATGAAGAAGTAGAAAAAATTTGCAAGATAGAGATGAATAAATGTTGTGCTAGTCAAGACGGTATATGTAGAAACGTTATCCTATTTGGAACTAAATGTGACGGGTACAAAGAAAGATGTAAACTGAGACCAACTTATAGTGCTCTTGAACGAACAGTGAAAAATTATCAACATAGTTTAAGAAAAATGTTTGGAATGGAGGAGTGATAACTATGTCAGATAAACCTATACCAGATATAACGCCAAATCTTGCTATATCAGCATACCACGTACTACAGCAATATTGTACTGGACAGCCAGTGAATTGTAAAGGTTGCGGATTCTACGAACACTGTCCAGAATGTTTTCAAGGTATACCATGTGACTGGAACTTAAATGAAGAGGGTGAAATAAATGAAGCTGAGAAAGGCGACACTGATTGACTACGGAGTACCGCCGGATGATATACCGACATTACAAAGCCACTTGCGGAATCTTAGCGAAAGAGATAAATACAATCTGTTGCAGGTATCTATCAAATATGCACCCGGCATCGAATCACAAATCTATGACAGTATCGTGAACGGTATCGGCTATCGGACGATGGAGAAGATCAGGACGGTTCCTGCAACAGAAAACGACTTCTACGGATACAAACGCAAGGTCATGGCGAAATATTATCATTTGGCCAAGCTAATTGGTAGACTTTAAAAAACTTAAAAAATTATAAAAGTGGTAGAGAGCTAAATCTCCCCAGTGTGGTATTATATTTGTATATAACTGCTATACTGGGGATTTTTTTGAATTGAGGTGATGATATGGCGAACTTAAAAGCAGTTACAAGAAAACTCCAAAAAGCTATATTGTCCACCGGACTAATCATAAAAATCGGAACTTCACAATTTTATAGCCACGAGCAGGAGCGATTGATAACAGTAACAATTATATCAACGCCGGTATTCAGACCAACGAAACATGGAAACTGGAAAGATTGTGATTATGAAATATTACGAACTGCATCCCAGTATGATGTGGTCATGTGCCTAAAAGAAATATGGGAGGCGGTCAGAAAATGAGGATAGACAGAGGTGATTAGATGGACTTAACGCCTAAGCAGAAAGCGTTTGCAGATGAATATATAAAGAATGGCGGAAATGCATCTAGTGCCGCAAGAAAAGCTGGATACTCTAATGGAATCATTAGAAACGCGACAAAAAAACTGTTGGAAAAAGATTGCATTTCTACATATATAGCCGAAAAGCAGTCTCTCATTGAAAAGCAAAAAGGCACTGACATTATGTCTCTGGCAGAAATTCAGCAACGTCGTTCCATGATCGCAAGGGGTGAGCTGACTGATTCATTCGGATTTGCTCCGGACTTCTCCGATCAGCTTAAATCCATGAATGATCTGGAAAAAACGCTTGCAATAAAAGAAGCCAGAGAAGAAAAGCAGAAAGCAGAAGAAAAAGCCAGATTACAAAGTGAATATCATATTGATCTGGATATTGTCCCGGACGTATTTCATAAAATGATTAGAGATATTCGGAAAAAGAAACATAGCGAATACATTCTTCCTGGCGGACGTGGTTCCATGAAGTCCTCGACTATATCTCTGATTATACCGGAGCTGCTGAAGAACAATCCGAACATGCACGCTCTGATTCTGCGAAAAGTCGGAAACACCATCAAAGATTCAGTTTATGCTCAGATGAAATGGGGTATTGATAAATTAAATCTAAATGAAGAATTTACATGCAAGGTATCTCCTATGGAGATTACGTATAAACCCACTGGACAGAAGATTTACTTTCGTGGTGCTGACGATCCATTAAAGATTAAGTCTATCAAGCCAGAGTTTGGATATATAGGCATTGTCTGGTTCGAGGAACTTGACCAATTCGCCGGACCGGAAGAAATCCGTAATATTCAGCAGTCTGCTATTCGAGGTGGAAACGAAGCGTATAAATTCAAGTCGTTCAACCCGCCTAGGAGTAAGAATAACTGGGCGAATGAATATACAGCAGAAGCAGAAGAAAAAGATGAAAATGTGATGGTTGTGCACAGCACGTACCTCGACTTAGGAATTGAACAGGAGTGGCTTGGTGATGTATTTCTTGCGGATGCCGAACATCTGAAAGAAGTAAATCCAGATGCTTACGAAAATGAGTATCTAGGAAAAGCCAACGGAAATGGTGGAAATATCTTTGAGTATATCGAAGAAAGAACTATCACAGACGAAGAGATCAGCCATTTTGATAGAATTTATCAGGGGGTTGACTGGGGCTGGTACCCGGATAAATATGCTTTTTCCAGAATCTATTATGATTCAGCTAGGGAAACAATCTATTTCATTGACGAGATTTACGAAAACAAAAAATCAAATGAATGGACTGCGAATGAAATCAAGCAAAGACAGTATGACGATTACGAAATTACTTGCGATTCTGCCGAGCCTAAATCAATCAATGATTACAGAGATTCAGGACTCCCAGCAAGAGGAGCAATCAAAGGACCGGGAAGCATTGAGTATTCTATGAAGTGGCTGCAAAGAAGAAAGCTCGTGTTTGATCCAAAAAGAACGCCAAATGCTTGCAAAGAGTTCAAGAAGTACGAATACGAACGCGACAAAGACGGAAATATTTGCAGTGGATATCCGGATAAGGATAATCATTTAATAGATTCTGTCCGGTATGGCTCAGAATCATTGTGGAGAAGAAGGGGGTACAGTGCATAATGAGTAGAATAGGAACAGAATTACCGAAAGAGTATTCGGACAGATTTGACAAATTACGCCAGAATCGAGTAGAGGTCAGCTTTTACAAATATGGCACAGCAGCAGACAACTTTGGAATGAAATTAGTAGATGCACTTGAATCACACGATATGTGTATTAAAAAATATAAAGAAACTGGAAATACAGAATATCTTTGCGATGCAGCAAATTATCTCATGTTTGAGTTTATGTATCCACAGATTCCGAATGCATTTTTCAAAGCAACAGATAGCGGAGAGAGTGCCGGAGTTGCCGGAACGCCAATAAATCAGCTAAAAGAAAAATGGTGACTAAATGGGACTTATAACAACACTAAAAAGGTGGTTTAACATGATATTCAAAAAACAAGCCGAAGAGGATTTCAACATCCAGGCAGCAGAATTTCCAGAGATGGAAGCATTGATTGATAAATGTGCAAACATATATCGAGGCGTTCCATACTGGTTAGATGATAAGAATAATATCAAGACGATTAATTTTGCGAAATCTGTCTGCTCAGAGACAGCCCGGCTCGTAACATTGGCGATCGGCATTCAGATTGATGGTTCTGCAAGAGCTACGTGGCTTCAGGAACAGATTGATAAAGTATATTTCCAGATTCGCCGTTGGGTAGAGTACGGCTGTGCCTATGGAACGGTATTCATCAAGCCGAATGGAGAAGGACTTGACGTATTTACTCCGGCAGATGTGATGATTGTGGATTATGATAATCAGGAAATTAAAGGAATTATTTTCAAGGATTCTTACGCTGTTGGACGGAAATACTATACAAGGCTTGAATATCATAGATTTGTTGAGACTACAATAGATGGCGTGACAACCTATCCATACTACGTTTCAAATAGAGCCTATGTGTCAAAATCTCCTCAGAGCATCGGCGATAAGATTGACCTTAAACAAACTAAATGGGCCGACCTCATGGCAGATACACCGCCGATTCTCAAGGCAAATGGAGAAAAGTTGGATGGACCTCTGTACGGAGTACTGCGGACACCACAGGCAAACAATGTGGACATTAGCACACCACTGGGCTTACCAATTTTTGCCGAAGCTATCGAAGAGTTAAAAGACCTCGACATTGCGTACAGCCGTAATGCCGGAGAGATTTTCGATTCTCAGAAGATAGTTCTGGCAGATGATAGACTACTGATGCCAAGCGGTACACCTGTATCAGCCATGTCACCACAGGGTATGGAGAACAGGCGGAACGAGATGAACTTACCGCACTTTGTCAAGAATGTATTCGGACAGGATGAGAAAGAATTCTATCAAGAGATCAATCCAGTTCTCAATACTGATACCCGTACAAGCGGCATAAATGCCCTTTTAAGCCAGTTAGGGTACAAGATTGGATTCTCTAACGGCTACTTTGTTTTCAATGAATCTAGCGGCATTCAGACGGCTACAGGAGTAGAAGCAGAACAGCAGAGGACAGTCCAGTTCATTAAAGATGTGCGGGACAAACTGGAATCCTGTCTGGACGAAGTTATCTACGCATTGAACGTTTACGCTGACCTGTATGGACTTGCACCGGTCGGAGTTTACGAGGTCAATTATGATTTTGGAGATATCTTGTATGTGCGTGAAAATGACCGTGCGAGATGGTGGCAGTATGTGACTACTGGCAAGGTACCGGCGTGGTTGTATTTCGTGAAGTTCGAGGGAATGACGAAAGATGAGGCGGTATCAATGATAAAAGAAGCAGAAAATACACAATCAAAAGGATTATTTGATGATGAATAAAAAAAGAGGGATTTATTTTCCCTCTGAATTAGATTTTAAATAATCAGATATTAATTTTTCGAGAATTATCAGGAACACATACAGTATCATGTGTGTTAGAGGGGGATGTGAAAAAACCAGAAGCAGCGGCACTTGAAATTATTGTTGATGGTGTCCATAAATATTACATCCCAAACAATCATACCGTAGCAACAGGGATGATTACAAAAATTACATGTTTTGGGCAAAACACGTATTGCGATTTTACAGGTACGTTAAATATTATGCTAAACGCCGGCTCTACCCCTCTCCCCTGGGAACCTTACACTGGTGAGCAGCCGTCTCCGTCTCCTGATTATCCACAGGAGATTGAGAGCATAGGAATGAAGTGGAGTACAGGGGCAAATCTGCTGGATATATCACAGTGGAGCGCATATAAAAAGACATACGGCTTAACAATGACGATTGATGAGGATGGCTATTTTCAATTAGATGGCACTTATAATAATGGCGCAGGTGCTGGGAATATCGGAAACTGTATGTTTAGATTCATGCGGACGAAAGTTGGGACGGTTTTTCCAGATGGTGTCAAATTTGCTGGCGGAATGATGAAAGTAAGTGAAAATGTTTCAAAATTGTATTTTTTGTGTACAGGATTATCAGAAAATACTCCATGCCTAGTTATTTCATTTTCGGCAGTAAATGGTGAAAATATTAAGATCCGATTTCGTCCAATGTTATATGTTGGTGATACCGCACCAGAATGGGAACCATACACAGGAGGCGTACCAAAGCCTTACGGAGATAAGATCGGAGTTGAGGTACGGGGCAAAAATTTGCTTGATCCTGCCTATGTATACGAAAATAACGCATCGAATTATAAAATGTATAAGGACGGCTTTCTACTCAAGAAAGGTGTAACATATACATTATCTTGTTATCCTGTCACCCCAGAAGGGCTATACATCAATGAATGGAACATTGCTAACAATACAGCAATATTGGCAGTAACTTACGGTAAAAATGTCCTGATTTATACGCCGGAGCAAGATAAAAAAGTGTTTTTCGACTATTACTGTTTAAACGGACTCGATCCTGTGACATCAAAACTAATGCTTGAAATAGGAAAAAGCCCTAATCCATCATACGAACCTTACCACGACCCAGAATCCACATCTATCTCCACACCGAATGGCTTACCTGGTATCCCTACATCATCCGGTGGTAATTATACAGATGCGGACGGCCAGAAGTGGGTCTGTGACGAGATTGATCTGGCACGAGGGGTGTATGTGCAGAGAGTAGCATATACGACAGTTGATGGAAATGCAATAAAATTTAAAGAACGTGGCGAATTCTGGAACTTGCCGGATGGTTCAGCACCTGGATGTGGCGACCTGAATACCGCCATCAACAATTTTTTCTCAAAAAACATGTTCGGAACAAATGGAACGTATGGTTTCATCTACACGTTATCAACGAATATGAAAAAGTATTTTAAAACGCCGGACGAACTTAATGAATTCTGCAAAAGCAAATATGACGCCGGAACTCCACTGAAGTTATATTATGCATTAATCACCCCAATCGAAACGCCCCTCACCTCCGACCAACTTGCCGCCTATAAACAACTCCATACCTACAAAGGCACCACCATCATAGATAATGATGCTGGAGCCTATATGAGCGTAAGATACGAAAAAATGAAATAAAGGAGATGATAACATGGTATACTTACCGGATCCCGTAACGAGGGAAGAACAATACTTATATGCTATTGCTAAAAATAATGAAGAAATCCAGAAACAGGCACTTTTAACCCGGTATGTAGCCGCTATGGCTGATGTATATATTCCAGAGGAGGATACAGATGTACAAAATATTACTACAGCTCCAGAAGTTTTATCCACCGGAAACGTGGAGGAAAATGGTGGAACAGGCAAAGGAACGAGGAAAACTTACGGAGGAAGAATACCATCAACTAATTAACTAAAAGGGCTTTAGTTAATTAGTAAAAAACCAAAACATGTACCACGACTTTTGACGAAAGAGGTGATATGCTATACTTAGTCCAGAATATTTACACCGGATAACAGAGGGCAGTGAGCAAATTGCAGAAGAACTGCATCAGTATATCATCTCTGAGATCGTATCGCGGATGATGGCAAGAATCGGCAGAGGTGAGGACTATATTCTGACCAATGCTGATGCGTGGAGAATCAGAACGCTACAGGAATCCGGCGAACTGCTAGAGGACATTCTGGCAGAATTATCCAAATACACCAAACGTGAACAGCAGGAGCTTCTTGAAACGTTTGAAGATGCCGGAATCACTGCAATGAACTATGATGACAAGGTATACAAGGCGGCAGGATTAAGCCCTGTACCGCTCGAGCAGTCTCCGGCAATGATAAGGCTCATGGAGCGGAATATGCTTGCGACTATGGGCGAGTGGAAGAACTTCACAAGAACAACTGCAAGTGCCGCTCAGAGGCTCTATATCGAGCAATGCGACCTTGCATATAATCATGTGATGACTGGGGCGGTTGGGTATACGCAAGCCATCAAAGAAGCAGTCAACAACGTTGTATCAGATGGTGTTACCGTCACATACCCATCTGGCAGAAAAGACACGATTGAAACCGCAGTTGCACGTTCTGTCAGAACTGGCGTGGCTCAGGCATGTGCTGACATTCAGCTAGTAAGAATGAAAGAAATGGGATATGGTTTAGTACTGACATCGGCACATATAGGAAGCCGCCCAAGCCATGAAGTATGGCAAGGACAGGTATTTTCCATAAACTGGGAAAAATTAAAAGAAATTAAGCCGGAGTTTTTTCGGGAACGAGATACACCAGAATACCGTAGAATGCTGGAACAAAAAACAAGCCGATATCCAGATTTTATTGAAAACTGTCATTATGGCGAAGCTGATGGAATATGCGGAGTAAATTGCAGACATCATTTTTCAGTTTGGGTGGAAGGAATGCCAAATCCTTATACAGAACTATCGGCACAGGATAAAGCTGATAAAGGTAAGCAGTACGAAAAGGAGCAGCGACAACGTACTTATGAACGGAGAATCCGCAAAACGAAGTGTGAAGTTCTTGGACTGCAAGCAGGAGTTGATAATGCACCGAATGAAAAGGCGAAATTCGCACTCCAGCAAGACCTTGACCGGAAGTCTTATCTTTTACAGAAACAAAATGCTGCATACAAAGATTACTGCAAACGGAATGGCCTGAGGGAACTGCAAGACCGGCTCATGATCGCCAAGTGGAACCGCCAGAACGCTGCTAAAGCCAGAGGAGCTGCAAAGCGATATAAAACAGCAAAGGGGATTGACTGATGGACAGATGGGAGTATTACAACCCGAATCCTGTTAAGGATAAGAGAACAGGAGACTGCGTTGTCCGGGCAATATGCAAAGCGACCGGGTTTGACTGGGAAACAGTATTCGCCGGATTAATGATACAGGCGTGTGCTCTGTCAGATATGCCAAGTGCAAATTATGTCTGGGGTGCGTACCTCTATAAACGTGGGTACAGACGCAAACTGATAGAGCAGTCAGAACGATATGTCTATACAGTCAACGACTTTTGTGCAGACCATCCGACAGGTACATATATCCTCTGTATAGATGGTCATGTAGTGACAGTACAAGAGGGTAAATATTTCGATACATGGAATAGCGGTAATGAGATCCCGGTATATTACTGGGAAAAGGAGTAGCTAAATGAGCATATCAGAATTTGTACAGATTTTCCTTTCGATCTGCGGAGGGGTGTCCATTGTCGGAGGGGCAACAGCTGTAATCTTTAAATGGATTACTCCGGCGTTTCGACTTAATAAGCGAGTAGAGACGCTGGAAGAACATGATAGACGAGACTATGAAAGTCTTCGGAGAATCGCAGAACGAGATTCATTAATTCTGGAAGTGTTATCAACCATGTTGGACAGCCAGATCAGTGAGAATAACGTCGAGGAATTAAAAAAAACAAAACAGAAGCTTACAAATTATCTTGCACAGAATCAACGTTAGCATTAGTAAGGGGTATGCTCATGAAATTATATGTGTTCACAAAGAAAGATATAGACAGATTCTTGATAGAGTGTAATTTCACACCGGATGAAGAAAAACTGTTTCGACTGAGATGTAAGGAATATACGCTCGAATACTGTGCTGAGAAAATGAACGTGAGTATATCCACGGCGAAACGATTGAGTCGGAGGGTGAATAATAAAATAATTAAAGTGTGTTGATACTTTTTAGACACTAATTAGAGCCAGAAACGAACTGTTTCCGGTTCTTTTTTATGCAAAAATATAACCAGAAAGGTGGTGCATAAGATGGCATTATACAACAATCCTTATCAATATAGTTTTGGTGTTCCGGGACAGATGAATCAGTTCCAGCAACAGCCTGTCCAGATGCCGACTCAACCAGTACAGCAACCCCAGCAGAATAACAATGGCATCCTGTGGGTCTCCGGCGAAGTAGGTGCAAAATCGCTGATAATGGACTGACTACTGGAAATCTGGAAATGACATACAAACTGATTGATATGTACAAAGATATAAAGAACACGCAGTACTGGGACAAGAAAGTGGAGTACTATAACACTGTCCTTGATGAGATGCGTGGCGGATACAATGACGATTACAGCGAACGTGGAAGAAAGCGTGACAGCATGGGGAGATACAGCTCGAATGACGGCAGAATGATGCCGGATTACGACCGGGGCAGTTCTTATGCCAGACGCGGCGAGCATTATGTTAGAGGACATTATAGCCGCTCTGACGGACGAGATGCTTATGACGACTATATGGCACAGAAACAAAGCTATCGTTCCGGCAAGTCTGAAGACTGCAAAAGAAAGATGCTTGCCGCTCTGGAAGAACATCTGGATGAACTCACAACAGGAATGAGTGATATGTCTAAGGACGCAGAGTGCCGGGAAGAACGTGATCTTGTCAAGAGATACGTGGAAAAACTCCGTGATATGCTCTAAAAACACAAAAGTGGTAGAGAGGTAGTTAAAAGAAATCTGTTATAATGTAATTGTGCAGCAGGAAGCACAAATAAAACGGTTGTTTTTGACATTTTCGTTTTAATCCTCCTTTCTTTAATTTTTGTAGCTGGTGCGCACGCTTTTAATGGAAAGTTAAACAGGTTCGAATCCTGTCGTGCGTATTTGTCATCTGGCACGCAAGATGGCTCACCTCCTTGATTAAGGTTTTTGTTATTCATACTTTTTTTTAAAAAAGAAATAAATATCCGAAACAACTCGTGGCAGGCATGACACGTTAAACACCTTGCTAACCCGGGGATCCGGGTTATGGGAAAGCGGCAACGATTGGCGGTGTTGCGGCGGTCTGTAAAACCGTTCCCTCGTGGTAAACATTATAGGTTCAATTCCTATCTTTCCCATTACCTTGTCAGTGGTCTAACTGGCTTAATCCACTTACCTGCGGCGGCAGGTCAATAAACACGACCAGGAGGATATATATGCAGAAACTTATTGACACATTAAAATCATTTGGAATTGAAATCCCGGAGGATAAGCAGGCAGATGTTAAAAAGGCACTCTCTGAGCATTATAAGAATGCTAAAGAAGTAGCGAAAACTCTGTCAAAAGTTGAGGGAGAACGAGACGACTGGAAAGAACGTGCCGAGACAGCAGAAGAGACCCTGAAAGGGTTTGACGGTATCGACCCGGCAAATGTTAAAAGCGAGTTAGAGACTTGGAAACAGAAAGCGGCAGATGCAGAGAAAGAATTTAATGCAAAAATCTACGACCGTGATTTCTCAGATGCACTCAAAGAAGCACTCGACGATGTTAAGTTTTCCAGTGAAGCGGCTAAGAAGTCTGTTATGGCGGACATCAAGGAAGCAGGATTGAAGCTGAAAGACGGTAAAATCCTCGGACTGAACGACCTGATTGAACAGATGAAGCAGTCTGACGCATCCGCTTTTGTGGATGAATCTCAGCAGCAGGCTCAGCAGAATCAGGCAAGATTTACCACTCATGTTGGACAGCAGCAGACACCGGGAAACATGACAAAGAAAGATATCGAAGCAATCAAAGACCCGTCCGAGAGACAGGCTGCAATTGCTCAGAACATCCAGCTATTCCAGTGATTTTTTTACACCGACTATACACCAGAGTATAGCCGCTAACCCAATACCTTAACAATTATGGGTAGAAAGGATTCTTATATGGCAGCAAAAACTAATCTTATTATGACTAATGATATCCAGGTCACAGCACGTGAGATTGATTTTGTAACCAGATTCGAAAGAAACTGGGAACACTTGCGCGAGATTCTTGGTATCATGCGTCCAATCAAAAAGACACCCGGAGCGGTTCTTAAATCAAAATACGCAGAAGGCACATTGCAGGATGGAAATGTTAAAGAGGGTGAAGAAATCCCTTACAGCAAATTCACTGTAAAGGAAAAGCCTTATGCAGAAATGACTATTGAGAAGTACGCAAAGGCTGTATCTATCGAAGCAATCAAGGACCACGGTTATGAGAACGCCGTTCAGATGACCGATGATGAATTCCTTTTCCAGCTTCAGACCAATGTTACTGAAAGATTTTACGACTATCTGAAAACAGGTACCCTCACATTTACAGAAACTACTTTCCAGATGGCTTTGGCAATGGCCAAGGGTCGGGTTGAGAACAAATTCAAACAGATGCACAGAAATGTGACTGGTGTTGTTGGATTTGTCAACATTCTGGACGTATATGAATACCTCGGAGCAGCTGAGATTACTATTCAGAATCAGTTCGGATTCCAGTACATGAAAGATTTCATGGGCTTCAACACCATCTTCCTGTTATCCGAAAAGGAAATTCCAAGAGGAACAGTTATCGCTACCCCTGTTGAGAACATCGTACTGTACTATGTTGACCCGAATGAATCTGACTTTGCAAGAGCAGGTCTTGTATACACCGTATCTGGTGAGACAAACCTGATCGGATTCCACACACAGGGCAACTATCACACAGCAGTATCCGAAGCATTCGCAATCATGGGACTTACCCTCTTTGCAGAGTACATTGATGCTATTGCTGTTGGAACCATCAACACAACTCAGACGCTTGGAACTCTGACTGTAAACTCCACAGCAGGAAGTAAAAGTGGAAGTACTAAAGTGACCATCACTCCGGCAAAAGCGAGCGCAGGAAATGTGTATAAGTACAAGGTCGCATCTTCTGAGACTGCCGTAGACTACGGACAGAATGTGAAGAGCTGGAGCGCGTGGGATGGTGAATCCGACATTACAGCAACAACAGAACAGGTAATCACAGTGGTTGAATGTGACAGCACCTATAAGGCGCTGAGCGCAGGACATGCGACTGTAGCAGCAAAATCATAAATGTAGGAGGTAACTGGCATGGCTTATGCAGATTATAAATTCTATACAGAATCATTCGGCAATGTCGTGCCAGAAACTGACTTTCCGCGACTGGCAGAAAGAGCCAGCGATTTTGTGGACACAATGACGTTTGACAGGTTGGTGGACGGACTGCCAACAAATGAACGCTCGCAGAAGCGTATCAAAAAGGCAGTCTGTTCATTGGCTGAATTAATGTATCAGATTGAACTTGCTGAAAAGAATGCTATTAATCAGGCATCAGCAAGTGTGACCGACACAAATGCTGGTGGCAAATCAACAGGCATTGTAACATCTGTAAGCTCTGGCAGTGAATCCATCTCTTATGCAACACCTCAGCAGAAAGCATCGGGCACAAAAGAATGGAGTGCAGTGTATGCCGCCGCCGGAGATGCGCAGAAAACGAATGACTTACTCTTAAAGACGGCTTTGCCGCTTCTGATGGGAGTAAGGACGGATGATGGAATACCAGTTTTATATGCAGGAGTGTGATTATATGGACATTTCAACATTAGGCTCATGTATAGCAATTGTTATGATATGCTACATCGTAGGAATGGGCTGTAAAGCATCAAAAAGAATCTCTGATGAATGGATTCCGGTAATCATGGCAGTTATTGGTGGAATTCTCGGAGCGGTCGGGATGAGAGTTATCCCAGATTTCCCGGCATCGGATTATATCACAGCAGTTGCAGTTGGTATGTTTAATGGATTGTCGGCAACTGGCGTGAATCAGGTTATTAAGCAGACAATGCAGAAAGAATAATTAAGGAGAGGGTATCATGTACGAAAAAACGGTGACGATTTTTGACTATTACGAATCAGCCACGACAGGAGATGCGTACTGGTATCCTCATGTTTTATCCGGCGTTGATCTCATTACGGACAAGGGGGCAATTCTTAAAAAGTACGGACCAGACGCAAAAGACAACGCGCAATTACACATCCGTTATACTGTCCAGAACGGTGACATAACCATTACTGATAAAGACGGCAAGATTCTTCCATGGGTGCCAGTTAAAGAGTGGAAAAGGCAGATTAACAACGCTCTGGAAGATACTATCACATTCTCGGATGAATCATTCTTCTGGGAGGGCGAATGGACTGGTGGAACGGTAACTGATGGTGATTATCGGAATGGATTTTACCAGTACATGAACGAGAACAAGGATAATGTGTTTAAGATTACCAGTGTTGGCGGTCCGTATACGCTAATTCCACATTTTGAGATTCTGGGTAAGTAATATGAGTAAGATTCATCATTTTAAAGGGTTCTCCATAGTCGATGGAGATATGAAAATCAAGCTGAATATGGATAGGTTCTCCAGGCAGTACCAAGAAGCCCAGTATCTCCTTGACGGAATGGTCATGGACAGCATGGTGCCATTTATGCCGATGATTACAGGGGATTTTGTCAACCGAACAAGAGTTGAGAGTACATCCCTGCAAGGAACTGGGAAAGTATGTGCGGCGGCGGCCCCTTATGGACGTTTTCTGTATGAGGGAAAAGGAATGGTTGACGAAGCAACCGGAAGTCCCTACGCAAGACGTGGAGCAAAGAAAGTTCTCGTTAGTCAGTTTTCTGGTCAGACAGCCGCAAAAGAAAATCTTGAATACACCAAACAGGCTCACCCACAGGCACAGGCAAAGTGGTTTGACGCCGCTAAACGGCAATACGGCAGTACATGGATTCGTAAAGTAAAGGCGCAGGCAGGAGGTGGCAGATATGGCGGATAAACCTATCGGAAAAGATGCAACCGGATACGAGATTCTGACAGATGCCATGAAAGCACTTCTGAACCAGTATCCGGGACTGTACGAAAATGAAACAATCAAATTCGAGGAACTTGGCAAGGAATCAGGAATTGCGTTCTCAGCAGATAACGGCGCCTTGATTTACTCAGAAAAAGAAGATGTTTGTGGCGTAATGCATCAGGTATGCCAGTACCCATTTTACGTGGTGTACCGCACAGCATCCGACAAGGAAAGACAGAAGTTATCTGTTCAGAAGTTCCTGGATAATCTTGGCAAATGGATATGTCGAGAACCAGTTATTATAAATGGCTCTGAGACACGCTTAAATGCGTTTCCAGTGCTTTCTCAGGGACGAGTGATAAAACGTATCACATGTGATAACTCCTATGGTTTAGAGCCACAGGAGAGTGATGTACAGGATTGGCTATTGCCATTATCGGTACGCTATGAAAATACTTATGAAGTAATATAGCGAGTAACAACCGGCTATCAATTGGAGATAGTCGCTAACCTACACAGCCTTTTAAAAGTTATAGGCAGAAAGGACATTTCTATGGCAGTTACAGGCAAAATTGACCGTAAATATATGGCTCATTATATCGATGCAGGCTCCCTCTGTGGAGGACTGACACCGAAATATGAGCGTCTTGGAAAGGATTTGGAAGAGTACAATGTAGAACTCAATCCAGATACTGAAACATCTAAAAACATTTTTGGAGAATCCACATTCAAACACAATGGCTACGAAGTTTCTTCTGACGCCGATCCGTTCTATGCAGACACTACTTCTGATCTGTTCACGGCATTACAGAAGATTGTAGATGGACGCCTCAAAGACGACAGCCTTAAAACAAAAGCAGTTGAGGTTCATCTCTGGACAGAAGCTACAGCAGGCAAGTATGAAGCATATCAGCAGGACTGCTACGTTGTGCCGACTTCCTACGGCGGTGATACATCTGGCTATCAGATTCCGTTTACTGTGAACTACGTTGGAGAGCGTGTCAAAGGAAAATTCGACATTACTTCAGGATCATTTACAGCTGACAGTGAATAATTTTTAGGAGGGTATAGAAAATGGCAAAAACAATTAACACAAACATTGATGATGGATTTCTTCTTTTCACATTCACAAACAAACAGGGTGAAGTGTTCTCTTCATTCAAACTAAATCCTACCGACATCAACATTGCGGCAAGAGCGGAAGAATTGGAAACTTTCTTTGAACAGGCTCAGGAATCTGTTAAAAACGTTTCCTCTAGTAAAGAGATGGCGGAGATTAATAAGCAGATTGAGGACAAAATCAATTATATGCTCGGGTACGAAGCATCTAAAGATTTATTCAAAGAACCAATTACCGCAACAACTGTTTTTGGAAATGGTCAGGTGTTTGCCTATATCGTTCTGGACAAAATTAATGAAGCACTTACTCCGGAAATTGAAAAGAGAAAGAAAAAAATGCAGGAAACGGTCAATAAGTACACGGAGAAGTATGCAAAATGACCGCCTATGAGTTGCCCACCTCACTAAATATCAGTGGGGTGGATTTTTCTATCAGAACGGATTTTCGAGTGATTATAGATATTCTCATAGCCATGAATGACCCAGAACTGGACGAACAGGCGAAAGCAATTGTTATGTTACAGATTCTATTTGAGGACTGGCAGAATATACCGGCTGAGTGTCTGGATGAAGCTTGTCAGAAAGCTTGCGAGTTTATTGACTGCGGTCAAGTTGACGATAGTCCGAATAAACCCAAAACCCGCTTGATGGACTGGGAACAGGATGGAGACATGATCGTTCCGGCGGTAAACAAGGTTGCCGGTAAAGAAATCAGATCCATACCTTATATGCACTGGTGGACGTTTTTTGGATATTTCATGGAGTCTGGCGAGTGCCTTTTTAATACCGTAGTTGGAATCCGGTCAAAAAAGGTAAAAGGCGAACGCCTGGACAAATGGGAAAAGAAATTCTATCAAGAAAATAAGAACATTATTGATATAAAAACACGTCTCAGCGATGAGGAGCAAGCGTACAAGGATGCGCTGAATGAGATGTTGAACCTCAAATAGTTAGGAGGTGGACATATGGCTGCTGATGGCTCAGTCATTATTGATACCAGAATGGACACATCAGGTGTGCAAAACGGAGTATCAGCTATAAAACAGTCATTTAACGGCCTTGGAAATGCTGTAAAAAAAATAGGCGTACTGATTGGCGGAGCATTCGCGATTGGGAAACTGGACCAGTTTGGGAAAGAGTGCATAGAACTTGGCTCTAATCTGGCAGAAGTTCAGAATGTGGTCGATGTTACATTTACCACAATGTCAGATAAGGTTAATGAATTTGCAAAGAACGCCATGACCTCAGCCGGATTATCTGAAACGATGGCGAAACAGTATGTTGGTACGTTCGGAGCAATGTCTAAGTCGTTCGGATTCTCAGAAGCACAGGCTTACGACATGTCAACGGCTCTAACGCAGCTGACTGGTGACGTAGCATCATTCTACAACATCAGCCAGGACTTGGCTTATACTAAGCTGAAATCAGTGTTTACGGGCGAAACGGAAACGCTCAAGGACCTCGGCGTGGTAATGACCCAGTCGGCACTTGACCAGTATGCACTTGCAAATGGCTACGGCAAAACCACATCTGCCATGACCGAACAGGAGAAAGTGGCTCTTCGTCTGGCTTTTGTGCAGAAACAGTTATCTGCCGCATCTGGTGACTTTATCCGAACATCGGACAGCTGGGCGAATCAGGTTCGAGTGATGCAGTTACAGCTGCAATCTCTCAAGGCAACAGTTGGACAGGGATTAATCAATCTCTTCACTCCTGTCCTGAAAGTTATTAACACTCTTCTTGGAAAATTGGCAACATTGGCAAACGCATTTAAGTCATTTACGGAGTTAATCACTGGAAAGAAATCATCTGGTCAGACAGGCGCAAGTGGTGCAGGCCTTGTCGGAACAGATTCAATAGCTGACACAGCCGACCAATATGGAAATGCTGCCGATAATGCCGAAAAGCTGGCGGATGCAACAAATGATACAGCGGACGCAACCAAGAAAGCTACTAAGGCAGCAAAAGGATATCTTAGTCCTCTTGACGAAATAAATAATTACTCAACGGATAAAAGTGCAGATTCATCGCCAAAAGTACCGGGCGCAACCGGTGGACTTGCAGATCAGATGAAAGATGCTGTACAAAATGTTGATTATGGAAAAGTGGCAGAGGGTGAGACAGTTCTCGATAAGATGTCAAAACCGCTAAAAAAGATAATCGACAGATTTAAGCAGCTGGCTAAGTTAATCGCAAAAGGATTCTGGGATGGGTTAGGAGACTACGAGCCGATTTTTGACGGAATAAAAAAAGACCTTGATTCCATATGGAAATCTTTAAAGGATATCTTCACTGACCCAGAAGTTACCAAAGCGGCAAATAATTTTTTCGATTCATACGCATATGCAATTGGACAAGTTGCTGGCTCATTTGCCAGAATTGGATTAACAATTGCGCGAAACATTATAGGTGGAATTGAAAAGTTTTTAAAGCAGAACACGCAAAGAATAAAGAACTATCTGATAGATATGTTCAATATCGGCGCTGAAATTTCACAAATTGCAGGAAATCTTGTAGTTGCTTTTGCCGATGTCTTCTCGGTTTTCGGTGGAGAAACTGCACAGCAGATTACAGCAGATTTAATCGGAATCTTTGCTGAAATTGGAATGGCTCTTACGGAAACAGCTGCGAAACTTGGCAGAGATATCCTGAACATGATCGCACAGCCTTTTATTGACAACAAGGATATTTTGAAGTCAGCAATCGAGAGTAGTCTCGGAGCAATAGAAACTGTCACGAGTGGAGTCTTAACAGTTGTTCAAAACCTTAGTGACGCAATATCGAGGTTGTACGATGAACATGTAAAGCCGTTCTTTGATTCTATAGCAAATGGGCTATCAAGTATATTTGGAACTCTGATAACTGGATATAACACGTACGTTCTTCCTGTTTTGCAAGGACTGGCGGAACAGTTCAAAGGGTTATTAGAGGGACCATTGGGAGACGCGATTTTAAAGATAGAAACATTTCTCGGAAAACTCATTGATTCTCTGAAACTTCTATGGGAATCGGTGTTAGTGCCTTTGATTAACTGGATAATCGCAAATTTGCTTCCAGTTGTTGCGAAGATAATTGATGTTGTGGGGACTACAGCAATGAAAGTGATAAAATCACTGATTAAAATAATCGGCGATGTAGCAGATACACTGAGCGGAATCATTGATTTTCTTGTTGGCGTCTTTACAGGAGACTGGAAGCTGGCTTGGCAGGGAATAAAAGAAATTACAAGTGGAGTATGGAATCTTATCGAGGACATTATATCGGGTACATGGAGTGTAATTAAAAGCATAATAAAAGGCGCACTGGGTATAATAAAGAGTATTATTAGTGCTGCATGGAATGCAATTAAGACAGCAACTACAACAATTTGGAACGCAGTCAAAAATAATCTTTCTAAATTATGGAATTCTCTTAAATCTGTAGCTAGTACAGTGTTTAATGCAATTAAAACAAAAGTTGCGAGCGTGTGGGATAGTGTAAAGAATAAAACATCTCAAGTATGGGGAAGCGTGACTACATTTGTTTCTAGCAAAGTGGAAGTAATAAGAAATGCCATCACAAGTAAATTTAACGCCGCCAGAGATGCAGTAAAATCTGCGTTTGAGGGCATTGTAAATTTCATCAAAGTTCCAATTAATAAGGCGATTAGCATTGTTAACAATGCGGTTGGAATGATTAACAATGCAATTGGTGGAATCGAATCAGCTTTCTCTTTCGGGCCTTGGTCTGTTCAAACACCGTTTGGCACAAAGACTATTGGATTTCACGCAACATTTCCACGTATCAGTACTATACCATATCTAGCTAGTGGTGCAGTTATTCCGCCACGAAGCGAATTTCTTGCGGTATTAGGTGACCAGAAAAAAGGCAATAACTTGGAAGCACCGGAAAGCCTTTTGCGACAGATTGTCCGGGAAGAGTCAGGAAAAGGGCAGAATGGCGGAAATACCTATAATGTTACAGTCAATGCATCTGGCAGGAAGCTATTAGACATTATTATTAGTGAAGCTGAAATGAGAAGAAACCGGAACGGGAAGAACCCATTTGAGTTAGCATAAGGAGAAGAATATGGCGCAGGAACAATTCAAGATAGACAACGTTGTTATAAGAGCACCGGACAGCTACAAGCCGGTGTTCGCAACCACTTCTACGGAAGATTCTAAAAGAAGTCAGGATTTGATTATGCACAATACACCAATGGGAACAATTGGTGGGTATGACATGCAATGGGGCGAGCTTACATGGGCTGAAATAGCAACCATACTAAATACTGTACTTAACAAGAGCCAATTTACATTCCACCACAAAGACCCAACTGTTCCGGGAAGATGGATAGACAGAACATTCTACGCATCAAATTTTAATATGGCTGCGCAAACTTTGAAAGACGGGGAAGAAAAGTGGACGGATTTGTCTATTAATGTAAGGAGGATTGAGCCGATTTGATAAATGTATCTACTCAGTTGAAGAAAGAATCTCTTACAAACAGAAATTATTACGTGACAGCAAATGTTACATTGTCAAATGGCGCAACTCTTAAGCTAGGCAAAAAAGACTTTTACCTGTCCGGAAATAGTCTTGTAGATTCAGCAGACTCAGGGGACTTTCCGGTGGGTGTAGCAATCGAAAAAACGGCAAGCTTATCATTGGTAAATGATGATGGACGCTTTGATGGATATAATTTTAATGCTGCAAGGTTTGTTATTTTTCTTAACGTGCAGTTATCCGACAGGATAGAAACTATAAAGAGAGGTACTTACATTGTGTCGAAAAAGCCTGCAACGGCGAGCGAAATAAGTCTTTCTCTCTTAGATAAAATGCACAATGCTGATAAGACATATGATTCTAACCTGTCTTTTCCTTGTACAGTCAAGGAACTGCTCTCAGAATGCTGTCAGCAATGTGGAGTCACTCTTGGAGATGCAGTGTTTCCAAATGCGGATTTTCAGATTCAGAAAGCGCCATCTAATGCGACATACCGTACAATAATCGGAATGTGTGCCGGGATAGCCGGTGGAAATGCAAGAATCGACGAAAATGACTTACTCAGGATTATTACGTTTGATAAGACATTTACCAATACGACTATTTACGATGGTGGAGCAGTAAAGAACTGGACAAATGGTGATGATCTGGATGGCGGCACGCTTAATCCATGGACAATGGGGACTGTGATTGATGGTGGTACGTTAAGCAATAACGATTATCACGCGTTATTTTCAATTCAGAATCTACAATATGACGTAGACGATGTTATTGTAACAGGTGTCAAATATGTAGAAGATGAGACCGAATATATGTCAGGCCAGGACGGCTATGTGATTACTATTGACAATCAGCTATTGTCGGGCAATGCACAGGCAGGAGTCGAAGCTATTGGAAATCAATTAATCGGTTTGCGAATGCGTCCTTTCTCATGTGACGGAATTGCCAACGGATACGCCACTTTCGGCGATCCAGTCGAATTTATTGACACAAAGAATCGTGTTTTTAGATCATTTGCAACTAATGTAGAATTTGTGTTTGGTGGCTCAACATCATGGAACTGTGGCGCAAAGAGTGCCGAAGAAGATGCAAGCGAGTTTATTGGTGAACAGCAGGTGGCGGTAGAGCAAGCAAAAAAAGACACAGAGAAAAAGCTATCTGCATATGACGTAAAGCTTAAGCAGATGAACGAGCTTGCAGCCAATACCCTTGGATTTTACTATACAGAAGAAGTTCAGACAGACGGCTCGACGGTATCATATCGTCACAACAAGCCTACGCTTGCTGATTCTAAAGTAATCTATAAGACAAGCGTTGATGGATTCTTCTTGTCGGTAGACGGCGGGCAAACTTGGAAAGCTGGATTTGACAGCAACGGTGACGCTGTGCTGAATATCCTTTATGCAATCGGCATTCAATCAGAATGGATTAATACAAGAGGCTTCACAGCGAAAGACAATAATGGGAATACGACATTAAGAATAGATGCTGATACAGGCGCTGTTACATTAGAGGTTGAAAACTTTACGCTAAAAAGTAGAACTATTGAGCAGATCGCCAAGGACGTTGCGGATGAGGCAGTTCAAAATAATGTGACTATCCCGAACTATTATGGCACGTATGTACCAACATTACAAAATTATCCAGCATCCGAGTGGAAAAGTGAAGAATATGAAAAGTATGACGGCTCGATATTCATGAACTTTTCTACAAGTCAGGTATATATGTTTTCTGGGACTAATGGCGCTTGGCAGGAACTGGACACTGGGAAAATTGTCAATTTCGAAACCGTTTTTAACGCTTTAACGGATAACGGCAAGCAAGAGGGGATTTATATGCAGAACGGACATCTGTATATAAACGCTTCTTACATTAAATCAGGTCAGATTTCAGCTGATTTGATTAATCTGAAGAACATCAACGTTACAAACAGTTCTGGAACGTCAACATTTGCGATTGATAACTACGGAAATGTTACGCTCAGACCTAATACATTCGTGTTAGCAAACGGCGATACAATATACAGTATTGCTGAGAACAAGGCTTCAGCAGCGCTGTCGAATGCAAAAAATTATACAGACAATGCGCTTAGTAATCTTGATATAGGAAAGATGTCTAAACAAGAGATTATTGATGTGCTAAGTGATAACAGTAGTAATAAAGGTCTGTATCTATCAAATGGCAATGTGTACATGAATGCTGATTATATTAATACAGGCGAATTAGCAGGATGGGAAGTTGGTTACCAGAAGCTTTCAGCAAGTGGCACGTATGGACAAGTAGTGTTAGACGCTTCGGGTGGAGAAATCTATTCAGAGACGAATACAGGAGTATATGTGCCGGGGTACGGCACGTTGTATGGAACACGAATTAGAGGAATCGATCTTTATACAGGAACCGTGCACGCAAATTCGGTCTCGGTTGATACCAGTGTTTCGGCGGACAGTGTTTCGGCATCAAAAAAAGTTACAGCAGGTACACATATAGAAGCCAGTGGTCATTTTTACAGCATAGGCACGGGGACAGACCTTGCAGATTTAAGCGTCCGAGGAACAAAAAAAAGAATCCTTCCAACAAAAAACTATGGTACACAGGCGTTTTATTGCTACGAAATGGCTTCTCCTATCTTCGGAGATATCGGAGAAGCATCCATACCAGAAGACGGCACATGTCTGATAGACATAGATGATATATTCCAAGAATCTACGAATGTAAGTATTGAATATTATGTATTCTTGCAAAAGGAAGGGAATGGAGATTGTTGGGTAGACCAAAAAGCCCAGACATATTTCACTGTAAAGGGCACTCCGGGGCTTAAATTTACATTTGAAATCAAAGCACGGCAGGCTGACTATGAACACATGCGTTTTGCTGATGCAAGTGAAACGGCTTATGACAGAGCAATAGATACAGACATATCAGAACCAGATTACGAATCAGAGCTTATTAATGATAGAACAAATATTATCAACCAGATGGAGGTAGCATCATGAAAAAGATTTTAACAAGTTTTATGAATCTTAGCACTGGAGAGGGAAGTCGAATTGCATATACATATTCAGAAGTAGACGAAAACACAGGAAGCATCATTAGCCAGAACAATAAAGGCAATTTCCTTGTAATGGATGACAATATGCAGAAAAATCTCGATTCTGTAAAAAATTACATAAGGAATAATTTCCTTTTATAAGGAGGTAAGTCTAATATGGCTGATACATATACAATACAATTCCGGCGCGGTATGTACACCGATTTTGATACATCGAAAATTCGTCCTGGAGAGCCTGTTGCGATTCTTGGCAATGACCCATCCGTTCCATCTGGTAAAGCCTTATACATTGCATTTGCAACTAATGATGTAAGGCGTTTGTGTTCCATTGAGGATATTACAGAGATGGCTAATGCCGGAGAATTTGTTGGCCCGCTGGGACCACAGATCGAACAGAATAAAAAAGATATTAATTCGCTAAAGGAAGGCTTAAATAACTTTGCAGCTCTCGGATTATATGTTGATGACAATGGTGATATCTGCCAGAAGGAGGATTGATATGGGAAGATTAGCTACCGATGAAACACTAAACAAAGTTGTAGACGCAATCAAAAATTCAGAAACTGTGCAGGCTCAGAAGAAAGAAATCCAGGCCGAGGGGGTGAGAGTGCTCACTACCATCCCACAGGACTACAAGAAGACGGTCGAGGAGGTTAATTCGATAAAAGAAGATTTAGAAAAGTTAGACGACTTCATTTCTCAAACAGAACTTGAAGTAATAAACGGAGAATATCTTTCTTTTGGAGGTGTAATTACACAGAATAACGGTTTCGGGAGAACTAATTATATCCCTTGTGATGGCTATTCGGGGATTAAGGTTTATACACCGATAGAAACATCGTTGTGTGGTTTTTTTGATGCCGATAAAAATTTCATAAAGCAGTTTACCGCAAAAAACGGAACGCACAACGTTATAGTACCATATAATGCTTGTTATTATATGCTCTCTAACAATAAAGAGAATATTGGCTTAATGCGAGTTGAGATTTCTGAACATTCTAAGGACGTTTCCGAAGTTAACAGGATTAAATCTTTACTTTGTGTTAAGAGAGTAACAGAAGATGTAAAAGTAAATTATGAATTCAAGCAAGGCTTTTATCCTATTAAAGCATCAGCTATAACGCCTAGTGAATGGTATGAGTCATATCTATTTAATGTTGCAATGGGTGATGTTATATCATATAGAGGTCAAACAAATGCCACATCTGTTTTATATGATTATATCCGAATTTTCGATAAAGAAGAAAATATAATCGACACAAAACCGAATGAAATCGGATTGAAAAATGTATCTGGTGATATTGTAATTAGAAATACAAACGCATCAAAGGTTCTTATCACACTGCTAAAAGGCAATAGCAGTATAACAAGAACATTTTCTGATGTATCAACAGATAGGGATAAATATAAAAAAATAGTATGGTTTGGCACATCCATGCCAGAGGGGAGATACAACGGTGTAGGTACTTCTTATCCAGAGATTATTGGAAAAAAACTTGGTATTACTGTATATAATGAAGCTGTTGGTTCATCAAGAGTACACGGGTACAGAAGAAAAAACTACATTTCTTCTGAAAATCCATACGGATTTATGCCTAATGGACACTTTACGAATGCGGCAAAAAGTATTACGGACGATGCTGAGTGCAAAGAATGGATTATTGAGCATTGGAGAGATGACACATATTTCCCAAATGGCAGATTTTCAACGATGGCAGAAGCAGATAAAGAAACTATTCGTAATTGGGGATATGAGAGAAAGCTTGACAAATATCTTACCACAGAAACATTCCCAGATATGTTCGTCTTTGATTATGGACGTAATGATATGTGGTCAAGCATTGATTGGACTTTTGACGAATCTGACCCAGATAATGTATATACGTCATTCCAGAATGCCATGAATTTTCTGATTAGAAGAATCTTAAACTATAATAATCGTGCAAAAATTGTTATCGTTGGACATTATAGCAATCAAGAACGAAGCGCTTTAGATCCTACGTCAGTAAAAGATTTCCCAGATATGTGTGCTAAAGGGCAGATGGAAGTTGCGGAATACTGGGAACTACCATTATGTAAATTATGGGAACTTACAGGGTGGTCGAATAAGATAATCAAAGTAAATGGGAAAGATATATCTGTATTATGTTCATGGCTACCTGACGCCTTACATCCCCATTCTGACACAACGGGGCGAGCGGTTAACCATATTGCTAATCTTTTGGCGCCGTTTATAAGAGAGCAGTTGCTAAGCTAAATGAAGCTTTTAGTTAACCAGAATCTTTTATAAAATCCACAAATACTTATCCAGATAAAATACTCTAATTGTGTCAGTATAAAATATAGGAGATTTGCACATGACAAACGAACAGAAAGCAGTTCTCAGGAAGATTATTTATGCAGTCGAAACCGGTGGACTGGTTTATGGACAGCAGGATTATTCGGACTTCACGGAAGCCTACATCAATTCTTCTGAAGAACACGCAATCACAATCGGGGCAGGAGCGTGGTACGGAACCGAAGCCAAAACACTTCTGGAACGAATTTACGATGCCAGTCCGGAACAGTGGGAGAAGATAGACAAGGTCAGACTTTTGGAGCAGGTTCAGACTGCAAATTGGGAATGCTTCAACATTTCCAGAGTATCACAGCTTGCGACACCATAATCGCTCTTATTTCGTCCAAAACAGGCATTAAATGCCAAGATGACCTTATGGATGAACAATTAGCCACCTATGCAGATGAAGCCCTTAAACAAGGCGTTACGGACGCTAGAGCGCAAGCTATGTGTGTGAACTTTAGGCACCAAGGCGGGCAAGGGGCGGTAACGAGGATCCTGGCAAAGACCCAGAAACCATACACGCTCGATAATCTCTATGCAGCTTGCCAGACGGACACAGGGAATCAAGTTGGGGCATATGAGAGCAGACAGAGATTTGTTTATGACGCATTAAAGACATATTTTCCAGAAAGTGAGGAGACAGACATGAACGCAATTGATAAATTAATCCAGATCGCAAAGAATGAAACCGGATATCTTGAAAAGGCAAGCAATAGTCAGCTTGATAGCAAGACAGCAAATGCCGGAGAAAATAATTACACAAAATACTGGCGAGATATTAAACCGGATTATCAAGGACAGCCATGGTGCGCTGCGTTTATTTCATGGTGCATGATGAAAGCATTCGGCTTAGACACAGCAAAGAAACTTTTGAAACACTGGCCATACGTTTACTGCCCAACAATGGCGGATTTGTTTACTCTGAACAGCAATCCAAAAGTCGGAGATATTGTTATTTTTTATCGAAATGGCACATTTACACACACCGGAATCGTAATAAAGGTATTAGGAGACCGGTTCTGGACAGTCGAAGGAAACACTTCTGGCGGCTCTGCAATTATCGCAAATGGCGGTGGTGTATGTCAGAAAAGTTACTACAACAGCAACCTTCCCGGAACAAAATTCTGTACTCCAAATTACAGTTTAGTTAAAAATACAACGTCAGTTTCAGACTCAGATACAACCAAAAAGCAGAACACCAGAGCCTATATTGCACAGATCAAAAAGGACACAAAATGCTATACAAAATCAAACAAAAACAGCCCGTCAAAGCTGTTTCCAAAACTGAAAAAAGGTGCAGTTGTAGAGGTGATGAAGTACACAGAAACTGACAGTTCAGGGCTGAAATGGTATTTTATCCGCATCCCGCATCCGGCAGAAGGGTTTGTTTTTGAATTTGTTCCAAAAGGAGCATTCACCAGAATCACAGAAATTTCTAAATGATTTTCCCGGGGAATTACCCCGGGAGTTTTATCTTTAAACATATTTTGTATCATTTCGGAAGTTTTAGACTGTTATCGTTAGTCACACGTTAGTCACAAATAAAAATATTGTTTCCTAATATAATAGTGCCAAAAACACTGTATTTATGGGCATTTGCGCAATTTTCTAAATTCTATTTGTTGGTCACAATTAATAAAATTAGAATAATGAAAATGAAATGAAGGAAATCCTTGCAAAATCGCTGAAAACGT
>OGOP01000355.1_pt1 | contig 43884 bp, 47 predicted proteins | sample 1552591 | NCBI WGS metagenome assembly OGOP01 (sample SAMEA2580120, study PRJEB22360) | human gut metagenome | biome: human gut; feature: human-associated habitat; material: faeces | place: Denmark | collected 2008/2010 | reverse complement strand
ATGATCTTCGGTTAAGATGCCTGGTGGGCTATCCACGGACTTCCGCACCTGAGCCATTAAATGTTCCCATTCTTTACTTTGATGCTACGAGATTAAATAAGTCTTCTACGGTAACACACTCGCGGATTTCCTTACCAGTAATGGTTTTACCATAAACAGTTTTAACCATAGCAATAACTCCCATACCTACAAGGCTTCCCCACTCATCAATATCATGAAAATCAGTGTTGGCCTGAATTTCTGATGCATCAGTGTCATCAAACTGTTCTGCAAAATTTGCAATAAATTCATTTAATTCCATAATTCAATTTTTTATTGGTTTATAATTTTGTAAAATCTCTAATTTCTTTTATTCTATTAATGAAATACTTGTTGTAGTTTTTTTCCAACATGTCCTGAGGCAGTCGTTCATTTACTGCATAAAGTACTTTCTCATGTTCAATGATTTCGGAAGGACTAAATCTAAATCCCACAATTTTTGCAGGATTTCCCGAAACAATGGCATAAGGTGGAGTATTCTTTCTCACAACAGAGCCACTACCAACAATCCCCCCTCTTCCTATATGCACACCAGAAAGAAGTGTCACGTTGGACCCTATCCAGCAGTCTTCCTCCACCACAATATCTTTGTCCATTTCGTGATTTACATCCAGTTTATCCTTCATTTCGTCTGTTACTTGCTTTATATTACAACCAACAACCGACATATGATTTCCAGAAACGGCAAGTAAACCAACAGCTGCACCCGACCACTTTTTAAAGATAACTTTTGCACGAGTATTCATGATAATGGCGCCACGATCAATATTTGTGTATTCCTCCATCACAAGATTTTTCTTATTGTACACACGAACATTCATTCCAAGATGAACGGTTGGATGACAATTAGGGTATCTACCAACCACTAAACTCGCACGAAGCAAACCTATTATTTTTCTCAATAAACTCATATAATAATGTATGATAATTATAAAACTCTTTTTGTACTATCTACTCTTATGCTGTTATTTCCGTTTGCCAGCATCTGCATTCTCCTGTTTCTATTGGCATTCAGACAAAGGGCAAGAAGCATACAAAAACCCATTCCTTTACCTGAGAGCCAAGAAGAATCGGCAGTCTGCTCTATAGCAAGGCAACAGAAAGTGATCATGGCTACACGATAATAACGCATATCTACTATCTGATTGAAAGCAACAAGTCTACGTTTCCAGAACCAGCAGAAGAAAAAGACACCGACTATACCAAACTGAGCCAATGTTGGATAATAGGCATCACAGATAAAAAAACCCATTTCTGGCGACAAGCCCCAAATGTTGGTAAGATTATATTCAAAATAAAGCGGAGAATAAAACTTCCAGGCACCATTGCAGGCAAAAGATCCCATACCTGGACCCAAGGGAAAATAATCCCACAATATCTGAAGAGAAGTTTTATAGGACATAGGACGAGCCATAGCCTCATTATCAAGTCCTGTCACATAATACGCATCAAATCTTGTCCACGTTACCACTAAGACTGCAACCACTAATACAACAGCAAAAAACACCGTTTTAGGAGATTTAAAGTTTAATTGTTTTTTTACAAAGAAAACAAAAGCTATAAAACAAACCAGCTCACCCATGAACTTAAACTTAGGCGCAAACATTCCTGTCAGCACCAATGCCAAAGCAATATATCGGTTACGCTTCGTGTCTTCTGTTAAAAGAAACCACGCCATACCCGTACAGATGGCCAACTGCCCCAATACAGGAAACTCCGCATGTGCAGACTCTATAGATTCTGGATGATACGCGATCCAAGAGAACAATGTTAAAACCATCGTTCCCAACATCCATTTCTTTTGCTTCTTTGTAAACCTCGGATTCAAAATCCATGTACAGAAAATAATGGAATAGGGTCGAATCTCTTGCAACAGATCTAACCATACACCGCCTGCTACATTCACTCCAAACATTAATGAATAAAGTGTATAAAATGCGATAACACTCAAGCACACCATAAATTCCCTCCATGGGCGCCTGTTGATACTGCGATTACTATACTTCATAAAAGTATAGATAAACAAGATTCCCATCATGATTTCATCAATACTTGAGAAACCCGGAAGATCATTGTATGCAATACATGTAGGAAAATAGATAATCCAATAAAGGGTAAAAAAACGAGATATATTCTTCATTTTTCAAAATTTAATTTATCTTTAGTATTTATTCTCAAACGGTATTTGGAACCAGCTATATTTCTTACAAGCCCAAGTCTTTTGACCTACAACATAGACTAATTGTACGAACCATTTGGGTAGCATATTTTTAATAGACCTATTCTGAGTCTTTTTCTGCCAGCTACCTGCATAATTATGAGCACAAAAACTCTTTGTTGTCTGATGTACCTCTATAGAATTGCGACTATTGAAATAATCCTTATCAAAGACAAACATTTGTTTCATCTTGAGATTATAGTCCAGAATATTCAAAGACGAGAAATCCCTAATTCTCCAGAATTTATAGCCTAATCCAGTAAGTACATGATGAAAACGGCAAGGAAGAGGCAGCATATCATAACTTCCATCTTCTTGAATGAAAGTCCTGCCTGTATAGGAATCCAACATATCCTTTACCCATTTACATCCAGGTTCACATCCTATAACAGCAGCTTCAAAAGCGCATATTTGATCATGACCAATAAAATAAGGTAAATTCAACAATGGATCAAAACTTTTATACACCAAAACATCTGAATCTAAATATATACCACCATAGTTATATAAAGCAAAGAGGCGTATATAGTCTGCTGCAAAAGCATATTTCTTTGCCTCGAATGCTTGCTTTGTCCAAATAGTACTATTTATATTGAATCGTTTGGTATCCCACACCCAGACTTCATAATCTGGCAGATACTTCTTCCATGTATCTAAACACTTTTGAATCTCCACTGGATAAGGGTCACCCGACAACCAACAGAGATGAATTATTTTTGGTATCATGTATTATATCTATATTTTCAAAAACTCAAACTTCTCAAACAAGAAGCAAAGTTACGCATTCATAATATCCTTCATCTTATATATTATTTGATTACTATGTACAAAGATATGATTTTTCTGACAAATCGCCAAATTATTATCATGAATATATCAATTGTGTACTATAGAAGTTCAAATAAACTTTCCATATTATAGCAAAGACTAAAACAAAGTCATTGCAGGCTGCATGGCACCTACAGAAGCATAAAGATTATCCAAATTCGCCTTCATACTTGTCCGACTCATCTTTAAAGGATAAGCCCCATTCTGCAAAAGTCGTTTATTTCCTAAAGCAGAAACGGGGAACTCTGCATACTGCGGAACAAACAGTTTCTTGCCTTTCTCTATAGACTTTAAGCCTGCATCCAAACTTCCACCTTTCTCGCCAGCTTCTATGACCAACATTGCTTGACTCAATGCAATGATAGTGCGATTTCTCTGCATAGCCCTTGATACTTGCCATTTAGCAAATGGCTCAAACTCACTAACAACTAATATCTGATTCCAATCCCATACCGACTTTAACTCTTTTTTAATATAAAAAGAACTAATACCTTCTGGTAAGACCATAATCGTAGAAGCACCTCGTTCTAATGCCGTTTTGTGCGCAACCATATCCACACCATTGGCATAGCCAGAAACCAAACAGAAATCATTGTCAGCCAACTGACTTGCCACATCTTCTGCTATAGCCATTCCTTTTTCAGAGACCTTTCGGGATCCACTAAATCCTATTTTGTGCTTGTTCAACAAGTCTAAGTTTCCCGCCAAAGACAAGACGGTAGGAGAAGCAATCCCCATATCTTGCAATATTTCTTTAGGATATTTATCATCGAATATTGACAAGAATGTCGAAGCTTCTATATCAATATCTAATTTAAGGTCTTTCAAGAATGTTTCTTTCTGAGCTTCATTCAAACAAGCACAAATATTCTCTTGCAACTCCTCTGTAGAAGCCACCTTATTTCTTAAATTAGACAGCAAATTATTAGCTTTTACAGGTCCCATTCCTTTTACAGCCAACAAACGGTATAGCACCTTTACTGTTTCTATGTTAGACCAATCCATAAGTCCAAGTTTTACAACAAGAAAATGATTTCACACTCGATATACAACACTAATCAAGGTAGCTTGTCTATGTTTTACATATGCGCTATTCTTTGATCTTAATATATTTTCTATTTGGCATCATCAAGACATTTTTGAATTCATTCCATAGAACTCTCCTTATATCTTTCAAGTCTTTCCCTAATTCCCTGATAATTGATTTCTTTGAATTTTACATGAGCCTTAGCATCTGCCAGTCTGTTTTCTAACCCAGCAACACTCAGGATGGTTTTAGCCCGGTCATTATTGTTCTTTCTCAATATGGTATAGAAGTTCTTTTGCATGATAAGAGAGAAAGATGTTGCATGGAAAGAATTGGTGACGATACAATCTGCATACTGAATATAACCAAGGAACTCAGCAGGAGACAACTCTGCACGTACTTCACTATGATAACGATGGAACGGATTCTGCACGGCGCCTATGCGAACTTCTGATAATCCTCAATATGAGCAAGGATGTCAAGAATTTGCTCTTTAGCATGTTCTTTGTCCAAATGAGCAACAGGATCACAACCAATGATATCTCTCAACTCTTTTCTACTTTCTAATTGCGTTTTTCAATGTATCAAATTATACAAAATTGTCCAAGACATATCTTATTGTTATATTCATTGTTGCGGGTGATTGCTTATAATGCACAAGGTATCATAACAAACACCTACACCACTCCTTCCACTAAATACTTAGGAGGATAGATTATTTGGTATTCTCCATTAATCAAATATGATTTATCAAGCACACAAAATTGTATCGGTGGAATTGTTTCCAAGTATGCCACATTGCCTCTATTAAACTTCAAACGAGGTACATCTTTCCAACATCTTTCAGCTTTAGCTCTAATTGCTTTATAATCTTTGAGAAAATCAGAATGACATTTCAGCATTTCCAAGACAAATGGCACAGAAATAAACATTGTTGAAATCAAAAGCTATTTTTGGAAATTTATAGCCTAAAAAGCGAAAAGCTGCCTCCCCCATACTATGCTGCTAAATCTAATTCATTATTACTATCATACGAAGCACAATAACCATCATCAATAAAATTGAAACTGTTTTTGTTACTTCTTGTAATTATATCACACATGGCATCTTCTACAAACGTAAAAGCACCAATATTAGGCAAACCGAGATTAGAAATTCTATCCCACTCTGCATCCTTGATTTCCTTTGAAGTATTTCTTAAGAAATCTAATACTTGCGTTGTATATTTATCAACCACGTTGTTATTTTTGTTATTGTTATTATTACAATGCAAAGATACATCTTTTATTTTGCAAGTGATATTTTTTTTCTATAATTTCTCATGTTTTTTATGGTAATTAACTAAAAAATGCATTTTTAGCCCCCATTTCTCTTGCAAATATCCTAAATTTAAATTTGGTAATATTCCGCCAATTCACTCATCAGCCATTTCATTCTCACATTCCAGCTTCCAAGCCTTTCTGCCGTTTCACGATTCTTATCGACAAGAGGCTGGTAGTCCTCAATATGTTCTATCACATTAGCAATCAGCTCTTCTGCCGAAATTTTATCACTCAACTCTATCACTGGATTATACCCGATAAAGTCAATGAGTTCTTGAGGAGCATGCCCCACCATGACGATTCTTGAGAACATACATTCCCAATAGCGCTGCGTAAGAGTTTCTATATCACCTGCAATCTCTGGCTGTGTGATGCTTCGAGGCAAAGCTACAGTCACCTTTGCATTCCCCATCGCCTCATATAGCTGCTCGTTGGTATAGATGAACTTACCATTCTGCTTGGTACAGACATGATTTAAGTTGCGATTCTTGTTATCAAAAACAGACTCCAATTGATCAGCCTTAAATACCTTATCATTGGAACGTCCGAACTCCAACAAATCAATATTGCGGTCTTTTAAAAGCTTCCCATTCTGATATACAGAATCATCCACAGCTTCAGGACACCAGATGACATTTATTCTTTGCCATCCCTTATTCTTCCCCGAAAAACGTTCTTGCATTTTCTCAGCAGTCTGCCGAGAAGAAAAGATAGCAGTCTTTACCTGATGCCTGCGTAGCCATTCACAAGTCTTCTCAAAATAGCATGGCCAGCAATCCCAGAACATAGGAACAACCTCATATCTTGCATAATCAGGAAACGTATCAAAGAGCAAAGAAACAGGTTCCACAAATCTGAGCCTTGCCTCCTTCTTACTTTTCCATAATGTAGGTAATTCCCAACGAAATACAGCTCCATGTAAGCACTTCGGAGGATAATGACTCTTCGCTATATCTCCCCCCAATCTCTCCCATGCCTCAAAAGGAGCAAGTTTGAAATTCAGAAAGCCAGGATGTATATATGGAGGGACAGCCTTTATTATTTTTTTTTTGCAACTCATAGAATTACTATTTTTTGCGTAATTTCTACTTATCTTTATATTCCTCAACAACTTGACGTAAAGCCTCAATATATCCTCTTCCATGTGTCAAGTCTGGCTCCATATAATTACCTTCAGCCCACTCATTCCAAGATTTCAACATGAGAATTTGGTGTTCTTCTTTCTTACCCTTAATAGCTTCCATTGCCATACGAACATGCTTGGCAAAGTTTTCAGGAGTAGAGTTGATATAAATATTCGTTTTTCTGCCACCACGAGGGGAATGATCCCATTGAGGAACAATCTGCGGTATCACATTTTCATCTTTATCTATCTCTCCGATGAGTTCCTTATAGTGCTTACTATAATCATAAACATGAGTTGGACGATTCAAGAGGATACCCTGCAAGTGCTTATAAACCTTATGCCAAAATGTATTTCTCTTTTGCTGAGCATGACCCAATATATCACAATAACATACTGCATCATATCCTTTCTGAAGCATCACCTCTTTTTTGATACTATTCTCATTTACATTAGCAACGAGATAGATACCAGGGAAACCTGCCTCAACACTCATTTTCTTAAAACAATCTACATACACCTGCGGAAGAGCAACTGGATCAAAAATGAAAAGATAAGGTTTACCATCTACTTTGACATAACGCTCATCCCTAAAAGCCTTAAGCAGTAACTCAAAATGCGCCTTTGCATCGTCTATACCAGGATAGGTTTGCTCCATTAATATAGCTTTAGAATCATTACCAGCCGTACAACCTACAGCTCTCCATGTATGATTGGCCCATGCCAAGCAGAAAGGGAAATCAGGCTTACCTGACTCTAACACCTCATGGAACACATCTGCCAAGAGTCTTCTGCCATTACCAAACCAGTAATGCCAGTAACAAAAAGCTGTCACACCTGCTTCACGTGCCATTTGAGCCTGTTGCTCACGAATAAGAGGTAAACGAAGATCATAATAACCTAATTCTGTAGGTACACGAGGCTCATCATGTCCCCGGAACAAAGGCTTAGCCTTACCTACATTAGTCCACTCTGTAAAACCTTTTCCCCACCACTCGTCGTTCTCTGGGAACGGATGAAACTGAGGTAAATATAATGCTAAAATTTTTGGATTCATACTATTTATTTCTTAATTTTAATTATCAATGTCGGAATTAACAAGCAAGCAAGTATCATCATAACAAAAACTGTTACTCCTTGACGATGGAAACCAGTTACCATTATCAAAGTACATACATTCAATATAACCCAATGAGTTACATAATAAGTCATTGAATGTTGACCTATGAATTGTAAGACCCTACAATTAGGCAAAAACTTGAAAATATTATTGAATACGACACAGCCTGCCAATGAAAATATAATGGCAAGAAGATAATTTCCACCACTATTCAATGTATTTGAACGAAATATCAAATGCGATGGGTAAAACAAGATTACTCCCAGATATATCATCCCCGCTATTGATATAAGTTTCTTATCAAACTGTCTATTTTTTAAAATATAACCTAAGGTATAAACGGACAATCCCAAAGGGACATTAGTAAGATATATAGGCAAATTAGAAATGCTATTATAATACAGAACTATCGGTATTATTATACTAATGATGAAAATAAATTGTGGTTTCATCTTTCTTACATATAATTCATTAAACAAAAGTTGAACAAAAAATAAAGAAAACAAAAACCATAAAGGATGATTACCAGTAACACTACCTGTACATACAAACTCCTTGATTGGTGTTAGAAAATAATGTTTCCAATTATAATCATCACTGGCAAATAATTTCAAGCACTGTACTATATGTCCTAAGAAGCTATATATAGCTAATGGAACCAGTAATTTTTGCCCCCCCCGAATGAATAATTGTTTATAATTTTTCGGGGTGTAAAACATTCCACTCTTAAAAAAGAACCAAAACATAAAAAACTGCAAAGGCTCTAACAGAATATTATCAACATTACAATCAACCTGCCCCATTAACAAAACATGATTCAGCATCATGTAACAAATTAATAAACCAGATAAGTTATCTAAATAATAAACTCGTTTATTCATTAATTGTATTATTTAACTTTCTAATAACCTTACATGGGTTTCCTGCAGCAACACAATCTGCAGGGATACTCTTTGTGACAACACTCCCAGCTCCGATAATAGTTCGTGCGCCTATAGTAACACCTTTGAGTATAACAGAATGTGCACCTATCCATACATCATCCTCTATAATAATCGGAGCAAACAGTGTTCCTTCTCCTGAAGATCGCCGTATTAGATAATCCATAGGATGAGCATCGGTATCAGTTATTAAAACACAAGCTCCTATTTTCACATGATTCCCAATAGTAATACTATTACTGCACCATATACGAGTACTGCTCATACCCACGTTATTCCCAATCTTTAAATGAGCTTTTGGCTCTATATAAATATTCCCTTGCAAATTACTCGCTATTGGGTTTATAGAATCTCCAGAAGAAAAATAGAAGTTATCCCCGATATAGAGACTTCCTTGATTTTTTAAATTCAATTTTCCTGGAATCTGAATATTATTACCCAAATGCCCCCCCACTTTCTTAATGAGAAGCCGATTAAAATAAGGATATACCTTAATACGGACTATTTTGGGAGCATTTAAAAACAAAGAGATAATTTTACCAATCATACTATATCTTCGAATTTTTTTAGGATTTCATGATTATTATACTGATAATTTAATATTTTTTCCTTAACACTTGTATAAATGCCATTATTCTTATCTATTATTCTTGACAAGGTTCCTGGCATATCAGCTATACTACTAATCCAGCCTTCTTCATCAGAAACAACTTCCTTAGCTACTGGTATATTATTGCAAAGTACAGGAACATGTAAAACTTTTGACTCTGCAATAACATAAGAAAAACTTTCTGACTCCGAAGTACAAACAAACAAGTCTGACTTTTTAAAATAAGGATAAGGATTATCCTTTGCTCCTAACAAAATCACTTCACGACTTACATCATATTTTTCTATTTTTTCTAACATATCTTGAAGACATTCTTCTGTAGAAGCTATAATATACCAGCAGAAGGGCTTTGAAGTTATTTTTTTTAATTCAGATACAATTTTTGGAATTAAATCAAACTGCTTTGTAGGGGAAAAACGACCTACAGATAATATATTAAATGTGTTATCCGAAAAAGGCACATTTGCCTTTACATCATCAGCCAGTTCTTTAATATGATTATCATCTACTGAATTATATATAAATATTACTTTATCGGATAAATGTGGATAGAGACTCAGAAAAGACTGCCTTGCAGATTCAGATACACATATTATTTTATCATATTTGCTATAATCACCAGCTTCTTCAAGTTTCCTACCTTTAACTAAATCTTGCAACCAATATCTTAATTCACAGTGCACCCATGCTATTCGATTAGAACAATTCCGAAGCATAGACACACATATTGTTGCAGATGATTCTTGGTATGCAATAACAGAATCAAATTTTTCCTTTTTCTGAATTCTGTTGATTTCAAATTTATGCAAAAATCTACTTGCATTACATCTAAACAACAAAGAAGCTAAAGTAGAAAATTTACGAAACCAGAAATGATCATGAAATAAGCGATAGAAAAGACTCTTTTTTATTAGATACGGCTTAAATACCTTTTCTTTATAGTAAGAATCACCATCCTCATATAGAGAGAATATTCTTATTTCATATATATTACTATCTATCAATAGCAGCAGGTTCTCCAACGACTTATTAGTACCTCCAATATAGAAGTCGGGAATTACAAATAGTATTTTCTTTTTCATACATTTATTTTTTTGTCTTCAACCAATCATTATAGTTCTTTTGCAGCGTTTCCAAAGGAATACGTTTATCCTCTGAATAAAGTTTAGCCTCATGTCCTACGATTTCTTCTGGTGTAAATACAAATTTTACAATTCTCCATGGATTACCTACAACAACTGAATATGGGGGGGTATTACCAGATACCACACACCCTGCGCCCACAATACAACCACGCCCAATATGAGCCCCATTCAGTAAAGTAACATTGATTCCCATCCACACATCCTCCTCTACGATTATGTCCTTATCATATCGATGATCTGGATATAACTCATCCTTCATGGCATCTGTAACATCATGCTTCCAGACTCCTTTTACTACAGCATGATTTCCAGGACATACACATAGATTATAAGAAGAAAAGCTACCTTTCTTCATGATAAACTTAGAACGAGGATTTAAGATCATTGCCCCACCAGGGATACTTGTATTCTCTTCCATAAATAGATTTTTTTTACTAAAAAGAACGGTATCAGGTGACAAATAAGCAGTAGATGCCATCATGCCATACTCACCTTTTCTATCTATATGTAACCATTTATCAATTTTTAAGCGTAGAGCTTGTTTAATTCCTATTGGATTCATTTATTTATCGATTGCTATTGGTTCTATCATTTTAAGCATATTTTCCATATAAGTAAGATTGCCAACACCTACGGATTTAGCCTTTTTGTAGAGTATAGGCATTAACTTAACGAACTCTGTTTTTGGAAATGCATAACCATTATAGAAGTACGTTGCTGCATTGAAGAAATATATTTTTTCAAAATGGAACAGTTGAAGATAATATTCTACACAAATATTCACCTTTTCGGAAAGAACCTTGAATCTAATACCTGATTGACGAGCAATCTCCAAGATTTTATCACGAGAAGTTTGAATCTCACGTGGATGGAACTTCAGATACAAAATTACATCAGAATCTAAACAGGAAATCGTCTCTTGGATAGTTTCAAAATAAAGATACAAGTCATCCTTTTTCATCAGTTCTCTCAATGGGTCTGTCATCAGCATAACACGACGCTCCTCAACATCAGAAGGAATATTGGATTCCACATATTTTTTCAACTTTTCTGAGAACATTGGTTCAACATTCAATCGTACATCAAAAGTCTTATTATGAAAAGGAATCATGCTATACCTTTTATCCATAGGCAACTCATCGTATGGACGGTTGGGTGTACAATGCCATTTGGCAAAATCACAGCCAAATACTGGCTTGAAAAGCAACCAATTAAGTAAAGATTCCTTAATTCTTCCCTGCCAAGTCTGCTCCATATTATATGGTCGATTGACATAATGGCTCGTACCTTCCTCAAAGAAAGCAATTTTGTATTTCAAATGTGAAAAGGCAACAGCTACAAAACGGCACATCTGATTAAGGACTTCCCCTAAATATATCGTTTCAATATGTTCCTCCTCGCATGTCTTTTTAAGCCATCTAAAATCGTCTTTACTTTTCTTTACACTTGCAAAATTGTTCAATTTAAAACTTCCCCACTTATTAATATCCTCCCTGAAGACTTTCTTATGCCATAACTCATCCAAATACATCATTTCAAAAGCATCATGGAACTGGCTATCCCAACCAAATATCACCACATTATTCTTTAAATTCTCCTGTCGAATAATCTGTTGCGATACAAATAGTTGAAGTGGGGTAAAAACTACAAATAGATTTCCCATAATCAAATATTCTCTTTTATATAATCTATTATCTGTTTATCTTTAGCTGTGGAAAACTTACGAGCAAACAAATTATCACTACTCATTATCTGCTCTTTGTCATCGTTTGTCCAAACATAAGGCGCACCTCTTTTCCAATCTATCAACCTCAATGAAGAACTTTCATTTTTTACAGGATTGTATCTCTTGTCCTTAAATGGAGAATTCATCAATACGGTTTGGGCGAAAATTTCATCAGGGCAACAAGTAAATCTGAATCTTTTTCTTACAAAGCCCTCTTTTGAGAGTAAATACCTAACAGCAGAATCCGTCAGCGACATCCAATTTCCACCTTTGTAAAGCCTTTGTTCATCTCTTTTGCATCGAGAGACACCTATACTTTTTTGAATATGTTCGAAAAATTCCTTAATTTTAAATCTCCGTATCACATTTCCTATCTTCGAGCGATTATATCTTTGGAAGAAATGGTACAAATTGGTTTTCCTATAAATATCCTCTACATTGTATTGGTCACAAGCTACCTCAAAGAATTCCTGTCCTTTTTGCAGTTCAAAGAATTCGCTGATATAGGTCGCTGATTTAATAGGCAAATCGACGCCAGAAAGCATATGGTAGTAATCAAAGCCCCCCCTAACCGCCTCCTGGAATAGAGCTAACTCACAAGCGATTTGAGAATAATCCCCCCAGACCACATTGACTCTTTTTGCCAAAAGAATGCCATGATGCAAAGACACTACACGAGAAAGAGAATCAAACATTTGACCTTTTACTTTTTTGTCTATGTGAACAAACACTTGTCCATCAATATGAGATAGTTTGTCCATTAGGATGTCCAATATCTCAGGCTCATTATGAGCCATTATCAAAAAAGCATGTCTCATATTTTTACTTTATTTTTCGCTTTCCTATCATGCAAGGCAAGAAACGCTCAGATTGCATGATAAGGATATACGATACTACAAAAATTACAATCATATTGATTACAGACATAACCAACGCATTCTCAACAAGCTGAGGTATTCTCCACCAAATCGGAAGATGCAAGCATAATATGAGTAAGGTACCCATACTTATTGACTCTATGAGTCGGCAATGAACTGTCTTAAAACTATAGGCTATTAATGCCAATAAAGAAATGGCAAGAATCATTGTCGAAAAATAATAGTTCAAAATATTGGAGCCGTAATTACAATGAAAGACATTTACCTCTATGTTTGGTGAATTGAAATCTCCTACGACTAAGCCTATTACAAAAAGCACTACCGATAAAATTGCCATATAAGCTTTATCCTCACACCATTTGATCAACGGCTTGACATAATGACCTAACACAAAAAATGGCAGACAGAAACAAGCAGTCTTCAACTGGAAATAGTCATTAGTTTGGTCAATATTGAAATATCCGAAAAGAATGACAGAAAAGGCAAAGCCCAAGATTCCCATATATGCCAATTTTATTCTTGGCGATGAGCATACTAACCTTATCACAAATAAAGCAACCAGAAACCACAATGGTACCATCACATAACAGAGTTGTTCTTGATTTCCCAATATTACATTGATAACAGTCTTAATATCCCTTGCCCCCCCAAAGGGGAGTGGACTCATATACAACAAGTTATATATGAAATAGGGTAAAGCTAAAGAATAAGCAGAGCCTTTCAGTTCTTGTAGAAAACCTTTCTGACGGAACAACAAGCCAGAAATCATAAAGAAGAAGGGCATGTGAAACAGGAAAACCTCATGCCGTGCTATCGGGGATATATGTCCCCAAACAACAAGAGAAATTCCTATTGCCTTAGCCCAATCTATCCAAAAGATTCTTTTTCGTGAACTTAGTGTTTGATGTTTCACAGGTCCATTACTTATTTAAAGATATTATTCTTTTCACAAACTCTCGGATGACACCCTCACCGCTTCGAGCCTGGCAAATGTAATCTACAAAAGGTTTGATATCATCCTCAGCATCTGCAGGACAACCTACATAACCACAGATCTTCATACAATCCATATCATTGTAGTCGTCTCCGATGTAAGCAACCTCATCTTTCGTTACATGATGCTTTTCCATTACCTCATGTAACATAGCTAACTTATCATGTACGCCTTGATGAACCTCTGAGATTTTAAGTTCTTCTGCTCGGCGAGCTACAATCTGTGACTCTCTTCCTGTTATTATAACGGGCGTTATACCATACTTATCCAATGTATAGATAGAATATCCGTCTTTAATATTAAAAGCCTTAAAAGCCTCACCTGAAGCAGACATGTAGATGTTACCATCTGTCATGGTACCATCTACATCCATTACCAACATTTTAATTTTCATCTTTTGAATATATGTGTATAAATACTTGGAGTTACAAACTGTATATCTTCTGGATGTTTCAAAGAATCCGCAAACATAGACAGTTGATGAGCCACTCCCTTATTGATTGATTCATATTGAGAACGGAAGCGTTCTTCTGAAAAATCAGTCTTGTTATAATAACTTCCATTAACGGTAAAGCCATCAAATCCTGCTACATAATAGCTGACAACACCTACTCTCTGCAAAATACGCATCAACATCAAGGAAGCATTGTCACTATATTCTTGGGTACGGTCAACAAACGAGTCATAGTTTACAATGATGTCATCCTCCATGTCACTCTCGATGTTGGAAGTAATCAGAGACGTTACTTCCTTTCGTAAGTCAGTATAGTGCTCATAGCGTTTCTGGCTACCCCAAAATGCAAGTTCAGAATATTTATCGAAAGTTTCATCACGGAAGTTGACTGTAATAACAAACAAGTTTTCCGCTTCGATTTTTTTCAGAATTTCATCCTTATACTGACTGATAGACTGTCCTGGCATCAGCAAGAGGATTTTCTTGCCTTTCAAAATTCTTTCCAACAAAGCTAAATTCTCCTTGTCATCCACCTTTACATGATTATACTCCTGGTAAAGACGCTGTATGTTGTCATAGTCATAACGCATACGCTTGTCTGGGTCTATCATGCTGATGATATACTTGATGTCCTTGGTGGCCAAGCGGAACTTCTCTGTCAGGTAGATGATGTTGTTTGGATGAGAACGATAGATACCACCCATCAAGGCAGGAATGGAGTAACCCCATTGATGCTGAAGGTGATAATTGTATATATGGTCGTCAATGATGTCAAGGATTGCATCAAAATCGTAGTCATAATTACGCTTACGAACCAAGTAATCCACCAATAATTCTGTATTCAGATTGCCAGCACACTTGCCCATACCATTTAATGTACCATCAATAATTACTTCTCGCTTACCGTTGCTCAATCTAATGATTTCCTGAGCAAAGGCAAATGAAAGTTGGTAATTGTTATGGGAGTGGAAATCAATGGCAATGTTTTCATCCAGATTGTGATCAACAATGGTATAAAGCCTATCTACATCATCCATATACATGGCACCATATGTATCTACAATGCCAAAGCCCTCTGGTTGTATCTGATTGACTATATCCACAATGCCCAAAAGTTCACGGTCGGTATAACCCAAGGAGTTCACACCCTGTACGAACAATTTATAACCTTTCTGTTTCACCTCTGCAAGGCACTCCAAGATCTCCTCATGGTCATTCTCGAAATTCTTACGAGTAAAACCTATACGCAGACCATCTATGGAAGTACCATCGTATGGCTTCAATGTACTAAAGTCAAACATGCCATAGTCAATGAAAGCCACATACATCGTATCTTTCTTACGATTGACAAAAGGACGTATCTGGTCAACATCTGTAAAGAACGTGCTGTTGCCCTGATAATTTACACTTTTCGCATCACGCAGGAAACCGACCTCAATGATGTCGATATTAGCATCGGCAAGACGGTAAGCAATATCCTTGATTTGTGAATTTGGAAATGCACAGTTGATGATTCTACCTCCATCACGCAACGTACAATCCAATATTTTAACATTCTTCATAATTATTTCTTGTTCAAACGTTCTTCAATAATTAGTCTTACTTTCTCCAAATCATTTTTGGTATCTACAGATAGAGATTCAGAATCTATCTGCTTATAATAAATTGGAATGCCATTCTCTAAGAAACGCAAATGGTCTATATCCTCTATTTTTTCCATTACACCCATCGGAGTATGAGCAAAAATGTCAAGAGCTTTCTTGTTGAAACACTCTATGCCAATTGCCTTCTTGTAGGTGAAAAGCAAAGAACCTTTAGGACATGGAATTGGATAACGTGACTGGTACATACAAACACCTTCCTTGTTAAGTACAATCTTAACATTAGCAATATCCATCACCTCTGCTGGATCATGCATCTCACGGTAAACGCTCTGGAAAAAAGGACGATCGCTGATAACTTCAGATGGGAATGCCTGGCGAATATTATCTGGTGAAATAAGAGGCTCATCACCATTTATACTTATATAGTAATCTGCCTCTATCATTTCAGTAACCTCCCAGATACGATGAATATGATTTGGAGTATCCTTTCTTGTCATCACATACTTCATACCATATTCCTCACAACAAGCAACGATACGCTCGTCATCAGTAGCTATATATATATCAGAAAATTCTTTTACTTGAGACACTTGATTATATACCCACCAAATCATAGGTTTGCCACAAATGTCAGCCAAAGGCTTACCAGGAAAACGGCTCGACTGATAACGAGCCGGAATAACTCCAATTACTTTCATATTTATTTTGTTTTAAAAAATTATTTAATTATCAAACTATATTCGGTACTAAAGACTTTTCATTTTTTTGCTATAGAGATTATAGAATCTATTCTTTAGAAATTTAGGGGCTCTCAAATATAACCCCATCCAGAATCCATCCATTCCAGATGCCTCATGCACAGTCCTCCAACAAAGGGTGTTAAAACTATATCGTAAGTTGTGTGATACATGGGCTGTTTGAAGCACAAAAATTAATCTTAGGAAGATACTTCTTGTCAATAGCTTTCGGAAAGGCATCTTCATTTTTTTATCCAAACAGGCATTATATACAAGAATACGAGATTGGGTAGAGCGATCATCGTTTGTTGTCGAAAGAATGCTTCCTTCTCGCTGAATCCGATAACAATATGTTATCACTGGACATAAAGCAAAAGAAGTAACATGCGCAGCTAGTTTATAAAGAAAGTCAACATCTTCATGTATTACGCCTTCATAAAAATCAATGCTATTTTCTTTCAAGAAATCACGCCTAATCAACTTATTCCAAGAACTTACAGGCAATTCTCCAAATACAAGTTTAGAATAAATAGCCTTTCTATCTACCATCAATTGTGGAGTTTTAAACCTCGTGGAATCATAAATAATAGTACCCTTTGTATTAACAATTCCTCCTTGTACAATTTCTACTTTTGGAAAATACTTAGCAACTTCTACTAAACTTTCAATACAATTTGGAGTAATATAATCATCAGAATCTAAGAAATAAACGAACTCACCTTTTGCTTCAAAGAGTCCAGAATTACGCGCTGCCGAAAGCCCACCATTCTTCTCACGATGACAGATGCGAAATTTAATATTTCCATTATAAGAATCTATAAACTCCTGCGCCAACGGAATGCTCTCGTCCGTACCACAATCGTCAACGACAATACATTCTATCACTCCTTGGTAGGTTTGTGAAGCAACACTTTCCAAACATTCTATAATGTAAGGAGCCACATTATATGTTGGTATTATGATTGAAACGTCCATAATTACAAATTTATCTTATACGATGATACAAAGCACGCATCTTATAATAAAGGTTATATTGCGCTTTTGCCAATATACAATGAATATTTGAACCATTATTTATGCACATCATTGCATCATATCTATATTTCAAAAAAAGTCCCAAGCCTAAGAGACTCTTTCCTGTAGTTTCTTTTACAAATCTTCGCAGCATGTTCAGTGTTTTCTTGGACAAAGATTGATAAGCCAATTTGCCGCCTTCACATTCAATTATGCCTAATCCATGTAAACGACTTAATTCCATCGCAAGAAACGACATCAATATCGTCGGATAACATTTAAAAAAATCTTTATCACAATATTGGTTTATATGCTCCAACACCCAAAATGCCATCTTTTCAAAGACAGGAAAATTATTTGTTTCCTTAGATTTGCTCAATAATGTTCCCTCTCGTTTGATATAATGATAATATTCATCAGGTAAAACTTGATATGAAGAAATATGTAACATATAGCACAAACAAAATGCCATGTCCTCTCCAATCCTGCTATCCATACAATATCGAATATGAAATTTGTTAATAATGTCTTTCCTATAAAAACGATTCCATCCTTCCCACCCTACTTCATAACATAGAAATGAACGACACAGGAATTGAAGCAGTTCTTCTCTATTTGAAAAGATCATTTTATGCTTTTTGAATGAAGAATGTCTCAAAATATTTCCTTCTTCATCTTCTCTGATGAAATTAAAAGAAACCATATCATAACCTTTCTCCATTTCTTCCACAACTTTGGCAAAAGCATTTTTTTCCAAATAATCATCACTATCCATGCAATAGATATATTTACCTTTAGCATGTTTCAAGCCGACATTTCGAGCATTAGATGGTCCAGAATTCTTAATATGAAAGACCTGTATTCTTTCATTTTCACTCGCCAAACTATCACAAAGTTTTTCTGATCCATCAGAACTCCCATCATCAATTAGAAGTAATTCAAAATCTTGAAATGTTTGTGAAAGAATACTATGAATACATTTTGGACAGAACTTCACTACATTAAATACAGGAATTATAACAGATATTAATGGATTCATACTATACTATTTAAATTTATGGTGAATAATTCCAGAAATCCTTGAAAAGAAATCTCTGGTTCCTTGTGAGAAAATTAAAAATTCTCCAAATATAACGATAGAAATTATTATAAAAGCCATAAAAGAATAACAGGCAAACGAAAGATAGGAAGAAAACCTGTGTGGTAATATCCAATCAAAAAGAAAAGATAATGCGATAATATCGGCAACAATCACCATATATCTAATGACAACACGCTGGAAATAATTCCAAACTGGCAATTTGAGGCCATCCCTAAACAAAAGAATAGGCTTCCATATACAAATAATAATAACTTGCGACAAAATACTACCCAATATAACTCCTTCATAACCGATGAGATAACCAAACCCTAATGCAGCCGAAATATTTATAGCGCCTTCTGCCATAGGAGCCCAAACATCCTTAAATATACCATATCCATTTATATAATGATCTACTGTCAATCTTGTTATATAGATACTTTGATCAATTATCAGTAAAATAAGAATAAATTGCCCTAATACATATTTCTCTCCTAACCATAATGCAATAAACGGATGTGATAGAAAATACACACAGACAAGGGCTATAGATGCTATACAAAAGCGAGAATCGTACAATTCCCAAAAACGGCGTATGATTTTTTCATGATCACCTTCTGCTATCAAACTTCCAACAGCAGCTTGCATACTACTATAAACCATATTGAGAACATCCTTGAGTTTTCCTACTAACAAAAGGTAATTTGCATAATAAGCAACAACAGAAAGAGTTGAAAAAGCATACATAATGAAAGGAGTACCTTGAAAAAGAAGCACTGTTGTTATCTTGTGTATAAACAGTTGTTTTGTTTTTTTTATAATATCTGGATAACTTTTATACAATTTACTTCCATCGTATCCTTTAGTTTTCAACCATGGATATTCTTTTGAAATAGTATGATTTAACCACCAGCAAGTAAATATCGTCGAGAATAAACTTGTACCAACATAAAATAAAAATGGATTTGGAACTAAAGGCAACATTAGAATTTGAATAATCTTCAATGCTACATTCATTCCTGTTGTAACACGAGTAACTTTATAACCTTTCTGATCCGTATTTAAAACTATTTGTCGATAATTAATAAAATAGCCAAGCAATGAATTGAAAAGGAAAACTCCAAATATTGCATAAGCATACCATAAAGGAAGCGTCATTCCCTTAAATATCAAAGGAAAAAAACACATTAATATTATGGCCCCTGAAATAACCAGATATGCTACTCTACGATATATCCACCCTTGTAATGCTACAATTTTATTGATTTCCTCATATTCCTTTGCAAACAAAGGTTTATAAAGGAAATAAGTTACCGACATTCCTATTCCTAACTCTGCTAGATTTAAAAAACCAAGCAGATTTCCTGCCGTAGTCTCTAATCCAACAACTTCAGAACCTAAATAATCGAAAAAAACCTTTCTTGACCAGAAGCCAAGTATCATAAATACTACATAATAGAAAAATGACACCTGCGCATTTTTTAAACTTTTAGCTGTTCTTGATTCTGCCATTATATAATTTTACTTTTATTGTAGTAAATAGCATTAAAATAGATATTGTCAACAAACAAACCCCTAAAGGCAATATTAACTGCCATACATATGGTAATCCAAATGCCCCCCAGGAACTCCTAAACGAAGCAATATAAAGGATAATATCCCTCCTAATAAAGGATGATATATATAAAGATTTAAACTATACTTACTGCCTAAAGTTGAGATTGTATTTTGCTTCATTTTCATTAGAAGAAACATAACAAATAATACAACAGACAGCAATGCACTCGTTATAGGTAAATCATTGATGATACCATTGCAGGCAAAAGTTATGTCTAAATATGAAACTATTGACAAGATTAAAGCTATACATATTAAACCATTTTTCTTAACCTTATATTTATATGTACTATCCTTTGTTATGTCCTTGAAAGGACAATCTATTATTACCTGAAATGGGGGTACCATATATACAGTATTATGTAATCAATAAAACGAAAAATAGGTCAGCTATTGGATATTCATCACTATGATGACTTTTGTAAGCGGTTTTCCGTTAAGCCTAAAAGCGAACACCTGATTCTTAAAATCCACGAAATATTAGTCGGTTCTATGTAATTTATGCAATAGGCTTCAACTGCTTACGAAGCCGCTTTCATTGCTCCACGAAATAGGCTTCATTGACTATCGAAGCCGCTTTCATTTTTCGAGGAATTTCTATTGTCTATCATTTCGCACATTACGTAGGCTCTTGTTGTTGATGTCATAGTGATCGCCCACTACATACTCGCTGTGGTCTAACTCGTCAGTGATGTAAGAGGTGGTATAGATGAGTTGGTAGGAGTCCGTAGGGTATTCTTTCAACTTGTCTATCAGCGTATATTGGAATTTCTGCGCTCGCTCTTTCTCGATTCCCTTGTCCTCCATGTTGTCGGCAAAGATGAAGCGAGGGTAGCGCATCCAATCGATGTCCAAAGAGGCAAAAAAGAGGGAGAACCTTGCCACTAACTTCAAGAAGAAAGTGGAGGAGGCACTGTACTTGGCGAAACGGTCTTGGAGATAGACTATATTGTTGGAAAAATCCACCTGAAACTCGGAGGGGCTGGCTTCGGAGAAAGCTCTTTGACATTCTTGGTCGTGGTGCAGAAAATAGACACCATGCTCCTGCATTCTTTCCAACACCTTTGAACGGCGTTGGTCTTGGCTCGCCATCTTGGCTTGAATCAGATTTTTGATCTTGACAAGTTCTACTTCCAAGCCTTTTTGCTCTGCTACTTTTTGCTCGTATGTCGTTGCCAACTCCAACAAGGTATAAAATTGACTCAACTCACCCTTCAGCAAGCCTTTCTTATAGATAAGATCTTCTATCGCCTCTGCCATACTGCTGCGTACATTTCCCAGCATCTCGTCAAGCACTTTCCGTGCCGACTTGTATTGGGAGTGTAAGCTACGCAACTTTGACTTGAGATGCATCTTCTTTTCCTCGTCATTGCGGAGTATCAACTCCGATTCCTTGATTTGGAACGTCAGCTCTGAGATGAGACGTTTCGCCTGAGCTATGCCAGTCTTGTTCTCAATGGGCGATTTACAAAGGCGGCAAGTTCCATCCGGCACGTCCTCTGGCAATGGAGACAGACATTCGGGACAATACTCCAAGCGCAAACTACCCAATATCTCTCGGGTGTTGACGGAATGGTTCAATGCCAGTTTCTTCCTTTCCAACTCGGATATAAACATCGTGGAGTCCTCTATTTCATGCTCCAACATGTCAAGCTCGTCTTCCACCGCCGCACACTCATGGTTCAAACGACGAACCTCTGCCTTTTGTCTGTCGGTCTCAGTTTTTTTCTGCTCTTTGATTTCCTCGCCTTGCCTCTTCTTGGTGATATCTTCGGATATTTTGCCTATCTCTTGGTTCTTGTATTCAATCAGTTGGCTGATATGCTCCACCGACCGCATCTCAGGCGATAAGGAGGATTCGAGGGAACGAAGGGAAGCCTTGGCATCGACAATGGCTACCTCCAACTCCTTCTGGCGTAGCTTGGCTGCATAAAGGTCGGAGTCGAAGATACCCATCAGCAGGTCTGCCACCGTCTCACGGTTGGTCTGCTTGTCAAATGGGTCGTACAAAAACAACGAAGATGTAGGTGACTCTTGGTCGATGTACAGGAGTCGGAGCAACTGATACATGGTGATGTTGTTGTCCCCCTGCACGATGGGCATATCCATTACCTCGAACAGTTCATTGCTGAAACTGCATCGGGTAGGCATGGTCTTATAGCCAAAGGTATTCCATTCGCATGTACCAGTCAGGACCTCGACCATCGATCCCCAATAGATGGTCATCCCCCGCTGTCCCAGGATTCTGCCCTCTTTGTCTTTTTCTATAGGACGTGAGAGGGTGATGACCGCCTTACCAATGGCGACCTCCACCATCACCTTGGCACAGTTGCGCACCTCAGGCACAAAATGGGTATAGTCGCCTCCCAAAGCATAGAAGAGAAGTCTCATAACTGTGGATTTACCGCTACTGTTGGTTCCACGGATGATGTTGACTCCATGATGGAATTGCTCATCGTAAGCCACCTTGCCCGTCTCGGTAAGCACATAAAGTCGATTGACAAAGAAATTAGCAGCCATCGTATTTTGATTCTAAAAGTTTGGTGCGGTATTTCAATCCATAATTTCCATTGAGGGGTGTGGCGCGAAAACAATAGCACAGCCATGATATGATGTTGCTCTCTGCAGCTGGCATCATCTCCAACTGTGACAGTACTTGCTGCATCTTGCCGCTGTCTATGATCTTGACCCGATGCTCTAAAAGCAGAGAAGGACTTATCAGTCCATAGCTTGCCAAATGGCTGAGTGCTATCATCTGATAGGGTCGAAGACGCTCGAAAAGCCGGCGATCATTGGAAGATGTGTTATAGGGGTTCTCCTTTTTCTCAACGTACTGGGTCAGACGTTTTCTGAAGTTTTCCTCCGTCCGTTTAAAACGTATCTTATAGGTCTTGTAGGGAAAGAGAAGATAGAAATCGTAAATACGAAGACGGTCAACCTCGATGATTTCGCCTACTCCGAAATGACGAAGAATATTCAGCATGCGATAGATGCCATTAAAGGGGTCGAAAGCGGGATTATACATCATAGTCGGTCCAATTGATATGACAGTTGCCTGTCAGATAATATAGCATTCCAAAGATGTCGTCCTCGTTGTAACAGAGACAAGCATCCGCTGCTCCATTTTCGTTCAGTTCATTCATGATAGGAAGTATGACCTGCTCATAGACGGCCCGCTTGATATCGGTAAGGGGTGTCGCCTGCTCGATGAGGGGCATCACGTATGTATCGAAACAGCTGCATACCTTAGCAAACAGGTAGCTGTCGATGCGCTGGGCTGATTCATAATATTGAAATTTAGTTGATTTCTTGGCAAAATACTGTTTTAAGCGACGTGCCTGCTCGATGGCTTTCTCGGAGAATCCACCATCCTTCAGTTTCTGATCCAGACCTATGGTATGGTGAAGCTTGGTCTTGTAACGTCGAATGTCGTCGAACTTCTTCTTCAGTTTTTTGTCTTGCTCAAATTCATCATTCAACTTGCGAAACCAACAGGCCAGACGACTTTCTGCTTTATCCTGATGGATGGTATTGAATATGGCCTGCTTTGCATTGGGACTGTAGTTGCCCACCTGCTGTATGTGCACATCGTCAAAATGATTGCCTGTGCCAGGATCTCCATTGATATCTATTTCCATGATAATTAGTATTTAAGGGTCAGGGGGATATCAGTCTGCCAACAGGTCTCTCACCTTGGCTGCTATGGTACTGTCGGTTGGCTGTATGCCCAACTGATTGCGTACGGAATGTTCCTTGTCATGCTCCAAGGCTTTGGTCAACGTCGTGGCATTGTGCTCGTCTATGACATTCTCACTACACATTATATATATTATATTGGCAATGAGATTGCGATTGAAGGTGGTGTTCTTCTGCTTTCCGGGGGTATAGACTACGGCATCGACCTCGGGTATGGCAAGAATGGAATGCCACAAGGTCTCGTAGCGGTTCTTCCACTCCTTGCTAACGAAGGGCTTCAACTGAGCTGCATAATCCATAATCTCAGCCTTGCGCTGTTCTTTCTCTGCTCCTTCCATAGCTTTGTCGACTGACGCTGCTGGCTTTTGTTTGTCACCGTAATTATTATTGATGACAGTCGTGGCATTGGGTACGTAGTTCTGTACTGTACCTATATGTATCTCCTGAAAGGTATTGCCTGTACCAGGATTGCCTTTTATGTTGATGTCCATCATGCTTTCTTTTATTTGTTATAAAATGTTGTATTTCAAGGTGAAAGAAAGAAGAAACTTTCATGCAACTTTCTTCCTTGCTTTCGGCTTTTGGATGTTGTACCTTTGCATCGCAGTTCAGAAATAAAGTTTAACTTCTGCCGGGCGTAATGACTGCTTGCGCAAATACCAAGTCCCATACCGGCGATGGGCAATCGAATGATTAACTATTCTGTATTCATGTTGCCTAACCCTGTAGACAAGACGGCTGCTCCTAAGGCTTATGCCAAAGCTCAGGCTAACGAGGTGATGACTTTCCGCAACTTTACGCAGCACATTGCTGACCATGGTGGTTATTCACGTGGTAAGGTAAAGGGTATCGTATCCGACATGTGTGCATGCTTGGTGGAGATGCTCTTGCAAGGCAAGAAGGTACAACTTGACGAGTTGGGCGATTTCTGGCTTTCACTCACCTGCGAAGGTGCAGAGAGCTGCGAGGCTTTTTCGGCTGACAACATCAAGGGAATCAACATCATCTTCTCTCCTGGTGTGGACTTCGAGAACCTCATCAACAAGGCTGAGTTTGCGCCTGTGGCAAGCCGTGCCGCTCAGGCTGCTACCTTGAAGGCTGAAAAGTTGGGTGTCAAGACCGTCGATCTGGAGGCTGCCAAGAAGAAGAAACCAAGCTCTTCCGAAAATGGTGGCAACAATCCTTCAGGAGGAAACACCCCTTCTGGTGGCAACACTCCTTCTGGCGGAAACACTCCTGCAGGCGGTGAGAACAGCGGAACTGAGGGAACCGAAGGCACCGGAGATGGTGAATAATCCCGAATGAGCAATGCACTGCGCCCGAGTGCGATCGGGCGCAGGCACAAACTACATTATTTTAATTTACTGAACTTTCGCATATCAGGAAGTTAAAGGAGTTAAGGGAGTTAAGGAGTTAAGACGTATGTCTTGCTGCTTAAAAAATACGCCAAAAAGACTGTTGTCTTAACTCCTCAGCGACCGTAGGGAGCGATAACTCCTTTAACTCCTTTAACTTCTGAGCTTGCGAAACTTGAATAATTTAAAAATCAAATGCATATGAATAATCAAAATGAAAATTTCAACAATGGTTCCAAGAAGATTTCTTGGGTATCTATCATGAATGCTGTTGTACAGGCTATCATCGCTGCGCTGACTGCACTGGGCGTAAGCTCGTGCACAAGTGCTTTCTTTTAATGTTTTGCACCCACAAAGGTGTTGTCTTAACTTCTTTACTCTCTTAATTCATCAAAAATGATTCAAGAAAGATTTCCTTTATCGATTGGAGAGGAGCTGGTGCGTAATGAACGCACGCTCCTCGCCAGAGTGGAGGACGGCAAACTGATGATGAATGCTGACTCCGTGAAGTTTTTGGTCTTGCACTGCTCGGCTACTCGATGCAACCAGGACTATAGTGTGGAACAACTTCGACGCGACCATAAGAGCCGTGGTTTCTATGATGTGGGCTACCACTTCTACATCCGCAAGGATGGTAGCATGACGCAACATCGCTTCCTGCTCGAAGTGGGGGCGCATGCGAGACCTTTCAACCGTTGTTCTGTCGGTATCTGCTACGAGGGTGGACTGAATGAGCATGCGCAACCTTGTGATACTCGCACGCCTGAGCAGACGGAAAGAATCGTTGATGTGCTGACTCGTCTTCACCGTCTGTTTCCGAAGGCGAAAATCGTGGGGCATCGTGATTTGCCCGGCACCACGCCTAAGGAATGTCCTTGCTTGGATGCTCACGCTCTGTTCGGCTGGATCGAAGAGCTGTAATCATGAATAACTGAACTTTCGCATATCAGGAAGTTAAAGGAGTTAAGGAAGTTAAGGAGTTAAGACGTATGTCTTGCTGCTTAAAAACTACGCCAAAAAGACTATTGTCTTAACTCCTCAGCGACCGTAGGGAGCGATAACTCCTTTAACTCCTTTAACTTCTGAACTTGCGAAACTTGAATAAATAACTGAACTTTCGCATATCAGGAAGTTAAAGGAGTTAAGGAAGTTAAGGAGTTAAGACGTATGTCTTGCTGCTTAAAAACTACGCCAAAAAGACTATTGTCTTAACTCCTCAGCGACCGTAGGGAGCGATAACTCCTTTAACTCCTTTAACTTCTGAACTTGCGAAACTTGAATAAATAATGAACAAGGAATAGTCGAATTGTTTTGGTCGTTACGGTCTTTCATCTCCTTCTCAAAAGCCTGGGCTGTCTTGTTCTGAAAAAACAAGTAGCCCCAGGGCATTCCTTCTATAGCTGGATCCGATTTATCATCAGCCCCAGTAACGTGGATGCCCTTTGGTAAGTGTTTGCTTACGTCGGCTGTAGAAGGAGAATCCAAGCAATCCTGCGTCATATTCGCTTTCTACTTTATGTCTTTTGCTGCAACCATACCCGATGGTTGTCGTAGCTTTGTATTTTTTTTCATAATGTGCATCATCTGAATTGTATTTATGGGTTTTTATCTGGCACGCAGCCTATGCACATGTGTCTTTATTTTACATTCATCACCCTTTCTTCTTAGGAAAGGGCAAACTTATTGCAAAAATACAAATATTTTTTGGATTTCGTATCAAATCTTAGCATTTTCTGCTTATAATCAAAAAATATGCCATATTTTTAGTAAATTGACTTTGAAAAAGGATAGTAGAACATAAGAGGTATACACCAGCAGTGAAGCTGCGTTTTGTGCGGGATGGGATTACAACAATTTCTCTATTTTTTCTTTCACACAAACAGAGACTCGTTGTTTGGCATCTTCTTCATCTAAGTGGAAACCATGAAACACTTGATTTACCTCACACTTAAACTCTATGTATTTATCTTTATCAGAATCCCAGAAAAACAGAGTTTTACTATCAATACTTTCACCAACAGCTTTATTCAACATAATAGCAGCTTCCTCTTCTGAACATAAAAGCACAGAAACCTTGTCACCTTTATTCGCAGGATGAGCACCTTTTCCGTTTTCTCCATGTTTCGGATTCAAATGAAATTTACGTATTGGCCGGCGATTATGCTCAAACCAACGAGCAAGTGGCTTAACCTCCAATTTACAATTATCTATTTCTACAGTCTCACCTTTAAACAACAGCCTGCATTTATCTGTTTGTTGCATCATAGCTTCATCTTCTACTAACAAATAAGTACATTCAGGGGACTCCAGTTTGCGGTTTGCCATTTCACAAAGCGTATCATCCACAATTTCTAATCCTAAAAACTTGCACTTATCTTGGTCAGTAAACGATTTACTCCTTCTCCAATCACTTCCCCAATTATTTATCCTACGACGAAACAAAGTAGAAGCCTTAGGGTAGCAGTCTATCAAAGATTCTATAGGAATCATAAAAGCATTCAAATTCATAGAATCATAATAGCATTCGTAATTCTCATAACAGAAGTACAAACTAACTTCTCGCAACTTTGTCATAAGTTTCTCATACTCCTCTTCTTCTAAAATGCCGATTCTTTTGACATAAGCGGATTGGTCTGTCGCTTCTTCATAAACAGGCAACAATAAAAACAACTCAGCATGTTCCATAATAGCTATTTTAAAAACCTGCAAGAACCTGCAAATCTATATCAATTTGGTCGAAAAATCCTTGTGGAGGAGCAGGAATGATATGCCCATCAGACTTTACATTCAACTGATGCCCCACTGCTATATGCTCATGTTCTTCACGCTCAAAATAATAAAGCGACAACTCGTCTTTATCAATTATTCCTTTATTAACTGCAACCAAACTACCGTTTACTATATGGTCGCTATGGGTTTCTATTACTACTTGTACTCCAGCATGTACGGCTATGGATATCAATTCCATCAAGACAGCCTGGCCTTTTGGATGAATGTGAGCTTCAGGATTCTCTATCAGTATTAAAGAGTCCGTTTTGGCACTCAATAATGCAACCAATATCGGCAAGACATATGTTATACCGAAACCAGTATTGATAGCACTCATTTTGTCTGTGATTAGATTATCCACTCTATCAAACTTATAATTTAAGTTGAAGTCTTCACCTTTAGGCTCTATATCAATTTTGATATGGGGAGAAATTTTTCGCAACCATCTTCCTACCTGCTCACCAAGACGTAAATCTTCAGTCAGATCTGCATCATTTTCTATTGCCAATTCCTTTATGGGAATGTTTTGATTTTTATAGCATTCCAAGAAATGTACAGTATATTCACATTGCCCCATCATCTTAGAGATTTGTTTTTTTGATGCGACCAAAGAAGTATCTCTCGTATAGCTTTTTTGTGGTCCAAAGCGGAAAGCACTAATATATTGAAAATTTTCATTGAACAAAGAATAACCTTTTAGAGTTTCTTTATCAGAAATATTCTTCATGTCAGCACTTAATAAAGTATCCATCAAATCATCGGGATATGCAAAGCTATAGTATAAACTATCTTGATTTTGAAACTCTAATTGAATTTTCAAATCATGAGCATTAGAACTTTGGCAAGCAAGTTCACCAGATATACCTAAATCACACAAATCTCCACGCAAGTTCAGTCCATTTTCCAAATCATTAGACAAGAAAGACTGTCGCAAAAGCAAAAGAGACTGTATAATGGATGATTTTCCCATACCATTCATACCTGTCAGTATGGTCAATCCCCTCATTTTGACATCTGTCTGGTTGTGCAATTTGAAATTGCTCAAAAATATATTTTGTATCATCATTGCAATATTTCTTCTATCAACCTTTTAAATTCCGTAAATCGTGTCTGTACGCTGTTCTTTTGTGCAGTTCCTGTAGAAATTGCATTTATAAATTTATCATCATGAAACAAGTTCATCATACGTCCACGCATCAAAGCTGCTGATGAAACCAACTTACTTCGTTGCTCATCAGAAAGCCAAGCTATATTGACACTGACAGTATCAAAAACCGCCTTAGATATTCGACTGCGTGGTGCATCTAAAGCCAGACGTTTTCGGAATGTATCTTGTCCAAATATGGCATAGCAACATTGCATAGACTTATCAAATGCTACAAGAATATCATTGCGCTGATTTTCTGTCATTCTATTCAAATTCCCCATTTTTACATTCAAAAAATTATCCAACTCACCATTATATTCATCATACCCAAGATAGAATGCAACAAATCGATTTGCAAAATCACGATCTTGCATTCTTTTGGAAGGAACACTATGGTTAGTTGCCTGCACAAAGGATTCCAATTCGGCTAATTGCTTGATAAAACGAGCAGCAGGACCCTGGTTCAAAGCATGTCTCATTTCTTGTGAAGTAAGAGGAACACCCGCTGTATTTACACGTTGAAAAATAATGTACTTAACTTCATTGGGAGTTGTTTTACGAAGGGTATTAACAGAAATCTTCAAAGCTTTAATTCTACGGATTTCAGGACGCTCCAAATCATCATATCCCTTGCCTTCAAAAGTATGAAGGAATTGCAAGTTATACAATTTCAGTTTCTTGTCAATGACAAAATCCTTGATAGCACACAACCTTTGCAATCCATCTATAACAGAGAGTTTTTGGCTATAGATGTCTTCGCTAAAATAAAAGGAAGGAAGAGGCAACCCGAGAAGTATTGACTCTATAAGACGACTTTTGGCTGTTGGAGTCCAAATATCACTGGCTCTTTGAAAATCAGGTTGCAAGTCTATCTCCTCATTGACAAGTTGATCTATAAGCAACCCCAAGTTTACTGTTGCCATGTCAACATCTATACTATTTGGATCAAAAGGTATAGTTATGGTTGCTTCTAAACCTGCACCATACAAGTCCTCCTGTTCTATTTCATCCGAAATAGGACCATTATCCAAATTATTTGTATTTTTTTTTACTTCCAATACCATATAATGTACTTTTTATAGCAAAAATAAAAATTCCTAATGAAATTACCAAATCATACCTTCTTATTTAACTTACATTTAGAGAAATACATTCTGTTTTTTTTATTGAATTCACTTAAAAAAGTCTTTTTTACTAAAATCAACTATTGATTATCAATAAGTTACAAAGACAAAAATGAGATTTTCGACTTTTTCAAGTCGACTCTTTATTGAACTTTCGCAAGTTCTGAAGTTATAGTAGGTAAAGTAGTTATAGCCAACAGCCTATGTGGACTTGAAATTAAACAAAAATCAATCCTTCTATAATTGCGACATTTGCGAAAGTTGAGCACCTTATTATATATAATTGAAGTTTCGCATGTACGGAAGTTATAGTAGTTAAAGAAGTTATCACTCCCTTCGGTCGTTAGAAGTTATAGCCAATAGCCTTTTTTGTTGTATATTTAGTTATAAAGCATATGGCTTTAACTTCTCTAACTTCTTTAAATTCTTTAACTTCCCCTTTTGCGAAAGTTGAGTATATAATAGAAGGCAATATCATCGAGGAGGTCGTAAATTTGGGATTCGGGGAAGAGGTATATATTTTTATAACAAACTCTTTACAGCTAAAGTGACAACTTACAACCTTTTTATCTCTAATCTCTTCTAAATATATCCCTGGTATATACCTTATCCTTGACATCATCCAGACAGGTATCATAGCGGTTGGCGATGATGGCATGGCTCTGTGCTTTGAAAGCCTCCAAGTCATTGACAACCTTGCTGCCAAAGAAGGTGCTGCCATCTTCGAGTGTTGGCTCATAGATGATGACCTCTGCACCCTTTGCCTTGATACGCTTCATGATGCCCTGGATAGCAGACTGGCGGAAGTTGTCGGAATTGGATTTCATCGTCAGGCGATAGACACCGATGACGCATGAATTGACTTCTGCACCAAACTGGTTGTTCTCGGTATAGCTATACCAGCCGGCTTTCTGCAATACGGCATCTGCGATATAGTCCTTACGGGTACGGTTACTTTCCACAATCGCCTCTATCAGATTCTCTGGAACATCAGCATAGTTTGCCAAGAGCTGCTTGGTATCTTTTGGCAAGCAATAGCCTCCATAGCCGAAGCTTGGGTTGTTATAGTGGGTACCGATACGTGGATCGAGTCCTACTCCATCAATGATGGCCTTGGTATCGAGACCTTTTACTTCTGCATAGGTATCAAGTTCGTTGAAATAGCTTACACGAAGGGCGAGATAGGTATTGGCGAAGAGCTTCACTGCCTCTGCTTCCTTCATGCCCATAAAAAGTGTATCGATATCTTCCTTAATGGCACCTTCCTGCAAAAGGGCAGCAAATGTCTTGGCTGCTTCTTTCATATTCTCTACGTCAGTCACAGCCTTTATTGCCTCGTTTTCTTCTGCAAACTCTGGGCGGTTGATAATCTTGGGATAGCCTACAATGATGCGGCTTGGGTAAAGGTTATCATAGAGTGCCTTGCTTTCACGAAGGAACTCTGGGGAGAAAAGGAGATTGAACTTCTTGATGCCCTTCTTGGCATACTTCAGGTAAAGGCTGCGGGTATAGCCTACAGGAATGGTACTCTTTATGACCATCACTGCGTCTGGATTCACCTCCAACACCAGGTCAATGACTTCTTCGACATGGGTTGTATCGAAATAGTTCTTTACCGGGTCGTAGTTGGTTGGTGCTGCAATCACCACGAAGTCGGCATCATTATAAGCTGATTTGCCATCAAGGGTTGCTGTCAGATTCAGTTTCTTCTCTGCCAGATACTTCTCAATGTAATCATCTTGTATGGGTGAAACTCTATTGTTGAGTTTCTCCACCTTCTCTGGGATTACATCTACTGCTGTAACGTGATGGTGCTGAGACAATAGCGTGGCTATACTCAGACCGACGTAGCCCGTTCCAGCTACTGCTACTTTTATATCGTTGAAATTATTCATTGATTCTATGATTATGTTTAACTATGTCCTTCAGAATTTGGATTTATTCTGCCTTTATTCTACCGTCACACTCTTTGCCAGATTTCTTGGCATATCTACATTCAATCCCTTATCTACTGCCACATAATACGCAAGTATCTGGAGGGGAACGACGCTGAGAAGAGGTACTAAAGCATTGAGGGTCTGCGGTACTTCTATCACGGAATCGGCTATCGCCTTGACTTGTTTGTCGCCTTCGGTAACAATAGCCAGGATGCGTCCGTTGCGGGATTTTACTTCCTGCATGTTGCTGATGATCTTCTCATACAACTGGTGATGAGTGGCAAGGAAGACGATCGGCATATCGGTATCTACCAAGGCTATCGGACCATGTTTCATCTCGGCTGCAGGATAGCCCTCGGCATGGATATAGCTGATTTCCTTTAGCTTCAAGGCTCCCTCTAATGCTACGGGATAGTTGAATCCTCGACCGAGATAGAGGAAATTATGTGCATAGGTGAATACTTTAGCCAGTCGGGAGATCGATGGTGTCTGCTCCAACACTTTCTCCATCTTGCCGGGTATCTCTGCCAACTCGGCGATGGTCTCTACATAGTCTTTTTCGGAAAGGGTTCCCAATTCATGACCTAACGCCAAGGCAAAGAGGGTAAGGACGGTGACCTGACCAGTGAAGGCCTTGGTACTCGCTGGCATATTCTACTTCTACTCGCTTGCGGCACATTTTCTCTATGAGTTGCTTGCCGATGAGGGCTGCATGCCAACTGGTTCCGCATGCCACGATGATGATATGCTTGGCTGACATGAGTCGGTCTTTATATTCTGTAAGGGCTGACAACACGATGTGGTTGTTGGATGGATTGTCCTTATCCGCAAACAGGCGACCGCTCATACAGTCTTTCAGGCACTGGGGCTGGTCGTAGATCTCTTTCAGCATGAAATGGTCGAAGCCTCCCTTGCTGAGTTTGGAGATGTCGAGGTCTACGGTCTTGATGTCATAATCGCATAACTTATGGTTGAGATTGATCATCTCTATATCCTTACCGATTCTGATTTCTGCTATCTGACCGTCTTCGAGATAGACTACCTGGTCGGTATATTCTACGATAGGAGTGGCATCACTGGCGATATAGAAGTCTTGCTTGTCGGCTCCTACGCCTACCACCAATGGACTGGACTGGCGGGCTGCCACAATGTGAGTGGGGTTCTTGCATTCGATGACTGCTATGGCATAGGCGCCCACAACATCATTCAGTGACTGGCAAACGGCTGACACCAAATCTTTGCCATTCTGCTGATAGTATGAGTCTATCAACTGTACCAGCACCTCGGTATCTGTTGTGCTCTTGAACTGATAACCGCGTGCTATGAGTTGTTCTTTCAGCACCTGGTAGTTCTCGATGATGCCATTATGTACCAAAGCCAGGTCACCACTCATACTGACATGGGGATGTGCATTTTCGGCTGATGGTTCGCCATGTGTTGCCCATCGGGTATGTGCTATACCGATATGGCCTCCGCAGTCTTTGTCTGCTGCGAGTTCTTCCAAGTTTGCTACCTTGCCCTTTGTCTTATAGACATTGAGTTTGTCCTCTCCATTGACGAGTGCCACTCCGGCACTGTCATATCCTCTATATTCGAGTTTCTTCAGTCCTGCAATCAGGACTGGATATGCTTCGTTTTGTCCTATATATCCTACTATTCCACACATAAATTTATGGTAATGGTTTGATTAGTTTTTATTGGTCGTTTTGGGGTATTTTATTCTTCTGGTTGTGACTATATATATGTACGCATACGTATGCGTACATATTATAGCTATAAATATATTGTTTCTATTTATAATCGCACCTACTTTAGTATTACCATCTTTATCTTGTGATAGCAAGGTACATAAGCAGCCCCAGTTCCCAAGTCGCTCTACCCAAACTCAACTGGCAGGGTAAAGGATACCGATCGTTACAATCGCTTCCTTATCGGAAGTATAGCTTTATGCCTTGCTCAATACTCGCTGATACTCTGTGGTATTGATTACCAAAGCATCGGATGGTGCCACTACAATGTTCGCTTTAGGAAGCTTCTTTTGTATCTTCCAGTAAGCATAAGCAATACATGGAGCGGTATTGCGAGCTTCAGGTTCTGCTAAGATATTATCTACAGACATATCAGGGATTTGCTCCTTGACAATGCTAATGTATTTCTCGTTTGTCACTACCCACATGTGCTCTACAGGACAGATAGGCTTCAATCTATCTACTGTCAATTGAATGAGGGAACGACCGACACCCATCACATCTATGAACTGCTTTGGGTAATCGGGGGTTGCCATTGGTCAGAAGCGACTGCCTACGCCGCCAGTCATAATAATGATTTGTGTATACATCATAAATCTCTTTCTTTAATATTAAAGATTTTCTAAAATCATCCCGTCCTTCTTTACCATTAAAGGAGGAGTTTTTCAAATCCCTCCGTCTCCCTTTAACCAAAGGGAGCTCCACCTCAAACCAAGCCTTCCTCCTCAGAAGGAAGGATGTAACCGCCCTACTCGGTGCTCAGAACCGCTACGCTCTAAGGTTGTCGGACCATCAAAGGTCTTCGACATATTGTGCGGGATGGGACCGCCTATGGATAACAAATTACAACTAAAAGTTAAGATTGGTATCAGCACCTTCATTTATCTTTTACCCTTGCGTCTTTTCAAAGAAGGTGATATTGTCACCTTACAATTATATAACCTATAGCAATTTTGTGAGTTCGTTATTCTTTTCATCTTAGTCTTTAACTCTTTGTTTACCTTAGAAAGTAGTTGCACCTTACTCTTAGAATCATTAATTTCTTCTTGAAGAGCATCTATTATTTCCTCTCCAAACTCATCTTCGTTATCATCTTCAATAGGGGCAACTGCAGGAATCACCTCTTTTGGGAGTCTTGGCAAGCCTTGTCTATGAATGTACAACCCATATTTTTGGGTTACACGAGTGATAAAAGGCGGCAATAAACGTCCAATGCGCTGATCTTTTATCTCTTCATAATCCTTAATTTCCATTTCCTGAAAATTAAAGCGTATGAATGCACCTTCAATTGGTCCAACTATTACAAAATTCTGTTGTTCTTTAAAATTTCCATATTTTGTATCAAAAAACGTTTGTAGATCGTGAGAAGATAATTTTTTCCCTTTAATTAAATATACTTTGCATTCACCCTTTCTACCTACACAATCGCATGCTGGTCGGACATTTAAATAGTATTTTCCTTTACCCCTTTGATAAATATCTCCAGTTGTGGACAGAAGCTGAAGTTTATCCTTTTTCAAAAAGCATTGTCTTTCCAAGACATTTTTTAGAGCACAATTATTATCATCTTCTATGTTTGACAGAATCTCATCATCAAATTCAACAGGCTGAATTCGAGACAAAGCATTCTGATTAATCAACGAAGAAATCTCTTCAGATGGATTCACTCCATCACTTTTATAACACGCCCACAATAAATTTGGCCAAAAAGGGGATGCCTCACGCATATCCAAAGCCATTCCATTAATTGCCTCCAGATATGCTGTCTTCCATTTTTGCGTGACATAAATTGATGGTGTATCCTTTAGCCATTCATTAACCTTGTCAAACATAATACATTTTTTATCATTATCAAAAAGTTCAGACTTGCTAAGAATAAAAATCGGCGATTTTTCATCGTCATCTATGATATTATACTCTGACAAAGTATTCTTGATAGAATTAACATCCTCATTGCTAAAAATAAAGATTGGAATTACGACTTTATCAACAACCTGTTTTATAAAATCAACATTTTCTCGGGCATTTTGAGCCTTAAGAGTTGCATCTTGAATTGGTAAGCCATCATCATCTACCAAAGTATTCAATTCCCAATCCAACAAAAGAAAACTGAGGTTTGAAAAGCAAATAGACTCTATTTTGTCAGGCAATGCCTCATATTTTACCAAAGGCAAATGATTATCATTTTCGAGGTATTTGACAATGCCATTAATTACGTCATTTCCTCTATAAACATGGTCATCAACCACCATGCCTATACCTTTAAACAAATTTTCATTTTCCATATCATTTTTTTTGTTTTATAAAAGAAACCACAAAATTAGCACCTTTCAAAACTTTCTCACTATCCAAATCTGCCAGGTCAATTGAATACTCATTACGTTCCATCAATTTTCTTGATATATACAGTCCTAATCCTCGACCTTCTTCTCCTTTCCCAGAATAGAAAGCTTCAAAGATATATGGAACATCTTCTTGGCGGATACCCGGTCCATTATCTGAAAAAATCATTTGACATTTATTTCCATCTAGTACAATCTTGATTCTACGATCATCTATACCGCCAGCTTCCAACCAATAAACCGCATTGTCCATGAGATTTATCAATAGTTGAAGAATATCTGCATCAGTACACTTAGCTAACAGGGGCGAACCAATAATCTCGGTTTCACATGTAATAGAACATCTTTGCAGAGTTCTCTTATAAATTGTCTGGACCTTTTTCAAATAATCCTCAACACGCAACTGACGCCTTCTTTGTTTCGATGAAGTAAAAAGAAGTTGCATATCTTTCATATGCTCTTTTACGAAAGTGAAAATTCCCAACAATTTTTGCATTTCACTTGTCAAACTTCCCGTATCTATCGTACCCAACATGCAATCTTTCATTAATCCCTGTAGTTGTGAAAGTCCTTTTTCCATCATCAACATCATGTCATGACTTGCTGTTTCTACAGATAAACCAACAGCAGCTAATGATTCAGTTCTATTGGCACGACATTCAAGATATTCACGTTCTACTTTATAAACTTTCTCAAGTTGCGACAACAAAGAAGAAGCCTTTTTATCATCCTTAAAATATTTTTTAAGGTTAGACAGTTCTTTGTTTACTTGTCTGGTATTTGTTTTTTCTATCTCATTCTTTCGTTTATTCTCATCTAAATACCGCTTGTAGGCAGTAATACGGAGATATGATAAAAAAGAGCGTATGATACAAATAAAGTCATCTGTGTAACTTTCCTCTTCTATCAAACCTTCTCGGTTCGTTTTGTCTTTAAGATGAGGATTTCCTTTCTTTGTGATACGAATCTGACCGACTAATTGATCATTACTAAAAAAAGCACCTGCACTAATTGTTCCACGTCCAATATCTATTTGTAGCCAGTCATCAGAAGGATCTCCATATGGCATTACACGCACATTGTCTCTTAACAAATAAACACGATGCTTCTTCAATATATCTTTAGCCCCTTCTACTAAAGCATAACGCGACGGAGTTTTTGCATTGAAATCAAATATATAAAAGTTGAAATCGAAGTCTCCAAAATCAGAAATGTCTCGATATGTTTTATTTTCCCTATCAAAGAAATTGTCTTTAAAAACTCGCAACCCTCTAAATTCATCAGACGCACAAGACAAATTCTTAATACTGCCATTAATCTCAAAGCTCAATATTTTCTCTTTAGAATCATAATGACCTGACTTAATCTGAAAAACGCTTTGAGTCTCCATCAGATTTTCCATAACAATATTATCAGAAGCATCTTCCTCATCAATATTCTCACCATTCACAGAAACCCCAATGAAAAAATCAGGTTGTTTTTCTTTAGTAATAACTTCATCGAAAAAGTCACCAAACTGAACAAAGCTGGCTTTGACGGCATCTATTTTTGCTTGATTCCACCTTCCTTTCAAGCCCCTTATTTCCAAGCGCGTCCCATGAGCATTCATCGGCCCTTCAAAAATCTTCCGACCTATAGAAACAGATCGATTCACAAATTCCTTTGGAGATGAAGTCTGTAAATCAAAAGACAATTCATCTAAGTAAAGATTTCTCGAATCCGGACCGATAGAGGAATAGTTCTCATCAAACGAAGAGAAATCAAGGCGAACGGAATACTCCTCAGCGCATTCCTCAGGACGTGTTATCATATTGATAATACTTCCCAATTTCAGCATAGCATAACGACCTATACCTTTTTCGCCTTGTATAATACGCTTTTTCGTTTTAGTCAATTTTACCTCACCATCCTTAGAAGACTTATTAGCTGTTGCAGGACTCATCCATGCATTTTGAATGATATCTTTAGACATACCAACACCATTATCTTCGATAACAATTTTAGAATCTTTAAGTGCAGCACCACTTGGAGAAAATCCTACAAAAGACAATTTAACCCAATCTGCATCTGCATCATAGGCATTTTTTATCAATTCCAGCACAGCAATTTGCTCATTTTTAATAAGTTGATCTCCCAACATGGTCAGTAAACGAGCATATGGTCGTATTGTTAATTTCGTATTCATATTTGCGCAAATATTAAAAATTCTTCTGAATATATTTTTCGACTTGTCTTATCTGATGAAAATTTTCCATTTTTATCACGATAAGGCGTCAGAATCTTGTTCAATATTTTTCTCCTTTTGATAGTTACATTATAAAATCCTTCATTCAATAAACTTTCCGCCAAATGTCTGGCATTGTCAATTTTTACACTCTTATACTCTGTATTTCCTATAACAAAAAGACATGCACCCCCTTTCCTGACGACATTACATATTTTTTTAACAACAGCTTGCATATTTACATAATATTGTGCAATAGCTTTCGCCTGTTTCTTATCAATACTATACATCTGCATAACAACAGACAGACCAGACTGATTTAATTTTGGAACATTAAAACGTAAATCGTCAGAATGATAAAGACTTCCTATAGAACCTGTTCTAAAGTGTTTGTAATCTGGAGAATAGTCTAACCACAAAGTAGAAAGTTGGTGAATATCCGCATATTCATAAGACGTTACATAAGGGGGGCTCGTTACCAACAGGTCGACAAAAGGTTCATTAATGTTTAAATCCAAAACGCTCTGTGTTAGTATCTTTGCATTATTTTCTTCGACAACCTCACTTGATTCATTGGCCCTTTCCATTTTACAAATCTGCCTACAAAATTCTTCCCATACATCTTTTGTTTGTTTTCGGGGATCAATTTGAGGTTTTATTGATTTTGTCAACCATTTAGAACAACTCTTTAATATACTAGAAAAAGCACAAAAGAAAAAGTCTAAATATTTATCTAACTCCACCACTGAAATTATGGAAGAACGAAGTTTATATAAATCATACACCTGATTTGGATAAAACCAATAGCAAATTCTTGTATTTTTACAAAAATATTCATCCATATCTACGCTATCTGAAAAGAACATTTTTTTTATTCTTTTGAAATATTTTTTTATCTCATTTGAATCATATTTTCTGCATTTTGTTCTAGCAATTAAAGTCGCAACAGGATTCAAATCACAACCAAAAAAAGATTTTCGATTTGCTAATGCTTCATATGCGACCGTTCCGCATCCACAAAAAATATCCGCCACAGTATGAACATCTATACCTTGCTGCTTTGCATATTGCAAAGCTTTTGTTGTAATAAAAGGAGGAAATTTTGCAGGATAAGCATGAATACTATGCATTAATGACGGCTTTACTTCTCCCATCGTCCATGTTTCATCAATCGGAAGCGCATCAATCTCTGCTGTATGTATATTATTTATATTCAATATCATATTTCTTTCTTTTGTAAGCCACTGATATTGTATCGACATTATCAATTTATCAATGAGTTAGCTATACGTATATATCACCAATACTGTGCCCACTATAATACAAGTAGTGACTCCAATCAGTTTTTGTAAAAAGTTATTTTGGTACCCCATTGCAGTATCGCTCTACGCTTGTCGCTACTTGAATGAGGAGATTTTGTTTTTACTTTTGACAGGATTGCTTTTGGAGAGGTTCCTGCAGGGGTATAACAGAAATCTTTGACCATCACTAAAGGAACTTTTACTATGCTATCGCAAAAACAGCATCCCCGCCATATCACAAGCTATTACACCTATCTGTTGTTAGAACTAAAGAGCCTTATCTGACTTTAACAAATCCTCTAAGTTGACTTTCATTTCTGATTTCTCATAACTGTCGGGCATGAGCAAATAGAGTCTAAAAGAAGAACTGGATAAGTCTTTATGAAGATTCATTGTTTTCAAAAAGGGAATATTTCCTAATTTCGTTTTAATATGTTTCTCCATAAATAATCTCACCATCAGACGTATGTCTGGTTGAATGCTACATAGAGAAGAATTCATTAATTGTAAATACGTATCTTTCAGATAATCATTCTGTTTTTTATCCTTGGGCGGTTTGCATGCAATGATCCCTATAATATCAAATTCCTCTGCTTGAAACGTAGAACACAAAGAAAGAAGCATATAGCATTTGATATACGTAAATACTATTTGCTTATAGGCTTTCAACAAGTCTCTACTATCCAGTGCGGATTTTAATTCAGAAACGACTATGAACTTCCTTCCATTTATTTCAGTAATCAAGAAACCATCGCTGTCTAAATCACTTAAATTAGATGACCAATCTATAATTTTCTCATGAGAATTTTTATAGAACTGATTATCTAATAGAAATATCTCTTCACCATCATTTACCAATTTCAGATTAGTAAATGAGGCCCCTTGATTATGTTCATGAATTTCGCACTGGCTTTTTATCAAAACACAAGGAGCTTTATCAAATACAGAACTAAAACTTTCAGCAATTTCCATGATCTAAATAATCATTAAGTTTGTAACCATTTATCAAACTTGCATTTAAAGCATCTGTAAATGAAGCGAAAGGAATACCATCCTCTACATCTTGAGACACGATTTCCGAAGAACCATCTGTTCTTCTATTCAACAAGTAAGCACCCAACCTGCTGAAATCGAACTTCAGGCAAGATGGTATATTGCATTCCTTGCATATTTCCTCAAACTTCGGCGAATCCTGATATTTCTGAGAGATACGCTGTAGATTAATCAACTCGTTGATTCGTCTCAACAAATAATCACTATGTGTCGTTATTTGCATATAAGCTCCTGCATTATTGAGTGCACTGATTATATCTGCCATCATTCTTTGCTTTAATGGATGCAAATGGGCTTCTGGTTCTTCGAACAGAATAGAGATTGTACTTACATCATATCTTTCCACAAGCAATGCCAACGGAGCTATTTCCCTAATGGACGATGCCGCTGCTGAAATAGGCAAATCCTTACCATTACTTCGATAATAATACTTATCCGCCTCTCGATAGATGCTACCATCCAGTATGCCTGAAAACAGGTTTACCAATTCCTCTGAATTCTTTTCAGGATGGGGCTGCGCTCGATTGATTTTATACAAGCCCTTCGCAAATTGATCATATAGTCCAGAAACAGGCTTAAGCTCTTCTGTAAGCACAGGTCCTCTAGATGGTGGCAATACAAATGTATCAGTTAATTTTTTGAAATCACCGAAAATCTTACCTATCAGACCATAGCGTAGAAGGAAGGCATAGGGTGATTCATTTTCCAGAGTATCATCCTTGGCACGATAGAAAAGGTCCGACATTGAAAGTTTCAAATATACTTCCTCGTTATTCTGCAAACCTAAAATTTCTTCTTCATAACTTGCCTTAATTTCTGAAGGTACTGTGTCTGGAAGTTTTATCTCAATATCACCTTCCAATTGGTCACTATTAAGCATATACTTCAAATACGACAATGCATCCTCCGCCAAAAAATCTTCTATTTCCTTTTTGGTAAGGACAAACAATTCTCCTTGATTGTGGAGTTTCGCTCTCATTTCGCTGAATACAAGACCTTTCTGGATAAAGAAACGATTGAGTCGCTCTTTATCCAAAAGCACTGTGAAGATATAGTTACACAACATGGCCACATAGCTTTTACCCAAGCCAGATTCGCCAGAGAAAGCCATTATTGGTTTCACTTCTATGAAAGAATCTTTTATTGCACCTAATCTGTGTATTGTTATAGTAATGCGCTCCATTTCTAATAGTTTATTTTATAAGACATATGAATTATACTTCTCTAAATTTAGGAAATTTACCTCTTATGAAAGTTGAGGTTGTGACTATATAAATTTAGTTAATCAACGTTAGAACATAAAAAATATATTTAATCCCTTCTAAATATATCTCTGGTATATTCCTTCTCCTTCACATCATCTAAACAGATATCATACCGGTGGGCGATGAAATGAACAGATAACCCCAGGGCATTCCTTCTATAGCTGGATCCGATTTGTCATCAGCCCCAGTAACGTGGATGCCCTTTGGTAAGTGTTTGCTTACGTCGGCTGTAGAAGGAGAATCCAAGCAATCCTGCGTCATATTCGCTTTCTACTTTATGTCTTTTGCTGCAACCATACCCGATGGTTGTCGTAGCTTTGTCGCTTTTTTCATAATGTGCATCATCTGAATTGTATTTATGGGTTTTTATTTGGCACGCAGCCTATGCACATGACTTTTACTTTCGTCACACTTTTTTTTTTAGAAAAGTGTGATTTTATTGCAAAAATACTAATTTATGTTGGATTACGTATAAGATTTTATATTTTTTCTACTTATAATTTAAAAATATGCTATTTTTTTTAGGAAATAGGGCTTAAAAAAGGCTTTCGAAAAACCTCCTTAGCATTAAGAGAGGTTTTTCGAAAGCCTACAAGTACTTTCTTAACATTCGAAAAAAATAAAAGTAGTTTCTTGTGAACTTCGAAAAACTACAAGTACTTCCTTGAACCTTAAGGGATCTTCGAAAACCCACCAGTCCTCCCTTACCCTTAAGGGAGGGTCCACCTCTCATCTCGGTCTTCTCCCCTCAGGGAAGAAGAAGAAACCGCTCCTCCTCGTCGCTCTGAACCATTTCATTCTATGGTTGGCGGACCATCAGAGGTCTACGCCAGCAGCGGAGCTGCGGTTCTTTGTGCGGGGATGAACCCGCCTTGCTGAAGAGATGTTGATGGAACCGCAAGGACATACGAATAGATGCTTGATGCTGATTGCTCGCAACTTGCTGAGATTGCTGCTTATGGGGACGCAGGGACCAATGCTGGATGCGGTGATGATAATACTTTTTATTCGACTTTGGAAAGGATCGACTCTGGAGAGGTTCCCATTAGGGCTATGGCGGAAATCTTGTGACCACCATTGGCATTTAATGAATGACCACAATGATAGAGACTATCATCTATAATGAGCCAACGATCATGAGACTCGTTACGCCATTACCAACAGATATTATAACATCTAATTTATAATAATCAACCTAATATGTTTTGCCGTCTGAGGCAGTGTAGGCAAATTTTGCCCAAACTGAATCTTTCTGCAATTCTCCTTCTTTTTTTGATAAAGCGGGCTGCACTCGGCAATTTGAAAGTGAACTTTCATTGCGCTCATTGGCACCGCTTTTTCCCATTAAAGAAGGGTCTTTCGAAAACCCACCAGTCCTCCCTTACCCTTAAGTTCTTTCTAAAATCACCCCGTCCCTCTTTACCATTAAAGAGGGCTCCACCGCT
>OGOP01000346.1_pt1 | contig 44370 bp, 33 predicted proteins | sample 1552591 | NCBI WGS metagenome assembly OGOP01 (sample SAMEA2580120, study PRJEB22360) | human gut metagenome | biome: human gut; feature: human-associated habitat; material: faeces | place: Denmark | collected 2008/2010 | reverse complement strand
GATTCAGCCTAATTTTTTGTACTGTCAAAAAGTTTTAGCGGACAGTAATAATAAACAAATTAAAACGGCTTTCAAATTAATCAGATAATACACTTATTCAACAGAATGGCAGTTGCCGCAAGCGACTTTGGCTCCCGAAGAGGGAGGGGACCCACGGAGTGGGGAGGATCGCTGGAGGTAACTGCCATTCTGTTGAATCATATCATAGAATCAATACTGATCCCAGGACTTGATTTGGATGTCGTTTATGCTGGTGGAGCAGAAAGCGCGGATGAAGGCGGTGGCGAGGCGGGCATTCGTGAAGAGGGTGACGTTGAAGTCTATGGCTGCCCTTCTGATCTGGTAGCCGTTGGAAAGTTCCAGAGCCGAGAAGTTTTTCGGGATATTGATCACCATATCAACTTCTTTGTTCTGAATCATTTCCAAAGCTGGTTTGAATCGTCCCTTGAAATTAGGATTGTCACACTCGCTTGGCCAGAGCACCTTCGTCGCCGGAACACTGTTCTCTACAAGATACTTATACGTGCCACCTGTGGCGTAAAGCTCATAACCCTTCTCGACGAGAAGTCGGCAGGCCCTCAGCATATCAGCCTTCTGGAGCGGATCACCGGTCGAGAGCAGAACCCTCTTCTCCGGAATCCTTTGGCCGACTGAAAGCACTGATTTCAGCAAAGCCTCATTAAGGTCATCGCCCAGACAGCCGACCTCACCGGTCGAAGACATATCGACACCAAGCATCGGATCAGCCTCTTCGAGTCTCGCGAACGAGAACTGCGAGGACTTCACGCCTACATAGTCAAGGTCGAAGGCACTCTTCTGCGGAGCCGCAGGATGGAGACCCAGCATAACCTTGGTAGCCAGCTCGATGAAATCGATCTTCAGCACCTTGGACACGAACGGGAAACTCCTGGATGCCCGCAGGTTACACTCTATGACCTTGATGGCGTTCTCACGAGCGAGGAACTGGATATTGAACGGACCGGAGATGCTGAGCGCGCCGGCGATGGCACGGGCGATCTTCTTGATCCTGCGAACGGTCTCGACATAGAGTTTCTGAGGCGGGAACTGGATGGTGGCGTCACCGGAATGAACACCGGCATATTCAATGTGCTCCGAGATAGCGTAGGCGAGGATTTCGCCATTGTCGGCGACAGCGTCGAACTCGATCTCCTTGCTACGCATATAGAACTTGCTGATGACAACCGGGTGCTCCTGAGATACTTCCGCCGCCAGGCTGAGGAAGTGACGGAGTTTCTCCTCGTCGTGGCAGACATTCATAGCGGCTCCGGAAAGCACGTACGACGGTCTCACCAGCACAGGGAAGCCAACCTTCCTGATGAAATTGTCCACCTCGTCGATGGTCGTAAGCTCACTCCATTCAGGCTGGTCAACCCCGAGGTTGTCCACGATGCTGGAGAATTTGTGGCGGTCCTCGGCCTTGTCGATGTCCTCGGCGGAGGTGCCGAGAATCGGAACGTTGTGCTTGTGAAGCTTGAGGGCGAGATTGTTAGGAATCTGGCCGCCCACGGAGACAACGACACCGTGAGGAGTCTCAAGGTCGATGATGTCCATCACCCTCTCGAAGGTAAGCTCATCGAAATAGAGCCTGTCGCACATATCGTAGTCTGTGGAGACGGTCTCCGGGTTGTAGTTGATCAGCACTCCCCTGTAGCCCTGCTTCTGGATTGTCTGGAGGCAGGTCACCGAGCACCAGTCGAATTCCACGGACGAACCGATCCTGTAGGCTCCCGAACCGAGGACAATCACCGACTTGCCGTCACGCTCATATTCAATGTCACTCTTCGTGCCGTTGTAGGTCAGGTAGAGGTAGTTCGTCTGTGCCGGGAATTCGGCGGCGAGGGTGTCTATCTGCTTCACGACAGGGACGATGCCGTGTGATTTTCGATGTTCACGGACAACATCCATGTTGGCTGTCGAGGTTCCTTTGTCCTTCCAGATGGCTCTCTGGATCTGAAAATCGGAGAAGCCCTCCTGCTTGGCAAGGCGCAGGAGCTCCACCGGCATGTCCTCAAGAGTGTCGTAGGAGTTCATGTCCTCGTAGGTCTTCACGATGTTCTCCAGCTTATTGAGGAACCATTTGTCGATCTTGGTGAGGTCGTGGATCTGATCTACCGTGTAGCCGGCGCGCATAGCCTTGGAGATCACGAATATACGCTTGTCGGTCGGCTCCCGGAGAGCCTCCTCCAAGTCGGCGACCTGGAATTCCTTGTTGCCGACGAATCCGTGCGCCCCCTGGCCGATCATCCTGAGGCCCTTCTGGATGGCCTCCTCGAAGCTGCGGCCGATTGCCATAACCTCGCCCACGGATTTCATCGAGGAGCCGATTTTGCGTGAAACGCCGTGGAATTTGCTAAGGTCCCAACGAGGAATCTTGCAGACGATGTAGTCAAGAGCCGGCTCGAAGAATGCCGGAGTTGTCTTTGTGACAGAGTTCTTAAGGTCGAACAGACCGTAACCCAGGCCGAGTTTCGCGGCCACGAATGCGAGTGGATAGCCAGTTGCTTTAGAGGCCAGGGCCGATGAGCGGCTCAGGCGGGCGTTCACCTCGATGACGCGGTAGTCCATAGCGTCAGGGTCGTAGGCGTACTGGACATTGCACTCACCAACTATTCCGATGTGACGGACGATCTTGATGGAAAGTTCGCGCAGGAAATAGTAGTCGTTGTTGGACAGGGTCTGGGACGGAGCCACGACGATGCTCTCTCCGGTGTGGATTCCGAGCGGGTCGAAGTTTTCCATATTGCAGACCGTGATACAGTTGTCATAACGGTCGCGGACAACTTCATATTCAATCTCCTTCCAGCCTTTAAGTGACTTTTCGACAAGTACTTGCGGGGAGAAAGAGAAGGCTTTTTCGCAGAGTTCGTCGAGCTGCTCATCGTTGTCGCAGAAGCCTGAGCCGAGTCCGCCGAGGGCGTAGGCGGCGCGCACGATGAGTGGGAATCCGAGCTCGTGGGCGGCTTTGCGGGCCTCCTCTATGTTGGAGGCAGGGTGTGACTTGATGGTCTTCACACCGATCTCGTCCAGTTTTTTTATGAAGAGGTCACGGTCCTCTGTGTCCATAATCGCCTGGACCGGAGTTCCGAGAACCTGGACATTGTATTTGTCAAGTATTCCGTTCTCGTACAGTTCCACGCCGCAGTTCAGTGCTGTCTGGCCACCGAACGAGAGGAGAATGCCCTGAGGTTGCTCCTTGGCGATGACCTTCTCGACAAAGAACGGGGTTACCGGCAGGAAGTAGATCTTGTCGGCCACGCCTTCCGAAGTCTGCACGGTGGCGATGTTCGGGTTGATGAGGACGGTCTCGATGCCTTCCTCGCGCAGGGCCTTGAGGGCCTGTGAGCCGGAATAGTCAAACTCTCCCGCCTGACCGATCTTGAGTGCGCCTGATCCGAGGATCAAAACCTTCTTTATATTCGTGTTTTTCATAAATTCTTCTTTATCCGAAAGTTACAATTTGCTGATAAACTCGTCAAACAGGAAGTTCGTGTCGGTCGGGCCGCTGGAGGCTTCCGGGTGGAACTGTACCGAGCAGAAAGGCTTGGTCTTGTGGCGGATGCCTTCGTTGGTGCCGTCGTTCATATTCACAAACCAAGGCTCCCAATCAGCTCCGAGGGTCTTGTCGTCAACCGCGAATCCGTGGTTCTGCGAGGTGATGAAGCAGCGGTTCGTGCCGACCATACGTACAGGCTGGTTATGACTGCGGTGCCCGTACTTCAATTTATAGGTGTTGGCCCCGCCGGCTCTGGCGAGCAGCTGGTTGCCCATACATATTCCGAAAATTGGCTTGTCGCCTTCCATCGCCTTGCGCAGGTTAGCTACGGTGACATTGCAGAACTGCGGGTTGCCAGGGCCGTTCGAGATGAAGAGGCCGTCGTAGTCAAGTTTGTTGAAATCGTAGTCCCAAGGCACTCTGACTACTTTCACTCCCCTCTCCATAAAGCATCTGAGGATGTTGTGCTTGACTCCGCAGTCAACCATCACGACAGTCTTGGAGCCGCTGCCATATTCAATGACATCCTTGCAGCTGACGATGGCGATCTGGTTGGCGAGGTTAGGGTCATCGATCGGAAAATCCTTCTCGACGCCGTCCGGAACAATCATTCCAAGCATCGAGCCCTTCTCGCGGAGAAGTTGCGTGACGGCGCGGGTGTCGATCCCGAATATTCCAGGAATCTTCTGCTCTTTCAGCCACTCGTCGAGGCTCTTGACCGCATCCCAGTGGCTGTAGTCGAAGGAATAGTCGCTGATCACGACTCCCCTTACCCAGATCTTCTCTGACTCGAAGTTCCGGGATATTCCCAGTTCATCCGCTCCTTCCTGTGGTACGCCGTAATTACCTATCAAAGGATAGGTTACGCAGAGAATCTGCCCGGAATAGGAGGGGTCCGTAAGACTTTCCGGATAGCCTACCATCGCGGTCGAGAAGACGACTTCCCCGTCAGCCGGGCCGTCGTAGCCGAAGGAGAATCCACGGAACTCCGCCCCGTTCTCCAACTTTAATGTCGCGCCTTTTCTTTCTTTCATTTCCTTGTCAATAATTTTTGACTTATAACTAAATCCAACTTTTTCCTAAAAACAGACTTTTCAACTTATTCCACCCCTCAGTCGCTTCGCGCCAGCTCCCGGTGGGAGCGCCATCCTCCACCGCCTCCCTCGCTGGGAGGCCCTGTCGGCACTGCGTGCCTCCTTTTCTTATTCAGGTGGTCGTGAAGAATAACAGGGGGCATTCAAAAAAAACGACCATCTCAAACAGTGATGAAATGGTCGGTGAAAGTCAATGGAAGAACATTCCCACTGTGCATCCTGGGACGCACTGCCGCTCAAAGGTATTAAAGTCACGTCAAGCATAAGGAAGTCCGTTTGTTTTGCAAATGTACGCAAAAAATGGGAATAAGCGGCAAAATATTCAATGAATATAAATTCACCGCTTTGCGATCTGGCGCTTCCTGAAAAGACTGAAAGAGACAATCGAAAGGAATGTCAGCGCCTCTGTCGCCGGCAGAGCGAGCCAAATTCCGTTCACACCGGCAAAAAGTGGGATGACAAGAAAGCAAGGCACAAGGAATATTACCCCGCGCGAAAGCGAGAAAATGGTCGCCGGAAGCGCGCGTTCCACACTTTGGTAATAGCCTATGGCAGCGACGTTCACAATCGACAATGTGAATCCGATGGCCATCAGAGGCACACCGTGAGCCGCTATTGAATATGCAGGAGCGTCTTTGCTGAGGAACAGTACAGCCACATAACTGATACCGAACGCCAAGGCCAGAGAGACCACAATTCCAAGCGCAAAGGCAGTTAGCAGAGAGAATTTGCGAGCTTCCAGCACACGGTTACGGTTACCGGCACCGTGGTTGAAACTGATAATCGGCTGTGCGGACTGCGAGATCGCGTTTCCGGTCATAAAGATGAACGGCATAATGTAGCAGGCGATGGAAAACGCCGCCACACCGTCTTCTCCTAAATATTTCATAAACACATAGTTTCCCACGAATATAAGTATCGAGATGCTGATCTCGCCAAGGAAAGCAGACAGTCCGAGACGAAACTGGTACCACAGGTTGCGCAACGACAGGCAAAGGCTTTTCCACGACATCTTCAATGGGTAGAGCCTCATTGTCTTGGACAGGAACAGTATGTAAAACAGCACCATAAGGCCTCCGGTCCAGCATCCGATCGAGGTGGCGACGGCGACTCCTTCAAGTCCTTTGTCAAGGATGAACAGGAACACATAGTCCAGCACGACATTCACGATGGATGGAATCGCCGCAGCTGCGGAAGCGTACTTCGGCGAGCCGTCCAGACGGATGATCAACAGTCCGACCGACTGGAGGAACAATGCGCAGAATGCGTAGGAAAGCCATTTCTGATAGTCAAGGACGTACGGCAGAAGTCTGTCCGATGAGCCGAGAAGACAGGCACTCTTGGTGCTGTGGCTCTGGACCAAAATCGTCAGGGCCACAGTGACAAGCACACCGAAAATCAACGTCTGTGTCATATTGATGCGTGCCGCCTTCTCGTTGCCTTGGGATAGATGGACGGAAGAAACGACCGAGCAGCCGATGCCGAACAGCATCCCTAACCCGGTCATAATCATCCAGAAAGGTGCGAATATATTGACGGCGGCGAGCGCGTCGCTCCCCACCCCGTGGCCGACAAACACCCCGTCGATGGTCGTCATCACTGCCATACAGGCCATCCCTATCAATGTAGGAATGAATATTTTTCTGAAGAGTCCCGGAATGCTGTCGGAACCGAAATCGATGGCGTCTCTTTTCATCTTTAAGTTTATTACATTTCCTAATCGGGCTGCAAAGATAGGCCAAATATATTCAGATAAAGAATTTTTGTGAAGTTCGGGAATAAGTGGGCGTCATAGTTTCCCTTTCCGGCGCATCACTATGTAAACAGTGACGCAGATGATGACGGAGAGAAGCGAGCCGGCCGGAGATGCAAGGCCCATCGGGAAGAGCGTGCCGGGATATTCAATGGAAGTCAGATAGGACAAAGGGATGCGGGCGCACGTGATTGATATGACGTTGTGTATGAACGAGATGATGGAATAGCCGCAGGCGGTGAAGAAGCCGCTGAAGCAGAAATGTATGCCGGCGAATATGCAGTCCCACACGTAACCTTTTAGGTACTGGCCTCCAAGGGTGATGACACTGCTGTCGCTCGTGAATATTCTTACGGCATATTCAGGGATGAATTGGAGAATCACTGAGGCCACGGTGCCGAATCCCACCGCGATCGCTATTGAATATTTCATTGTCTTTCTGGCCCTTTCAGGCTTTTTCGCCCCGATGTTCTGCGCCGCCATCGCCGAGACGGTCGCCAGCATCGCTGAAGGGACGATGAATAGCAGTCCGATGAATTTTTCCACTATTCCGACCGCCGCCGCATCGTTCAATCCCCTGCCGTTCGCGATCACCGTGATGGCGATGAACGCGATTTGGATGAAGCCGTCCTGGAGCGAGATTGGCACGCCGGTTTTGAGGATGCCTGCCATCGTGCGCCGTTCAGGCCTTAGGTCTTGGCGTGTTATGCTCATCAGGGACTTCTTTTTGATCATTATCGCCGCGACGATGACGCTGACAGCCTGTGACAAGGTCGTGCCGAGTGCCGCGCCCGTCGCTCCCATTTTGAAATGACCTATGAATATGTAGTCGAGCGCGATGTTTACCACGCAAGCCACAATCACGAAATACATCGGACTTTTCGAGTCGCCGAGACCTCTGAATATGGATGCGATGATGTTGTAGGCTATGATGAACGGGATGCCGATGAAGCATATTCTTAGATAGTCTATTGTGCCTTTGACAGCTTCTTGCGGAGTGTCTATTAGGTTGACAATGCCTTTGTTAGCTGCTAATAGTATGGCTGTTGTGATGATTGCGACGATGGTGAACAGCGTGAATGTGTTGCCGATGTTTCTTGCCGCGTTTTCCCTGTCGCCCGCGCCGATCGCCCTTGCTATCCGTACCGTCGTGCCCATCGCAAGGCCGATGATGACGACGGTGAACATATGCATTATCTGCGCGCCGTTGGACACCGCCGTCGTGCCGGCGACATCGCAGTATTGCCCTATGACGAACAAATCCGCCAATCCGTAGAGGATCTGCAGGAAATATGACATCATATATGGCAGCGAAAACTTCCGGATGTTGCCGAGAATGCTGCCTTGGGTGAGGTCATTCTGAGCCATAGAGTAGATTTTGCGGTGCAAAGATAGCGAGTTTGGTGTGAGTTTTCACGAGTTTGTCGGTTATTCCTTGAATATGTTGGGGAATGTTGATAAATTTGTCTTTTGTTGTCGCTTCGGTGGAGGGCTTTGGGGTCCATTGTTAAGTAAGTTGGGAGATTGGTCCCTGAGCCCGTCGAAGGGACGTAAAAGAACAGATATGCTCAACATAGAAGACACGATCTGCGCCCCCGCCACCGTCCCCGGAACCGGTGCAATAGCCATCATCAGGATGAGTGGAAGAGATTCCTTCTCCATAGCTGATAAAGTGATAAGATGCAAGGGTGGTAATATTTCAGACACTGAAGGTTACAGGCTTAAATATGGAGTCGCTCTTGAAGCCGATGGAACCGATCTGGACACCGTCTTGGTAAGCGTGTTCCGTGCCCCGCATTCCTACACCGGAGAGGACTCCGTTGAGATATCCAGCCACTCCTCAAAGTACATTGTGGAAAGGCTCCTGCAACGCTTGGTCGATTGTGGTGCCCGCGTCGCCGGTCCTGGAGAATTTACCCAAAGGGCTTTTGTAAATGGCAAGATGGATCTTGCTCAGGCCGAAGCCGTTGCCGATGTGATTTCCGCGCAGAGCGAAGCAGCGCACAAAGTAGCATTCAGTCAGTTGAAAGGCGGCTTCTCCAAAGAGTTGAAAACCCTCAGGGAGGAGCTTCTGAAAATGACTTCCCTGCTTGAATTAGAGTTGGATTTCAGCGAGGAGGATGTTGAGTTCGCCAGCAGATCCGAACTGTCCTCCCTGCTTGATGGAACACTTGCACATATTCATTCGCTGACCGATTCCTTCCGCTACGGCAACGCACTTCGCAATGGAGTCCCGGTCGCCATAGTCGGTGCCGTCAACGCCGGCAAGAGTACCCTCCTGAACGCTCTCCTTCGTGACGACCGTGCCATCGTCTCCGACATCGCCGGCACCACCCGTGACACCATCGAGGAGACAATGACCATCGATGGCACATTGTTCCGTTTTATCGACACCGCCGGTCTCCGCGAAACCTCAGATGAGGTCGAAAAGATCGGCATTTCCCGCTCGTATAAGAAGATGAACGAGGCCTCGATCGTCCTTGCCCTGCTTGATGTCACCGCCTCCGAAGAAGAAAACGAGTATTCGATTTCTGACATAGTCTCAAATCTGGATGTAAAGTCACAAAAGTTGATCGTTCTGCTGAATAAAGTGGATGTTTGGGGTAATAACATTAATGTTAGCCTAATCAACAATTCTGTTTCTAATCCTGATGAAAAAGTAGTTAAGTTATATATTTCCGCCAAGACTGGTTTCGGTCTTGATGAATTGCGCAAACTGTTGTCCGACTCCCAAAAGTCCGCAACTTTGGATTCTGACCAGACAATCGTCACCAACCTAAGGCACTACCAAGCCCTGATGAAAGCGTCCGAATCCCTCGAAAACGTCAAACGTTCCCTCGCCGCCGGCCAGACTCCCGACCTCCTCTCCGAAGACCTCCGCCAAGCCCTCCACCACCTCGGCACCATCCTCGGCGAAGTCACCACGGACGAGGTGCTGGGGAATATTTTCGAGCATTTTTGTATCGGCAAGTGACCTTCCGATAGCCAACGACAACAAATAATAGTTATTGATTGATAGAGAGGCACTTACGGGTGCTTATCTTTTTGTTTCGGGAGGCGCTTAAATGGCGTTTCCTGTCCATTTTTGTCCATTTTTTACCCAAAATCCACTAACCTGCTCCATTCCGCTCCGCTGACGTCGCCAAGGTGGTAGATATGTTGGACGCTGCCGGACGTATTCGGACGTAGACGTACGTATTCGGACACTTTCGGCGAAATAAACCGGACAAAATGATTTATAAAGGAATGATTTGCCAGTGGTGTGGCGCCACATTCACTGCGCAAAAGAGCAACACAAAGTATTGCTCCAAACGATGTGCTGACCAGGCTAATAAGGATCGCATTAGAAATATGGCGAAGACTCTTGTTGACAGTCAGAACGGAATTCAAATGAAAGCACTCGATAAGTGCGCAAAGGAAAATGTTGAAATCCTTAGTCCTATTCTGTTAGGACTGTATTTGGGAGTAAGCAGAACAACCGCCTATGATTACATTTCGAGAGGCATCATCCCTGCATTGAAGATTCGAGGAAAGACCTTCGTCCGCCGCTCGGACGTGGACAAGCTCTTCGACTCTGCACCACCCTATCGTAATCGGAACTATGACGGAAAAAGGAAAGAGGAGGCAGCTCCTCAGGAGCTGATGGCTCCGGGCAACGGTTCTATAAAAGGTGGAAGCGAGGTGAAAGGTGGGAAAAATGTGAACGGCGAGAGATACACCACCGTAAAGGAGGTGGCTGAGCGCTATGGGCTCTCACTGTCCGGCACCGACAAAATTCTCAAGGAGGCCGGCCTCACCATAATCAAGCACAAAGGGAAGAACTACTATTATCTCAACGAGGTTGAGTCCCTGTTCCGCAAGCGCCAGGCCGAAAGCCATCCAGAAATCTCAGAGTGGTACACCTGCGCTGAGATTCAGGAGAAGTACCAGCTGAAACCTGCCAGCATCTATGACATCGCAAGCACCTTCCGGATACCTACTAAGAAGGTACACAATGTCACATACTACTCAAAAGTCCACTTCGATATGTCCAGGGGGATAAAGCCGGTGGACTCCGAAATGTGGTACACGGTCCAGGAAGCGATGGAGAAGTATGGCCAGACTCGCGACCAGGTGTACAATGTGTTGCGTTACAATAACATCCAGCGGGTGCAGGTAGGACGTAACGTCAAGTTCCGCAAGTGCGACTACGACGAGGCAATGAAATTCAGTGTAATCTCCAACAAATAATGAATATGGAAAAGCCGACAACCAAACGTATCACGTTCGACGAAATGCCAAACGTAATTGCCCAACTGAGTGTGGATATTCTGGAAATGAGCAATGCACTCCATATTCTGATGGAGGAAGTTGAAGGACTCAGGGAGCATATTATGGCTAAGCCTGTAAGTGCACGACGTATTCCGGTGAGTTTTGAACGTGCCTGCGAAATCACAGGCAAAGCCAAGAATACGATGTACCGTTACACGAGCCAGGGACTCATTCCTCATTACAAAAGAGGAAAGACTGTGTACTTTTTCGAGGACGAACTGCTTGAATGGGTACGGAACAGCCGCATCGAAACCCTGCTTGAACGTCAGGACAGTCAAGACCGAAACATATTGTCAATTCAAGCTAAGTCAAAGACAATCAAATAATTATTATTTTCCGATTTTCCCAAACTCATACCAAACATCCAGAAAGTGACAGTGTTTGACAAAATAATTGCTTTCCTTTGCGGCGAGAAGCAAACGGAAAGTAAGTAACGCTAACAAAAAATAAATATGGCAACAAAAGTAAAACTCGATAAGCATTATTTGAAGAATGGCACAACCACTCTTCACATTGCTTACTATCCGCCCTTCTACGACAAGCGTACACGCAGGACTATCAAGTCCGAGAATCTGAATCTCTTTCTCTATACCCACCCGAAGACGAAGGTGGAAAAGGACCACAACGAAGACATTGACCAGCTCGCAAAGGCGATTCTCTCCAAGCGGATAGTCTCGGTACATAATCAGGAATACGGTTTCCTGGACAAGAGTGTCAAGAAAGAGGATTTCATTGAATATTTCCGTACTGTCAGCAATGGCAGGCACTCCAAATGGGACGGAGCACTGAAGCAGTTCATCAAGTTCACCGGCGGCAAATGCACTTTCGGTATGGTGACCGTCGATTTCTGCAAAAGGTACAGGGAATTCCTGCTGCACGATGCGATAAATGTCAGGACAGGAGCGCGTCTGACGCAGAATTCCGCCTCAGGCTACTTCGCGACTTTCCGTTCCCTGTTAAGACGCGCCTACGTAGACAAACTGCTGGAATCCAACCTCAATGATTTCTTTGACGGAATTCCGATGAAGAAGACGAAGATTCCGTATCTGACCATTGATGAGATCCACAAGTTGATGTCCACTCCATGCATGTACGACGTTCTTCGCCGCATAGCCATATTCGGCCTGTACACGGGACTGCGTATCAGCGACCTGGAGTCTCTCACCTGGGAGAACATCGTACGTGCTCCGGACGGCAGCTGGTGCATACGGAAGGAGATTCGCAAGAGCGCACGAGAGGAGACCATCCCGGTCACAGAAGAGGCTTTGTACTGGTGCGGCGAGCGTAGCTCAGGCAAGGTTTTCACAGGTTTCACCAGGACAATGATTTCCGGTCCCTTCCATAAGTGGATCGAGGATGCAGGCATCACGGACAAGCACATAACCTTTCACTGTCTGCGCCATACCACTGCCACAACAATGTGCAGCAAGGGTGTGGATGTCTATCTTGTCTCCAAGATGCTCACTCACTCCAACGTCCAGACAACCCAGATCTATGCGGAGGTCAGCGACGGGAACAAACGGATGGCAGCGGAGCGTATGTCCGAAGTCATGCACAATGCTCTTTGCATTCCAGACGATACACAATCAAAAGAAAATCAATAAATTTGCAATATGAGTCAAAACAAATTCTTCAAGTACGTAAGGAACTATTTTGTAAGGTTGCCTTTAAGTCATTATATCCCTCACTTCCTTCCAATAATGTATGGGGGCATTTTCATCATAGCAATCTTTCAATTATGTATCAGTGGTGTAAAGAATCATTACACACTTGACGTAATACTGATTGAAGCTGCCATTGTGTTGCCGATTTCTATGATACTTGTACCATTAATTCTATGGGTTATAAATGCATGGTGGATATTATTTGATGCATTCAGACAAGCATTATCTGAATTTATTCATGGAATCAAGGGTGACAATATTGCCAAAAATCCTGGTGAAGAGGAATTCTTGTGCTCGCTGGATATAGGAAATCAACCATTTTTCAGCAAGAATTCCGAAACTTCGTGGTTTAAGGAGAATAAAATCATAATTATTGAGATATCGGAGGATATAGACGACCAGACAGGTGAACCATTGGCTCTCATGGAACCAAAGCAGATATATCTTCCGGAAGGAAAGAATATAGAAAAAGAGATGCTGAACAGTCGTAAAGTGGACATGCTGTATCAGGGGGTAAAGAAGTACATATCAGAAGTACTGAAGGACTACCTGACCGGGGACCGGATGGAAACATATGTGAACAACATCTTCGATCTGAGAGAATCAACGGACCCCGAGTCCTGTGCCCGAAACCTCACTGTCGTATCCGAAAATGAGCATTTATACAATATGTCAAATCCCCGTAAACGAATGTACAAGTACGACATATATTCACTTATCGCAAACCTGCGCCCGCTGACCATGGGTGAAGGAGTAACCAACGGAACACTGTACCTCGCATACAGGCAGATGTTTCCCGGAGTGTTCGCCAGAGTCAAGGAGGATTCATTTGCACAGAGCCTCTCCAAATCCGAGAGGTACGACTCGGAAAACCACATTATCCCCAATGAGGTGATTCCGAGACTGTACCAAAGGACTCAGAACGCGATTATAGAATACTTCATCAGCCTTGCCCAGACCCCGGAGTCCTAATCAAGCAGACCGAGGATAACAGTGATGATTATCTGTTGAATCTCTATGACGATTCGCAGAAGGATGAACCACGGCAGTAAAAGAAATTTTACTGACAAATGGTCATTTTGTTCTGTAATTTCGCTAAATTTGCCTTGAAAATTGTCTAGTATAATTTGTATTAGCAACATGCCCCTTAAATGGGCAATGAGAACTTTCTGTAATACTACACTCATGGCACAGGATTTAACTACATCTCAAATTGAACGTCAGAACATCTTGAACAACAGGATAGCGATTCCTAGAATTCAGGAGTCATTAGGTGTCCAGACATTTGAATTTGAAGGAAGGTTCTATTTGACGAAACAGATGGTAGCCGACTATTTCGAAGTAGATGTTCGCACTATAGATAATTATCTTTCCAATTATGAAGAAGAATTGAAACATAATGGATATGTTTTATGTAAGGGTAAAATGTTGAAAGAGTTCAAATTGCGTTTTGCTCATGAAATTGATTTCGCGAGCAAAACAACACAATTAGGACTCTTTGACTTCAGGTCCTTCTTGAACATTGGAATGCTCCTTAATGATAGTGATAAAGCCAAAAAGTTAAGGAGTGCAATACTTGATATTGTGATAGCCACCATTAATGAAAAAGCAGGTGGTGGAACGAAATACATTAACTGGCGAGATAGAGAATATCTGCCTGCAGCTATTCAAGAGGAGAATTATAGAAAGAACTTTACATCTGCAGTAAGCGAGTGTGTTGACGGCCATAAAAATTTCAAATACTCTCAGGTTACTGATATGATTTATAAGGCTGTATTCTTTGAAAAGGCAAAAGAGTATAAGGAATTGTTGAAATTGAAAGAGACAGACAATGCTAGAGCAACTATGTATTCTGAAGTATTAAGGGTCATCAGCTCTTTTGAAAATGGAGTTGCTCACGCAATTAGAATGGAATATAATCGCACACGTACTCCTTTATCTACTCAAAGAGTCCAGGAACTCATAGATATACAAGCAGAAAGCCCAGCAATGATGCCATTCCTCTATGACGCAAGACAAAAAATGGCATCAAGAGACTTAGGATTTAGAGATGTGTATCATGAGAATATTTCAGAGTATTTGAAGGCCTTGTCACCAGAGGAGTTTGAAAGATTTATCGGTAGCGAATCACTTGATTTAGAGAAGTTGCTTGATAACGACGATAATAGAGCAGTTCTTAACAGACTTAAGCAGTAAGAAGAATGGAAGATATTGTTTATTTGTCCAAGGAAGACCTGCTGAAGTACTATCGTGAGACTATTGAGCAAAGTGGTGGTGGAATGGCCGAGGTGCGCGATAGCGAAGGCATAGACAAAGTACTTGAGTTCGTCAAGAATGACGATTATTATCCATCATTCGAAGATAAACTTACATATCTTGTCTATGGTCTTTGCCATGGTCATTACTTTGGTGATGGAAACAAGAGGATTTCATTGGTCGCCGGTGCTCATTTCCTATTAAAGAATGAGCATAGTTGGGCCGGATTCCACTTTCTGACAGATATGGAAGCATATATTTGGCATGTAGCGGCTGGCAATATCAACAAAGACTTACTTTGTGCAATTATTCACTCGGTCATTAATCACGAAGATATGGACGAGTCCACAAAATTGGAGGTTGTACATGCGATGGAAAAGAGTCCACTATATTCTGAAGAAGAGTAAACACGAGAAACTTTTTTCTCATCCCGTCTTCTATTCGCATGTGACACCCTTCGTAGAGTTGGTTGCTAGAGACCAACTCTACGACGCTGCACCCGAAGCATCTGTACTTTATAGTTGCCAGACCCCGGTGTCCTAAAAGGTCACCAGTTTTCGCAAGCGCTCGCAATACCAATCTGTCACCAAACAGATTTCAAACTTATATCAAATTGCCAATGTCTTACCAATCAAGGCATTGGCTTGCTTTATTTATATCTTACCTTCATATATTTGCAGCACATCAAAACAACTGCAACGTATGAAAGAAACCGACACAAAACGCATCTCTTTCGATGAGATGCCGGCCGCAATGGCGACCATGATGGAGGACATCCGTCAGATCAAGAATTCTCTTCTTCACCCGGACGAGCCCGTACAGAAGAAGCGCGATCCCATCAGCTTCGAAAGAGCCTGCGAAATCGTAGGCAAGGCGAAGAACACTATGTACCGCTACACGAGTCAGGGTCTGATCCCGCATTACAAACGAGGCAAGACAGTCTATTTCTTTGAGGACGAACTCATGGCCTGGGTCCGCGAAGGAAAGTGCGAAAGCATTGACGAAAGACTCGCAGAAGCCGAGAAGAATATCGTTCAACTGGCGCCGAAATCCAGACGCTGATTGCCTGAAGGAAACGAATGCATTGAGGTGGTTAGCGAGTTTATATTCCGGCCTTGCCGAAATTACTCGCCGCTCCCCTCGGTCGCAGGTTTTCAATACCGGTGATTATGGGAAATGAACGAAGAACCGGGCGCCCTCCGATGGGCGCCGAAAGACGACGTCACAAGGTGACGGTCGTGCTGAATGACCAGGAATACGAGCAGGTCTCCCTGAAGGCTGAACTTACCCCGTTCACCATCTCTGAATACTGCCGCAAGGCGGCGCTCAGACATCAGGTACGCGAGGCCCTCAGCCACGAGGAGAGGCAGCTGCTCAGGGACCTGTACAAAATCGGGGTGAATCTGAACAGGCTGGTCACCTGGCTGGAAAGAGGCAATCTCAATGAGGTCGCATTGGAGATCATGGATATCCAGAAGGAATTCACCGGAATCAACCGCTATTTCAGGGAGGTGCTGCGCCATGGTAGGTAAGATCGTTTCGAGCAGCGCACCGTACAGCTGCGCCAACTACTGCCTTAACCACGACGAGGCCACTATCCTCTGCTGGGAGGGCCTGGATATCGACCCCACCGAAGCCGCGGAGCTCGCCCGCTCCACCGGTGAAGCCAGGCTCCAGCTCGCTAGCGCGATGGCATACGCCATAGACACGAGCTTCTCGATTCAGGCTGAGACCAACACGGAGGTGCAGAAACCAGTAGGGCATATCTCCCTCTGCTTCATGAAGGAGGATGCACCCCTGCTCAACAATAGGCGTATGGCGCAGATTGCCCGCGAGTATATGGAGATGATGGGCTACCAGAACACCCAGTATATGGTCGTGAGGCACTGCAATGCGAAGGGCAACCCGCACGTGCACATATTCTTCAACCGTGTGGACAACTGCGGCCGCTGCCTGAACGCCTGGCAGGACTTCCGGCGCAACGGCATCGCCTGCCGTGCACTCACAGAGAAATACGGGCTCAACTTCTCACAGGGCCGAAGGAACACCATCGTGCAGGACCTTCACGGCCGCGAGAAGGCCCGCTACCAGATCAGCAACGCAATCGACGCCGCACTGCCCCGCTGCCGGGACCTGCGCAGTCTCGGAAGGGAGCTCCTGTCAAAGGGCATCACGATGGAGATACACCGCCGCAACAACGGCAGCATCCAGGGCCTGAGTTTCAGCAAGGGGGACGATGCGCGCCCGAGCGTGGTGCACCGTTTCCGCGGATCGGAAGTCGGAAGGGCATATTCCTACGAGAAGATCAGGAATGCCATCGAAGGCCGGGAGGAGAAGTCCGAGGGGAAGAGTCTCACCGAGTCCGCCACCGAAAGAAACGAAAGCCAGAACAGGAGTCAGGGACAGAGCCTTGCCGCAAGCATAGGTGACATTCTCTTCAGCTCGATGGGCAGTTCCGGCAGCACAGAACACGACATTCAGGAGAGGCCCGAAGAAAGGAAGAAAAGGAAGATGGGCTTCCGCAGATAGAACAAATATAAATTCAGGAATATGGCAAAGAACAATAATGCTTCTGACAAGAATATACAGGAGCAGAACGAGCAACTTACATCGCAGAAGATACTCAGGCAGGTCAATGACCTGTGCGACAATCTCACAAGACAGTTCAACAACGCGATGGAATACCAGAATGACCCGGTCAGAGTGGTCCCGGCGGAAGACGTGCACAAGGCGGTTACCGTGGTCACGAAGTTTCCGTTGAAGTACCAGGAAACCATCGAAGACCTCAAGTCATATGTCAAATCAAACAATGACGAGCTCCACCGCCTGAACGGTAACTACTGTGCTCTTTCGTCATCATATGCGACTTTGTCAGACAAAACGAAATCGATGGAAGCAGAAATCCGGGAACTGAATGCCGAGAAAGATGCTTTGGAGAAGCAGATTGAAGCATTGAACACTGACGGATGGGACAGGTTCGTAAGGAATGTCAAGCGCCATCTCAAACAGTGGTTCTCGGAGAACAATATTTTCAAAGGGACTCTATGCGCATTACTAATTGCAATTGTCCTATGCATCATTATCGTTCTCGACAGTGCATACTGGTCAACGGATTCGCTTGCCAGGCGCGCTTATGATTCGGCCGCAGAAATGAAATGGAAAAACCCGGGGCGGTATTATCAGGAGATCCGGGAGGAGTGCAGAGAGAACGGAAGGAAAGCCGGCAGGAAACTGGTCGAGTACTATGAGAGTCTTGCCGAAGAAAAGAAGCAGGAGGCCGATTAATGAATGCGACCGAAGGAATCGCACGGCATTTCCGGGAAATGCTGGACAAGAAGAATAGCTTTGTAAACCTTGGCCTGCTGAAGATGAAGTCCGGCAATGACTTCGTTGAAGATGGCCTCCGACTTCCGGATCCGGTTCTTTACTTCCACGGCCTGATAGCCGAGAACGAGATTACCGTACTGTTTTCCAAACCCGGAGTCGGCAAGTCTATCCTTGCCGTACAGATAGGTGTGGAAATAGCTAAAGTAAAGCCTGTATTGTACATAGATTTGGAATTGTCAGTCAAACAGTTCCAGAAGCGATACACAGTTCAGGGAATACGCTTCAATTTCCCGGATAACTTCAAGAGAGCGGAATTCAACACGGACGATCCCATAACGGATGGAATGGAGGAAGGGCTACTGGAGAGCATAGAGCTGGCGGCGCAGAAAGGAATCCCGGTAGTGATTCTGGACAATATCACCTACGCCTGTCCCGATGCTGAAAGGGCGGACTCTGCAACCATATTCATGCAGAGGTTGAAACACCTCAAGGAATCTTACCGCATCACCCTGATCATACTTTCGCACACGCCGAAGATACCTGACTACAGGCCTCTGACCTTGAACGACCTTGCCGGTTCCCACAAGCTGATGGCGTTCGTGGACTCCGCCGTCGCTCTGGCAAGGGTTCCGGGGAAGCCTTCGCAGCGATACATCAAGCAGGTCAAAGTGCGCAGTTCCGAGGCCATCTACGACGGAGAACACGTGGCCCTGCTCGAACTGGTGGACAGTATGGGATGGCTACATATGGAATTCATCGGCGAGGCTTCGGAGAACGAACTGCTGTACTCGGCCGAACACGACCCGAGAATCGACGAGGCCAGGGCATTGCACTCGGAAGGAAAGAGCCTGAGGGAAATAGCCACGATAATGAGTGTGGGCAAGAGCACTGTCAGCAGATGGCTAAAGGAAAAGACTGTCCCAGGTGTCCCAACTGTCCCAAGTGTCCCGGGTGCGGGACAAACGGGACAGACGGGACAGTGGGACACAAACCAGAGACAATATGAAGAAAAACTACCGTTACCACCTGCTAAAGTATAAGGACAGGAACAGCCGATTCCGCTGCCCGAACTGCGGACGGCCCCACTGCTTCACGCCCTACGTGGACGAAAACGACGTCCCTGTGGATGTAGAACGCTATGGCCGTTGCGACCACGAGCAGAGTTGCGGCTACAATCTCTATCCCCCGTACGAGCCGAATCGGCAGGGCGGAAAGGTTTCCGCCTTGCCCAAATCCGGGAAACGGCCCGTCAGGCGCCGCAAGGAACCTCGGCAAGGATTGTGTCTTCTCCCGATGGAAATTGTCCGGAAAACGCTGCTATTCACGCCAAAGAACGGATTAATCGCCTTTCTTTCCGATGTGTTCGGCGAGGAGACAGCAAAGTCGCTCGTGGAGAAATATCGTATCGGGACGACAAAGGACGGATATGCAGTTTTCTACCAGTTCGACATCCGGGACCGGTGCCGCGCCGGGAAGATCATCCCCTACGATCCCCGGACTGGACACCGAATCAAGGACGGCTCCGTTCCGGCGGCAATGTGGGTGCACAGCCGACTTAAAGCACTGCATCAAATGCCAGAGGATTGGACACTGTCCCAGTGCCTGTTCGGAGAGCACCTGCTCCCCCTCTGCCCTGAGCTCCCCGTCGCCCTGGTAGAAGCCGAAAAGACTGCGGTCATCTGCTCCGCAGTCTTTCCGGAATTCCTCTGGCTAGCCACCGGCGGGCTCGGCCAGTTCAACGATCGCGTGAAAGTCCTCCTCGGCCGCCAGGTCATCGCCTTCCCCGACCTCGGCGCCTGCGACAGATGGCGGAAGAAGGCAAAGGACTATCCCCTGCTGGACATCACCGTGTCCGACTACCTTGAGAAGAACGCCACCCCGCAGCAGCGGGAGATGGGCGCCGATCTGGCGGATTTGGTGGTGGAGGAGAGGATGGCGGAAGGGGTTGAAGCGATTTTGGGATAGATTTCCGCGAACACAATATGAAACTCTACCGAATCATCCAGTTTAGCTTCGAGACTTGTTTGGATACATACAAGTGCCTTATTCTGTAAAATTATTAACACAACATGACAATTTCTTAAACATAATTATTATATTTACAATCGAAAGTAACAATTCCTTTATTACACGTATATTATGTTAGAGACAGCATCTCTCAATCGCATTAAGGCTGTTCTGGCCGACAAACAGAAGACATCCAAGTGGCTAGCTGAACAGATAGGAAAATCTGAGACAACTGTGTCAAGATGGGCATCAAACAAGATTCAGCCATCTCTTGAACAACTGTTTGAAATTGCTAATGTTCTTGATATAGATGTGAAGGAACTAATAAAAGCGAGTAAAGAATAAGTACAATGGCCAAGAAGACTAATAGCCCATATTCCGCATCTTTCACGGGAGCGGCCTTCATGTTTGCAGAATTCAACGCAATTCTTCCACTCATGATGGACAAAAATATCGATGCCAACATCAAGGCAGAGATTGTTGAGCGCAAGCACCTCCAGGTGAACACAGAAAAAGCTGCATCCCGCGTCCTCAGCGAATTCAAGAAGCGTTACACCACCATGCCGGACCGATTCTGGGCATGGTACACAACCCTTGGTGAGCAGGCACAGAAAGCAGCCCTCCTTTACGTAATCCTCAAGACATACCGTCTCCTCTTCGAATTCCACACCGGCGTAACCATCCGCAGCTGGAACTCCGCAGAGCGTACCGTTACAGGCAACGACCTCCTCAGCGCATACTACGACATTGCCGCTAAGGATGAATTCGTGGACAGCTGGTCAGAGGAGACACGCAAGAAAATCATCAGTTCCTACCAGACCATCCTCTGCCAGTCCGGGATGATGGACCGCACAACAGCCCAGCTCCGACCTATCCACCTCGACCCTCAGGATTACGCATGGTACCTCCAGAACGGAGAAGCATGGTTCCTTGAAGCCTGCCTTCTCTACCCATATGAAATTGAAGACATTAAAACCTCGATCTAACGATGGACCTGTCAGCACTCTATAACAAGCTCTCCGACCCCGGCTTCCAAGATCCAGCAAAGAGCGACATGTACTACAACTACTACGTCTTTCCTTACGACCCGGCGCAGGAATACGAACTTGAGCAGGAACTCCTCCGCTTCAAGAACGTCCTCGTCCGCCCGGTCAACTACATAGACGTCCTGTCCATCGACATATTCGAAGAGTTCTGCGAATTCCTCGACAAGAAGACGTTCGGCAAGCACCCGTCTTACCTAAAGTACCTTCTCGACAAGGACAAGAACATGAGCGACAACGTCCTCAAGTCCCTTAGCAGCAATGCCAACAGCGAGGCTTTCTACACCTACCTCAACGAACGCATCCTTGCACACATTTCAAAGGACGATGACGACCTTCGCCGCCCGTTCATCTTCATCTATGGATTAGGTCGTATGTACCCCTACCTCCGCACCAACGTTCTGTTAACAAACTACGAAAACTACAACGAAGTCAGCAAGTACAAGATTATCCTCTTCTATCCGGGACGCCGCAGTGGCAACTCATACAACCTCTTCAATGTACTTGAAGATTCCAACATCTACAGAGCAACCAAGATAATCGACGAATAATCAATACGACCATGATACTGAAAGATCTCTACAAAAAAGACATTACCCGTGATGTCAACCCAGCAGTCTCAGCCGGAGACCTCAAAGAGGCTACCGTACGCACCGAGATTGAGGAATACGTCTTCACCCAGGAAATCATCCAGGGTCTCTATGACGTCATCTCAGGCATCCGTGATGCCAGCACCAGCCACAACGGAATCTGGATTAGCGGATACTACGGCTCCGGTAAGTCTCACTTCCTCAAGTATCTCAATTACTGCCTCAAAACCGAGTATGGCAAGCGTGCCCTCGAGCGTCTCGCAGAAGAAGTCAAGAAGACATCCGACGAACTCGGCAATGTCACTCCTTCAGAGATTACCGACATGCGCCAGTGGCTTTCGGTTGCTGATATAAAGACCATCCTCTTCAACATCGGTACCGTACACAATGCCAACACCGCAGGAAAGAACACCTTCGTAGAGGTATTCTGGAACGAATTCAACAAGTTCCGTGGCTACAACCAGTTCAACCTCTCGCTCGCACAGTACCTAGAGAAACCTCTCGATGAAGCTGGCAAGTTCGACGCTTTCAAGGAAGCACTTGCAGAAGAAGGCTTCGACTGGAAACTCGAAGCTAGCGACCTCGCCCAGACCGAACTTGACTTCGTCCTCGAGAAGGCACAGGAACAGCTTCCTTCACTCTCAATCGACTCCATCCGTGAGCGTATTGTAAAGAACGATTTCGTCATCAGTGTCGAGAAACTCAAGAACGAGATAACCCTCTACATCAAAGGCAAGAACCCGAACTTCCGCCTTATCTTCTTCGTCGATGAGGTATCTCAGTTCATCAACAACCATAAGGAACTCCTCCTCCAGCTCCAGGAAATCGTAACCGGTCTCCACGATGCAAGCGAAGGAAAGGTATGGGTTGCTTGCACCGCACAGCAGTCCCTCAGCGAGATTGTATCTGCCAGCCAGATCAGCCAGACCACAGACGACTACGGTAAGATCATGGGCCGTTTCGAGATTCAGGTCAAACTTGGCAACACCACCCCTGAGTACATCACCAAAGTCCGTCTACTTGAGAAGAACGGCACTGGCGAGATGGAACTCAACAAACTCTACAACGAAAAGAAGACAGCCCTCGAGACCCAGTTCAAGCTGCCTACCGGATACAACGCATACACCTCACAGGAAGACTTTACAGACTTCTATCCTTTCGTCCCTTACCAGTTCAAACTCATCATGCAGGTCCTCGACAACTTCGTAGACCTCCAGTACGTCGATAAGGAGAAGAAAGGAACCGAGCGATCAATCATCAAGATTACCCACACAGCAGCCAAGAACTGCATGGATGCTCAGGTAGGTTCGCTCATCTCATTCGACCAGCTCTACAACGCAGTCCTCGAAGGCGGTCTCACCATCATTGGCCAGCGTTCCATCAGCAACGCACTCGGCGTCATTGACCAGTACAAAGACAAAGTCTTCGGCCGCAAGGTAGTCAACGTCCTCTTCATGGTGTGCCACATGGCAGACTCAGACAAGGTCGTATTCCCCGCAACCATCGAGAACATCGTAAACCTTATGACAGCAAAGGTCGATGAAGACCTTCTCCCTCTCAAGGAGAAAGTGGTTGATGTCCTCGAATACCTCGAGAGCGAAAACATCATCCGCAAAGAAAAGTCAGACAAGGGCATCGAATACTACAATTTCTACACAGAAGACGAGCGTGAAGTAGCACTCCTCATTTCCAACCAGAGAGTCGATGACGTATTCATGGCAGACCAGATCAAGAGCATCGTGGAAAGCTACTTCGGAGCCATCCCTGGCAAGAAGCCTTATTACTCACGCAACGCCTCCATCGGTCTCAAGATCTACGGACGTCAGTACCTAACAACCAACGCCCCTGATATGTGGCTCCAGTTCATCCTCGAGAGCGACACTGATCAGAACACAGTAGCCCTCCAGAACGAGCCTAAGCAGCTCGTATTCTACATGGACCACCTCCTTCGCAACAACCCCATCAAGGAAGAACTCTACCGCTACTGCCAGACCCAAAAATACCTCGCCGAGGCCAACACCGGCAACGCAGCACGTGCAAAGGCAAACGAAGAATTCCGCTCACGCGCATCCCAGGCTAAGAAAGCCATCAACGAGGCATTCAAGACTATCCTTGACGGAGCAGTCATCATCTCCGGCCAGGCCGTGATGACCGGTATGACCAACCGTGGCAAGGACCGTCTCGACTCGGCCATCCTTGGCCACCTTGCAAACCTCTATCCATACGCCAAGTATGCACACGGTGGAGAAGTTCCTTCATCAAACTCAGAACTTGCCGAGAAGATTCGCCGTCCTATCGGAGAAGAGGAATACAACGCATTCAACCAGATGTCCATCCCTGAGGAGAAACTCGACGAGTACCTCAGCCGCATGACCATGACCACCCGTGACGTGGCAAAGATTGTCACAGCCTTCGACGCTGCACCTTACGGATGGGCAAAGGTGCCTACCATCTACTTCCTAAACGAACTCGTACGCCGTCGTAAGTGGGCATTCAGTTTCAACAACGTAAAGAACGTCCTGCCCAATGTTGTTGCATCCAACATCATGAACGCTACATCCAGCTTCACAATGGAGAACGCCGATGTAATCCCTGCCGAACTCGTACGTCAGTTTACAACCTCATGGGACGACATCCTCGGAAAGGCTGGTGAGACCCATACTACAGACGCGTTCGCACTCTTCGACAAGTGCAAGACAGACCTCACCACCGGCTACATCAAGAATAACCGTGATCTCTATCACAAGATTGAGGCATATCCATTCAAGGAGCCTCTATACAAACTCATTGAAATGCAGGAGAACTGGGCAGCCAACCGTGATGCCGTGAAGTTCTTCAATGCAGTCCTCGCAGATTACGATGAAGCCAAGCAGCTCGCAGACCAGCGAAAGCAGCTCACCTCATTCTTCGAGTCATTCGTCAAGGATCGTGGGCCATACGTCACCTTGATAGAGTTCGTCAATGCCAACAAGGAGAACTTCGCTCACCTCACCGGAGACGATAAGAAGAGCGCTGAAGACCTCGTTGCCATCCTCACGGATGCATGGCCTGTTGAAAGCATGCGTGCATACGGCAAACTTCAGAAGTCAGTAGATTCAGCACTCAAGACCCTCAGAAGCGAGTACATTCAGAAGATCAAAGACGCCTACACCCAGACCTATGAGCAGCTTATAAACCTCGCTTCATACGAGGGCGTGGACACTTCTATCATCGAAACTGTAGATCACGCAATAACTATCAAGACCACCACATCAAATCTTGATAGCCTCAAGGCAAACGTCAACACCGACATTTATTATCAGAACAATGTCGGCAAGATTACAGCAGCCAAAGCAGCAAAGGCCGCAGCTTCTGCATGCAGTGGATCAGCGACAAGTACTGGCACGGGGTCATCTTCTTCTGTATCTGGATACGGACCGCACTCTGGCGGTAGTACCCTCCAACAGCCTAAGACTGCAACCATCAACCTCCGCACCCGCACTACCCGCATCCTTCGCAACTCAGCCGATGTCGACGCATATCTTGAGAACCTCAAGGCTCAGATCATGCGCCATATCGACAACAACGAAGAAGTAACCATCCTCTAATCCCCGACACCCCAAATGGATACCAATAAACTCAAAAGATTCGCCGGTGAAGCCCGAGTGAAACTCAAGGCTGGAGTAGCAAGCATGCTCCAGCTTTACGGCTTTGATGCCAACGGCAACGCCTCTACCATGCCTGAGCGCATCACCGGTGGTGCCATCTTCAACGGCACAACCATTACAGATGAGACCTTCTACGACAAATGGATGTCTCTCTACAACGCCATCCAGGCACACGGAGTGAAAGAGGTTTACGAAGAGGTAGCCTATACATGGTTCAACCGATTCATGGCCATCCGCATCATGCGCAAGAACGGATTCATCAACCCCATTCTCGAATACAGCAACCCCGAGCTTCGCATTCCAAGCATCGTAGCAGATGCACGCCGTGGCAACATCCCTCCAATGCAGGAAGTAGACCGCAGACGCCTTCAGGACCTCCTTCTCGATGACAGCAAGACCAGAGAGCAATTCGCTATTCTCATTGTCGCATACTGCCAGAACAACCCTGTCATCAAATCCTGCTTCGGCAAGATCAACGACTACACCGAATTCCTTCTCCCGAAGACTATCCTCGCACCGGGTGACTTCGTGGACATGATAAACAACACACCTTTCATCACTGATGACGACTACAAGCACTCCGAGCTCATCGGTTGGCTCTACCAGTTCTACATCAGTGAGAAGAAAGACGAAGTGTTCGCCGCCTTCAAGGACGGCAAGAAAGCAGCCGCAGAAGACATCCCTGCAGCCACACAGATATTCACACCTAACTGGATTGTAAAATATATGGTCCAGAATACCCTCGGCCGCATCTACCTCGACAACTTCGACAACGATGACCTCAAGGACCAGTGGAAATACCTCGTGCCGCCTGCAAAGGGAGAATCTGCTAAACTCAAGGTAGAAGAACTCGAAGACCTTACACTAATCGACCCTGGTTGCGGCTCCGGTCACATTCTCTCCGAAGCATTCGAGATGCTTTATGAGATGTATCGTGCCGACTTCGCTTCACCACGTGAGGCATGTACAAGCATCCTTACCCGCAACCTCACAGGCATCGACCTCGACACCCGTGCAAAACAGCTCTCGCAGTTCTCCATCCTCATGAAGGCCTGCCAAAAGGATGACTCCTTCCTCTCTGCAGCCGTTATGCCTCGCATCTACGATATGCCGGAGCCTTACAGGAGCAGCGTCCCTCTCCGTGACACTTTGCCTCACTTCTTCCTCGGAGGAGACAAAAAAACCATTGATGAGACCGTTAAGGCCATAGAACTTATGGACCAGGCCAAGAACCTCGGTTCTATCATGAAGTTCGATATCTCAGAGAAGACCCGCTACCAGATCAAGAAGCGCCTCGAAGAGGTTCGCTCACAAGGTCAGATGAACTCGACCTTCGCACAGTTGGCTCCATACTTCGATGTGATCCTCGCACTCACAGACAAATACGCTTGCGTGGTTGCGAATCCTCCTTATATGGGCATCGGAGGTATGAATACTGATTTGTGTAACTACGTTAAAACACAATACTCTGAAGGGAAAGCCGATCTATTCGCAGTCTTTATGTATGTAGCAATGCGGATTCTTGTGAAGGGAGGAAAGATGGGAATGATCAATATGCAATCATGGATGTTCTTATCTTCTTTTGAGGCACTCAGAGGTACTTTCTTGAAAAAATATAAGATTGATAACATGCTTCATCTTGGTCCCAGAACTTTCGATGAACTGGGTGGTGAAGTAGTACAGAATACTTGTTTTGTCATCAGTAATACACAACCGGACAATTCTACGGCAGGTACGTATTATCGGTTATTTGAAGGACGTAATTGTTCTCATAAAGAACAGATGTATCTTGAAAGGGAAGGAGAATATATTAATATTCTCCAGTCCAACTTCGAGAAAATTCCAGGATGCCCATTAGCATACTGGCTCAGCGATAATACACTGTCGTTATTCCAAGAAAACACAATTGAATCAATTGGATTTGCTGGGATTGGAATGAGGACAGGTGATAATGTTCGTTTTCTTCGCAGATGGTTTGAAGTCTCAAAAACTAAGTGTTCTTTCAATTCTGGAGGCAAATGGTTCCCATACAATAAAGGCGGTGAATTTCGCAGATGGTATGGAAATAATGAGTATTTGGTTAACTGGGAGGACAATGGTTTTGAAATAAAGGAAAATACACGATTAGTATATCCTCAATTGGGTGATGATTTGGGATGGAAAATATCCAATGAATCCTACTACTTTAAGCCGGGAATCACTTGGACTGGCGTATCAACGAAGAAATTCAACTGTCGTTTATATCCGGAGGGGTTCATATTTGATAGTGGAGCAAATGGACTTTTCCCCAATAATGAAGAAGATAGATTTTTTGTTGCAGCTTATCTCAATAGCGTTGTTGCCAACGAATTCCTCCAGATATTAAATCCAACCATCAACTATGGAGCTGGCACCATTCGTAAGATTCCATTTATTGAAAGTCGCATCAATGGTATCGATTCACGCGCTAAGAGAAACTATGAAATTTCTTCTCTTGACTGGGATTCACACGAAACCTCATGGGATTATAAAACTAATGGGATTCTTGAGTTACTGAAGAGAGGGCTTGGAATAGTTAAAGCAGGTTGGGGTGATAACCCCTCATCGGTAAACTTGTGTGATCTTCAGCTTCTAATGGCCGAGTATAAGGCATTCTGGCGGGCAAGGTTTGATGAACTTCACGAAAATGAAGAGGAACTCAACCGTCAGTTCATTGACATCTACGGTCTTCAGGACGAATTGACTCCGGACGTGCCACTCAACGAGGTGACTATCCTCCAACAGGGAGAAATCTCCATCGAGGAAAATCAGGTCGTATGGCACGAAGATGTCATCATCAAGCAGCTTATCAGCTACATCATTGGCTGCTACATGGGTCGCTATCGTCTCGATCGTGAAGGCCTCGCCATCGCACATCCTAATCCATCGGCAGAAGAGATTGCTGCATACACCTTCACCAACGTATTCGGCACCGAGCACTCTTTTGAGATTGACGAGGACGGCCTCATCCCGGCTCTTCCTTCAGACAGCGGATTCGCAGACAACGCACTCATTGCTGTCCGTCAGTTCATCCAGAAGGTATTCGGTGAGGACAGCTATGCCGCCAACCTCAACTACATTGAGAACTGCCTCGGCAAGCCGATTGAGGAGTATCTCTTCAAGGATTTCTGGAACGACCACAAGAAGATGTACCAGAACCGGCCTATCTACTGGCTGTTCAGTTCCAAGAAGGGTGCATTCAAGGTACTCGCATACTGCCATCGTATGACTCGGCATACCGCAGAGCTGGTACGTCAGAAGTACCTCCTCCCTTACATCGATCGCATGAAGGGCCGTGCAGATGAAATCCAGGCAAAGGGTGCAAGCGCCACAGCAGCAGAACGCCGTCAACTCAAGAACCTCACCGCAGCCATCGCCGAATGTGAGGAATACCACACAAGACTCCATGCCATCGCAGACCAGCAGATTGCCTTCGATCTCGATGATGGAGTTGTCCGCAACTACGCTCTCTTCGGAGATGTACTCTCAAAAATCAAGTAAGCATGGTTCAGGAAAGAATTTACAAATACTTCGACAGAGACCCGCACCTCAGCATTCTCTTCATCTTCGACCCTATGGGCATCCAGCTCTCCGAGTACGAATCTATTGAGTGGAAGGACGGCTATCGCTTCTTCGCATTTGACGGTGCCTGGTTCAATCTCAAATACAACATCTGTCACGACTGGAAAGAAGATAAGGTAGTCCTTTACTTCAACATGATGGAACCGACCGATGAGGAATCTCGTCTCCAGTTCCCGCTCATGGGTGAGATGTGTGCCAACAAGGTATTCCGTAGCGAAGGCCACGATGCCTACATCCAGCAGCACCACATTTCAAACGAGTTTGCAAACTTCGTCTCTGCTAACATTGACGACCTCCAGACTTCAAGGGTTGAAAAGATGCTTCATCCTCTCTTTGAAGACGGCTCATTCAGCCCAGATGCTGCCATCCGTGCAATCCTTTGCTCATACACCGGCAGCTCTGTCCTCAAGGAATGGAACGAGCTTATCGCAAACCTCATCATCTTCGATGCTGCTGAAGATGACGACAAAATCTTAAAGATTGTAAACCGTATCCGACACAATAAGAACGTCTCAGACCATCTCAACGAGATTCTTGAACGTCTTAGCGGCCAGTCTGTGACATTCAAGTCTCGTCCATATTTCAAGGATGTTGTCCTCAGTGTCAAGTACAACCAGATTGTCCGTAACATCAACTTAGTCACCGCCGATCCGTACAAGGCATACCGTACTGACAACAGCGCCAAACTTGAGCGTATGGAGCGCCTTATGACCTTCGTTCGCTACAACGACAAACTCAAGGAGCCTTTCGCAAAAGCTTTTGCAAGTCTCGGTGCTGATATCCGCGAAGACCGTATTATCGACTGCTACGGAGCCAATGCAGACTACTGGTACCTTCCAGAAAGCATGTGCTGGCACATCATCGACTCCAATGTCAAGGATTCGCTTCGTACATTCCCTACCGATGTGATAAGCCGTATGGATCGCATTCTCGTCAGCAACCAGGGTAACGAATCCATCGAGAGTACAGTCGCTTTTGTCTCCTATGCCGCTCAGTACTACGCTCTAGCAGACAAACTCGAAAAGCAGCTCATTCTCAACACACCATTAGACTACATCCGCACCTACACCGAGAATGGCTACAACCTCGATACATACTACCGTCTCGCCCTCGAGAACTATTTCAACATAGACTCGGACCGCATCTCTGACTCTATTCATACCGCCAAGATGCTTCTTGACAAGGATTATGCACAGTTCACCAACAACCTCAATTTGCAGTGGATTCAGTGTATCAATACCTGTGGCACTTCACTTCGCAGCATCCCTGGCATAAACCTTCAGGAGAATTTCTACAAAGAAAATATTGCACCTTCTGCAAGCAAACAGGCTGTCATCGTAGTTGACGCTCTGCGCTATGAGGTTGCAAAAGAACTCGTGGACGAGATCTACAAAAAGCAACATGAACCTGAATTGGGGCATGCACTTGCTATGCTGCCTACCGAGACTATGTACTGCAAGCCTTCACTCTTGCCTCATCACTCACTGATGATTTCAGGAGCTAAGATGCTTGTTGACGGCGCAGTTCTCGACACTACAGATAAGCGCGAGGCTCACATTCAAAGATATAAGTTAAAATCAAAATGTGTGACATTCAAAGAGGTTACACAAAATAGCCAGTCTCAGAACCGTGAACTCTTCAAAAACGACCTTGTCTATATCTTTCATAATGATATTGATGAGGCAGGCCATGACGATAACGCACGCAAATCTATTGATGCGTGTCGTGCGTCAATCAAGGATATAGCAAAGGTTGTCCACAGCATTATCTCTACATATAATGTCTATGACGTGTTCATCACATCCGATCACGGATTCCTTCTCAATGATATGGAATTCGCAGACAAGGATAAACAGCAGATGACCGAGGAAGGCATAGACAAGAAGTCTCGTTACTATCTTACCGAGTCTTCTGCCGCCATCCCATTCTTCAGCAAATATCCTCTTCGTGACGTTTCCGGCATCGACAGCAGTGACTATGTCGCTATTCCTTCAGGAACCAACCGTGTTTCTGCACCGGGTGGCTACAAGTTCGCACATGGTGGCGCATCCCTTCAGGAACTCATCATCCCTGTAATCCGCTGCCGTCATCGCCGCGACAATATAAAGACTATGGACAAGGTTGGCGCACGCATCCTTGATTGCAATGGCAACATCGTATCAAGCGTGCTCCTCTTCACCATTCTCCAGTCCGATGCAGTTTCCAACGACAAGAAGCAGCGCAGTGTATCTTACGCCATCTTCGAGGGAGACCGCATGGTATCAAAAGAAGGCACACTCCTTCTCTCAAGTACCGATGTCAACCCGGAAAACCGCAAGACAGCTGCACGCCTCACTCTCAGCCAGGCCACCACATCGAACCTCCTTGAGCTTCGTATATGGGACCCTGTAGATCCTCTCAACCCGCTTGACACCAAGAAAGTATCCAATAACACACTGATTGACAGAGATGAATTCTGATATGACTCTCCAAGAAAAGATACTCAGCACCTTTGAAGGTAAGGTAGTCCGTAAGGACCTCGCATTCAAGGTAAAGGGCGGCCAGCCTGTCCCTACCTTCGTGCTTGAATACCTTCTCGCACAGCATTGCGCCTCCAGCGATGAGACCATCATTGCAGAGGGCGTGGAGCGTGTAAAGAAGATTATCCGTGATAACTATATCAACCGAGCAGACTCGGAAGAGATCAAGGGAAAGATTCGTGAGAAGGGCTCCTTCACCATCATCGACAAGGTGACAGCCGTCCTCAACGACAAGAGCGACTGCTATGTGGCTTCATTCGCCAACCTCGATCTCACCAACGTCCCTATCGCAGATGATATTGTCCGCAAGAACAATAAGTTGCTCTCTGGCAACGGCGTCTGGAGTATCGTCACCATCGGCTATCTTACCGGTGATGATGTACGCATGCGTTGGGAGATACAGAAACTCAAGCCTATCCAGGTCGCAAACATCGACCTCGAATTCTATAAGGCACAGCGCAGCAAGTTCACCACGGAAGAGTGGATCGACTTTCTCATCCATACCGTTGGTCTCAACCCTGACAACCTCAACAAGCGAGAGAAGATGATTACTCTCTCTCGTCTGCTCCCTATGATTGAGAACAACTTCAATTTCATGGAACTCGGTCCTAAGGGAACAGGTAAATCACACGTCTTTGAGGAATTCTCACCTTATGGAGTACTCGTCAGCGGTGGTGATGTCACCTCTGCCCGTCTCTTCGTAAAGATGAGCGGAAACCGTGAGATTCTTGGTCTCGTAGGATACTGGGATGTTGTCGCATGGGATGAGTTCGAGCAGCAGAAAGGTCGTGCGGTTGACGCAGTCCTTATCGACACCATGCAGAACTACCTTGCCAACAAGCAGTTTAACCGAGGCAAAGGCACCCATGAAGCATCTGCATCAATGTGTTTTGTTGGTAACACCAAGCACACTGTGCCGTTCATGCTCAAGAACTCACACCTCTTCGAGTCCATTCCTACATCCTTCATCAAAGGTGCATTCCTCGACCGTATCCACCTCTACAATCCGGGCTGGGAAATCAAGATGCTCAAGAAAGATTCATTCAGCCAGGGATTCGGTCTCATCACAGATTACATCGCAGCCATCCTTCATGAGATGCGCAACATCGACCTCTCAAGCGAGATGTCAAAGTACGTCAAGTTTGATGGCTCACTCTCCGAGCGTGACAACCGAGGCATACTCAAGACATTCAGCGGCATGATAAAGCTGCTCTATCCTGACGGAAACTACACCGAGGAAGATGCCATCGAAATCATCAATTTCGCTGCCGAGGCCCGCAAGCGTGTAAAAGACCAGCTCTACATAGTGGACGAAACCTTCCGTGCAGAGCCTGCCAAGTTTCAGTACACTCGTCTCAGCACTGGAGAACTCGTCAAGATCGAGACTCTTGAGAATATCTCATACCCTCGTGAAGAAGAGGATAATGAGCCAGCTGTAAGCACATCCGCTACCACAGGCACGGATACAACTGCTACAAAACCTGCGGAGGACAAGCCAAAGCGCCCTCGCATCCATCCTCCTGTCTCAAAGATAGTTAACGTCCGTCAGAACCAGACTGGCGTCTCATATAAGTCGCTCTTCGGAGACTACTTCCGTGGCGCTCACACCGTCAAGGTTGTCGATCCATACCTTACCTTGGACTACCAGAAGTTCAACCTTATGGAGTTCATTCAGACAGTGTACGACTGTGCTGCGACAAAGGACGGATTAAAGATTCATCTCAGCACCAAGAACGACACAGAGTCTGCATCTGCTGATATGGAATTCTTCACTGAACTTGCAAGCGAACTCGAAAGCATCTACGGCATAGAATTCACCTTCGACTTCCACGCCAAGCACGACCGTTCAATCCAGGTCGATAACGACTGGTTCATCGTCCCTGGCCGTGGTCTTGACATCTTTGAGAAGATCGACACCAAGTTCTCAATGCGCAAAATCCGCGACCAGTACAAACCTTGCCGCGAATTCAGCATCACCTACAACCCTTGTCCAGAAGAATTGAAGGACTAAAATATGGCGTTTCAACCCACACAGGCACAGGCCAACATATACGATTTCGTTAAGAATGGGGCTGGTAATGGTATAATTGATGCTGTTGCCGGAGCAGGTAAGACCACCACTCTGATGGGGTGCGTTGACTATCTTCCAAAGCTTCAGGATGTGCTGTATTGCGCATTCAATACCAGCATCCGCAAAGAGATTCAGAAGAAATTCCATAGTCGTGGAAAGAGCGTGGCAGTCAAGACTATTCACAGTCTTGGCTTCCATATTATCCGTCATTCCATCAAGGCGCAGATAGTCATTGATAAATACAAGACTATCATGGAGAACCATGAGTTCTTTGAATCTCTCATGCCTGAGATAAACGGCATTCTGAATATAAACCACTTTCTTTCAGTCCAGGAGATTCGTAGTCTTCAGAAAAGAACAGACCTGGAATGGGAGGAAAAGAATGCTCTAAACGAAAGTTCTAAGTTCGTTGGGAAGATTGAGATTCGACTTAGAGACATCAATGACAAGTATCGCCTGACACTTTGTGAGAATACATTCGAGGCGTATCGGGAAATGGTGGACCATTTCTCAATCTTTGAAGAAGATGGTTGCTCTGATGACGAACTGCGTCTTTTCATGTCTGCCCACCAGAAACTGTTGAAAGAAGGAAACTCTATTGCAGCATCACATGGGTATATCGATTTCACAGATCAGCTGTACTTACCTTACGCACTTAATCTGTCGTCAAAGGTACAGTATGGCTTTGTCTTCGTTGATGAATGCCAGGACCTCTCAAAAGCACAACTCGAGGTAGTCAAGAAGTACGTCCGCCCTGGAGGCCGTGTTCTTGCGGTTGGAGACCCGTACCAATCCATCTATGGCTTCGCAGGTGCCGATTCACAATCGTTCTGGAGAGTTAAGGATTCTTTCTCATGTACTCCATTATCCCTGACAGATTGTTTTCGCTGTCCTGCAGATGTGATCAAGTTGGCGCAGACAATACGAGAAGACATCAACGGTTTCAAGACAGAGCAAGGTATCGTAGCCAAGATTGATAACAATGAGGTTATGATGAATTTGAGACCTGGAGACCTTGTCCTTTGCCGTTTCCGTGCACCTCTGCTTGCACTTGCCATGAAGCTTGTCAACAAGGACATAAAGGTTCATCTACACCCAGATGAGGTGCAGGAATTCATTGGTGATTATAAAGCGTATTTCCGTCCTGCCGAACTGAAGAAATCAATTACTGACGAGACCATTGATTCCTTCTTCGAAAAGATCAGGGAAAGGAATGAGAAAAAAATCATCAAGGACAACGCAAATGTCGATTCCATCATTCGTTCTTTCCGTATCAAAGAAGCAATGTCTCTCCTTGATGAGTCGTTGAAATTTTTCAGAAAGAAATATTTGGACTGGCAGCTCAACACCATTGACAGCATTCTTGTACGTCTCAAGGAAACCCTGTCGTATCTCGGTGATGATGCCATAAAGATATCTACCATACATCGTGCAAAGGGTCTGGAGAACGATAGAGTATTCATCCTGGAGTACAATAAACTGCCGGTTCCACGCGAGCAGGCATGGGAGACAGAACAAGAAAGGAATCTGCATTATGTGGCTGTAACAAGACCGAAGAAGGAACTCTACCTCTGCATGGAAAAGCGTGAGGAAGATGAAGTGGACATGAAAGAGCCAGCAGGTGAACAGCCGGACTTTGAGCTCGATCCACCTTTTGATATCGATGGTGGCAGTACCAACTCACCAGCATATGTAACTCCACTCACGCCTGCTGAGATAGCCTCGCTCCAAAAGCAGAACCACATAAAGATTCTGGCAACCGTCAAGACTTCAAAGATTCCGGACAAGTTCTACTCTCTTGGGCATTCAGAAGACACACCGTACAGTGCATTAAACAGCCGTGAATTCCAGAAGGCTAAATATTGGGCAATCTCAGCTGCTTTACAGGACACCGAGTACTTCATCTCGGATGTGATCAGCTCAAACTACAATGATGCTTACGTCATCATGGGCCCCGATGGAGAAAGGATTTATGATGGACACTACAAAGGCACAGGCATGTTCACCTTTGTCCCTCGCGGCGCTTATCCTGACAACGATATTCTCATGGCTTATGTTAATGATGAATCATCGTATCCAATCAGCTTTGAATATAAGCCTCAGAATGACGGTTTTGAATCTGCGGACTCACTTATCAAAGCTGGATGCTCCGAGCTTGGCATATTGAATACCAATGTGTTCAGGGAGGGATATAATATGGTTTATTGTCTTAAGACAAGGAACTCCTATGCGTATATCAAGTTAACCTTCAACGGGCGCAATATCATCACAACGCTCCAGCCATTCTCGACCTTGGGTTCTGAGGACGAGGATGTTAACAATCTTCTTGATATAATGAATTCACTCTGGCAAAAATAAAGTTATACTATGCCTTGGGATAATGATTATACTCCAAGACCAACTGCAAGGGTCTATCAGCTGAGGAAGGCTGGTGAAATTGATCAGGCTTACGAGATTGCCAAAGGGTTGCATGATAGCAGCCCGGAGGACGATGATATCAATAAAGCATATGCATGGACTCTCATAGATCTGTGCAAGCGGTGTATCACTCAGGGAGATCTGCAATCAGCGCAGGTCTATTCTGATGAGCTGTCAAATATCAGTTTCGACAACACATGGGATGATTTTATCCAGACCATCTTGAAGCAGGGAAAGTCAATAAAAGAGAAACTCAATCCATACTCCGCCGATATTGCGAAAGCATCAGATTTAAGTAAGGGTGGGAATCCCGATGAGGCTATGCGAATAATGACCGGCTTGAAAAACGCTGGCCATCTGACAACCGAGTCATATGAAACTTATGGTTGGATTATCTTCCGCTATCTCCGCGATAAGATGAGCAGTCTGACCTCAGTGCAATTTCGAACTGGGCTCAAAGATTATCTTGATCTGAAGGAACACTGTTCAGATAATCTACACAAGCAGATCTTGAATCTTGCATTGAACTATTCAAAACAAGACTCCAACTTCCGTTTTGCGTCCTTCTTCAAGATTTGGGGACCAGATAAGATTGACTACGAGGCATTTCAGGAAAGCTACGATAGAGAGGGAAAGAAGATATCACCTCTGATGTCAAGAGTTGCAAGGGAGGTTGTAAAATACCCGATTGCCGAGGTTAATGAAATATGTGATGCATTGGGAAACTACAAATCGCAGTTTGTGGATTTCATCCGGGAATCCACATTCTGGAAACTGTACCATTCATTCACTGATAAACAGTTTCAGGATCTCTGGAATGGATTTGACGCTTATCTCGACAACTACCCTGTAGAATCGTATAAGGAATTCCATTCAAAGATTCTCAGCCTTGCTGTAAGAGCAATGGTCGAGGAGAACCAATGGCGATTCTACACTTTCTTCAAGAAATGGAATCCTGCTTGTCTAGGTTCAGCAGACTGGCAGGAAGAAAAAGGAGAAAACGGTGAAGCGTATAAAGCCCTTGCATTGAAAGCAATTAAGAGTGCAGTGGATTCTGCACTCTCTATCAACGATGCCGATCTGGGAGATACGGGATGGCTTATTTCTGCAATTGATACTGCAATAAAGCACAATCCAGATGATGATTGGACCGTCAGGGATAAGGCAAAACTACTCATCAAGTCCGGCAAGAAGGAAGATGCTTTGAAAGTATATGAAGATCTTGTTTTCAAACTCGGAGATAAATACTATGTGTGGCAGGAGTTCTCAGACTGCATCGATGACACGAATGCAAAGATAGGAATGCTTTGCAAAGCCATCAGCATGGAAAAGAACGAGGACTTCATTGGTAACATCAGGCTTTCTCTAGCCGAGTGTCTGTTGAATGAAGGCCTGAAGGCTGAGGCGTGTCATGAGTTGGAGCTCTATAAAGCGAATTATGAGTCCAAAGGTTGGAAAGTAAAAGCCAGATATGAGGCCTTGCAGAGTAAGTGTGAGGGTGTCACAGCTGTCAACGATAATAAAGGCTTGTATCAGAAGTATATTCCTCTCGCTGAAGAGTATGCATATTCTTCGATACCAGTCTATGAATTGCTGATCATTGATGACTGGAAGGATAACGATGGCAAGAAACATGTCAAATTCACTAACAACGACAACATCGAGATTGTCGTCAATCCTAAAAGATTTCCTTCCCTTCGCAAGTATCACAAGGGACAGATCTGGAATGTTAAACTGTACGAGGAGAAACCTGCTCCGAAACCAGTTAGCACTATTAGGTTCTTTGGAATCCCGAACAAAGTCGAACCTCCAAAGTACATACCTCTTTTAATATCCCCTTCAAAGAAAGCAGACTGGGAGATATTACCTGAAATAGTTGGTATCATTGACCACGTTAATAAAGAGAAGAAGGTATATCACCTTATCAGTGAGGATTCAAAGCAAATCTTTGAACCATTCGAACAGCAGACTTTCCAGAAGGGAGATTTCGTTAAATTCAAGATATTCAAGAAGTCAGTCAAGGACGAGACAAGATACTTTGCACAGAATATTACGCTTTGCGATAAAGAAGAAGGCTTGGCTCACTTCCCGTCTCGTATTATTGCAGTAGATGGAGTAAATGAGAGCAAGAAACTTTTCCATTACGTTGTTGGTCCTGGTGTTCTTGACGGAATCATACATTTCGACCAGACTGAGATAAGGCCGGATGTTGGAGACTGCTTGAAAATCAAGTATTACATGCGCGAGAAGAAAGATTCCAAGAATCCTAATAAGCAAGTAAAGATTCGTGAGATTCTGAGCATAGAGAACACCAACGAAGTTAACGATAAAGCCATCAAGAACATTTCAGGTCTTCTTGAACTCAAGTGGAAAGGCGGATATGATTATGATGACTACTACGATGATGAAGATGAGGTAGAGTCAAAAGTCACTACTGCGGACTTCGCCTTCATTGGTGATTATTATGTCCACCGCGACCTTCTGCTCAAATACAATATCACGTCAGATTGCCATGTCACAGGACGTGCCATATTCACGGGAGACGGGAAATGGAAGGTCTTTGAACTGACATTTGGAAATTAATCCAGGATAAGAGATGGCTCAGACAAAACTTGCCACAATAAGATACCAGTCAGTGTTGTAACGGCCGCCAAAATACTGACCTAAGGGGACTACAAGGCGGAAGCAATGAATGATGTTGACAATTGGAGCGATCCCTATGGTTACGAAGAAGAATACTATGGCGGTTGGAGTAGAGAAGATATTGAAAGTGGGTTGGCCGATGCTTATGAAGGCGACTTGGATGCCAATGGAATAACGACCAAGTAAAGATACAATATTCTTCTTTACACCGATTAAGATGCAAGCCCGGTTGAAGTCATTCGATGATGAGAACCTAGGTCCATAGCATAATACTTCAGAATGGTTGAAAAGTCGCAGGTCAGAAATATTTTCCATGCTTTTCGGAACCTGAAAAACGCTGGCCAGCGCGTCTCTTTTCGAGCAGTTTTAGTCCGTCATAAGAGCGATTTCTTGCATCACATATCGGACAGATTATCGTGATTCGGTCGGGATCGGTCTGGGCATATTGTCATTGCTGCCAGGTCATAATATTGACAGCAACGGGGCAATCTGGCTGTTGGGGCTCGCCGTAGTGCTTCTCGCCATTTCCAGGATTGCTGAAATGGGGGAATAAAACCGTATGTTGATTTCGCCGAAGCATGGGACACAAGAGGAAGTGCCAGTGAATCCAAATCACCTCATTGGATTCTTCTTCAGCTTTGGCTTAGGCAGCGCCGGAATCGTTGCCTTGATGAGATTGGCCAGATAATCCCGGTCATCTACATCGCTGATGTAGAAATAGTCCTTCGCGCCGTCGTAGGGTGGTCGTAAGATAACTTCCTTCAACAGGGCTTTGCCAGGCTCTGTCACCTTGACGTAGAAGTTATTGTCACAGATTAGGCCGAAGAGAACGCCGTCGCAATAAGCGCACCAGTCCCCCATCATCTTTTTCACGGCAATCTCCCCGGCGCCGGAGCACTGGTCAATGATGAATTGTACAAAGTCAGGATTGCAAGCCATATAGTCAGAGTATCAGAAGACAAATTCAAGAATTGAAACAGCTCAATCAACATACTCGTTCAAACTGCTCACAAGTTTGTGAACCGTTGTTGACGGATTGGCCTCGGAAGGTTTCATTCCGTTGTGTCCGTCCATAAGAGTCTCAGCATTTTTTATTGCCTTACTCTCAAGAGGTTTCAGTATTTGATATAGTTTCTTGGCAAAGCCACTCTGCTTGGTATAAGGAATACCGAGATATTTGCTGAGAAGCCTGGCATAATTCCCCCTTGCAACAGGATTTACAAACAAGCTGAAATGGAGGAGGAACCAGAGCTCGAATGATTCATTACTATAGGCAACGTTGAAGCCATTATTCTCCGCATAAGAAATGGATTCATCAAAATCCTGGTAATCGTCTTTATCAAATACCACCCAGCAGTAGTCAAACGACTTGCCCATATTCTTCTCTCGATCCCTTATGATGATGGCCTCCTTTACGAGATTCATTGTTCCAAGACCTTTGCCGACAGCCTTGACTGTAGCGGAGGTGAGGCGGAATGCATTGAAATAGTCCGGCTCTGTATTCTCCCCCTCGCAAATAATCAAGAATGACTTCTTGGGATTCTTGAAGCCGTATCTCTTCCTAATGGAATGTTCCTTCCTGGGATTATAATTTGCTCTCATATCTCAATGCTTTGGAAAGATCCTCAATGATTGGCGTTGCTCCATACTTGCCCAAAAGGTAGTCCTTTTCATAAGAGGCGTCGCTGCGCACCTTATAATCGGACAGAGAATACAGCTCGCTTTCCCCACGACCATTCTTCTGGGTGAACCATATCTGGTCGCGTCTCAAAAGACTGTTATTGAGTATATTGGTGTCGTGAAGCGTCACCATCAGCTGAGCTTTGTTCGGGTTTCCTGCCTTTGTATTGAATAAAGATATCACCCTCGTTATCAGTAGAGTATGCAGTTTTGAGCCGAATTCGTCAACGATGAGACGCTTTCCGTGCTCCAGAGTGTCAAGAATTGGATATGCCAGGGAGAAATACTTAACCGTTCCCTCTGACTCACTCTCCTTCATTGAAAAAGTCACCGACGCAGTCTCACGGCCTTCATCATCATACTGGGCATGCGATGTGAGCACACCTAGTTCGCTCAAACTGATATCTTCGATTCCCAGGTCAGCATATCGGGAGAATTCTACCATTCTATTCCTGGTTTCCGGATTCTCCATTGCTTTCAAAGCTATTGCCCATATTTCCGTCTCGGAGTTTGCAGTTATGATGGTCGTATCATTCAGCCAGTTCATTATCGTCTTGGCGTATGGATCATTGAACTGTCCGGCCAGTGATAACAGTAAGGCATTGTCCCTCACCATATTCTTATCCGCAAGTTCCTTTCCGATCGAGAACTTTGGATGAGTCTCGAAACGCTTGCCGTCTCGATAGAACAGTTCTATTTCCTTTGACCTTTTCTTATCGCTTTTGATATACAGCCACTCGCGACATACCTCTTTCGTGTTAACCTCAAAGCCATATCTGTAGGTGTTGCCGTCAGCAAAGAGCATTATCTCGAACAGGCTAGGCTCGGCTGCAGAAACGCTTGACAGGGCATAATTCCTGACAGGAATCTCTTCGCCGGCCTGCACATCCTTCGAAGAATTCATAGTAAACCATTTGAAAAATGCCAATGCCTTGACAACATTGGACTTACCGGATGCATTGGCCCCGAACAAGGTGCAGCACCTGTTCAAGGAAATGGCAGTATCTTCTCCTACGCCGAATGTAGCATCGCCTATATCAGCCTTTCTGTCCCTTAAGGCCGTTGCAACCATTGAGATGGTAACCTTGTCTCTAAAAGATAGAAAATTTGCGAATGAAAACTCCAAAAGCATAACTGAACAACTTTATTTGTGAAATTTTCACAAATATAAAAGTTAAATAGAAATAATACAAGGTTAATAACACTGGAATTGATTCGATTTTTTCAATTCACGTCAATTTTATCTATATTTGTCCAGCCTTGCCGCTGACTGTTTTCCGGCGCGGAATTGTGGTCCTTCGGTATCGATAGTCATCACCGGCAGGTCTCGCCATTGTTGCGTAAGTTCCTCGCAATCAATCTGTTATAAGTTGGTGTATCGGGAAATAGCTAACTGATTGATTTACAACAAGTTACAAGTAAATATTCCTAAAAGCTTAAAGGTGAGACAGTTCGTGGTCTCACCTTTATTCATTCTATTGGCCTGTAATGGCATTGAAATGCCCCGATTTGACAGGTTTTTTAGCGCAATTTTAGCGCACCCATCTATGACAGCCTAACGTTCCGAGACGAGAGTGAAAGTGGGACACCACGGGACACAGTGGGACACCACGGGACGAAATTAGGATATATAAATGGGAAAACTTAGGTTCAAAAAACACTGTGAATTCTGCGGTGCAGAGTTCACTGCGCAGAAATCTTCGACAAGATTCTGCAGCCATATGTGTGCCTCGCGAGCATACAAGGCAAGGAAACGGCAGTTGGTTGAAGACCAGGTCAATGAGAAGTTCACGATGGAAGAGGAGAAACGTCGCAAAATCGACCTGAGCAATGTCTATGTGATGACACCCCGAGCTGCGGCCGCTTATCTGGGTGTAGGTAAGACGACTATCTATCGTTATCTCTCAAACGGGCAGTTCAAGGCCCTGAGGCTACAGTCCAAGACTCTGATAAGGAAAGAGGACCTTGACAGTCTATTCGTAAACGACGTCCGGAAGAATTCAGACTCCCCTGTCACAAGAGGACGTAATGAAGTAAAGCTTGATCTGTCTGATTGTTATGATGTCAAGGCAGTGATGGAACTATTCGGTATGTCATACAGTGGTGTATCAGACCTTCTCAAGAAAGCTGGTGTCAAAGAGAAACTGATGTTCGGGCGCAGAATCTATCCAAAAGCGGATGTGGACAAGGTATATGCTCAGCGCCAGGAAGACCCGCACCCTGAGATTACGGAATGGTATTCAACAACTGAAATAGTTGAAAAGTTCGGTATGACCCCTTCTGCAGTGTATTCTATGGCATTTGACTACGTGGTTCCGAAGAAGATTGTCCAGATCGGTATTCTTAGGAAACTCGGTTGGAAGGTAATGCGTCTATGGTCAATGGACTGGTGGACAGACAAGGATGCTGTCATGTCGGCTATTGTCGATAGGATTAATAAAGCCCTAGATGGAACCTTGGAGGAAATAGAGGAATCCCCTATTCGTTTGTATTCGGGCACGACCACACCGCCGGAGTCAAAAGCTAGCACTTCGGATTTGTCTGGAGACAACGATGGGAACCAAGAAGATGAAGGGATCGAGGACCAGGATGAATCGTCTGGGATTGTTATTCCCTATGAAGTCTGTGAGCTTAGGCCGTTGTTTATTCCGGCTGATGATTTTATAAACGGCTCCCGCCGATCGACGGTGATGGAATACATCCGAACTGTTGTACAGACAGAGGCGCCTATTAGTAGCAATCTGCTATGTAAGAGGGTACTGAGAGCATGCGACATATCGAGAATGGGGACAAGAGTCGCAAACTATATGGATAATCTTCTTCGCATTATGCATTTGAAGACTACGACTGATTCGTTTGTAATATATTGGGCAGACAATCAGGATCCGGAAGAGTACCCATATTTGCGGACATCGAGTGACAGGGACGCTGCGGATATTCCAACGCGCGAGGCCTTCAATGCCGCTATGCTGATTTTGGAAGAACAGGGCGCTCTCCCTGTTGACAGCCTTGTAAGAGAAATGGCGAAGCTATTCGGTTTCAGCAGAGTCGGAGACAATGTTAACTATGCCATGCTGGACGGAATCGATTATGCGAAGAAAAAAGGCTTCGTAGAAGAAACTAATGGACGGATTCGGAAGAAGCCGTAAAGAGTGCATTGTTTTTCCGCTATTTTAGCTTCTAAGTATAAATGATTAAATTTGCCATATAAATCGTTCACTGATATGAGCATGTATAGAGCAACAAGATTCCTGATCGACAAGGTTGACAACCGGTTGGGAGACGTTAATAAAGAGATTCAGTTCGACAAGACAATGATTTCAGTTTGTCTTGGCATCATCGCATTGGAGATTATACTTCTTGCGCTTTGCACGCTAGTCCCCGCCTTTCAGGTGCCGGCAATTATTGGCGCATTTCTTTGCGCCCTTGCTATTTTTATCATCCCTGTAATGGTGAAGGAGCTCAAGGATGATCGAGAGAAGGCAAAGAGGATGAATGATAATAAGACGGAAGCAGAATAGAAGAGAAACATGAACATGGATCTTTCGATACTCTCGACTTGTACACCACTTCAAAAGCGATCGGTTCTGAAGATTGCCATAGAGGTGGTCAAGGCCGACAATAAGATCCACAGTAAAGAAATCTCTGTCCTTGATAGCCTCCAGGACGAGCTCGGTCTCCCCCAGGAAGATCTTGATCTGGTTCATTATACCCCCCTGTCTGATGCTGTGGCCGTTGTCCGGCAGATGGAGAGCCCTCAGGTTGATGCCGTTATGTCAATCCTAAATTCTATTATGAGGATTGACAGTGATATCAACTTTGAAGAGAATCTGCTTTTTGCAGCGGTGACCATGTCTTGTCTTCCAGATTCCCGTGAATGGGCCACGATTTTATCTGTGGCAGACCTGGACATTGAAATACCAGAAAAGCAGATTGTTTATCTGGAAAAGCATTCTTCTGAGGATGCGCACAAGGTCCTCGACGATAAGTATGATAACCTGCTAATTTCCAAGGCATTCGGTGATATAGGATTGAGTTTGTTCTATGTCCCCAATATTCTGGGAGATCTGGGCCTGTCCGAAGAAGGCCCTGCGGATAAGTTCGGGCTCCTTCAGAAATCAATGAGTTTCTTGATGCCCGCTGGTGACATGCTCAAGGTCGAGAGCTTGAAGGATTCGCTAGTACTTTGTAACACTTAAAAGTTCAATATAGGATAGAGGTGCTTCAGCTTGG
>OGOP01000336.1_pt1 | contig 44898 bp, 38 predicted proteins | sample 1552591 | NCBI WGS metagenome assembly OGOP01 (sample SAMEA2580120, study PRJEB22360) | human gut metagenome | biome: human gut; feature: human-associated habitat; material: faeces | place: Denmark | collected 2008/2010 | reverse complement strand
TTGAGTTGCCGGATATTACCGCTAATCGTCGCATTGAGGCGTCGGGATACTGGTTCTACCGCAATGATGAATTTGTTTTCGACTACAAACTTAAAGCGGAAGATGAGCGTGACGCACTGTTAAAACAGGTCAGTATCATGACCAGCGAATGGGAAAAAGACCTGCTGCTGGGTTTAATCAGCGACGAAGACAGGGAAAAGCTCAAAGCGTACCGCATTTACGCGAAATCGCTGCAGGCGATGGATTTCAGCGCTATTACGGATAAGACCACTTACAACAATATTAGCTGGCCTGAGCAGCCACAAAATACCTGAAAAAGAAGTTAATCATCTGACCGCCTGAGGGCGGTTTTTTTATGGGAGAAATGTATGCCCGGATTACATGGTGTTGAAACCATTGAACTGACGACAGGCACGGTTGCCGTGCAGACCATCTCCACGGCAGTGATTGGCCTGGTGGGGACAGCGCCGGACGCCTCTGGTGGTGTGTGCGCTTCCGGCACAGCCGGCTCCTGGCTGCTGGGAACGGCGCTGGATTTCACGGCGAAACAGGAAGGTCGGGCCGGTAATAAGATTTCGGTTGTTGCTGTGGCTGCCACAGAACAAAACGCGCAGACAGTGGCCTCGCTGAAAGGTACGACCCTGACGATAACACTGGGGACGGACGAACACAGCCAGGTTAACGCCACGGCGGACCGTGTGACTGAAGTGGTGAATGCGCTGGGGGATTCGCCTGTGACGGCGGCTGTCAGCACCTTGAATGCAGGAGACGCTGAAAATAAAGTGGTGTTGCCGTTCAGCCTGACGTTATCCGGCGGAGAAGATGAGGCGTTCCCGGTCAATACACCAGTGGTGGTGGCAGGGGCCATTACTCAGGCAGGGAAACTGGGCACAGCCGGAACATTATACCCGGCCCTGCGAGATATTTTTGACCAGACTGGTGCGCTGGTGATTGTGGTGCGCGCAGAAAGTAAAACAAAGACGAAAGAGGCCGAACAGCGTGCGGCGGTGATTCAGGCCATGGAGGCGCTGACAGAAAGTAAGGGCGTGACAGGCTATCAACCGCGCGTCCTCATTGCCACGGGGTACAGTGAGGATGATGGCGTGGCAAAGGCGCTGGAAACGTATGCCGTGAAGCTGCGGGCTGTGGCCTATATTGACTCGCCTTCAATGGCAACGCCGCAGGATGTGGTTCAGCGGCGCGCGTCATTTGGTGGGCGTGTGGAGCTGCTGCGTCCGCGCGTGTCAGTGACGGATGACAGCGGGCAAACGATATTTCGTCCATATTCGGCTCGTGCTGCCGGGCTGCGTGCCCGTATTGATTACGAAAAAGGGTGGTGGTGGTCCAAATCAAACCAGGACGTGATGAATATCACCGGTCTGGAGCAGGTGGATACGTTTATTCTCGGGGAGCAGAACTGCACGGCAAACCTGCTGAACATGGAAAATATCTCCACCATTATTCGCCATGACGGTTTTAAACACTGGGGTAACCGTCTGTGCACATCCCACAGTCAGTGGCGTTTTGAGCCGGTACGCCGCACTGCAGATGTGATTGAGGACAGCATCCAGGAGGCCATGCTGCCTTATGTCGATCGCCCGCTTGATCGGGATGTGGCAGACGACATTCTTGGCAGCATTAATGCCTATATGCGTCAGCTTAAAAATCTGGGCGCGATCCACGGTGGCAGTGCATGGCTGAACGATGAACTGAACACTGCAGAAACCCTGGCGGCAGGGCAGTTGTATATCGATTATGACTTTGGGCCGAAGTCACCACTGGAGCGCCTGACACTGCGGGCAATGATTAACAATAAACTGGCGCTGGAGGAACTGACGGTATGATGACGGGTGAAAAAAAACTGTTGCGCGCATGGGCGTTATTTCTTCCTGGCGGAATCCGCCTTCAGGGGGCACATGAATACACGCCACCTGCCATTAATATCACGACAGTGGATATCAAAACTGGCGCAATGGATGCACCGGTGGCAGTGGATGACGGCATGGAAGCGCTGACCTGTTCGTTTAAGATTTATGGTTATGATGTTGCCATGCTTACGCTGCTGGGATTACAGGCCGGGCTTTATTCGCCGGAGATTGTTGTCCGCCAGGCTTACCAGGTGGGGAATGCGACCAGCGGGCAGGTGGAAACTCTGCAGGGGATGATCACCAGTATCACGCCGGATGCGCGTCCCGCAACGTCACAGGCAGAGGCTTCGGTGACGGTGGAAATGTCACTGAGTTATTACCGTCAGGCTGTTGACGGTGTGGAAACCATCTGCATTATTCCGGAGGAATTTGTGCGTCGTATTAACGGCGTTAATGTTCTGGCGGATCTGAAAAAAATCATCCGGGTTTAATCCGGGGATCCTGTCATTCAGGCAGCTCAGGCTGCCTTTTCTTTTTAAAGGAGATGCTTATGTCGGAAAAAAACAGTGTTCCTGCCAGCAGCGTGGAAATTGTGTTATCCGTGCCGTATGTCACCGCATCAGGACAGACGATCACGCACGTCACTATGCGTGCGCCCACTGTCCGCGATCGTCTGTTGCATCGCCGGAGTAACAAACCGGAAGCAGAGGCTGATCTGGATATGATTGCCGGTCTGTGTGGGATGGACGCGGCAGACATGATGAACATGGAAGCGTGTGATTACCTGGCCCTGGAGCGTCAGTTTAATGTTTTTTTGCTGCCGCCGGTCCGGCGGAAGAAGAAAGCATCCTGACAGCGATACGGCGTGCCGGTGCCTGGTTCGGGTGGTCTCCCGGAGATGTGATGGCGCTGCCGTATACGGATTTTGTGGCAATGATGCTGGCGGAGTCGGAAGAGAGGAAGCGATGTTATGGCAACGGTGGGCGATAACCTTAAAGCGAATATCCGGATCGGAGGCACGATAGATCCGTCGTGGAAAAAATCGGTTGATGGGTTGAAGCACGGATTATCAGGGGCAACACAGGAAGTGGCTCGTCTGACACGCCAGCAGGACGTACTGAAACGAAAAATTCAGGCTGGCGTTCTGGCTGGACAGGATATTACTGATCTGCGAAAGCAGTATGAAAAGCTGGGTAAAAAAATTCATGATGCCACCGGAGAGCAGGACAAATTTAACCGTAAGCTGGCGCGCGCGGAACGTCTGGCTCGCTGGAAAGGGTGGGCCGGGACCGTTCTTAAGACCGGGCTGGGGCTTTCGGTTGGTTCCGGGCTTACGCTGGCAGCAGGTGCAAGTGCGGTACTGAACCGGAATTCGGAAACAGCAGAGCGTGCAGGGATAGCGCGGAGCTACGGGGTGGACTATGAAACCTATGCGGCGTGGGATTCACTGGGCCGTCAGATGGGGTTAAACGGTGAAAACATCGGTGATCTGTTTGAGGAATACCGGAACAAGGTTTTTGACGATGATAATGGTGCCACGGACAAAGGAGCCATTCAGGAGGTATTCGGTAAACTGGGGCTGAAAGCGGGCGTAATGGCCGGAAAAAGCAACCAGGAGCAGGTCGAATTTTTGTTTGATCGCTTACTGCAGGTTGAGAATGAGCAGCAGGCGGCGGGGATGGCTGATGCGTTGTTCGGTGGTGAGGCCAATAAAATTCTGACCTGGATGCGTCTGTCAGGGAAAACTTATCGGGAGCTTATCAGTGAGCAGAAACGCTATAACCTGGTGACAAAGGCAGGGGCTGATGGCGCGGTTCAGGGACATGTGGCACTGTCAAATCTCCGTAATGTTCTGAGTTCTTCCATTGATGAAATCAGCGGACAGCTGGGTAATGAACTTGCCCCACATATTCAACAGGTGACGGATGACCTTGCGGCCTGGTTTAAGAATGGTGGGCTGGAAAAAATCCGGGCATTTATTCGTGATGATGCCCTGCCGGCGCTGATCGACATGGCTGCCTGGATGTGGAAATTTGGAAAAGTTCTTGCCGGAATTACACAAAAAGCCATTGAGTGGGGGCTGGCGGATGATCCGCGAGAGGACCGACGGGAAGTGCTGGAGTATCTGGCAAAAATGGGGTCGCCGGAGCTGGCGAGAGCAGTGGCGCAGAAAAACGGTCAGGGTGAATGGTTTGATGAACTGCTCAGGCAAAATCCTGACCTGACAAAACAGGTTGTACAGGCCTATAAAGACACCCGCGGTTATCTCCCCTGGAATCATGACGATAAAAAGTTTGATGCATTTCTCGACCCTCTGCTGGGGCCGAAAGAAGAACCTGATTTTAAGGCGATAAAAGAGAAATCCCGCACCTATATTGACGGACTACCTGCAGCAGTTCAGGGGCAGGGTAATTCGGATCCTCTCTCGGCTCTTCAGTATACCCCCGGCAGTGTCAGCCAGGTGGAAGTAAAACCCACGTATCAGATACGGGCGGAATTTAACATCACTCAGAAGCCCGGCGAGGATGCCGGACAACTGGCAGACAGGGTAACGAAAAATCTGGGAGATATTAATTTTGGTCAGCGTTCCCGCATGACCGATGGTGATGCATTCTGGGGGTGAATATGGTGGATTTGCTGGGCTGGGGTGTAAACCGGCTTGAGCGCGAAGCATGGGACGCGGTGGGCTCATTAACGGATGTCGCCTCCCGCGTCATGCTGTCGTTTGGTGAGTTTGAATTCAGTATTGATACTGCTGCTTATAACGCCATGAAGCGCACGATGGAATGGCGATGGGATGAACAACAGCTTATCGGAAAAAACGATCTGCTGCAGTATACCGGCAAGGGGGCCAGAACAATAACCCTTGAAGGTATGGCGCACGCGGGATTTCGTGACGGTGTGGGAATGGATGCCCTTGATACACTGGTTCAGATGGTGGATGACAATCCGGCCCCGCATCTTCTGGTCTCGAGCACAGGTGATGTGATGGGGTATTTCGTGGCAACCGCCTATTCAGATAACACCACGTCCTTTCTTCCCGGCGGTGCGCCGAAGAACAAAACGTTCACACTGGAGCTGAAATACTATGGCGAAAAACTGGCGGACTACTGACGGCGATATGCTGGATGACATCTGCCAGAGACACTATGGCAGTACCGGGCTTAACCAGTCACTGGCGGCGGTACTGGAAGCCAATCCCGGACTGGCTGACCTTGGTCCGGTCTATCCGGCGGGAGTGGAAATCGTGTTGCCGGACTGGGTATATGAACCGGAAGTGAAGGAGACGTTTCAGTTATGGGACTGAATGAATATCAGCCGGATTTCAGTCTGACAGCGGAAGGCCAGGATATCACGAAGGCAATAAAACGTGGGCTGGCTGAGCTGCGATATACCGATAATGGTGCTGGCACAAAGCGGTCCGATGAACTGATGATAACGCTGTTCAGCGAGACGCTGGCGTTGCCACCGAAAGGCGCGGTGCTAACGCTGGGACTGGGGTTCAACGGAAATCTGGTCAATAAAGGCAGTTTTACCGTCTGTCAGGTGGCAAGCGGTGGTCCTCCCCGCCGGCTCACCATTTATGCCACCGCAGCCCCCATGAATGCGTCAAAACATGGCGCAGACGTGACCGCACTGAAAACCCGGGCTTTCAGCGATATCACACTGGGCGACCTGGTGAAAACCATCGCCACTGAAAATAATCTGGTGGCGCGCGTCTCATCGGTGCTTGCTGATATTCATATCCCGTGGGTGATGCAGTCATCAGAATCTGATGCTGCCCTCTTATCCCGCATTGCAGGTATGTACGGCGCCACCAGTAAACCGACCAGTGGCTACTGGTTATTTCTGGAATACGGGGCATCACAGAGTACGGGGGGCAGAAATGCGCCCGAGATAACCATTACGCCGGGTATGGTATCAGACTGGGATTATCGTGAAGGTGAGCGACAGGGCGCTGCGGGTGGTGCGAAGGGGGATAAAAAGAGCGGGAAAGTTGGGGTCCGGTATTTTGATGCTCGTGACGGACGCACACGTGAAGTTAAAGTTGACGTGGAGTCAACAGATAAGCGGCATCCGTTTACCCAGCCTGACCAGGGCACCGCAAAACACTGTGCAGAGTCGAAGGTTAAACGTGTGCAGAAAGCCGGACGCCAGATGACGATAACGTTGCCCTGCAGGCCGGAACTGCTGAAAGCAGGGGCGGAGATGCGTTTTGTCACGCAGGGATTTGGTGTGCGTGAGGACCATCACTGGCAGGCTGAGTCTGTGGAGTTTTCACTGGTACCGGGACAGGGATTTACGCTGAATCTGTCACTGACCACGGATATTTCTGCAAAGGGGAAAGCCAGTGGCAAGAAAAAAGGCGTCAATTATTTTGGTTAATGTTTTCTGAATCAGGAAATAAACATGTCTGTATTAATTTCGGGTGTGCTGACGGATGGCACGGGACTCCCCATGTCCGGATACCATATTATTCTGAAAGCCCGACAGAATACATCCGCAGTGGTTATGAGAACGGTGGCAACAGTTTTGACGGGGCCGGCAGGAGAATATGCATTTGAGGCTCAGACCGGAAGATATGACGTTTATCTTCGGTCATGTATTGAAAGAGAATATTGTGTTGGTGATATTTCGGTTTACGACGATTCAAAGCCCGGTACACTGAACGACTTTCTGACCGCCCTCGATGAAGGCGATTTAAAACCGGATGTCGTTAAGCGGTTCGAAGAACTGGTGGCGCAGGCGCAGCAGAGCGCGGAGGCGGCAGCGGAAAGCGAACGACAGGCCGGGCAACATGTCGCTGATGCGCAACAAATCAAGAGCGACTGCGAGACGCTGGCGGATAACGTACAGCAGAACGCCGAGGCCGTTGCTGAAGATAAAAGGCAGGTGGCACAGCTGGCATCATCTGCCACACAGGATGCGGCTCGCGCAGAGCAGGCCGTTAAGGACGCAGACAAAATCGTCGATAAGGCTGTTGATAAACTCGGTGAAGTCGCAACGCTGAGCGGCGAGGTAAAAGCCAGCGCCGAAGTGGCAGCAAAAAGCGAGCAGAATGCAAAAAAACACGCGGATAATGCAGCAGAAATCGCACAGCAAACCGCACAGGACGCAGAAGCCACCACAACAGCCCGTGATGATGCGGAACGTTTTGCGGGTGAGGCAGAAAACAGTGCACAGACATCAGGGGCAGCGCGGGATGAATCGGTTGATGCTGCTGAACGTGCCTGCCAGCATAAAGAAGCAGCATCTTCGGCTGCGACCAGTGCAGAAAATGCGGCAAATAAGGCGCAGGGACATGAAAATGCCACCGCAGAATACGCCCGGCAGGCGAAGGCCAGTCAGGATGCGAGCGAAGGCAATGCGCAGGAAGCGAAACGGTGCAGGGACGAGGCGCAGCAGATTGTTGATGACCTGAAGGGAAGTAATGCCACCACGACAGAAAAAGGCCTGGTGCAACTCTGTAGTGACACGGATAACGACAGCGAAGAACTGGCGGCCACACCAAAAGCCGTCAAAGTCGTCATGGACGAGACGAATACAAAAGCGCCGCTGGACAGCCCGGCGTTCACCGGCACGCCAACCACACCAACCCCGCCGGACGATGCGACCGGGCTGGAGATGGCGAACGCGGCGTTTGTCCGCAAACTGCTCGCTGCACTGGTTGGCTCATCACCGGAAGCCCTGGACACGCTGAACGAACTGGCAGCGGCGCTGGGTAATGACCCGAACTTTGCGACAACGGTCACTAAAACACTGGCAGGCAAACAGCCGCTTAATGACGTGTTAACAGCGGTCGGTCAGATTACGCCGAGGAAAAATTCACTTTTGTATTACAACGAAAGCGGGAATCTGACACTGACGGACCTGACAGGGCGAGCGAAGTCGCTTCTTGGTCTGGGAACATATGAGAAGATGCGTGCGTTGCTGGAATTAAAAGCTGCCGCAACAATGGACCCCCAGAGCGATATCCGTGACCGCACACCCGGCAGGCTGGCGCTACCGGGCGCTTTTGGCTTTGGTAAGGCATTCAGTAACACAGAAGCCCTGACATTTAACGGGCAGGCCGATTTTGCTGAATGGCTGAAAGAGGTCACGCCGGGGCGTTATGCGGTCAGTATTGCGGCCTCTTCCACGCTGCTGACTGGCACAACGAAATTTAACGGCATCATTGATGTGATGTGGTCGCCCTTTGATAACGACGAATCAGACGCAATACGCAAATTCAAGACGGCGGTGTTTTACAACCAGTATTACGAAGGTGAACACAGTATTCATCGTCTGACTTACCGCTGGAGTGGAAACAACTGGAATGCAACAGTAAGCCCCGTCGTTTACGACGGCGATTCGCTGGCGTTCTTTCTGGCGGGGACAGCAGGCAATGGTCCGTCCTCTTATTACAAATACCCGGCAGTTGGCTCTCTTCTTCTCGCGGTCTATCAGGGAACAGCAGCAGGCGATAAGGCAATCAAAATTGGTCTGGGGGATATCGTACCGGGTTCGCGGCTGGGGCCGGTCGCGATGAGTTGCACAATCAATGATGCCGGGTCGTATGTTTCATCTCCCCAGGTTAATGTTGGCGGAGCCGGTGCATACAATTTCCCGGGGCGTTATCAGGCTTTGTCTGGTACGCGTGTTACATATGGTGATAGAGGATTCCTTTGCCTGTTCGTGCGCATTGAGTAATGAGGAAATAAGGCATGAAAATCAGAGCGGTAAAGGGCATCAGAAACGCCCATTATCTCGAAAATGGTGCGGTTGACTGCGAGGTGTTATTTGAAGGTGAAAGGGAATTCGTCCCGTATACCGCCATGCAGGATGATACCGCACCGACAGGCCAGCGCATCTGGGAGGAGTTACAGAGCGGCAAATGGGGTGAAATCGCCCCGTTCACCGTCACGCCTGAACTTATCGCAGCGGCAAAAGATGCCAAAAAGATGGAAATCGAGGCGTGGCGCACAGAACAGGAAGCGCAGCCGTTCACGTTCGAATGGAACGGACACACCTGGAACGCCGGCCCCGACTCACTCGCCCGTCTTTATCCGGCAGTAATGGCATCAAAGTCTGACACAGCGCGAAAAACCATGGTATGGGGCGATGCGGAAAACCAGCAGGTGAAACTGTCGATGCAGAAACTGGATGAGCTGCTTACTGCAATGGTGCAGGCACAGGTCGATCGCAACGATGAGATTTATCGTCTCCAGCGAGAGATGAAGCAAGAGCTGAATAACATGGAGGATTTGGTTTCAATCAGGAAACTGGTCGTTAGCCCAGAAAAAACTTGAGGCCCCAAAGACATCAAAAGAGGTGTTCGCGGGGAAAATATCGCTGATATTAAAGGCTGAAAATATACCAATTGGTATACCAAGTTTATACCAAGAGCCAAAAAAGCAAAGGGGCTACCACTTGGTAACCCCTTGATTATTTGGCGGAAGCGCAGAGATTCGAACTCTGGAACCCTTTCGGGTCGCCGGTTTTCAAGACCGGTGCCTTCAACCGCTCGGCCACACTTCCGGAATGACGCGCACTATAAACATCCCGATGCGGCGTGTAAACCCCTAATTTGTTTGTTTGCCTGAAAAACAGCCAAAAGTGCATTGATAGCGTGAAATAACAGCAGATTGATCATTTCATCACCATGAATTCCTTCTCTTTTACTCGTTTAGCAACCGGCTAAACATCCCCACCGCCCGGCCAAAAGAAAAATAGGTCCATTTTTATCGCTAAAAGATAAATCCACACAGTTTGTATTGTTTTGTGCAAAAGTTTCACTACGCTTTATTAACAATACTTTCTGGCGACGTGTGCCAGTGCAGAAGGATGAGCTTTCGTTTTCAGCATCTCACGTGAAGCGATGGTTTGCCTTGCTACAGGGACGTCGCTTGCCGACCATAAGCGCCCGGTGTCCTGCCGGTGTCGCAAGGAGAAGAGACGTGCGATATGAATAACGAGGAAACATTTTACCAGGCCATGCGGCGTCAGGGCGTTACCCGGCGCAGCTTTCTCAAATATTGTAGTCTGGCTGCCACGTCGCTGGGATTAGGCGCGGGAATGGCACCAAAGATTGCCTGGGCGCTGGAGAACAAACCCCGCATTCCGGTGGTATGGATCCACGGTCTGGAATGCACCTGCTGTACCGAATCTTTTATCCGCTCCGCTCACCCACTGGCGAAGGACGTCATCCTTTCCCTGATTTCCCTCGATTATGACGATACTTTGATGGCTGCCGCCGGAACCCAGGCGGAAGAAGTCTTCGAAGACATCATCACGCAATACAATGGCAAATATATCCTCGCAGTAGAAGGTAATCCGCCGCTGGGCGAGCAGGGGATGTTCTGTATCAGCAGCGGTCGACCGTTTATTGAGAAACTCAAACGTGCCGCTGCCGGAGCCAGCGCGATTATCGCCTGGGGAACCTGCGCGTCCTGGGGCTGCGTGCAGGCCGCGCGGCCCAATCCGACGCAGGCAACGCCTATCGACAAAGTCATCACCGACAAACCCATTATCAAAGTACCTGGCTGCCCGCCGATCCCGGATGTGATGAGCGCCATCATTACTTACATGGTGACCTTTGATCGCTTGCCAGATGTCGACAGAATGGGCCGTCCGCTGATGTTCTATGGTCAGCGAATCCACGATAAATGCTATCGCCGCGCCCACTTCGACGCCGGAGAGTTCGTCCAGAGTTGGGATGATGACGCTGCCCGCAAAGGTTACTGCCTGTACAAAATGGGCTGCAAAGGGCCTACCACCTATAACGCCTGTTCCTCCACACGCTGGAATGATGGCGTTTCTTTCCCAATCCAGTCTGGTCACGGCTGCCTGGGCTGTGCGGAAAATGGTTTCTGGGATCGCGGTTCGTTCTACAGCCGCGTGGTCGATATTCCGCAAATGGGTACTCATTCCACCGCCGATACCGTCGGTTTAACCGCGCTTGGCGTGGTGGCAGCGGCTGTTGGTGTGCACGCAGTCGCCAGCGCCGTTGACCAGCGCAGACGTCATAACCAGCAACCTACAGAAACCGAACATCAGCCAGGCAATGAGGATAAACAGGCATGAGCACTCAGTACGAAACTCAGGGATACACCATCAATAATGCCGGACGCCGCCTGGTGGTCGACCCGATTACGCGCATCGAAGGCCACATGCGCTGCGAAGTGAATATTAACGATCAGAATGTGATCACCAATGCCGTCTCCTGCGGCACCATGTTTCGCGGGCTGGAGATCATCCTACAAGGGCGCGACCCGCGCGATGCGTGGGCGTTCGTTGAACGTATCTGCGGCGTCTGTACTGGCGTACACGCCCTGGCTTCGGTTTACGCCATCGAAGATGCTATCGGTATTAAAGTGCCGGACAACGCCAATATCATCCGCAACATTATGCTGGCAACGCTCTGGTGCCACGATCATCTGGTGCACTTCTATCAGCTTGCCGGGATGGACTGGATCGATGTGTTAGATGCGCTGAAAGCCGACCCGCGGAAAACCTCCGAACTGGCGCAAAGTCTCTCCTCTTGGCCGAAATCATCCCCTGGCTATTTCTTCGACGTACAAAACCGCCTGAAAAAATTTGTTGAAGGCGGGCAGTTGGGGATCTTCCGCAATGGCTACTGGGGGCACCCGCAGTACAAACTGCCGCCAGAAGCTAACCTGATGGGCTTTGCCCACTATCTCGAAGCTCTCGATTTCCAGCGTGAAATTGTCAAAATCCACGCGGTCTTTGGCGGTAAAAACCCGCATCCAAACTGGATTGTCGGCGGGATGCCTTGCGCCATCAACATTGACGAAAGCGGCGCGGTCGGGGCAGTCAATATGGAACGCCTGAACCTGGTGCAGTCAATTATCACCCGCACGGCGGACTTCATTAACAACGTGATGATCCCCGACGCCTTAGCCATCGGTCAGTTCAACAAACCGTGGAGCGAAATCGGCACTGGTCTTTCTGATAAATGCGTTCTCAGCTACGGCGCATTCCCGGATATTGCCAACGACTTTGGCGAGAAAAGTCTGCTGATGCCTGGCGGCGCGGTGATTAACGGCGACTTCAACAATGTGCTGCCAGTGGATTTGGTTGATCCGCAGCAGGTGCAGGAGTTTGTCGACCACGCCTGGTATCGATATCCCAACGATCAGGTCGGGCGTCATCCGTTCGATGGCATCACCGACCCGTGGTACAACCCCGGCGATGTCAAAGGCAGCGATACCAACATTCAGCAGCTGAATGAACAGGAACGCTACTCGTGGATCAAAGCGCCACGCTGGCGCGGTAACGCGATGGAAGTGGGGCCGCTGGCGCGCACGTTAATCGCTTATCACAAAGGCGATGCTGCGACCGTTGAGTCGGTCGATCGCATGATGTCGGCGTTGAACCTGCCGCTTTCCGGTATCCAGTCAACGTTAGGCCGCATTTTGTGCCGCGCGCACGAAGCGCAGTGGGCCGCAGGTAAGTTGCAGTATTTCTTCGACAAGCTGATGACCAACCTGAAAAACGGCAATCTCGCCACTGCTTCCACGGAAAAATGGGAACCTGCAACCTGGCCGACAGAGTGCCGTGGTGTCGGTTTTACCGAAGCGCCGCGCGGGGCGTTAGGCCACTGGGCCGCCATTCGCGATGGCAAGATTGATCTCTACCAGTGCGTGGTGCCGACCACCTGGAACGCCAGCCCGCGCGATCCCAAAGGGCAGATTGGCGCTTATGAAGCGGCGCTGATGAACACCAAAATGGCGATCCCCGAGCAACCGCTGGAGATCCTGCGTACTCTGCACAGCTTTGACCCGTGCCTCGCCTGTTCAACACACGTGCTGGGCGACGACGGTAGCGAGCTGATCTCCGTGCAGGTGCGTTAACAGCGAAGGAGAATCATCATGCAACAGAAAAGCGACAACGTTGTCAGCCACTATGTCTTTGAAGCGCCAGTCCGCATCTGGCACTGGTTGACGGTGTTATGCATGGCGGTGTTGATGGTCACCGGATACTTTATCGGCAAGCCGCTACCTTCCGTCAGCGGCGAGGCGACGTATCTGTTCTATATGGGCTACATCAGGTTAATTCACTTCAGCGCCGGGATGGTTTTTACCGTGGTTTTGCTGATGCGGATCTACTGGGCTTTTGTTGGCAATCGATACTCCCGCGAGCTGTTTATCGTGCCGGTATGGCGTAAAAGCTGGTGGCAGGGCGTGTGGTATGAAATCCGCTGGTATCTGTTTCTGGCAAAACGTCCGAGTGCCGATATAGGCCATAATCCCATCGCCCAGGCGGCGATGTTCGGCTATTTCCTGATGTCGGTCTTTATGATCATCACTGGTTTTGCGCTGTACAGCGAACACAGCCAGTACGCTATTTTTGCGCCGTTCCGTTATGTGGTGGAATTTTTCTACTGGACGGGTGGCAACTCAATGGACATTCACAGCTGGCATCGGCTGGGGATGTGGCTGATTGGCGCGTTTGTGATCGGTCATGTCTACATGGCGCTGCGTGAAGACATCATGTCCGACGACACGGTGATCTCCACCATGGTCAACGGCTACCGTAGCCACAAATTTGGCAAAATAAGTAACAAGGAGCGTTCATGAGCGAGCAACGCGTGGTGGTCATGGGGCTGGGCAACCTGCTGTGGGCCGATGAAGGCTTCGGCGTGCGGGTGGCGGAACGGCTGTATGCCCATTACCACTGGCCCGAGTATGTGGAGATTGTCGATGGCGGTACTCAGGGACTGAACTTGCTGGGGTATGTCGAAAGCGCCAGCCATCTGTTGATTCTCGATGCCATTGACTACGGGCTGGAACCTGGAACGCTGCGAACCTATGCCGGAGAACGCATTCCGGCTTATCTCAGCGCGAAGAAAATGAGCCTGCATCAGAACAGTTTCTCCGAAGTGCTGGCGCTGGCAGATATCCGCGGACATCTGCCAGCACATATTGCCCTCGTCGGTCTGCAACCCGCTATGCTCGACGACTACGGCGGCAGCCTGAGCGAACTGGCACGGGATCAACTGCCCGCTGCGGAACAATCGGCGTTGGCGCAACTGGCTGCGTGGGGAATTGTGCCGCAACCGGCTAATGAATCGCGCTGTCTCAATTATGACTGTCTGTCGATGGAAAATTACGAAGGCGTTCGCTTGCGCCAGTACCGGATGACACAGGAGGAGCAGGGATGAGCAACGACACGCCATTTGATGCGTTGTGGCAACGAATGCTGGCGCGCGGCTGGACGCCAGTCAGTGAATCCCGTCTTGACGACTGGCTTACGCAAGCGCCAGACGGCGTGCTGTTATTAAGCAGTGACCCGAAACGCACGCCAGAGGTCAGCGATAATCCGGTAATGATTGGCGAATTACTGCGCGAGTTTCCCGACTATACATGGCAGGTGGCGATTGCTGACCTTGAGCAGAGCGAAGCCATCGGCGATCGCTTTGGCGTCTTTCGCTTTCCTGCCACTTTAGTGTTTACCGGCGGAAACTATCGCGGCGTGCTGAATGGTATTCACCCGTGGGCGGAACTGATAAACCTGATGCGCGGGCTTGTCGAACCGCAGCAGGAGCGTGCCTCATGAGCGAAACATTTTTCCATCTGCTGGGGCCAGGAACGCAACCGAACGATGACAGTTTCAGCATGAATCCACTGCCGATCACCTGTCAGGTGAATGATGAACCGAGTATGGCGGCCCTGGAGCAATGTGCTCACAGCCCGCAGGTGATTGCGCTGTTAAACGAGTTACAACATCAACTAAGCGAACGCCAACCGCCGTTGGGCGAGGTGCTGGCAGTCGATCTGTTAAATCTCAACGCCGACGATCGTCACTTTATCAATACGCTTCTCGGGGAAGGGGAAGTGTCAGTGCGCATTCAGCAGGCTGACGACAGTGAAAGTGAAATACAGGAGGCGATCTTCTGCGGATTATGGCGGGTGCGCAGACGTCGCGGCGAAAAGTTGCTGGAGGACAAACTGGAGGCTGGCTGCGCGCCGCTGGCGTTGTGGCAGGCGGCAACGCAAAATCTCTTGCCGACAGATTCGCTGTTACCGCCGCCCATTGATGGCCTGATGAATGGCCTACCGTTGGCGCATGAGTTACTGGCACATGTACGTAACCCCGACGCGCAGCCGCACAGCATTAATCTGACGCAATTACCCATCAGCGAGGCTGATCGGCTTTTTCTCTCACGTCTCTGTGGGCCGGGAAATATTCAGATTCGTACCATTGGCTATGGCGAGAGCTATATCAACGCCACGGGGTTACGCCATGTCTGGCATTTACGCTGTACGGACACCTTAAAAGGCCCGTTACTGGAAAGTTATGAAATCTGCCCAATACCGGAAGTGGTGCTGGCAGCGCCAGAAGATTTGGTCGACTCTGCGCAGCGGCTTAGCGAGGTATGTCAGTGGCTGGCGGAAGCTGCACCGACGTAAAAAGACGGTAAGTATCGCTTTCAGTCTTATGAATATCGCAATCGGCGAATACCTCTGGTCGTAGAGTTTCAGGATAAAGAGGGAGATCTACCATTATCGGGTTATTTTTCTCTCTTCGCCTACAGGAGTGCGCATGTGGGATGTCATTGATTTATCGCGCTGGCAGTTTGCTCTGACCGCGCTGTATCACTTTTTATTTGTACCCCTTACCCTGGGGCTGATTTTTTTGCTGGCTATCATGGAAACCATTTACGTGGTCACCGGCAAAACAATCTACCGCGATATGACGCGCTTCTGGGGTAAGCTCTTCGGTATCAATTTTGCTCTTGGCGTGGCTACCGGCCTGACCATGGAGTTTCAGTTTGGTACTAACTGGTCATTCTATTCCAACTATGTGGGCGATATTTTTGGCGCACCACTGGCGATGGAAGCATTAATGGCCTTCTTCCTCGAATCCACCTTTGTCGGGCTGTTCTTCTTCGGCTGGCAACGGCTGAATAAATACCAGCACCTGCTGGTGACGTGGCTGGTGGCGTTCGGTTCAAATCTCTCTGCGTTGTGGATATTGAATGCCAACGGTTGGATGCAATACCCGACCGGTGCGCATTTTGATATCGACACCCTGCGTATGGAGATGACCAGCTTCAGCGAGCTGGTCTTTAACCCGGTCAGCCAGGTGAAATTTGTGCACACCGTAATGGCGGGCTACGTGACCGGGGCCATGTTTATTATGGCGATCAGCGCCTGGTATTTACTGCGCGGACGGGAGCGCGATGTCGCATTACGTTCGTTTGCCATCGGTTCCGTCTTCGGTACTCTGGCGATTATCGGTACCCTGCAACTCGGAGACAGTTCTGCGTATGAAGTCGCGCAAGTACAACCGGTAAAACTGGCGGCGATGGAAGGGGAGTGGCAAACGGAACCTGCACCTGCACCGTTCCATGTGGTTGCCTGGCCGGAACAGGATCAAGAGCGTAACGCCTTTGCCATCAAAATTCCCGCGCTGCTAGGGATCCTCGCCACTCACTCATTAGATAAACCCGTGCCGGGTCTGAAGAATTTGATGGCTGAAACCTACCCACGCTTGCAACGCGGACGTATGGCCTGGCTGTTAATGCAGGAAATATCGCAAGGCAATCGTGAGCCGCATGTGTTGCAGGCATTCCGGGAACTGGAAGGTGACCTGGGCTACGGCATGTTGCTCTCCCGCTATGCGCCGGATATGAATCATGTCACAGCCGCACAGTACCAGGCGGCGATGCGTGGCGCGATACCTCAGGTTGCGCCGGTATTCTGGAGTTTCCGCATCATGGTGGGCTGTGGTTCCCTGCTGCTACTGGTGATGCTGATTGCGCTTGTCCAGACGCTGCGTGGCAAAATCGACCAGCATCGCTGGGTGCTGAAAATGGCGCTCTGGAGTTTGCCGTTGCCGTGGATTGCGATTGAAGCCGGGTGGTTTATGACCGAGTTTGGTCGTCAGCCGTGGGCGATACAGGACATCTTACCGACATACTCCGCGCACTCCGCTTTAACCACAGGACAACTGGCTTTCTCACTGATCATGATCGTAGGGCTTTACACCCTGTTCTTAATCGCCGAAGTCTACCTGATGCAGAAATATGCCCGTCTGGGGCCGAGCGCGATGCAGAGTGAACAACCGACGCAGCAACAGGGGTAAAGGAGAAAATCATGTTTGATTATGAAACATTGCGCTTCATCTGGTGGCTGCTGATTGGCGTGATCCTGGTGGTCTTTATGATCTCCGACGGATTTGACATGGGGATCGGCTGTCTGCTGCCGCTGGTGGCGCGTAATGATGATGAACGCCGGATAGTGATAAACAGCGTTGGTGCACACTGGGAAGGCAACCAGGTCTGGTTGATCCTCGCTGGTGGGGCATTATTTGCCGCCTGGCCCAGAGTGTATGCAGCGGCGTTTTCCGGCTTTTATGTGGCGATGATCCTGGTGCTGTGCTCACTGTTCTTCCGCCCGCTGGCCTTTGATTATCGCGGAAAAATCGCCGATGCACGCTGGCGTAAAATGTGGGACGCCGGTCTGGTCATCGGCAGTCTGGTGCCGCCGGTAGTCTTCGGTATCGCCTTCGGCAACTTGTTGCTCGGCGTGCCGTTTGCCTTCACACCGCAATTACGCGTGGAGTATCTTGGCAGCTTCTGGCAACTGCTGACGCCATTCCCTTTATTGTGCGGATTGCTCAGCCTTGGGATGGTGATTTTGCAAGGTGGCGTCTGGTTACAACTGAAAACTGTTGGTGTGATTCATCTGCGTTCACAGCTGGCCACCAAACGCGCTGCACTGTTGGTGATGCTGTGCTTTTTGCTGGCGGGTTACTGGCTGTGGGTCGGTATTGATGGCTTTGTACTGCTCGCCCAGGATGCTAACGGTCCTTCCAATCCGTTAATGAAACTGGTGGCAGTGCTACCTGGTGCCTGGATGAATAATTTCGTCGAATCGCCCGTTTTGTGGATCTTCCCGCTGCTGGGGTTCTTCTGCCCATTGCTGACGGTGATGGCGATTTATCGTGGTCGCCCGGGTTGGGGATTTTTAATGGCGTCATTGATGCAATTTGGCGTGATTTTCACGGCAGGCATCACGCTGTTCCCCTTTGTCATGCCGTCAAGCGTGAGTCCAATCTCCAGCCTGACGTTGTGGGACAGCACTTCCAGTCAGCTGACGCTGAGCATTATGTTGGTAATCGTGCTGATATTTTTGCCCATTGTGTTGCTCTACACTCTCTGGAGCTACTACAAAATGTGGGGACGCATGACAACAGAAACTCTCCGCCGTAACGAAAACGAGTTGTACTAAGGAGCAGGAACAATGTGGTATTTACTTTGGTTCGTCGGCATTTTGTTGATGTGTTCGCTCTCCACCCTTGTGTTGGTATGGCTGGACCCGCGTCTGAAAAGTTAACGAACGTAGGCCTGATGCGGCGCATTAGCATCGCATCAGGCAATCAATAATGTCAGATATGAAAAGCGGAAACATATCGATGAAAGCGATCTTAATCCCATTTTTATCTCTTCTGATTCCGTTAACCCCGCAATCTGCATTCGCTCAGAGTGAGCCGGAGCTGAAGCTGGAAAGTGTGGTGATTGTCAGTCGTCATGGTGTGCGTGCTCCAACCAAGGCCACGCAACTGATGCAGGATGTCACCCCAGACGCATGGCCAACCTGGCCGGTAAAACTGGGTTGGCTGACACCGCGCGGTGGTGAGCTAATCGCCTATCTCGGACATTACCAACGCCAGCGTCTGGTAGCCGACGGATTGCTGGCGAAAAAGGGCTGCCCGCAGTCTGGTCAGGTCGCGATTATTGCTGATGTCGACGAGCGTACCCGTAAAACAGGCGAAGCCTTCGCCGCCGGGCTGGCACCTGACTGTGCAATAACCGTACATACCCAGGCAGATACGTCCAGTCCCGATCCGTTATTTAATCCTCTAAAAACTGGCGTTTGCCAACTGGATAACGCGAACGTGACTGACGCGATCCTCAGCAGGGCAGGAGGGTCAATTGCTGACTTTACCGGGCATCGGCAAACGGCGTTTCGCGAACTGGAACGGGTGCTTAATTTTCCGCAATCAAACTTGTGCCTTAAACGTGAGAAACAGGACGAAAGCTGTTCATTAACGCAGGCATTACCATCGGAACTCAAGGTGAGCGCCGACAATGTCTCATTAACCGGTGCGGTAAGCCTCGCATCAATGCTGACGGAGATATTTCTCCTGCAACAAGCACAGGGAATGCCGGAGCCGGGGTGGGGAAGGATCACCGATTCACACCAGTGGAACACCTTGCTAAGTTTGCATAACGCGCAATTTTATTTGCTACAACGCACGCCAGAGGTTGCCCGCAGCCGCGCCACCCCGTTATTGGATTTGATCATGGCAGCGTTGACGCCCCATCCACCGCAAAAACAGGCGTATGGTGTGACATTACCCACTTCAGTGCTGTTTATCGCCGGACACGATACTAATCTGGCAAATCTCGGCGGCGCACTGGAGCTCAACTGGACGCTTCCCGGTCAGCCGGATAACACGCCGCCAGGTGGTGAACTGGTGTTTGAACGCTGGCGTCGGCTAAGCGATAACAGCCAGTGGATTCAGGTTTCGCTGGTCTTCCAGACTTTACAGCAGATGCGTGATAAAACGCCGCTGTCATTAAATACGCCGCCCGGAGAGGTGAAACTGACCCTGGCAGGATGTGAAGAGCGAAATGCGCAGGGCATGTGTTCGTTGGCAGGTTTTACGCAAATCGTGAATGAAGCACGCATACCGGCGTGCAGTTTGTAATGCATAAAAAAGAGCATTCAGTTACCTGAATGCTCTGAGGCTGATGACAAACGAAGAACTGTCTAATGCGTAGACCGGAAAAGGCGTTCACGCCGCATCCGGCCACTTTCAGTTTTACTCTTTCTCGGAGTAACTATAACCGTAATAGTTATAGCCGTAACTGTAAGCGGTGCTGGCGCGTTTAATCACACCATTGAGGATAGCGCCTTTAATATTGACGCCTGCCTGTTCCAGACGCTGCATTGACAAACTCACCTCTTTGGCGGTGTTCAAGCCAAAACGCGCAACCAGCAGGCTGGTGCCAACAGAACGCCCCACGACCGCGGCATCACTCACCGCCAGCATCGGCGGCGTATCGACAATCACCAGATCGTAATGGTCGTTCGCCCATTCCAGTAATTGACGCATCCGATCGCGCATCAGCAGTTCAGACGGGTTAGGTGGCACCTGACCGCGAGTAATCACATCAAAGCCTCCTTTGCCAAAATGCTGGATCACTTTGTTGAGCTCATCTTTACCTGCCAGATATTCCGACAAGCCATGTTCATTACTCACGGTAAACAGGTTATGCGAATAACCACGGCGTAAGTCGGCATCAATAAATAACACTTTTTGATCGGACTGGGCGATCACCGCTGCCAGAGTTGAACTGACAAACGTTTTACCACTGTCTGGCGTCGCACCGGTGATCATCAGAATGTTATTCTCCGTCTCCATCATAGCGAAATGCAGACTGGTTCGTAGCGCACGTACGGCTTCCACAGCAGAATCCGCCGGGTTATCCACCGCCAGGAAGGGGATATTTTTAGTACGATGGCGCTGCTGATTAGAAAATAAATTTTTCTTACGCAGACGGGTGCGTTTATCCAGCCACTCGGACATTGGGATAGTGGCATAAACGCTGATGCCGTGCTCTTCCAGTTGTTCCGGGGCTTCTACACCACGACGCAACATCGCACGCGCCAGCACGGCACCCACAGAAATAAACAGGCCAAGAATAAAACCAAGCACCACATTCAACGCTTTTTTCGGTTTCACTGGCTGCGGCTGAGTGACTGCCGGGTCGATAATCCGCACGTTACCAATGGCACTGGATTTCGAAATACTCAACTCCTGCTGGCGGTTAAGTAATTGCAGATATACCGCACGGCCCGCTTCTACGTCACGACTTAAACGCAACACTTCCTGTTGGGTGGAAGGCATTGCCGATACCCGCTTATTCAGGCGTTTGCGTTCTTGCTCCAGCGTCTGGCGTTTTTCCAGCAGCGCACGATAAGTTGGGTGATCTTTCTTATACAGCTGGGAGATCTCTGCCTCGCGGAAGGTCAGCTCATTGAGTTGATTATCAACGTTCACAATCTGCTCAAGAACGGCTTTGGCTTCCAGGTTAAGGTCAACCGAATCGCGCTGCTGGCGATAAACGTTGAGTTTTTCTTCCGCCTGGTCCAGCTCGCTGCGCACTTCAGGTAACTGGCGCTGTAAGAATTCAAGGCTTTGTGAATCCTGCGCCGCCTGGCGAGCGATATTCTGTTGCAAATAGTTGTTAGCGATGCTGTTCAGAATACGAGTAATCAACTGGGGATCATCACCAGTCATGGTAAGTTCCAGCATCCCGCTTTCTTTACTGCGTTCGCTAACGGTAAAGGTTTCCTGCAATGCGTTAATCGCTTCCAGTTCGGTACGCTGGCTCAGGACAAACTGTGTTCCTGGTTTGGCCTTAATGTCCGCGATAGTCAGCGCAACGCCATCTTTTTCCAGACGCTGGCCGACCATACCATTGACGGTGAACTCTTCACCTTCCAGTGTATAGTGGCCGTTTTCCCCAACCGTGAGTGTCAGTTGCTGATCCTGACCATTCAGTTGTGGAATATGCATCCAGCTGATCGCCAGCTCACCTGGTTTTTCTTTGGTTAATCTCGCCCAGCCGCGACCCACAATCGGAAAATACTTCTGCTCAACTATGTCGCGCAGATTCAGTTCAGCAATGGTTTTACCGAGAATCATGCGCGATTGCAGCAGTTGGATCTCCGGTGCAGACTCGGGCGATGAGTTAGGGATCATATCGCTCAGGCCGCTGAGAATGGCGTTGCCCTGTTTTTGCTCAACCTGGACCAGAGTATCTGCCTGATAAATTGGTGTGCTTAACAGCGAGTAAGCGACAGCGATCAGCGTGAATAACGCGGTCACGCTGATAATAAACTTACGGTGATCCCATAACTCGCCGACCAGACGAAGCAGATCGATCTCATTTTCCTGAGTGCTGCCTGGTGGCGTATTCATATTTTTAGTTGTCATCGTATTTTATAAACTCAAATTACCGGCTGAGGCGCTTCGCCCATTCCTGACTGGCGCGCTCCAACATACCGTAGACATGTTCAAATGCGTCCTGACTTTTACGATAGGGATCCGGGATCTCTTTCTGTTCCAGCCATTGCCCAAACAGCATTGTCTTCCCGCGGACCTCGGGAGCAATTGCGGTAACCTGAGCAATATGTTCCGACTCCATTGCCAGAATCAGATCGTAATTTCGTGCCATCTCAGCAGTGAGCTTACGTCCGGCATGTCCTTCAAGAGATACGCCATGATTAGCGGCAACATCTGCCGCTGTCGCATCTGCAGGGTGTTTTACCAGACCATGAACACCTGCCGATTTGACTTTTACGCCCGGCAGACGTTTACGCAGCAAGCGCTCGCCAATGGGCGAACGGCAAATGTTGCCGGTACAAACCACCAGGATTGAGTTAAATTTTAGTTGGGCCATGTTTGAATCCACCGTGAAGTCTCTGTCAGGTCATGCACCCCGGAAATCGTCGGTACCAGCAGAGAAATCACACGGTTCCAACGAGCCAGCGGCGCGGTAGTGACATAAACAATGTCGTAAGGTTCAAGCTGGAATTCCGTTCCGAGTATCATTGCCGATGCGTCCTTCGCATTCAGCTGATAAATATTGGCGATTTTGCCATTCTGCTTGTTTTGCGTTGCACGAATAACAAAAATCCCCGTCGCATCAGCGACATCCTGATTCATACCCTCAGCGTTACCCAGCGCTTCCGCCAGGGTCATACCGCTGCGGTCCATTTTCAGCGTGCTCTGTTTACCCACTTCACCCATCACGAAGACTTTCAGATCATCGTTGCGCGGAATAAATAAAATATCGCCCGGGTGCAGCAGTTTGTTCTGGCGCAAGTCGCCACGCTGCATCAGCGCATAGAGGTTCACTTTGGTCTTTACGCCATTCTGGGTGAGCACCACGTTGCGCCAGTCTGCATCTGCGGTCAGACCGCCCGCGGCGTTAATCGCATCCATGATGGTCAGAGGAATATTGGTAATCGGCTGCTGACCCGATTTGCTGACTTCGCCGGTGACGTACGCTTTTTGCGATCGGAACGCCGCGACGCTGACATCGACTTGCGGGCTTTCAATGACTGAATCGAGACGCGCTGTAATCTCGTTGCGTACCTGGGTAAGTGTTTTCCCGGCCACTTTCAGGCGACCAATATAGGGGTAGAAAATCGCACCATCGGCGTTAACCCAGTTGCCGGTATCACTGGCGCTACGGTATTGCCCTGCGGGGGTGGTTAGTTCCGGGTGATCCCAGACCGTAACCATCAACACATCACCAATCCCGATACGATATTCATAGTTTGCGATTTGCTGCTCCAGCTCCGGGTTAGCCTGCGACATAATCGGTTTGGCGCGCAACTGATCAATCAATCCTGGCGTGACGGGATAGATATTGACCATTTTGTCCAGGTCATACTGATTGTCAGGTAGTTCAATGACATCCTTGTTACTGGTCGATAAATTCTGACCAGGAACAAGGGTACATGCTGTCAAAGACAGAACAGCCAATGTCAGTACCGAAAACTTAAAAATGTTCTTTTTCATTGGTTTATATTTATCAGTCAATGTAATGTTATGAATTACGTCAGGTTATTGTCCAACCGGTACTTCTCGCTCTGCCGTCATTGGATAGAGCTGGTATTTGCGTGACAGCATTTGTCCACCATCACGCGTCAATGGTGTCCACGAAACCACCGCGCGGTTGCGGTTAGGTCCAATGGTCATCAAGTCGAATGGAATCGAGATATAAAAACCTTTACTAAAGCCGCCTTCGCCGTAGTCATCTTTAGATACGTTACTGATTGCCGCCCATACCCCTACCGCCACGCCGCTGTCAAAGCGTTTGGCGACGTCGATCGTTGCGCCTTTATCTTTTGCCAGATATTGCCCAACGCTAAGTTTCATCAGTACGCCATTGAGCGTCGGCGGGTTCCAGTAAGCCGTCACGAAACCTGTTGGCGTGGAATAATCGGTGAAACGCATCATGTTGTCCCAGTCACGCTGCTTCACGTAGTTAACGTCCACACCCAGCGCCCAGCTGGCATCTAGCGGGCGATAAAGCAGCTCGGAACCGACACCGGCATACATCGTTTCCAGATAACCGCCATACACCTGGCCATAGAAACCATTGCCTAAGTCAGCAAAATAGTTCGCCTGCAAGTTGTTGAGATAAACGTCATTGCGAACGTAGTCACGGATATGCGTGCGCACGCGGGGCAGGGTAGAGTCCGCGGGCAACAGCGAAGACTTAAACTTGTCGTAGTTGTTGTAAATATTGGTGAAAATACCGCCATCAAGCAGCAGGTGGTCGGTAAACCAGTAGCGGGCACTGGACATCAGCCCCAGCTGGAACATATAGAAATCTTCCGGGCCGCCCAGCGACTGTGAAAGTGTTGGGTTGAAAGAGTAGCTAAAGCGATCTTCACGAATACGGTAGCCCCGACCAAAGGCAGAAAGATCTTCTGCTTCAACACGTTGTTGTTGAAGTTGCTCTGATTGACCAGGCGCTGTACCAGCCAGCTGTTTGCGCAGGCTGGCTACGTCGGTTTCGGTAGTCACCATCGCCATATGCTCGCGCTTTTGCGTCACGCTAATCTTCTCAACGCCTTGCGGCAGGTTATTCACCAGAATCCGGTTGGCACGATCGACCGCTTCGCGAGAATCACGGTATTTGTATTGTTGACCAGACATATACAGCGTCTTATCGCGCAGCTGAATTTCCGGTGCTTCAAAACCTGCGTTGTACTTCAGCGCGGTAAGTTGGTTCGCTACTGTGGTGTACTGCAATCCTTCAGATTCAGGCGCAGGTTGATATGCCGGTTTTGGCGTATCGCGCAGGGCAGGGCGCAGATCGTTGAAATTGGTCCGTAACGTGAAGCCAAACATCAACGTGTTACCGCGTTCATAACTCAGGTTGAGATCTGCCCAGCTGGCAGCGCGATAAACTGCGCCGACGTTGAAATGGCTTGCCTGAGGCAGTTTGCCAGCGAAATCATTCTGGTAATTGTTGCCATCGTATTCGAGTTTCAGACGCAGGGGATTCCACGGCGTTTGATACTCAATGCCGCCAAAGATGGAAGCCGGGCCACGAAAGATATCGCTAAAGCTGATATCGCCCGCATCGTGAGACTCTGCGCGATGACAATATTTATCGCTCACCCGGCAAAACGGGTTGGTAATATTGCCCGCATTACCGGCGTAGCCCCATGCCATCCCGAGGGTGAAATCAAATGGCCCCGCTTGCTTGCTGGCCACCAGATACTCACCGTCAAACAGACCCGTACCAGCAATATCACGTTTGCCAAACGCCACTTGCGGTAGCCAGTAACCTTCTTCCCACAGGCGAAGTTTAAAATCGAATGATTTGTCTTTGTATGACTGATCGCCGCTGAAATCTTCCCACTGGCTATATTTGCGTGTGCGCACATCCGTATAACGAATGGTGCCTTCCAGCCATGGGAACAGCGCCACGGAGGTGGAGTAGAACCGGTATTGATCGTTATCCCGGTAGTTGACGCTGAATTCACCTTCCGGTGCGATGCGCGCATTTGGCATCTGCAACAATCCTGTGCCGCCAAAGTCTGATTGCGACGAACCCAGCGGATCCGGGTAGGTTAATACTTCAGCATGACAGGCACTGGAGACGGCAATGGCCAGGCAGCTTAAAAGATAAGAATTCTTCTTCATCAGTCAGGAACACGTTGCGTTAAAACAGACACAATCTGGTCATTTAAATCAGCATATTTTTCGGGCAGTACATGCGCAGAAAAGCCCAACCAAAGCTGGCTGCCAGGCGGTGGTTCCACATGTCTTTTATTCCACAGGGCAACAGGGGCGACGACAGTCTCACCCTCAGGCGTAATCACCATAACGTTATTCTTGTCCGCGCCTGCAAGGCGGGGGTGATCTTGCAGATAATCGGTAACGCTACGGCCTGCCTGCCAAGGCAATTGCCCAGCCCCAGAAACCGCACCCAGCAGAGTAATAGTCACCGGACGCTGTACGGTATAGAGCGTATAGTCCCCGACCAACGGGGGATTGCTGTTCTCATCCACTCGTACAAAATCAGGGTCCAGTTTGACCGGTAAGCGACCAGTGATATTGAGATTGAGTAACTGCTGGCGCACGGATTTAATCGTTGCCGCCACATCGTCGTCAGCTTCTGCTTCCCAGGAAGCAAGCTGTGCCATGACATGTTGGTAGTCTTTAAGCGCTTTAGCTTTCGCCGCAGAGTCGGTCAGCAAGGCACCAGGCCACCAGAGGCGATCGCGCAGTTGCGGTTGTGTCACCAACTGGACAACATTTTCCATGGGGCCAACGGAAAGTGTCTGTTGTTCGCCAGGCAGATAAATAGTCACCGTTCCTTGCGCAAAGGCATGGGGTGTCATTACGTAAAGTACGCTGGCAATGAAATACGACTGTAATTTATTCATGGTGCGGGTTTAAGAAACGTCATTTCTACGGGAATAACCCCTGCGCCTAACATTTGCCGACTTTGACGAACCTGGCCAGTAGCCGAATCGACCCAGAATGTGTTTTGCCACTGTTTTTCTGGCCGCGTGGAAGTCACCTCTTCCTGCCAGACATTACACAGCACATTGCGACCCGCAATATTCAGCGTCTCTAATCCAGCAAAGGAAAAAGTAGAACTCAGGGTCGCAGAGCGAAAATGGTTGTCTTCACTCCAGAGAATATCGCGCGTCCAGCGGCTGCCATCTTTTATTGCCAGCGCGTTACGCAGAGGGTCCTGCCCGGAATTTGTCACTTCCAGCAGATTATTATTAAGTTTGACGGTTTTTAAAAGACGTCCATTGTGGGTAACCAGCATGGCGTTATCCTGGGATAACCATTTGCTTTGTTCTTGTTCTATATATCCCAGTACCACAAAGATTCGTTGCCCTTCATTAAGGCGTAAATACATCGTGGAATAAGGCAACGCCTGGATCTGCTGATCCGCTACGGTGATATCCTGATTATCGAAAAGGCTGGCGCGAAATGTATCGACCATACTTTGCTGGCTGTGCGTACATCCCGCAAGAAATAGTGCGAAAATCGATAAAATAAGAGGGCGCACCTTTAATCCTTGAAAGGTTAATTAAAAAAATGCAAATCTCTAAAGCCCGGTACGAATATCGCAACCGGGTATCATTTAACTTTAATTTCGACGCGTTAAAGCAGTATTAGCGTGTAGTGGACGTGGTGGTTGAGGTGTTATGAGAACCGCCATCGCCACTGTCATTTGCTGCAACAACTGCCAACGTCGCCACACCAACAGCCGTTGCCACACCGACAACTGTCGCCGTGCCGACAGCGCCAGCAGCCACGCCACCAGTGGTAGTAGCAGTCGTGGTTGCGCCGGTAGTGGTCGTTGTGGTGCCAGTAGTACCCGTCGTTGCCTCGGTCCCGTTTGTTGCTTCAGGGGCAGCAAACGCAGCTGGCGTCGTCAACATGAAGGCCATAAGGATTGCAGAAAGCTTGTGTTTCATAACTTTTCCTTTATTCATCGCATGGACAATACGTACGCTTGAGATCAGGATTGTCTACTTTGAGTATAACATCCTTGTGAAATCTCCCTTTCCTCATACCGCTTGCACTATATACTGCGGGTAGGAAAGGCGCGCAGAGGGAAATATAAGATTGTTAACTATCCCCCTCTGGAAATACGACTTGTGAGCATAAGATAAATCTTAGCAAAATACAAATTAAAGATAAGGAAATTGTTACGAAAGCTATTAATTATTGTTGGTAATATAGTTTCAAGTGGTACTATAACTGGCTGTTAAATGGCATTTATAACTATTAGGTGCAGAGATATTCGCTTAAATGGATTAGTTTCTTTGTGGAAAAGTAACTGATGTTATAATGTATGATGTTGACTATTGCACTATTCCAATAAAACCAGTCAGCTTTAAACAAGCAGCGTCATATTAAGAGAGATAAACATTTGCCGCTGTTGGTCCTCGCAGGCCATTTACGCGGCAAAATTCCACACGTAATCCTGGTATAAGCACTTCTGCGTCGCGGGGAGTGAATGCGGAAATATGGACCTGAACTTCTTTACGACCGTCGGAGGGGATAATGAATCCTTTGCCGCTTTTGCGATCAAAGGTTTTGACAATTCCTGTCATTTTACGGGACAAACAAATTCCTTACTGAAAATACTGCGCTGCACTATACGGGGTTAATAAAATAAAGCCAGCGATATTTAAGACCGCCGGACGGCTAAAATAAAATTTGCTTAATCTCAATTATCATGCGTTAATAGCTGCGTCGGTTTGAAAGACAGACAGCATACAAAGTAGTTTACTAAAGCAGTTCTCATTATCAGGCATTATCCCCTTCTTTTGAGTCTCTCTCCTGAACACTAAGTAGTTTCTGTATTAAAGCCCTGTTTGCCGAAAGGCCCAAAATGAAGGAAGTAAAATATGTCTAATAAAATGACTGGTTTAGTAAAATGGTTTAACGCAGATAAAGGTTTTGGCTTTATCACTCCTGATGATGGCAGCAAAGACGTTTTCGTCCATTTCACTGCCATCCAGAGCAATGAATTCCGCACGCTGAACGAAAATCAGAAAGTTGAATTTTCTATTGAGCAGGGGCAACGTGGCCCCGCGGCAGCGAACGTTGTTACGCTCTAAGGTTGCCGTTATTACTCAACATCTCCATTTCCGCTGTCCATGTTGTCATGGTTCACAGTACCGTACATCGGCATTCGATGTGACGGAGCGAAACCCTTTGGGCGCTAAGTGTATTTTTTGTAAATCGACGATGATCACCTTTGATAACGTCGCGCTGCAAATACGCACGGACCATGCGCCGCTGGATTTCACAAAATAATATCAGGCTCCCTCGTGGAGCCTTTTTTATATCTGCCTTATTTTTCTTCAACGCTGTATGTATAGTAAGCGATAACCTGTTGATTATTGAATCTTTCGGGGAGATGGCTTATAACATTTCTTACCTGACCAGGGTACCGGGAACCAACACCTTACTGGCGTGTTGCTGTCTTTCAAGACCAGAAGAGGTTAACAGTGAATATTGAAGAGTTAAAAAAACAAGCCGAAACGGAAATCGCCGACTTTATCGCGCAAAAAATCGCCGAGCTGAACAAGAATACAGGGAAAGAAGTCTCTGAAATTCGCTTCACCGCACGAGAAAAAATGACCGGGCTTGAAAGTTATGATGTCAAAATCAAAATAATGTGATTTTGTGAACATCACCCGTGCGAGGTGATGTTCCGCTTGTTGCTAATTTAGTGACCAATCATTGGCGCTTGTGGAATTAAGCGTCGGTACAATTCATCCGGTACCGGGCTTTGCCATACTCCCGCATACATTGCGTAACCAATCACCGCAAACATAATCCCCAGAACCAGTAGCGTCATTAACCAGCCAGACAACGCAAAGGCTTTTTTATTTGCCGCAGGTTTTTGCAGTGAAAAGGTCAATGTTGAGGCTACCGGACATGACTCTACGCAAGTCATACAGCCGGTACATTCCACTGTTCGTACCTGAATTAATTTATCGACCGGGATCCGTGATGGGCAATTTTTTGCGCATTTGCCACAGTCGATACAACTTTCGGCATTGCGACGAATCTTAAACGGCGACAATAGCGAAACCACGCCCATCAGCGCGCCATATGGGCAAAGATAACGACACCAGGCATGGCGAATAAACAGGCTGGCAATCAGCAAAACGGTCACGCTGATTAATGTCGCGGTCCCCATATGACGAAAGAAATCGAGCATTTTAACGTCCATCACCACGCTGTAGGGCGACAACATAAAATAGTGAATCGCCTGAGCGGGCATCAATAACGCGATATAGAGAAAAAAACTCAACAGCAAATACTTCACGCCGCGCAGAGGAATATCCAGCCAGCGGGGAAGGACACATTGCCGACCAAACAGTTTGTTACCGAGATCGCCGATTAATTCAGAAAGCGTACCAACCGGGCATAACCATGAGCAAAAGGCCTTTTTGAGTAATAGACTGATGACGATAAAAGCGACCAATAACAGCATCGCGGCGGCGTGGACGGACGGTAACTGACCTGTTACAAGGCTATATTTCAGATTCATCAGCCCGGCAATCGGTAGCCAGCCTTCGATACCTCCCGGTCTGGCGACAAATGTCGTGCTACTTGCCGTTTCGTAATAGCGCACCCAATACCAGAACGTGATGGCAATATAAATATTCATTGCCAACAGTAATAATTGCGTCGCTTTACGCCAGGTCGTGGCATTACGCCAGTCATTCCACGGTAATTTGCCGCCCGTCGTGCCTGGCCGCCGCTGCCAGCGGGTTCTTTTATTCTCTGCCATGATTTTGCCAGTCCGTTAAGTTGTATACCAAATGCCACTATTCTAGTTGTTCTTAACTGGCTGATATTGATTCAAATCGCGTTCAGGTCTTTCTTATGCAACCATGCTTCCAGAGCGGCAACACTGCGTGTAATTTCTTCGTGTGGAAGGGGGGCAGATAATGGCTGCTGCTCCAGTTGTGCGCATAGCTGGCTGGCGATACGCATTCCCAGACTCGAGCAACTGCTTTTTAGCTGATGCGCGGCACGCTTTATTTTCTCGCTATCCTGACTGGCGCGGGCAATGTCGATTTCATCGAGAAGCGGCAGGGCATGTTGTGTAAATAATACCAGCCATTCGTGGATCTTCTCCGTCCCCATTAACTGAGCATCTTCATTGAGTTGCGATACATCCAGCGATTGATCGTTATTGACTTGCAGTTGGAGATAGTGCGCCAGTAACTGACCGAGCACTTCACGCGGCACCGGTTTAGGGATAATCCCGCGGAATAATGAACTGGTACGCTGGCGCAGCGTTTCGTCAATGACATGGGCGCTAAAGCCAATCAAAACCAGCGACGGATATTGCTGTGCCAGTTGTCGGGCAAGCGTAATGCCGTCGACATCCGGCAGATCAAAATCCACCAGTGCGGCAGCAAACGGTTCGCTATTTTGCAGTGTCTCTAAAGCCTGCGCGGCATTGCCAACAGCAACAACCTGCGCACCACTGGTGTTCAGCATCTCAACGGTAATTCGCTGGGTTAGCGGGTTATCTTCAATTAACAGCAAACGTAAACCGTCAAGACGCACCGCCTGATTGACTGTTTTTGGCACGGGTGCCGTGGCAACACGTAACGGCAAGCGTAAACAAAAACAGCTTCCAACCTCCGGCGTGCTGGTGGCGCTCAGTTCGCCGCCCATCGCCTGGGCCAGACGGCTACTGATAGTCAGCCCCAGCCCGGTGCCGCCGCGTTTGCCGCTTACCTGCACAAATGGCTGGAAGATTTCTGCCAGTTTCGCGGGATCAATACCGCAGCCGCTGTCTTCCACTTCGACCAGCCATTGCTCGCCATCAGTGCGACTACGCAGGATAATGTACCCTTCGTCAGTAAAACGCAGGGCGTTGCTCAACAGGTTGGTTATAACCTGACGAATACGTCGTGGATCGCCCATTAACGCGCACGGCATATCATCGGCAATTGCCGTTGCCAGGCGAATCGGGCGACCTTTCACCCGTCCGCTCATTAATTGCAGGGTACTTTCCAGCAGCGGGCGCGGTTCAAAGGGCTCATCGCTGACCGAAACATTCTTGCCACCTGCTTCGATAGCGGAATAATCGAGAATATCGTTGAGGATGGTCAGCAACGATTCACCAGAGTCAGTAATTGCCCGCAAATCATCACGCTGGGCGTTAAGTGCGGGGTTATCTGCCAGCAGTTGAGCAGTGCCGAGAATACCGTACAGCGGTGTGCGGATCTCATGGCTCATCGCCGCCAGAAACGCCGATTTTGCCTGGCTGGCTTTTTCTGCTTCCGCCCGTGCCTGTCGGTGTTCTATCACCAGTTCCTGCAATTCAGCTGTACGCGCTTTGACCTGCGCCGCCAGCTGTTCGCGGTGGCGATTCAGTGCATGAACATTGCTGCGAAACGCATCCATCAGCCGCCCGATGGTATCCAGCTCCCGTACGCCAGCGGTTTCCGGGAAAGGGGAGTCAATATCACCGTCCAGCAGCCGTTGCAGCGCCTGCGTTTGTTCGGCAAGTGGACGCGTGACTGAGCGATAAACCACGCGCCAGAGGATCAGAATCAGTGCGCAAAGAGAAACTATTCCCAGCAATAACAGGCTGTATTGCCCGCGTGCACTCGCTTTTTCCAGATGCGCCAGTCCGTGCTGATTACGCAGCTCAATGGTATCGACCAGCTGACTGACTTCGCTACTAAACTGCGCGAACTGGGCGATGTTATTTTGGGCGAGAGTTTGCAGGTGAGTGCTGATTTCACTGTCCTGCTGATACAGCGCCAGTAGATCGCTATATTGGCTAACGGTAGTTAACGTTGTTGCGACCTGCGCACGAACTCCCGGATCTTCAATGCGTATTTGCCGACGTTGCAGAATTTTCACCGCATTATTGAGCTGCTTTTCCAGCGTTGGTGCATTTTTCTGGATCTGCTCCAGCCCCAGATTCATCACCATTTGCTGCACCCGCAGAGCGCTAAGGCGCAGTTCATTCATCTGGTTAACATACTCAAGATCGATATCAATCAGCCGATCGAGTGCACTTTCAGCAGCCTGACGCTGATCTTGTTCGATCAAATCGTAAATCCCGGCCTGGGTCGCTCCAGCGGAAGTTGTCGCATTATTCGCCTGACCTTGCGCCAGGCGTGCGATCTCATCGGCGGCAGCGACTATCTGCTGACTGAGTTGCCGTTGTTGCTGGCGTAGTTGCAGACGCCGCCCCACCAGTTCCCCTTGCTGACGTAATGAACGGGAGATCTCCTGCTCCTGTTGTTCAATAGCGGTGGTATCAAAACCTTGTTCCCGTAACGCTTGCAGCAACGCATTAATCTTCAGGCTTTGTGCGGTGAGCATTCGCCCCTGCGCCTGCCACATCTTTTCGTTATCGGCACTGGTCAGGTTCTGCGCGGCGAAAAGTTCCCAGGCGCTGGCTTCGCTCAACTGGCGCGCCATATTCATGGTAGGAATCAATGCCTGAGTGTTGTCTTTTTCCACCTGGCTGATAAAGCGCAGGTTGTACCATCCCACCAGGGTACTGGTCAGGGTTAACAGCGCCATCAGGGCAAAGCCCATCCAGAGTCTTCGGGTCAGGGTTAAATTCACGGTCGGTGCACTTAAGGTGAAAAAGGTTGAGTCGCAAAGCGGAATGCATCTAGCATAAAGCCTTATTATTGATGAGGCTATCATGCGCGTACTGCTATTTTTACTTCTTTCCCTTTTCATGTTATCGGCATTTTCGGCTGATAACCTGTTGCGCTGGCATGATGCGCAGCATTACACGGTGCAAGCCTCTACGCCGCTTAAAGCCAAACGCGCATGGAAACTGTGCGCGCTTTATCCCAGCCTGAAAGATTCATACTGGTTATCGTTGAACTATGGTATGCAGGAGGCAGCTCGCCGCTATGGTGTGGATTTAAAAGTGCTGGAGGCAGGCGGCTACAGCCAGTTGGCTACCCAGCAAGCACAAATCGACCAGTGTAAACAGTGGGGCGCAGAGGCCATTTTGCTCGGTAGTAGCACTACGTCATTTCCCGACCTGCAAAAGCAGGTAGCAAATCTGCCGGTGATCGAACTGGTAAATGCTCTTGATGATCCCCTGGTGAAAAGCCGCGTTGGTGTACCCTGGTTTCAGATGGGCTATCAACCTGGGCGATATTTGGTGCAATGGGCGCACGGTAAACCACTGAACGTGCTGTTGATGCCCGGACCCGATAATGCCGGGGGCAGTAAAGAGATGGTCGAGGGTTTTCGCGCAGCCATTGCCGGAAGCCCGGTGCGTATTGTTGATATTGCGCTTGGTGATAACGATATTGAAATCCAGCGTAACCTGTTGCAGGAGATGCTGGAACGCCACCCAGAAATCGACGTCGTTGCCGGAACGGCCATTGCGGCAGAGGCGGCAATGGGTGAAGGGCGTAACCTGAAAACGCCGCTTACCGTGGTGTCGTTTTATCTTTCACATCAGGTGTATCGCGGGCTGAAGCGGGGAAGAGTGATTATGGCTGCCAGCGATCAAATGGTCTGGCAGGGGGAACTGGCGGTTGAGCAGGCCATCAGGCAATTACAGGGGCAATCGGTGTCTGATAATGTCAGCCCACCGATTTTAGTTCTGACGCCGAAAAATGCCGACCGTGAACATATTCGCCGCTCGCTGTCACCAGGGGGATTTCGTCCGGTCTATTTTTATCAGCACACATCAGCGGCTAAGAAATAACCTTCACCATGTTGCGTCACCAGTAAATCCGCGCTGAGTTTATGACGTAAACGACGAATTAACACATCGACGGTGCGCAGGTCAGGGTTTTCCACCCGACGCGCAGAAAGCATACGTAGCAGACGTTCACGGCTGAGAATTTCGCCCGGATTCGTCACAAATGCCACCAACATTTCATACTCTGCGCGGGTCAGTTTAATCGGCTCGCCATCCCGCTCCAGCGTATGGCGCGACACATTCAGGCAATAACCGGCAAAGCGATAGCAGTTGTCCTGAGTGTGCGGTTGAGCTTGTCGCGCGAGGTCGATTCGCCAGAGCAGATTTTTCACCCGTACTACCAGTTCGCGCAGTTCCAGCGGTTTGGTGACGTAATCGTCTGCGCCCATTTCCAGCCCAACAATACGGTCAATCCGATCGCTGCGTCCGGTAACCAGAATAATCCCCACCGTTGAGCGTTCTCGCAGGGCGCGGGTTAACATCAGGCCATTTTCATCGGGTAAGTTGATATCCAGCAGAATTAAATCTACCGGCTGATTCTGCATAATTTCCCGCAGCCCGGCACCGCTCGCTGTAACGGAAACGGTATACCCCTCCTGAGTGAAGTAAGATTGTAATCGCGCCTGGGTAACCGGCTCATCTTCAACAATAACAATGTGATGTGGCATCAGAGGGTTTTACTCATTCTGTTCATATCTGTTCATATTCTGCCGTAAGCCGTTCATCCTGACCAGTGCCGCTGTTCATATTTGCTCATTAAGATCGCTTCACTAAACCATAATTTTACAGGGGCTATTATGCGGAAACTCTGGAACGCGCTACGCCGACCCAGTGCTCGTTGGTCGGTACTGGCGCTGGTCGCAATTGGGATTGTGATTGGCATTGCGCTGATTGTATTGCCACACGTTGGGATCAAAGTCACCAGCACAACCGAATTTTGTGTCAGTTGCCACAGTATGCAACCGGTGTATGAAGAATATAAACAGTCGGTGCATTTCCAGAACGCCTCCGGCGTGCGAGCTGAATGCCATGACTGTCATATCCCGCCGGATATTCCAGGCATGGTGAAGCGCAAACTGGAAGCGAGCAATGATATCTACCAGACCTTTATTGCTCACTCCATTGATACACCTGAAAAATTCGAAGCCAAACGCGCGGAACTTGCCGAGCGTGAATGGGCGCGAATGAAAGAAAACAACTCGGCAACCTGCCGCTCCTGCCATAACTACGATGCGATGGATCATGCGAAGCAGCATCCTGAAGCGGCACGTCAGATGAAGGTGGCAGCGAAAGATAATCAATCCTGCATCGACTGTCATAAAGGTATTGCCCACCAGTTACCGGATATGAGTAGCGGCTTCCGTAAGCAGTTCGATGAGCTGCGCGCCAGTGCTAATGACAGTGGTGACACGCTGTACTCTATTGATATTAAGCCAATTTATGCGGCGAAAGGCGATAAAGAAGCCTCTGGTTCTCTGCTGCCTGCTTCGGAAGTGAAAGTCCTTAAACGTGACGGCGACTGGCTGCAAATTGAAATTACCGGCTGGACGGAAAGCGCCGGACGTCAGCGTGTACTCACCCAATTCCCAGGTAAACGCATCTTTGTTGCCTCGATTCGTGGTGATGTGCAGCAGCAGGTAAAAACGCTGGAGAAAACCACCGTTGCCGACACCAATACCGAGTGGAGCAAGTTGCAGGCCACTGCGTGGATGAAGAAAGGCGACATGGTGAACGATATCAAACCGATCTGGGCTTATGCGGATTCGTTGTACAACGGCACCTGTAACCAGTGCCACGGCGCACCGGAAATCGCCCACTTTGACGCTAACGGTTGGATCGGCACGCTCAACGGCATGATTGGCTTTACCAGTCTCGATAAACGTGAAGAACGCACCTTGTTGAAATATCTGCAAATGAATGCGTCTGACACCGCAGGTAAGGCTCACGGCGATAAGAAGGAAGAAAAATAATGAACAATAACGATCTCTTTCAGGCATCACGTCGGCGTTTTCTGGCACAACTCGGCGGCTTAACCGTCGCCGGGATGCTGGGGCCGTCATTGTTAACGCCGCGCCGTGCGACTGCGGCGCAAGCGGCGACTGACGCTGTCATCTCGAAAGAGGGCATTCTTACCGGGTCGCACTGGGGGGCTATCCGCGCGACGGTGAAGGATGGTCGCTTTGTGGCGGCAAAACCGTTCGAACTGGATAAATATCCGTCGAAAATGATTGCCGGATTGCCGGATCACGTACACAACGCGGCGCGTATTCGTTATCCGATGGTACGCGTGGACTGGCTGCGTAAGCGCCATCTCAGCGATACCTCCCAGCGCGGTGATAACCGTTTTGTGCGCGTGAGCTGGGATGAAGCCCTCGACATGTTCTATGAAGAACTGGAACGCGTGCAGAAAACTCACGGGCCGAGTGCCTTGCTGACCGCCAGTGGTTGGCAATCGACGGGGATGTTCCATAACGCTTCGGGGATGCTGGCGAAAGCTATTGCCTTGCATGGTAATAGCGTTGGTACGGGCGGAGATTACTCTACCGGTGCTGCGCAGGTGATCCTGCCGCGCGTGGTTGGCTCAATGGAAGTGTATGAACAGCAAACCTCCTGGCCGCTGGTATTGCAGAACAGCAAAACCATTGTGCTGTGGGGCTCTGATTTGCTGAAAAACCAGCAAGCGAACTGGTGGTGCCCGGATCACGATGTTTATGAATATTACGCGCAGCTAAAAGCGAAAGTCGCCGCCGGTGAAATTGAGGTCATCAGCATCGATCCGGTTGTCACATCCACCCATGAGTATCTGGGGCGCGAGCATGTGAAGCACATTGCGGTTAACCCGCAAACTGATGTGCCGCTGCAACTGGCGCTGGCGTATACGCTGTACAGTGAAAACCTGTACGACAAAAACTTCCTCGCTAACTACTGTGTGGGTTTTGAGCAGTTCCTGCCGTACCTGCTGGGTGAGAAAGACGGTCAGCCGAAAGATGCCGCATGGGCTGAAAAACTGACCGGCATTGATGCCGAAAGCATTCGTGGGCTGGCGCGGCAGATGGCGGCGAACAGAACGCAAATTATTGCTGGCTGGTGCGTGCAGCGTATGCAGCACGGTGAACAGTGGGCGTGGATGATTGTGGTTCTGGCGGCGATGCTGGGGCAAATTGGCCTGCCAGGTGGTGGCTTTGGTTTTGGCTGGCACTATAACGGCGCAGGCACGCCGGGGCGTAAAGGCGTTATTCTGAGTGGTTTCTCCGGCTCTACGTCGATTCCGCCTGTTCACGACAACAGTGATTACAAAGGCTACAGCAGCACCATTCCGATTGCCCGTTTTATCGATGCGATCCTCGAACCGGGGAAAGTGATCAACTGGAACGGTAAATCGGTAAAACTGCCGCCGCTGAAAATGTGTATTTTTGCCGGAACTAACCCATTCCATCGCCATCAGCAGATCAACCGCATTATTGAAGGCTGGCGCAAGCTGGAAACGGTTATCGCCATAGATAACCAGTGGACCTCAACCTGCCGCTTTGCCGATATCGTGCTGCCTGCGACCACGCAGTTTGAGCGTAACGATCTCGACCAGTACGGCAACCACTCCAACCGTGGCATTATCGCCATGAAACAGGTGGTGCCGCCGCAGTTCGAGGCGCGCAACGACTTTGATATTTTCCGCGAGCTGTGCCGTCGCTTTAATCGCGAAGAAGCCTTTACCGAAGGGCTGGACGAAATGGGCTGGCTGAAACGCATCTGGCAGGAAGGTGTACAACAAGGCAAAGGACGCGGCGTTCATCTGCCAGCGTTTGATGACTTCTGGAATAACAAAGAGTACGTCGAGTTTGACCATCCGCAGATGTTTGTTCGCCACCAGGCATTCCGCGAAGATCCGGATCTCGAACCGCTGGGCACGCCGAGTGGCCTGATTGAGATCTACTCGAAAACCATCGCCGATATGAACTACGACGATTGTCAGGGGCATCCGATGTGGTTTGAGAAAATCGAACGCTCCCACGGTGGGCCCGGCTCGCAGAAGTATCCGTTGCATCTGCAATCTGTGCATCCGGATTTCCGACTTCACTCGCAGTTATGTGAGTCGGAAACTCTGCGTCAGCAATATACGGTAGCGGGTAAAGAGCCAGTGTTCATTAACCCGCAGGATGCCAGCGCGCGCGGTATTCGTAACGGTGATGTGGTACGCGTCTTTAACGCTCGCGGTCAGGTGTTGGCAGGGGCAGTAGTTTCTGACCGCTATGCACCCGGCGTGGCACGAATTCACGAAGGGGCATGGTACGATCCAGATAAAGGCGGCGAGCCTGGTGCGCTGTGCAAATACGGTAACCCCAACGTGCTGACCATCGACATCGGTACTTCGCAGCTGGCGCAGGCGACCAGTGCGCACACTACGCTGGTGGAAATTGAGAAGTACAATGGAGCAGTGGAGCAGGTGACGGCGTTTAACGGCCCTGTGGAGATGGTGGCGCAGTGCGAATATGTTCCCGCGTCGCAGGTGAAATCATGACCACGCTGACAGCACAACAGATTGCCTGTGTTTACGCCTGGCTGGCGCAGTTGTTCTCCCGTGAACTGGACGATGAACAACTGACGCAAATCGCCAGTGCGCAGATGGCTGAATGGTTTTCGTTGCTGAAAAGCGAACCGCCGCTGGCTGCGGCGGTGAATGAGCTGGAAAACTGTATTGCCACGCTGACAGTACGTGACGATGCCCGTCTGGAACTGGCCGCTGACTTTTGCGGCCTGTTTCTGATGACCGACAAACAAGCGGCGCTGCCGTATGCATCGGCCTACAAACAGGACGAGCAAGAGATTAAACGCTTGTTAGTTGAGGCAGGGATGGAAACCAGCGGCAATTTCAACGAACCGGCAGATCATCTGGCGATCTATCTCGAATTGCTCAGCCATCTGCATTTTTCGCTGGGAGAGGGGACCGTTCCTGCGCGAAGAATCGACAGTTTGCGGCAAAAAACACTGACGGCGCTGTGGCAATGGTTACCAGAGTTTGTTGTGCGTTGTCGTCAGTATGACAGCTTTGGTTTTTACGCGGCACTAAGCCAGTTATTGCTGGTGTTAGTGGAGAGCGACCACCAAAACAGATAACGTCGTTTGTGCGCCTGAAAAGACGCGTTTAGCGTCGCATCAGGCATTATGGGGCAGTTGCCGGATGCGTCATCACATCCGGCAAACACACATCACGGATGAGCTACAAACCGGGAAAGTCGCTGGCGCAGCAGGCGGTTTTCCTGCTTCAGGTGCGCAATATCATCCATTAACGTCAGCGCCACCGCGATCCCCGGCCAGTCCAGAGCCAGTTCATGACGCAGGCGTACTGCGCGTTGCACCACGATGGCGGCATGGTCGTCAAATACCCAGGTTGTTTCCTGGATCTCTCGCGGTTCAACCACCCCCAAACCGACAATTTCATTCAACTCCTCTTCAGAGATGCCGGTATGCAGGCAAAATTCGGTAATAGTAAAAGTCACCGTAACATTAGCCATTATGCTTTCCCCCAATCTTTACGTGGATCAAAAGACGACTGGGCGTCTGCCAGTTGCTGCCACAGCGCGGCAGTGTTTTCATCCGGTTTCGGCGGCATCACGATTTTCAGTACCGCATACAGATCGCCGGTCTGTTTTTTGCTCACCAGACCTTTGCCTTTAACGCGCAATCGTTGCCCGGCCTGGCTGCCTGGCGGGATAGTCAGCAAAATGCTTTCTTTCAGTGTTGGAACGGTGACTTTAGCACCCAGCGCCGCTTCCCACGGGCTAACCGGCACTACAATTTCCAGATCATGGCCGACAATATCGAACAGCGGATGTGGCGCAATATGAATCACCAGCCACAAATCGCCATTTGGACCGCCGTTTTCGCCCGGCGTCCCCTGGCCTTTCAGACGGATGCGTTGACCATTGCCGACGCCCGCCGGGATCTTGACATTCAGCGTTTTCGGAATTTCCTGTTCGATCATGCCAAAGGCGTTATAAACCGGCAGGTTATAGCTGATGGTACGCTTATGCTCAGTAAGCGTTTCTTCGAGGAATACCGCCACTTCGATTTCAATATCGTGGCCGCGTGTGGCGGGGCGTTGACGGCTCTGGCGGGCATGCTGACCGAAAATTGACGAGAAGATATCGTCAAAATCTTCGGCGTTAAAACTCTGACCGTCGCTATGATGGAACTGACGGTTAAATTGCGGATCGTTGCGATGTTGCCACATCTGATCATACTCAGCGCGACGTTGTTCATCACTTAACACTTCCCAGGCTTCAGCGACCTCTTTGAAGCGGGCTTCGGCATCCGGTTCTTTGCTGACATCAGGATGGTATTTGCGGGCCAGTCGACGATAGGCGGTCTTGATTGTCTTGAGATCGTCCGTCGGTTTCACGCCCATGATGGCGTAATAATCCTTTAATTCCATAGCGTTATCTCGCGTAAATCAACACAAATTGAAGGAACCCCTGTAAGGTAACTCCTATAAGTGTAGGGTAATCCTCAAAATTTCATATGCCAACACAGAATATGTTATTGAAATCATCGCGGAGAGGAGGTCGCCTCAAGGTGGGGTGCTGAACATATTTTAAACAGGTGAAAAAGGGTGAGCGATTTTTGATAGTGGAACCAGGCACTTTAAGTTTAACTGGGGCGTCATTATTTATTAAATTTTATAGGCGCTATATATGAGTAGTAATATACATGGAATTAGTTGCACTGCAAATAATTATTTGAAACAAGCCTGGAACAATATAAAAAATGAGCACGAAAAAAATCAAAAATATTCAATCACGCTTTTTGAAAACACACTGGTGTGTTTTATGCGGTTGTATAAAGAAATCAGACGTCAAAAAGCTGAAGACTACATTCCATGCCTGGAATGCGATTCACTAGAAAAAGAATTTGAGGAAATGCAGAATGATAATGATTTATCATTATTTTTGAGAACATTGCGTACTAATGATACAGAAACTTATTCAGGGGTTTCAGAAGGTATTACATATACTATACAATATGTTCGAGATATTGATATTGTTAGAGTGTCCTTGCCGGGCAGAGGTTCAGAGTCTATCACAGATTTTAAAGGTTATTATTGGTATGGCTTTATGGAATATATTGAAAACATTAATGCGTGTGATGATGTTTTTTCTGAGTATTGTTTAGATGATGAAAATATGAGTATCCAGCCAGAATGGATAAATACGCCGGGAATATCTGATTTAGATACTGGTATTGATTTGTCTGGTATATCTTTTATTCTGAGTGAAATTAATAAAACTTATGGATTAAAATACGCTCCAGTAGATGGCGATGGCTATTGTCTGTTAAGGGCCATACTGGTTTTAAAAGAACATGAGTATTCATGGGCGCTGGGCAGCCATAAGACGCAAAAGCAAGTATACGAAGAGTTTATTAAAATTGTTGATAAACAAACGATCGAGGCTCTTGTTGATACGGCATTCAATGATCTCAGGGAAGATGTAAAGACATTATTCGGCGTTAATCTACAATCTGACAACAAAATTCAGGGGCAGGGTGGTTTTTTATCATGGAGTTTTTTGTCTTTTAAAAAAGAATTTATTGATAGTTGCTTGAATGACAAAAAATGCATACTGCATTTACCCGAGTTTATATTTAATGATAATAAGGCACGCCTTGTTTTAGACACCGACCCAGAGCAGAAGGTTAATGAGGTGAAAAATTTCCTCACTGCTCTTTCAGATAGCATTTGCTCATTATTTATTGTTAATAGTAATGTGGCATCAATCTCCTTAGGGAATGAATCCTTTTCAACAGATGACGACCTTGAGTATGGGTATTTAATAAACACTGGCAATCATTATGACGTTTACCTCCCTCCTGAACTTTTTGCTCAGGCTTACGAGTTAAACAATAAGGAAAGGAATGCGCAAATTGATTTTTTAACTCGTTATGCAATTTACTGACAAAGGCATGTGCTAAAAACCATTGTTATTAGCCTCACTTCTCTTATTATTGGTACTATTGCCTCTGTATTAGTAACGCCGCTGATATTCTGTTTAGCCACAGGTGTAATCATCAGCGGCGTACGCGAGGCAGGGAGCTAATCAGGCATAGTTTGCGTCAAACCTTGCCTGTTTTTAAAGATGTATATAGAAAAACAGGCATTCAACAAGCCATTTTGCGAACCTGTTCCCGGAAAAATGTCATATTTCTGTCACACTCTTTAGTGATTGATAACAAAAGAGGTGCCAGGAATGAACAAAACGCTAATCGCCGCAACTGTGGCAGGGATAGTTTTACTCGCTTCAAATGCTCAGGCACAAACCGTACCGGAAGGCTATCAGCTACAGCAAGTGCTCATGATGAGCCGCCATAACTTACGTGCGCCGCTGGCGAACAATGGCAGTGTGCTGGAGCAGTCGACGCCGAATAAATGGCCCGAATGGGACGTCCCCGGTGGGCAACTCACCACCAAAGGTGGCGTGCTCGAAGTGTATATGGGCCATTACATGCGTGAATGGCTGGCACAGCAGGGGATGGTGAAATCGGGGGAATGCCCGCCGCCGGACACCGTTTATGCCTATGCCAATAGTCTGCAACGTACCGTTGCGACCGCACAGTTCTTTATTACCGGCGCATTCCCGGGGTGTGATATTCCTGTGCATCACCAGGAAAAAATGGGCACTATGGACCCAACCTTTAACCCGGTGATCACCGATGATTCCGCCGCATTCAGTGAACAGGCGGTGGCGGCAATGGAGAAAGAGCTCAGCAAACTCCAGCTTACCGACAGCTACCAACTACTGGAAAAAATCGTTAACTATAAAGATTCCCCTGCCTGTAAAGAGAAACAACAGTGTTCGCTGGTGGATGGCAAAAATACCTTTAGCGCCAAGTATCAACAAGAACCAGGTGTTTCCGGGCCGCTGAAAGTCGGCAACTCGCTGGTAGATGCGTTTACTTTGCAATATTACGAAGGTTTTCCGATGGATCAGGTGGCCTGGGGAGAAATCAAATCTGACCAGCAGTGGAAGGTGTTGTCGAAGCTTAAAAACGGCTACCAGGACAGCCTGTTTACCTCACCGGAAGTGGCGCGCAATGTTGCGAAACCGCTGGTCAGTTATATCGACAAAGCTCTGGTCACCGATCGCACCAGCGCACCGAAAATTACAGTGTTGGTTGGGCACGACTCCAACATTGCCTCTCTGTTAACGGCGCTGGATTTCAAACCGTATCAGTTGCATGACCAGAACGAACGCACGCCGATTGGCGGCAAAATCGTTTTCCAGCGTTGGCATGACAGCAAAGCCAATCGCGATTTGATGAAAATTGAATATGTGTATCAGAGTGCGGAACAGTTACGTAATGCCGATGCGTTAACCCTGCAGGCACCTGCTCAGCGTGTGACGCTGGAATTAAGCGGTTGCCCGATAGATGCCAACGGTTTCTGCCCAATGGATAAGTTTGATAGCGTGTTGAATGAGGCGGTGAAATAACAGAAAACTCCCCCGCGAGAAGTGGGGGAGTCGCTGGTTAAACGTTTTTACGTTCGATGGTCTGTTCGCCCCAAAAAAGCGAATCTTTATCGGTCTTAGCAAAGGCTTTGACTAACACTTCATCGCTACCTTCTTCCCAAATCTTTTCCGCCATTTTTTCGTCGTACCCGGCGACTTCGAAAATGGCCTCGGCTATTTCCGGCGACGTATTGCGCAGAGATGCCCATTCACCGACGTGATGAGCTTTCGCTTCTTGAGTTGGCATGCGTATCCTCCTGTTGAAGATTAGCCGTTAAGTTTAACTGCCAGACCTGCGACATATTCCCCTTGATAACGAGCAATAGACAGTTCTTCCTGGCTTGGCTGGCGTGAGCCGTCACCGCCTGCGATGGTGGTTGCGCCGTACGGCGTACCGCCGCGAACCTGTGAAACGTCAAATAATTCCTGCGCTGCGTAGCCAATGGGGACAATTACCATGCCGTGATGCGCAAGGGTCGTCCAGGTTGAAGTAATAGTTTGTTCCTGACCGCCGCCAGTACCGGTGGAACTAAAGACGCTCGCCAGTTTTCCGTATAGTGCGCCGGAAGCCCACAGGCCGCCCGTCTGGTCGAGGAAGGTACGCATTTGACCGGACATGTTGCCAAAGCGGGTAGGTGTACCAAAAATAATGGCGTCGTAATCGGCCAGTTCTTGCGGGGTTGCAACCGGTGCAGTTTGCGTTTTACCGCCTGCTTTTTCAAATAATTGCGGCGGCATGGTTTCCGGTACACGCTTAACGACAACTTCTGCGCCATCGACTTTGCTTGCACCCTCAGCGACTGCGCGTGCCATCGTTTCAATATGTCCGTACATGGAATAATAAAGCACCAGAACTTTAGCCATTTCTAACCACTCCTCGTGTTATCTCTATTCCGTAGCGATTCGCTACCACTTATTTAAAGATAAGACGTCCTTTTCAGAGTGCAAATTTCACAACCACTTATTTGATTTATAACAACTTTCACAAGCACGTAATTTTGTCGCAAAATGACACATTTTTATCTCATCGCGTTTTTTTAATCATAAGAGCGGCTTATGGATAATTATTTGAGATGATATCTATTCTCGCTAAGAAGCTGTTGCAGGATATTACCAAACGCGGGTCTGCCCGCGTCAGTTCACTAAGCTTAGTCCCACGTAGCGAAAATATGGCAGGCGGCCCACCCCGCCCTAAATCTTTGCCATTTGATTAGCC